>Ga0163152_10005740_pt1 | contig 14377 bp, 13 predicted proteins | sample OliLakLV19MP8IB2_FD_148635 | JGI IMG/M metagenome (GOLD analysis project Ga0163152, IMG submission 148635) | Freshwater microbial mat bacterial communities from Lake Vanda, McMurdo Dry Valleys, Antarctica - Oligotrophic Lake LV.19.MP8.IB-2 | ecosystem: Environmental > Aquatic > Freshwater >... | reverse complement strand
GAGTTCGCGAACGCGGACCCGGCCCCCCCTACACCCCCCCCGGGGCCTGCTCCGGCAGGTGGGTTGCGATCTGGCCCAGGGCCATTTCATCGCCAAGCCCATCGACGAGGGCGACGTTCTACCTGGGAGGAAGGAGGAACTCCGCGGCGATCGGCCAGTGGTCGCTGCCCGTGCGATCCGCGCCGACGCGACCCGCTCTCAACTCCCCGGTGGGGGTGACCCACATCAGCGCCCGGCCCCGCTCCGTCCCCTTCGCCGACCCCAGGCCGAACCACCACCGCCGCCGGCGGACCGTCGACCGCCACCCGCCGTCGTTGCGAGGAGCCACCAAACGCCGAGCGACCAAGCAATCCCACCTCTACCAACTGCATCAATCGAAGGAGTCGATTGGCTCATTGGCGCAGCGTCGCCGGGGAGTCATAGTCGACGCTGACGACGACAGTGCTGCGCCCGCCCGATCCCGGGGGGCGGAAGGAGGATCCATGAGATGGTTCTTCGGCGGGCTTCTCCTGCTTCACGGCCTCATCCACCTGATGGGGTTCGCGAAGGCGTTCGGGTATGCGGATCTTCCTCAGCTCTCGGAACCGATCTCCAGACCGGCGGGCGGGGTGTGGCTTGTCGCCGCCCTTCTCATGCTCGTGACGGCTGCGGCGCTCTTCATCTGGCCACGGGGATGGTGGCTGGTCGGAGCCTTGGCCCTTCTAGCCTCGCAGGCCGTGATCATGACCTCATGGACCGGCGCCAAGTTCGGGACGGTCGCGAACGTCATCGTTCTGGCCGGCGTCGTTCTTGGCTTCGCCGCTCACCGGCCCACGAGCTTCCGCGCGCAGTTCGAGAGAGACGTGAGCGCGGCGCTCGCGCCCGCGTCCTCGCCGGAGCCTGCACTCACGGAGGCCGACATCGCGTCTCTTCCCTTGCCCGTCCGTCGGTACATCGAGAAAACCGGAGCGCTCGGGCAGCCGCGCGTCCGCAACTTCCACCTGACCTTCGAAGGCCGGATCCGCGGCGGCCCCGAGAAGGCCTGGATGATCTTCACGGGCGAGCAGTACAACACCTACGGCCCGAGCGCCCGCTATTTCCTGATGGACGCCGCCATGTACGGCGTCCCGGTCACCGCCTTCCATCGTTTCGTCGGGACGTCCGCCACCATGCGGGTCAAGGCAGCCTCGATCGTACCGATCGTGGACGCCAGTGGACCCGAGATGACGAGGGCCGAAACCGTGACGCTCTTCAACGACATTTGCGTCTTCGCGCCAGGCGCGCTCGTGGACTCGAAGATTGAGTGGCGCGAGATCGATGCGTCCAATTTCTCCGCCTCGTTCACCAACGAGGGGGTCACCATCCAGGCGACCCTGACCTTCAACGACGCCTTCGAACTCGTCAACTTCGTGTCCGATGATCGCCTCGCCGGGTCTTCGGATGGAAAGTCCTTCACTTTCATGCGCTGGTCGACTCCGCTTCGCGATTACGCCTCGTTCGGCTCCCACCACCTGAGCGGCTATGGGGTCGGCCGATGGCATCCGAAGGACGGCGCTCCATACGACTACATCCAGCTTTCCATGAAGACCATTCACTACAACGTTGAGCGGCCTGCCGCTCAACGCTGAGCCGCCAAGCCGGCGCGCGCCATGGCCATAGCCGTCGGCATCTTCATAGGCCAGGACAACATCTACATCATTTCCGAGTTCTAGCCCGCGGCAACCCAGGGCCATTTCATCGCCAGGCCCATCGACGAGGGCGACGTTCTACCTGGGAGGAAGGAGGAACTCCGCGGCGATCGGCCAGTGGTCGCTGCCCGTGCGATCCGCGCCGACGCGACCCGCTCCCGTGATGATGTCCGGCGTCGCATAGAAGTAGTCGAAGGTGTAGCGCGTTTTCGGATGCTTCGACATGTCCTTCGAGAACGTCCGCTCGATTCCATCGACGCCCTTCATGCCGATCTTCAACATGCGTTTCTCGAGCGGATCCTGCAGGCGGCGCCTCCAGGTGTTGAAGTCGCCTCCAAAGATCGTCGCCCTGGCCTCCGGGAGGGGCATCGCGTGGCGGTCGTTATGGCAGTCGTCTTCAATCACGCATTCGACGAGGCTCTTGATCTGGGCTTTGTAGCCGCTCTCCAGCATGCCTGACTGGAGATGCACATTGACAACCTTGATCAGCACACCATCGATGTTGATCACCGCGGCCATCGCGACTTTGCGCGCTCCATCTATGTAGCTCTTATCCGGAAGGAGGATCTTCCGGTGGGCGACGATTGGCCAGCGGCTCAGAACCGCGACACCGAAGAGGTCCTTGCTGTGCGGATGAATTGCCGCGGGGTAGTACGCAAAGCCCAGACGAAGCGCCTTTGCCACGGTCACCGCGGATTTCTCGTTGCTCTCCTGCAGCAGGATGACGTCGGCGGTGTCCATCCCGTTCGCCTTGAGCGTCGGGGCGATCACGTCCGACTTATAGCCGAAATGGATGTTGAACGACGCCACGGTGAAACGGCCCGGAACGCGTGGTGTAGCCGCGGTTACAGGCGCGACGGCTCCAGACGGCGTGGGCAAGGGTTCAAGAGCGCCTTCGAAAAAAGGCTTCATCGGATCGAGAAAGTTCTCGACGCGCCCGCCGGAGAAAACCCAGAACACAACGCCGATCAAGAGCAGCACCAGAAGCCCGAAAAGGATTTCACGCATGATTAGTCCAAGTCCGAGCGTACTGCGAGAGGCCGAGCGGTGGTCAGAATCTCAGTTGGTCGAGACGCTCGGCTTCCGTCAAATTGGTGCCCAGCAGTCCGTGGTGAAAGTGTGCCGCAGCACCGAGGCGAGCGAGGCGCCCGTCTGGCGATGAGTCGAAGGCCCCGAATATCGGGAATATTCGGGGTCCTGAGCGAAGAAGTCCAGACGGGATGCAGCGTTCGTCCCCCGTTCGGGGAGGCTGCGCGCTCGAATGCCGGCAGACTTTCACCACGGGCTGCCAGCAGCCCGTGGTGAAAGTCCCTCCGCGCCGAAAGCGGATCTTTTCCGCAGAGCTCTGCGTTGCCAAACCTTGAAATACTCCCGGTATTCCTGCGGTCTGACGCCTTGATCTGACGAAAAATCTCTCGCTTTCGCTCGCGGTCGACTTTCACCACGGGCTGCTAGGGCTCTTCCCGTGATTTCCTCGTCATGATGGCGAGGATGCTCGCGGGACTCACCTCGTTTAGCGACCTCGAGTGTGAGCTGCGGTAACCGCGGAGCAGCAGAAGTCCCACTCCCGCGCCAAGCAGTACATGGACGGCGAGCCCGCCGGCCCCGCTGACCAGACCCAGGATCCAAAGAAGAAACAGAGAGATCGCGAGAGCTTCTATCATTGGCTTGGTTTCCAGTAGGAGGTGGCGAGAGAGGACCCCACGATAAACCCTCGACATAGGCGGCCTGCGGTGCGGTACCGAACGGACGAATACGGTTCAGATAGACTGGCGACACCCATGAGAGGGTGTGATCAGGGCTTGGAGATCTAGGAAGAGCGTGGCAGGCGGCGGGTCTGGCGTCGCTCATGACCTTGACTGCCTGGTCGACGGAGTCCCTCTCCTTGACGGAGAAGACGTCGCTGGTCATGCTTTCAGGGATTGTCGTCGGCGGCTGCGGACGCGTCTGTTCGCTGGCGTACGCGGGCCGCCCTCTTGCGGGAAGCCTTTGTAGAAACCAGGGCCTGGTCGGGCTGCTCCTCCACCGCAGCTGCAGACGCACCGCCCTCGTCGGCGACTGACGCGGCCCGATCCTGGTCCAGCGCGCCGAGGCCCGCGGTCAAGGGGGGAGGTGCTGGCGCCTGGCCCTTCCCGGTTGCAACATTTGGTGGTTGGGTGGCGTTAGGGTTCGTCATACGAGAGGTGACGCAGCAAGAGCAGTGCCATGGGCGCGCCTGGACAGCCGCGCGTCCACAATTTCCACCTCGGGTTCGAGGGTTGGATTCGCGGCGGCCCCGGCATTTCCCGATGCGCGCCTCGATGTAGGGCGTCCGGCCCCCCGGGCGGTACCGCGGAGTCTCGAAGCTCGAGCCGCTGGATGCTAAGGTTCCGCCGCGCCCCTCGTTGGGCGCGCGGTTCGAGGAGACCACCATGTTCGGCAAACCCCTGGCCTACTACGCACGTCTTCAGGCGCCGGCCCTCATCGCGGTCCTGGTCGTTTTCCTCTTCCGGATGCTTATGCCCGCGCTGGGGATTCCGGACTCGTTTGGCAAGGTCTTGAGCCTCACCCTCGTCCAGCTCCTCGCCCTGCCGTACTACGCGCTGCTGGCAAAACGTGAAGGCCTCGGCTTCCGCCATTTGTATGCGATGGGTCTCCTCCAAAGCCTCTTCTCGCAGACCCTGGTTGCGCTCGCGATCGCGGGCGGCATCTTCACCGGTCAGGACAACATCTACACCATTCCCGAGTTCTATCCCGCGGCCACCCAGGGGCCGGGCGGGCCCTTCCCGATGGACGGCAAGAACTGGATGCATGCCGGGGCCCACATCGTCTTCGCGGGACTCCTCGTCCTCCCCGTGATCTTCTGGGCGATCAGCTCGATCTGCCTCTTGATCGCGCGCCGGGTGAAGTCCTGGTGAGGGGACGGTGGGGGACAGGCGCAGCGCTCGGACTGGCCCTTGTCATTGCCTGCTCAGGTGACCCGATGAAAGCCCAGGCCCAGTCCAAGGCCGGCTCCAAGGTACCCCTGTTCAGCTTCCGAGTGGTGAAGGCCTTTCCGCACGACCCGTCCGCTTTCACTCAAGGGCTCGTCTATGCCGACGGAATCCTCTACGAAAGCACCGGGCTCCGGGGTTATTCGACCCTGCGGAAGGTGGCTCTCGAGACGGGGAGCATCCTCCAGCAGGTGAGGGTTGAGGATCGCTACTTCGCCGAGGGTCTGGCTCTGGTGGGCGAGGAACTCCTGCAGCTCACCTGGGAGGAGAACATCGGGTTCGTTCACGACAAAAAAACCCTCAAGCGCCTGCGCACCTTCACCTATCCCACCGAGGGCTGGGGCCTGGCTTTTGACGGCGAGCACCTGGTGATGAGCGATGGCTCTTCGCGGCTCCACTTCCTGGACGCGAAAACCCAGAAGCCCCTGCGAAGCCTTGAGGTCCTGGACGGGAAGATGCCCGTCGAGCGGCTCAATGAACTCGAGTTCGTCCGTGGCGAGTTGTGGGCGAATATCTGGACCACGGACCGCATCGCCCGCATCGATGTGCGGACGGGCCGGGTGAGCGGATGGATCGATCTCACCGGTCTGCTCCGGCCCGAGGCGCGCGGGCCCGAAGGGGATGTGTTGAACGGAATCGCGTGGGACCAGACGGGCGATCGCATCTTCGTTACCGGAAAGAAGTGGCCCTGGATCTTCCAGATCGACTTGATCCCCGTCTCCTGATCGCGCCTAGTGTGCTGCCTCGTAAGTTCCCGGTACATGCGACGGTCGAGGCGCCCGGAGCGCAAGGCGCCGAGAAGCCGCGAATATCGGGAATATTCGGGCGCGCGCGAAGCCTGCCCGAAGGGGGACGAGCAACGCCGCGATCCGGGATGCATCGGCCGTCCCATGTGCCGCGAGCTTACGAGGCAGCACACTAGGTGCCGGCGCGCGAACTCCTCGTCTTCCTGAAGGCCCCGAGAACGGGAGCGGTAAAAACGCGCCTCGCCCGGGATATCGGCGACGATCTGGCTGTGAAGGTCTATCGCGCCCTTGCCGGGGCAGTTCTCGATGCGACGGCGCCAGGCGATCCGCCGGCTTTCATTCGCCGGCTGTGTTTCGCACCCGGAGACGCCGGGCCGGAGACCGCGAAGTGGCTCGGCGAGGAAAACCTCGAGCCGCAATCGGAAGGCGACCTCGGCGCGCGCATGGAGACGGCGTTTGGGCACTCCTTCGCGAGAGGCTCGATCCGGACGCTGATCGTCGGGACGGACTCGATCGACATCGACCACCACTCGGTGATGTCGGCTTTCGAGGCCCTGGACCGCTCTGATGTGGCTATCCGCGAGGCGGAAGATGGCGGCTACACGCTCATCGGCCTGAAGTGCCGCCAGCCCTCGCTGTTTCAAGACATCGACTGGAGCACCCCAGGCGTTTTGTCGACCACGCTGGCTCGGGCCTCCGCCGCGGGCCTGAGCGTCGCCAAACTGGGCCCGGACGCCGACATCGACACCCTCGACGACCTGCGCCGCCACTGGGCGCGAATCGGACCCCTCCTCGATCCCGCCCTGGCCGCGCGCATCGTGGACAAGGTGTTTTCCGGCCCGCCCGCCTAAACTCGCCCTTTACATGTCCAAAGACCCGACGTTCCGCGTCCTCGTCGACGCGCCCAAGCGCTCGAGCGTATATGAGGCGTACCGGAAAGAGTGGGACCGCCGCGAGACCGACCTCGATGCCTCGGACCACCCGGTTCATGCGGATATCGAGACGGTGGCGGTGTGCGACCTGCGGTGCGGAAGCACCGAGGAGGACCCGAAGGGTTTTTGTCAGATCTGGACCCACGAGCACATCCGTATGCAGGGGATGGAGGACTTCTCGTACCAGCGTGGCTACATGGATCCCGTCCTCTACGGCCGGCTGATCCAGCAGTGCGCGGACATCGGCGTTTCGTCGATCAAGTTCAACTATCGCGGCGAGCCCTCGCTCCATCCGCGCATCGTGTCGTTCATCCGCGAGGCCAACGCCCTGGGCTTTCCCGACCTCATGATGAACACCAACGGCAACGGGGGGGCCCGGAAGAACAAGAAGCTCTTCCGCCAGATCGTCGAGGCCGGGATCACCGACTTGATGTTCTCGGTCGACGCCTGCGACGAGACGACGTACCACCGTCAGCGCGTGGGCGGCCAGTGGGACATCCTCCTCAATTCCGTGCGCGAGTCGGTGAACGCCCGCAACGAAGGCAAAGGGGCAAAGGACCTCAAGATCCGCGCGTCCGTGGTGCGCACGAAGATCAACGCCGACGACCTCGACTCCGGTCGCATGGAGGAGTTCTGGTGCAAGGAGATGGGCGTCGACTGGATGTCGATTTCCGAGTGCTACCTGCCCGCGGGCGCCCAGCACTCGTGGCAGGCCGCGCACTGGACCGATCTCTCCGCGGCGGAGTTCCAGTGTTCCGACCCGTTCCGCCGGATGGTGGTGACCTGGGATGGCCGCCACACCATGCCGTGCTGCCAGGGTTTCACGCTCGAAATCGACGGCGGTCCCGTGGTCGCGGGGGCCGACGCTCCCATGACCACGGTGCAAAAGGCCTGGCTCTCGCCGAATTTCGATCGGCTGCGCAAGGCGCACCGCGATCGCACCTGGGACGACAAGGCGAGCGGCGAGCCCATCTGCCAGTCGTGCGCCGTGACCAAGAAACCCACACCCATCCAGTTCCCGAAGGATGGCCGCGTTCACCTCCGGGTTCTGTCGACCTGACCCTCACCCCTGGCGCAGGCCGCGCCGAACCCGCGGCGGAGAGGCCGGTTGAAAGCCGGGTCACCAAGGAGTCCATCAATGCCGTCCAGCATCGCCGACCACATCCGCGAGGTCCTCAAAGGCATCGGAGAGGATCCCGATCGAGAGGGCCTGCTCAAGACCCCGCTTCGGGTCGAGAAGGCGCTCAAAGACCTCACCGTTGGTTACGCTCTGGACCCCATCGAGATCCTGAACCAGGCCTTGTTCACGGTCGAAACCGACGAGATGGTGATCGTGAAGGACATCGAGCTCTACAGCCTCTGCGAGCACCACATGCTGCCCTTCTTCGGCAAGGCCCATGTCGCCTACCTGCCCGAGGGGCGAGTGGTGGGTTTGTCGAAGCTGCCGCGCCTCGTCGACATGTTCTCCCGGCGGCTCCAGGTCCAGGAGCGGCTCACCAATCAGATCGCCAAGACCATCCAGGACGTCATCAAGCCGCGTGGCGTCGGCGTCGTCATCGAAGCCCGCCACTTCTGCATGATGATGCGCGGGGTGGGGAAGCAGAACTCCGTGGCGATCAGCTCCTGCATGCTCGGGGAGTTCCGCTCGAACCGTGCGACCCGGGATGAGTTCTTGTCCCTGGTCCGAAACCGAACCAACCTGTAAGGCGGGGGCCGCCGAAGAGGGCAAAAGCCGCCTCCCTGGGGGGCCGGGCGCGCCCTCGGGGCTCGACCGGTTCAAATGCACTATTGCCCGGGGGGGGGCCCGAACCTAACTTGGGGGCGTGAGGACGGTTGAAACCGATGTCCTGATCGTGGGCGGGGGGATCGCAGGCGCGGCGCTTGCGTGCGCCCTGCGGGACAGCGGCTACTGGGTGGTTCTGGTCGAGCCCCGCAAGGGTCCGCTCGACACCGCCCGGGGCGATCACCTCCAGCCATGCACCGTGGACGCCTTGTCCAGGTGGGGTGTCTTGAACCGCTTTTTCGAACGCGGCGCCGGGCGCCGCATCGGGCACGAGTTCCGCACCCAGTCCGGGGAGACCCTGCTCAAAGCCGACTACTCCGAGCTGCCCATCCCGCATCCCTATTTCCTCGTCTACCACCACGACCTCATCGCCGAGACGTTCCTCGACATCGCGCGCGAGGGCTCGAACTTCGATCTGTTCAAGCCCGCGATCGCGAAGGAGTTCAAGGTCGTCGATGGAAGGATCAAGTGCCTGAGGATCCGGACCGAGGACGAGGAAGTGTCGATCAAGCCGCACATCGTGGTGGGGGCGGACGGATCGAACTCCGTGGTGCGATCGACCATGGGCTTCGCCACCTTTGAACACCCGTATCGATACCCGATGGTGGCCCTGTTCGGAAAGCGGCCGCAACGCCTGCGTCCCGAGAATTACTTCTTCCGGTACTCGGGGCCCGAGGGCGTGCTCGTCATTCAGCAGAGGATGGACGAACAGGTGAAGATCACGGTGCCGATCGGCAACGAGGGAATCGCGTGGTGGAAGAAGTCGACGAAGGAAGAGCGCGCCTCCGTGCTCGGTAAACGCGCCGACATCCTGAAGGGCTTCGAGTCGGAGATCGGCGGGTTCTACCCGGTCCGGATGATTCACGCCATCGACTACGTCAGCGGCAACGTCGTCCTCGTGGGCGATGCCGCGCACTCGATCCACCCGGCCCGGGGGCAGGGGCTCAACATGGGCATCACCAGCCTGCCCTGCCTGATCGGCTGCCTGCCATCGGTTGCCGAGGTTTCGAGTTCGGAAAAAGTCCGGCAGGCCCTGCTCCAGTACCAGCGGCTCCAGAAGCCGCTCTTCGATCGCATCATCGCCCGCAACCATCACGCGGCCCTTGAGATGGAGATCGCGGCTGGTGACGACCGCGCCGACTTCCTGCTCAAGCACAACGACCAGATTCGGGATCTCGCCTCGAGGCCGGAACTCCGGCGAATGCATCTCCTCGAAGCCACGGGCTACCCGTTCGGCGTCCCCACCGAAACGGAGCCTGACTATTTAGCGTAGCTCCTACACCATCTCCGTCTTCCACAGATCGTGGAGATGGATGACGCCTAAGACGTGACGTTTCGCGTCGATCACGACTAGCGCCGTGATCTTGTTCGTCTCCATCAGGTCGAGCGCGCGGGTCGCGATCTCGCGCGCCGCGATCGTATGGGGTGTGCGGGTCATGCCCTGCTCGGCGGGGAGGCCGAGCACGGTTGCGCCGAAACGCTCCATGAGGCGCCGGAGGTCGCCATCCGAGATGACTCCGAGAAGAGTCCCGGCCTCGTCCTGGACGGTGGTCATGCCGAGACGCTTCTTCGTCATCTCGAAGAGGACATCCTTGAGCTGGGTGTGCGGAGCGACCCGCGGCGTGTCGCCGCCCTTGTGCATCATGTCCTCGACCCGCAGGAGCTTTCGTCCCAGGCGGCCGCCGGGATGGAGGTCGGCGAACTCCTCCACGGTGAAGCCCCGCTTCTCCGTGAGGACCATGGCGAGGGCGTCGCCCATCGCGAGGGCGGCGGTGGTCGAGGCCGTCGGGGCCAGGCGGAGCGGGCAGGCCTCCTCGCGGATCGAGACGTCGAGATGAACCTCCGAGGCCAGGGCGATCGCGGAATCGACGCGGCCGGTGAGGGAGATCAAGGGGACACCGATGCGCTTCAGGGTCGGCAGGAGAGCCGCGATCTCCTCGGTCTCACCGCTGTAAGAGATGGCGATGACGACGTCGCCCTTCACGATCCGGCCCAGGTCGCCGTGGATGGCCTCGGCGGGATGAAGGAAGAGCGATGGAGTGCCCGTGGAGGAGAGGGTCGCGGAGAGTTTCTGCGCAATGAAACCGCTTTTGCCCATACCCGTGGTGACGACCCGGCCGGTGCAGGCGAAGAGCATGTCAATGGCCCGGCCGAAGGAGTCGCCGACTTTGGGGATGAGGTCCCGGATCGCGTCGGATTCGATCTGGAGGACCTTGAGAGCGGTTTCGTACGCCACTTCAGCGGCGCTCCTGAGCCAGCGCGTGGACCTTCTTGAGGTGAGTGAGGAATCGCTTCATGCGGTCTAGACGATAGGCGTTCGGGCCGTCCGAAAGAGCCTGGCCCGGATCTTCGTGGGTTTCCATGAAAACTCCATGCACGCCCGCGGCGACGCCGGCGGAGCCGAGGGTGTCGATGAAGTGCGCTTCGCCGCCGGAGCGGTCGCCGAGGCCGCCGGGCTTCTGAACCGAGTGGGTAATGTCGAAGATCACCGGATAACCAAAGCCGCGCAGGACCGGGAACGACCGCATGTCGACCACGAGGGTGTTGTAGCCAAACGACGCGCCGCGCTCGGTGACCATCAGGTTGGGGTTGCCGGTGGTGGCCGCCTTCTCCATCACGCCTTTCATGTCCCACGGCGCCATGAACTGACCCTTCTTGATGTTCACCGCGCGACCCGAGCGGGCCGCCTCGAGGACAAGGTCGGTCTGGCGGCACAGGAAAGCAGGGATCTGAAGCACGTCCGCGACTTTCGCCGCGTGCTCGACGTGCGACGTCTCGTGGACATCCGTGAGGATGGGCACGCCCACCTTCGCCTTCACGGTCGCGAGGATGTCGAGGCCGCGCTCCATGCCCACGCCGCGGAACGAGCCGATGGAGGACCGGTTCGCCTTGTCGTAGCTCGCCTTGAAGATGAACGGGATCCCGAGTTCGTCGGTGATCTCCTTGAGCCGGCGCGCGATCTTGAGGGGATGGCTTGGGGTCTCGATCACGCACGGACCGCCAATGAGGAAGAGCGGACCGCCTCCGATCTTCAGCGAGCCGACGCGGATGGCTTTGGCCTTCGGATCCTTCACGCCTTGACGCTCGCCGTCGAGGCCGCGATCGCCCGATCCTTGTTCTGACGGGCAAGGGAGGCGCCTACGAATCCGGCAAAGAGAGGATGCGGCTGCCAGGGCCTGGACTTGAACTCAGGGTGATACTGCACCGCGATGAAGTAGGGATGGTTCGTGATCTCGGCGATTTCCGCGAACTTGCCGTCCGGGGTCTTGCCGGAGATCTTCATCCCCGCGGCCTCGAGGCGCGCCATGTACTCCTGGTTGAACTCGTAGCGATGGCGATGGCGCTCCCGGATCTCCCGGGCGCCGTAGACGCGATGCGCGAGCGAGTCCTCGTCGACTTCGCAGGTGTACGAGCCGAGCCGCATGGTGCCGCCCATCGCCTCGACGCCGAGGAGATCCTGGAGCTTGTAGATCACGCGATCCGGCGCGTTCTCATTCACCTCCGTGGAGTCGGCCCCGGAAATGCCGCAGACGTTCCGCGCGTACTCGACCACCGCCCACTGGAATCCATAGCAGATCCCGAAGAAGGGAGTGCCCGACTCGCGCGCGTACTGTGCCGCGAGCACCATGCCCCCGGTGCCGCGAGCGCCGAAGCCGCCAGGAACGAGGATTCCCGAGACGCCCTTGAGCAGCGAGGCGCCCTTGGCTTCGAGTTCCTCGGACTCGACCCAGCGGCGCACGAGTTTCACGCCGTTGGCCAGGGCGCCGTGGGTCAGCGCCTCGTTGAGGCTCTTGTAGGAGTCCTCGTAGGAGACGTACTTGCCGATGATCGCGATCTCGACCTCGGCCTTGGGGTTCTTGATCGTGCCCACGATCCTCTCCCAGTGCGCCAGATCGCATCCGGGCGAACTCAGGCCGAGGGTCTTGAGGATGAACGTGTCGAGGCCCTGCGACTTGAGGTGCAGCGGCACCTCGTAGATGGTGGCCACGTCCTGAGCCGAGATGACCGCCTCCTCGGGCACGTCGCAGAAGAGCGCCAGTTTCGCCTTGATGTCGGCGGGAAGGTCGACCTCGGTGCGGCAGAGCAGGGCGTGGGGCTGGATACCGATGCCGCGCAGTTCGTGGACCGAGTGCTGCGTGGGCTTGGTCTTGAGCTCCTGCGCGGTCTTGATGAAGGGCACCAGCGCAAGGTGGACGAACATCGCGTTGTCGCGGCCCACGTCCCGGCGGAACTGGCGGATGGCTTCGAGGAAGGGCAGGCTTTCGATGTCGCCGACCGTGCCGCCGATTTCGACGATCAGAACATCAACCCCATCGCCGCACTCCCGGATCGCGGCCTTGATCTCGTCGGTGATGTGCGGAATGACCTGCACCGTGCGGCCCAGGTAGTCGCCGCGGCGCTCCTTCGTGATCACCTGCCCGTAGATCTGGCCGGTGGTGATGTTGGATTTGCGGGACGTGGTGACGTGGGTGAAGCGCTCGTAGTGGCCGAGGTCGAGGTCGGTTTCGCCGCCGTCCTCGGTGACGAAGACCTCGCCGTGCTGGTACGGGCTCATGGTGCCCGGGTCGACGTTCAGGTAGGGATCGCACTTCATGAGACCTACGCGGAAGCCGTGGCCTTCGAGAAGGCAACCGATGGACGCGGCCGCGATGCCCTTGCCGAGCGACGAGACGACGCCACCGGTCACGAAAATGTATTTGGTTGGCCTGGGCATCGTCTTTTGTAGCTCCTTAGTGGGTGGTTGAAAGCGAATCTGCGGGAATCAGGGCGCGGACGCGCTCGAGATCGGCGGGGGTATCGACGGCCACCGCGCCGTCGCTCTCGACGCGCTCGACCAGGATGGTCATGCCGTGGTGGAGGGCGCGGAGTTGCTCGAGTTGTTCGAGCGACTCGAGGGGAGAAGGCGGGAGGGCCGCGAAGTTCGCGAGGGCCTCGCGCCGGAAGACGTACAGGCCAACGTGTTTGCGGGGGAGGCCGGTGGCGATGGCCGCGCGCGCCGCGGCCTCGATCGTGCGCTCGGTGGTTCGTAGGTGAGGGATCGGACTGCGCGAGAAGTACAAGGCGTGCCCGCGGGCGTCGGTTACGACTTTGACCACGGCGTCGGACATCATGTCGTCGAAATGGCGGAGGGGAAGCGAGAGCGTCGAGATCGCAGCAAAAGGATCCGCCTTGAGTCCGTTCACGGCCACGTCGATGGTGGCAGGATCGATCATGGGCTCGTCGCCCTGAACGTTGACGTAGATGTCGGCTTCGATGTGCCTCGATGCTTCGGCGAGGCGGTCGGTGCCGGTGGGGCAGGTGGGGGAGGTCATGATCACGCGTCCGCCGAAAGCCGCAACCGCATCCACCACGCGCTGATCGTCCGTCGCGACCACCACCTCATCGATGGTTTTCGCCCTTTTCGTGCGCTCATACACGTGGCGGATCATGGGCCAGCCGTGAATGAGGGAGAGAGGTTTCCCCGGGAGCCTCGTTGAGGCAAACCGCGCCGGGATGATCGCTGCGACTCTCAACTGACGAAGACTCTAACCTCCCGAGGCCGTTGAGAGAAACCCCACGTCGTCATGGCGCGGACTCCCGTTTCCGCCCTCCTCCGTCATTTGCGAGTCGCGGTGGGCACGCGCAGCGTGCCCCTACGTCCGGGCACCCGCGACGCGCCGTGCTCGGGCACCCGCGACGATTTGCGAGTCGGCCCCAGGGGCCCCGGGCCTTGACACCGGGGAGGAACCCCCGATCCGTCATCGCGAGTCGGCCCACGGACTACGTCCGTGACGCTTGGCAGAAACTCTCCGTCACCCCGGCGAAAGCCGGGGTCTAGGCCGGAACGAAAAGTGCCCAAAATGGGGCGAACTCAAACGGGTTTCTCAGCAGGAGGCCGACGAAGAGAGGCCGACGAAGCGATCCTCGGGGCGGAGGATGGTGGTTCGAGCCGAGGATCGCTTCGCTCCCCGCAAAAACGACGGTCTCGCTCGCGATGACGGTTGGGAGGGCGAAGCAATTCCCGGGGGGACAGTCGCGGTGGGCACGCCTGAACCGACATGGACCCCAAAAGGCCCGCGTCGCTTCTATGCTTCACGCCATGGATGATCAGGTTGTGCGCGATCTTGTGGAGATGGGGAAGTTCCTCGGGTCGCTCGACGGAATCGGGGTGAAGAAGGGCGCGGCCCCGCGTCGATCCGCGGCCGCGGCGCCGCCCCTTCGTCCCCTGGCGGCGAAGTCCCCCGAGGCCATCGAAGCTCGCGCGTCTGCCCCGGCCCCAGGGCTTCCCGAGCCCGCC
>Ga0163152_10005739_pt1 | contig 14380 bp, 25 predicted proteins | sample OliLakLV19MP8IB2_FD_148635 | JGI IMG/M metagenome (GOLD analysis project Ga0163152, IMG submission 148635) | Freshwater microbial mat bacterial communities from Lake Vanda, McMurdo Dry Valleys, Antarctica - Oligotrophic Lake LV.19.MP8.IB-2 | ecosystem: Environmental > Aquatic > Freshwater >... | reverse complement strand
CCCCCCCCCCTTCCCATTTCCCATGATGGGAAGGGTAGGGCTCACTTGCAAGCACAAAGTCAAGTTAATTCGTGGTTGTGGTAGGCTTTTCCCTAAGTATCAACCCTTAACTCTTCTGTAGGGGATAAATACCTAGACGAACACTTGACATATCCCATGATGGGAGATATACTACTCACTAGTCGGCGGGTCTACACCATTTTTTCATAAGGGGGTCTTTATGAATATCAAGAAAGTTCTGCTACAGGTTGCCAAACTCCGTAAACGTGCCAGCAAGCACAAACTTCTGAAAGCCGCATAAGCCATTGCCAAGACATAGGAAAGCCCCCTGGGGTCTAGAATTCCAGGGGGCTTTGTCATGTCCAAACTGGCCTGGGGGATCACCCCTACACTATCCTATTCTCCCGTCGAACGCTCTCACCCGTTGACAGGACATTCTACTGGCCGCATTTATCGCATATCTTTGCATCAATCGTTTCTGTTTTTGCATCACTCGTTTCTGTTTTGGTGTTCAGTTCGGTCTTTTTTAGGCATATCTCACATAGACCATGTGAGACACGAAAATCGTCTAGCGGTTCTTTCTCGCGAATAAAGCTTCTACAGGCTGCGCACATTACAATCATAGACCCCCCTGTGTTATTTCCACGGTGAGAGACGGCAGTTCGACACATCCGTACTCTCCGCTAGCGTGGGCGCAAGCGGAAAGAGATCAAACGTGTTGCAGATTTCTTTCTCGCCGTGTGCGTTCGTGCGCTGCACGGTCCCCGCGCACCCTGATATGAGCATCAACACGGCAACCATACGTATAGGCATAGACCCCCTGGTTAGACATGGCATACCAAGTCACATATCACAGATAATATACTAGCGGTTGAAAACCCTATGACATAGCCACAGATCAATTTTAAGCTGCCGTCCGACAGAGACACTCCTAGTCAATTTTTTTGTGTTCGATATGCTTCCGGCAATAGCGGCACCACATGAGAATATACCGCGAATCCATAATAAAATCCGTGGCAAGATTCGTAGATGTACAGATCATACAGCGGAGTCGATAGCTTGAGAGATTGCTTTTCATGTGTCTTCTCCCTTATGAACGGGGGAAGGGTCCATAAGTTCCTTCCCCCACCTAACCAAAGGGCCAGCCTACTCCCCCGTGATTAGCTCTTGGTCTTCGCTACCGCAATGTGAAACAACTTACAGGGTTCTTTATCGGTGGGGACCGACCCCATGAACGTGATCATGAGCAACCGACCTGGCGCAATCGTACCGGCGAGAATGGCGGCATCAAAGGCGCGGTCTAGAACCGTGGTCCCCCACACGCCGAATGACTTGCCATTCTTCGCCTTGAAATTATAGAGCCGTGAGCTATTGGGACCGACTTTTTCTTCAAAGCTCAGATATTGACCCGCAATGAAATTGCCTGGTTGATTCCACTTGACCGTGGGCGAAAATCCCGTTTCGATCACTTCCAGGCCGACCCCTCGAAATTCTTCCGGCAAGAGTTCTTGTGCAATGCTTAATTGGGTGGATACCCCTATGACGGCTGCTGGCGTCAAGGCGGTGATCGGTTCGACGATTTGCGGGACGGTTCCTGCCGCGAGAGTTTCGATGCTGGTGTCTTCGGCTTTTGGCTTTCCCATGTTCACAAATCCCCTATCTATTAAAGGTGTAAAGACTCGATCGCGTATCGTCTCATCTGGCGTTCCCATCATGGGAATTTACTTGGCTTTCGCTTCTAGAATCCCCTTGAGGAGATCGGTCAAGGCTTTGTGTGTCTCGCCGAGTAGATCAAATTTCTCTGCATTCAGTTCAATGCCCTTTTTCCCTTCAGGCGTGACATCATGCACGATATCCGCCGCACTGGATACCACGCTGAGCGTATGCACGATTTTTTCGCACAGTGCATAGAAGGCTTTAGGTTTTGACGGCTCAAGATCCTTGTGGGCTTTACTCCGCTTTGAACCGGTCTGTATCCCACCCCGACCCTCTTTTTGCGTGCCCTTCAAAATGCGGTCAATGGACGATTTGCTGAGCTTAAATTGTGACGCGATTTTTTCCAGGGTCAAGGTGGGGTCAATTTTCTTGACCATGACAATTCGTGCATTCCGCTGCCCTTCCGTGGGCGCAAGACCGTGTGCCATATTGGCCGTATACATATACGTGAGCATTTCCGCCACGCCAGGAAATTCGATAGTCTGTGTGTCAAGGGTTTCGACTTTGGCATTTTGCGCGGCAAAGAGTCGATGTAACCCATCGACAATTCCACTCTCTCCATAGGTATCTGACTTGGGCCATTTCCCTATGACAATAGCGGGGAACTTGACCCCGTTTTCCATCCGTTCCGCGTACTCTGCAATCTTGCCGGTATTGGCAGACCGTAACGCAATTTCCGAGTTCACTAATTTGAGCGCGTCTGTCACTTTCATTAGATTTCTCTCCCTGTCTGACAGGTGAATCGTTTCCCTTTGACTCGACCCATTTCTAGTCGTACTTTTTTCTCGATTTCCTCTAACGCCATATCGAGACTCGCTGTCATCATGCCCGTCGCTATGACAGAGTCAATCCGGTACGTGATTTCATATTCTAACGTCGCCGAATTGACTCTAATTTCTATCATGCTTGACCCCCCTTTCCTGGTAATGGAACCGCTTCCCTATGACAATCGCAGATACATACCACCACACGTGAGCCATTCAAACTTTCAAACGCCTGAGGACATGCATCATGCACGTCTTGTTGACAGGCATTCATCACCACGGTTTTAATAAAATGAGAAGGGATTGTGTGATCCGCTTGTTTCTTGAGTGTGTACAGCCACGACCTACGCACACACGACGAGGCTTCACGCTTGAAGTTTTTGTGCCACATGACGCGAAGTAGACCCCTCTAGACATAGGAGAAGCTTATCACACTTTTTGCGGTAATGCGAGAAAATCGACTAACGTGAGTTGATGTTGATACTCTGGCCCAATAATGACCACATGCCAGGTACTAGGTCGCATGTCTAAGTGTAAATGTTTGTTCCGTAAGTCTATTTCAATGCCTCCAAACCCTAATGATTTAGCATACTTGGCTGCGGGGATGAGATCGGCTTGACGATCAAATACAAGATCAATAGCTTTTGCGCCCCCTTCCCGCGTACCGATATGCCACGAATGAGGGGCTCCCCCTACCAACTGGTTATGGATAGGGGTGGAATCTATCCGCGTCGTACTAGAGGGGTATTGTATTTTATGAAGATTTACGAGTCGAAGAAAATCAATATCAATCATTATTGGCCAATCCATCCAGTGATTGTCGCGCCATATGCGGTCGCAGCGGTCGGTCGCACACAGAGGGCATTATTGACCGACCCAAATAACGGTGTAATAAATGATGCCGTGACCGTATGTGGGCTTGTTGTGGTAGCATTCGTCCCCAGTTGAAATTTGTGAGAAAATGCAGTCGGCGCGGTTGCACAATTGACACCCGTTCCGCCCACAAGATCAAGACCTTGAACGGTTGCGGCTTGATTATCTAATACGATGCCCGTAATATACAGGCGAAGGGTTGCGCCTGGATTGGCTCGACATTCTGTCATGACCGTTGCGCCTTGTACAAAACAGGAAAATCGACGCATACCAAATGTCACGGTGACAGCCCCCTCTGTGGTGCATTGTATCCGCCGCACGTTTCCGCTAGTCACGGCGGTAGGCGTTGTCCCATAGGTTGACCCTTCACAGCCAATCAATAAGGGCGCTTGTGTAATCGCCGTATTATTGGCAGAGACGGCCCCACCCCCCACTTGAGCCACATTCACGCCTGGATTCGTGCCACTTAAACAACTCTGTACAGCGAACGTCGTGGCATTAATACACACGACCGGTATTGCGGACCTGGCAGTTGTTTGTCCTAGTGTGATAGGGCTTTGCGCGAATGCCAAGACAGGAAAGAGTATGATGAGGAGTGATAACCATCGTATCATTTTAAAAAATTCCTTGTGCGCGAAAAGCTGGTAGAAAAATTCTCCCCTGAAATCTTCAACGGGTTATTCTTCATGCACAATTTTCCTGACCAACACGCTTGTACGGTATAGGCTACGGCGACAATCGCATTGGTCAAACCCGTTCCTGACAAATTAAAAGCGACAATATCGAATGTGCCTGGCGGAAGTAAGGCCCCAATCGGAAGTGTTTGTCCTTGCGAAAAGAAGGCCCCTTGCATCATATTGCCATGACGCACAGGGGCGCTTCCATTTCGTCGAAAGGTGAACATAACCTGCGAGCTGTCGATATCGCCAAAGTTACAGGTAAGCGATTCAAAAAAGCCGAGACACCAGAGGGGACGACTTGTAAGAGAATCACGACCGGCTGCACGCCCAGATAGCCAGAGCCAGCGGGTACATTGACCAATCCGCCTGAATCGGAAAAATGATCCGTGATCGTATACCCGCGTAACAGATCCATCATGATTTTCCCATCATGGGAAGTTAGGCGTTTACCGTATACACAGGCGGTGTCGGCTCGAATGTTTCGATGGTAGTATGTGGCATCACCTGTGACGCATTGAGGAGTGCGACTGTCGAATCGACAAGGACGTTCGCCGTCCCCTGAATCGCTGCGACTTGATTCGCTGGGAGTTTATGCGTAGCCATATGTTGATAGGTCCGCAAGCCCTGATTGACCACGCTCAAGACCAAATCTTTTTTAGCGGCCCCACTCCCAGGTCTGCCACTGAATGCCGTTTCCGCCGTGGCCACCAGTTGAGGGACGGCCATGAGAAATTGTAGCATAACCGGAAGTAATTGTGCCCACATGGTTAGTCTCCTTTTGTGATGGTATCGTGTACATCTTCAATGGCTTTCTGCTGCACATACCACAAATACATCTCATTATGTTCAACGAGCTTTGCCTTAATAACCATAATCACGATGATGATGAGGAACGTATTAAGAGCATCAAAGTGTAAACTATTAAGGAAAGTTGTAAAATCCCCCACATAACACCCTATATATTGCTACAGTATTTGTAGATGGATATGATCGGACTCCACGACATACTTGAATGGCCAAATTTTTAACACCGAATGCAATAAGACATTGACCGGAATGACATCATACCCCCACCCAATGAGATGCAATGAAGTCCATTTCCCCCCCACTTCATAATTTTTCCAGGGGGTCCGATACCAACTAGTCACGGTGAGACCATACCAATAGAGCACGGCACGACCGGCAAAGGCGATCATTGTGATCATGAGAACCATGAGGACGGCCAGGCGGATATAATGTTTCATCTTATTCAACTAACAGAGAAATTGCCCCTGCGTCAAAATTGGGGAGACCAGTAAAGGTTGTTAATCGTATACGGGTGAGGGCTGAGACCAATGTGATTTGGCTACTGCTTGTGACTGTAGAGGCAGTATTTTGAAACGAATTCGTACAGATCCCAATCCACACAATGCTCGGCGTGGTACTGTACAAACTGAGCACGCAATAGCCAGTAATAATACTGGCTGCGCTGGTACCCGTTGCGACTCCAATACCTGTTGTCGGAGCGGAAGAGGATGAAAAGGTAGCTGTGACTGAACCTAAATATCCGCTAGTCTTAACACTCGTTGCATCGCCTAATTGGATGAGATAATCACCTGCCGCATCAGTGGATACGCCACGAAAATAGATCGTAACCCGCTTGATATTCGGGATGATATTAAGAATGTCAACCGTCGTGCCAGAGGTAGTTGCGACTGGGGTGGTGAGTGTCCCCCAGAGGGTTGAGGCGTTGACAGGGGGCGTGCCAAGATAGCTGGTACTTTGTACTGAGGGCGGATAGGCTAGCGCGAGCGTAAGCAGTGCGACTAAACCGATTCCACCCCATAAGCCTTTACATATAGTAGAGAATGTCATTTGTAGGTCTCATTAAATGAGATGGTTGCCGTGGCGGCACTATTCGACATACAGACCACGCGTGTACTCAATACCCCTGGCGCGCTATCTGAATAGGGTTGGCCTGCTTTAATGAGCCATGAATTTGACGTACTCAAATTCGCTACAGAGGGACTCGCCAGATAGCCAATCCGAATATCCAACCCACTGGTATTGTTGATTGTGTAGGAGTATCGGCTTGAACGGGCCGGCACCACTTCAATGGATGAACCAGACACGGGACACACGACATCTCCTGAATTGGTACGATTCGCTTGAGCAAAGACCAACACGATTCCCATGATAGGAAAGATTGCCAGGAGACAGACCAGAAACGCAAGAAATTTTGTTTGCTTATTTCGCAAGGTTGATTCCTTTCGCCTGTACATACGACAAGCCAAAAATTGCCACCACTCCGACAATCGCCACGAGTACAATAATTTTCGTCAGGGTGGATTGCATGGCATCGTTAAACGCCCCTGAGGCTTTCGCAAACCGACCAGGGAGATCATACCATTTCGGCTCCGTGGCTTGAATGCGCGTGGTATCATCTGCCGTAGATCGAAAAATGCGATCAAGATTCGCTGAGACTTTCGAGACCGATGTTTGCACAAATTCAATCGGTCCAAATTCTGCGCCGTCTCCGAGGTCTGGAAGCTGAAACGGTCCATAGACAGGGGGTTTTTGTACCCCTGCATTCGGATCTTGTTGCACGCCGACTCCCCAGGGCCACATGATATTGGGCATAAATGTTATCCTTTACTCTCGTTGACCAGGCTACCACTCCACCACGCTTGACAACTGACTGAGACAGCTACGTTGGCATTCGGTTCAATCGTGGCAGACATCCCGCTAATGTTATACGCGACCACTTCGATCAATCCAGGCCCAATCAACACGTTCAAATCAATTTGACTCTGATAATCGAATTGAATCGCTGGAATGCGTTCCATCCCTGATTGAATGGGTGCACTGTTTTTCGTAATGACAAAATAGACCTGATCGGAGTTCCCAATGTCGATCACTTTGGCAGACCATTTTTCCAAAATCGCTTTGGCTCCAGAGGGGAGCACACGTGAGGCGAGAACCGCACGTCCAGGTGCATTCGTCGTGCCAGCGGGAACGGCTACGGCGACTCCTGTCGCGTTGAAATCTCCGGCATTTTGTAGGGACATTTATTTTCTCCTCAACAGCGCAAACAGTCCGAGAATCAGTACTAACCCTATGACACCGTACCATAGCAGATTGAGACCCGTATGTCCAGTATTTGTACTCGGAGCAATCCCTAAGCCACTCCCACCTCCACCCCCATACGACCCATAGGGTTGAATCGACTTCGTTTGTGGGGGGTCTTCTGTTAGAATACGTATGGCGCTGGCGACATCTCTGCTAATCAGAGCCAGTAAGGCCCCACCAATTTTCCGCCCTAATAACGATATGACAACCTGACCCACTTGGCCGGTATAGAATCCAGTCCCTGTCGTGCTCACGACTTTTGACGCGATAGATGCTACTTGCGACCCTTCCGCTATAAGGGGGGATAAAAACGATGTGATTCCCGCCGTGGCTCCATAGGCTGCGCTTGCTCCTCCCACATACCGCGCAATTTTGTTATACCAGGTTTCTTGGTCTGCCGGATTTCCGGCTTGTACTTGACCAAAACTATACACCCCCGTGCCTGTCGCTTGTGCGACACTGGTATCGTGTTGACTCGTCCCGCTAGTGACTTGTACTTCACCGATTTTGATTTTTTGTTGTGTCGCAAACACGCCCGATGTTGCGCTAATGGGAGTGATCGCGCCAGGCTGAAAGAGGACACTTCCGGCGCTTCCAGAACCGAAACCTGCTACTCCTGCAAAGGGCGCGACTCCCACGCCACCGGTCGAAATCGCCACCGCGCCCACTGCCGCGCCTCGTGCGAGATTGCCAGCGGTAAAGCTTTTTGGGCGAATGGTGAAGAATCGCTCTAACGCTTTACCGATATTAAACGTTGTTTTGCTAATGTTATAATCGCCCGAATAATGCGAGCCTTTTGGGTGTTCCGCTAACCGTTGCAACCCATGTGTAATGTTTCCATCACGCGTAAGATAGCGCGGATCTAGAGATTGAAAGGCGGCAAATTCTGACTCGTTGACTTGTTGACCAGTGGCAGCTTTGATCAAACTAGAAGATTGTGCATCGGACACGCTCAGAAATCGTGCGACATCCGTGACATTAAACCCCGCATACTGAACAGTATAGTCTACGGGGGGTGGGGTGGGGATTGCTTCCATGTTAGCGTTTTAACTTGGTATAAATCACCAGTCCCAACAACCCGACACCCATCAACCAGACAACGGGATTCGCAAACCAATTTTGTATGCGTGTCGCATAGGATGCGGCATTCAATTGGGCGCCGGTCTGGGTCGATTGGAAATTTCGAAAGAATGCCCCCAATTGTCCCTGCTGATTCGCCCCTGTGTTGATCTGATCGGCTGTCCCTTGAATTGCCGTCTTGGCTGCCGCTGAACCCACTGACCCCAGCACGTCAAACAGGCCATTGGTAATTTTGGATTGATCGAAATTCCAAAATGAACTATTTGACCGACTATCAATCAATTGTCCACCGTCCGGTTCAAAGGATGGCGCATTAAACAAGGAAAACGAGTCACCAGTCGGATACAGCTCTTCCGAGTCTGGAATACTCCAATCCCATGAATCAGTATTCTGTGCGAAGTCGGAATAATCAGATGGAGAGGCTACACTAAAATCGTTCCCGAAAAAATTCATATCATCCTTTCACGTATACCCCCCTATGCCGTCACAGGGGGGTATAGGTCAAATTTCCCATCATAGGAAATTACTTAATCGAACGCACGCCCTCAGTCACGACGGTGATGATAGAGCTCGCGCCAACACCGCCTTGATTCGTCCATTGATATTGCAAGAGCGATTTTCCGGCTGTCACGAGGGCAGCTTGAATCGAACCCTCTTGTACAAAGTCGTGACACTCAACGCCAGTCTGGATCGATTCAAATTCATAGTCACACTGATTCGATTCCTGAATCATACGATGAATCCGATCCTTAATAAGGAACCCTGATTGATCCTTGATTGATACGATATTCTGAATCGCATCTGAATCCGTCCCCGCAAACGGGACGCCCGCCGTACCGGACGTGCAGCTATGCACGTAGAGCCGTTTATAGGCGAGGTCTTGTGCGCGTTCCAGCAAAATAAATTGGAGCGTGTTCGCGTCAACGGGATTGCGAAAATCGTAGGCAATGACGCCAATGGGTCCGCCCTTCTCCGGTAGGAGTCCCTTCGTTCGTACAACTTCAATATCTACGGTTGCGGTCACTGAAGAGGTACCTACGGTTGTGAGTAGATCCGCTACCGTCCCTAATGACACTTCCAGGGTCATAGACGAATACCGGCGAGTATTCAGTATCGTATCTTCTGGGCGGTCCATCACACGATAGTGATCCGCGAAATATATCGGCAGATTGACTGAATAGGTTGCCGATGCTGCTGCAATCGCATCTTTGCGCAATGCCGCAACACCCGCCTTAAAACTCGCCATCCTGAACAAGGCACGGCCTGGAAGATTGCAGATGATTTCACCCCTGTCAGTTTTGAACAGCACATTCTTGATAAAATTCAATTCCCCGTTAGTAATCGGAGTTGTCCCACTGCCCACGACGAAAATCTCATTAATACGGATATGCATCCGATACCAGCCCTCTCCTACGGGAAGGGGGTCTGACAGCACTTTCTTTCCGTTCACCGTCAACGGCTCGCCAGTGACGATATTCACATATTCTGCATTGCCACGCATGGATTGATCCTTTCTCGTGTCGGTAGGGACTACTCCCTACACCCCACACAAGAGCACAGTAAAAAGTTAATAGACAGAATTAGAGCGTACGGACTTCCACCGCGTGCTCTGCACTCTGAATATCAACCCCACTGTGGATCAATTCAGCTTTGCGTTTGGCTGCGACTGCCTCGCACAACCCTTTTTCAGACGAACTGAAAAAAGGCTGTGCGCCATAGTAGCAACAAAACGTATCAGGCACGACGATAGAAGTGTCTTCTTTAAGATCCTTCGCTTTCGGCATATGTTCCCCTTTCTAGAACGTCAAAGATGAGACACGAGAATCCCATGATGGAAATACTTAGGCTCCGAATACCAGCGTATTCAAAAAGCCGACACGCTTAATGATGAAAATCGACACCCCAGTCACCACGACTGACATCGCGACGAATTTTACCCACTGCATCATAGATACCTCTCCTCATAGAACCCCTAAATAAAAAACGGGCGTGAAAGGGGGGGTCTAGACCCCTTCACGCCCGATTTGCGCCACTAGTGGAACAGCCTACGACTATTTACACGTACGACGGTAACTCAGATCCACTCCGTATGTCAAGCGAAACACCGAATTCTTCTTTGACACGTGGGGCAATAGAGTATTCTGATACCTGACCATTATGCCAATCAAAACAGGTGAACTTTGGAAGTGACAACATTTTATCCATCCGCTCACCCCCGAAGAAATCTTGCAGCCAATCCATATCGGTCCCCTCATGCTGACAGAATGTAATGACTCGATTGGCTTGTGACCGGAAATCAATGGGAATATAGGTCGGACGTTGTGCGACAAGCAGAATCGAGCAGCTTTGGTGCCGACCCGTAAAGCAATGTCGCCGACCCCATTCGGGTAGACGTGCTAAGCCCTTATCAAAGACCGTGGCACATTCTTCCACAACCAACAAATTATGTTCCGTGAGATAACATAAGCCTGCCGCGCTAGGCAATTCTTCGGGATCAACAAATCCAAAGTTAAAGTTACACCCTGTCTTATGTGTCTCAGATTCAGATTCTTGTACTCGCTCGATAATATCGGCAATGGGGAGATAGTCGTGAACCGGAAAGGTCATGGTAGGATCATACACCAGGATTCGTTTTTGCGGTTTGCTATAGAGTTTCGTCCACCAGGATTTCCCCCAGCCGGTCATTCCCATGACCAAAATAATGTCACGTATGCCTGGACTATCGTGTTTCATGATGCTCGGATACTCAGCATTTTCTGATCGAATACAATCGCGCAGTGCGTACAGCGTTGGAGTAGATCGCAATACGAACCCTTTTCGACAAAGAGCATCTGAAAACACCCCTTACAGATAATGGATTGAATACGTTCATCTGACTCATCAATCTGTGAAGAGGGGACACGTAAGGCCATTATTTTTCGCTCCGTAAAATCACCGGCATGGTACCAGGGGGGAGGGGTCGTTCTCGCTCTTCTTTAGCCGCTTCGCGTGCATTTTGTGAAACCTTATCAGCCACAATCAAACCCCAATTAAACACAAACAACGTGAGAATCATGTATTTCGGGTCTACATGGAGAAAATGTTCTGCCGTGGCACTGGTGGTTTCGGCGAGGGTGTCCGTTTCTTTCTCGTCCAGTTCCCAGCATTTCCGGCCGGTTTTGGCTTTGAGCAAATTAAACGGAGCACGGACTAGCGGCTTCCATTTCTCCGGCTGGAACATTTTTGAGAGTTTATCTGCATCCTTTGCAGATATACCGCTCCCACTTTTCTCGCTTTCGTGTCCTTTTCCGTCTGCTTTAGCTCGCCCCTTACTTCCCATGCCAGCTTTCCTAAGATCAGCAACGGCGCTACTAAGCTGAGACCCCCACGCACTCGATGATACGTTGTCTTGAGTGTTCTCTGAATCTTTCTCGCCAAAACCAAACATAATTGGAATCTCCCTCTAATCAGAAATAAACCCATCGAAAAAACCCTTTTTCTTGTCATGCTTTTTTCTGTCGATTTCTTCGAGTTCTGCTTTCTTGTGTTTTCTCCGGTCAAAATAGTCAAACACTTCGGCCAAAACGGTTGATTTCGGATCTTTCAACGCTTCGGCTACCGTGTCGCTATGTTCAATACCGAGATCATCAATAGGGGGCATGGTGTTATCCTTTCCACAAGGTCAATTTAGACCAATCGACATTAAGAGATCGACGTTGTTTCGAAAACACAAACGGCAGTACATCGGGATCTTTGCGCTTGGCCGCTTCTTTGAGTCGCATCATGCGTGTAATGACATAATGCGTGTTATCGTGTTTCCACATATTCAACAACATCTGGACAGACCCAAAAAAACCATGTGTGGCTGTTTTCAGCACATTGGCTTTGCAATAGACACAGTACAATTTCTCTTGGTCATTCATGGTGAATTTATGATAGCAGTGTGGATCGAGTTTGTCAAATATTACGTAGACTTTTGGGCGAACTAACAACACATCTCCCTGATATTCTTTCTTCAAGGCTCCGAGTCCATTCACGCCAGGGAATTGTGTATCCAACGAATCATGATGGCAGATAATGGCATCGGTAGACGTGTGATAGGAATTTCCCGCATGTTCAATCTCGTGGATGTACCCTCGGACGTGGCCTGTAATCATCGTGGCAATGAGAGGATGAAAAATCACGCCCCCGCGCCAGGTTTCCAGCAAGTCCACTTCTTCAGCAATCTTGCTGATAAATTTTCCATAGAGGGTATTCAAAGCCAGTTTCGCCCACAAGGTTTCCGTCACATTCCCTGCTGCTTTGGCTTTGGCTTTCAGCTCGAAAAAATGCCAGATGTAGTCACTCAATCCATTTTTCCCATCATGGGAAATAATCGAGTAGCCTTCGGTAATCACGCCATCAAAACATTGATGTGTGAGTGCGCTAGAAAGTTCCCACCCTGTGACCCATTGACTCATAAAAATTTTTGAGCGTGTGAAGTCTTCGGTATACAAAGGCTGAAAGTTACAGCGTGATTGCCCAGTAATTCGATACAATCCGTTTTGTGTAATGGTCTGACCTTTTTGATAGGGGATAATTTCATAGTCAGAAAAATTGCTGATCTGAGTCATAGCGAACGGATACGCCGACACAATGTCATACTCATAAATGTTTTGGATAATCATTGGCCCCTTGACGTACATTTCCGTTTTGCCACCGTGATAGCTACGGAGTGCTGCCATGGTTACGGCTTGGTCAGTCGGTTGGACAGGGGTGTCCACATATTTCTTTCTAAAGATTTTCCCGCATAAATCGGCCAATGAGACTGACAAACCCACGTTGTATTGTCGATGCAATGAGAGAATCCAATACACCAATTCCCACAAGACCAACACATCCGCAATTGCATATTCCTCAAAAATTCTCTTTTCGTCATGGGTCAACCATTTTCTTTCGCCCAAAAATTCAGGGCGAGGTTTTTTATTGACAGACAGCAATAAATCTTTCGCCACTTTTTCCAATCCACGAAACACGTACTGGAAGGCATCCCGCTCATGCCATTGAATGTTGTTATAGGTATGATTCCCAAACCATGTTTTCCCGGTGATATAATTGAACTCGAATTCCCCATACCCCATTTGATGATTGTCTAACGTAAAATACTGCTTATAGGGATAGTGAATAATTGGCAGATCGAATTGACAATAGAAAAACCAGACTGAGGTATGCGGCTTGATTCGTTTCGCAACATAATCACAATACACATCAAAAATAGTTTTTTCGTTCACATAGATCAGCGTGGTTTCAATGCCGTCATAGAACTGTATCGTATAGGGTTTGCCCTGAACGGTTTCTGTGTCACAGACAATGACGTGTTGTTCATCGAAATTTTTTGTGTATCGTTCGATCGAGGCGCACTTTATTTTTTCGAGACCCTGTATTTTCACGTAGACCCCTTTCAACTTTCCGTTGTGCTCTGTCACGTTTCCGTTGCGCTTTTTCGCGTGTCACCTGTTTGAGTTTCTTCGTCAATGCTTTAATCCGTGTTTTCAGCACTAATTCTTGATCAATCGGCTTGCGTTTCGCGTCTTGTGCTTTTTTATGTTCTTTGAGCACTTTATCTCGTCGTTGTTGTGCACGTTGTTCTTTTCGTTTTGCGGCTTTCTCAGCTTTCGTTTCTGGTTTATAGTGATACGTCCAACTCACAAGATTATGCATCTTATCGACTTCAGAAGTGATCTGATGTTTTCCACTCAAGATTTTAAACGCATGTTTTTTCCTAAATTGGGTCTGGATAATTTTATCAGAAGGGGGGCGTTTACGACGGGCGAGAGGTAAACCATAACTTACACTCTTGACAGTTCTGGTAGATTGTAATTTTTTGATTCTGAACACCACTTCAACACGTAAACGTTTACGTGCGTCGAATTTTTTCACAATCCGATTCTTTTTGTCTTTATAGCGAATGCTGTAAGACTTGACCTGAACGGATTCAATATAGCGTTTATCGCCCTGAATGGTAGTTGTGGAAATATAGCGCGGTTCATGTTTCATGAAGATACTAGGATATATCACCTAGATCGCAAGGTCAAGGAAAACACCTAGAAACTGAGCACTAGCACAAACTCTTCCGTATGTCAAGTTTTCTCACAAAGGCGCCCTACCCTTCCCATCATGGGAAATGGGAAGGGGGGGGGG
>Ga0163152_10005736_pt1 | contig 14388 bp, 9 predicted proteins | sample OliLakLV19MP8IB2_FD_148635 | JGI IMG/M metagenome (GOLD analysis project Ga0163152, IMG submission 148635) | Freshwater microbial mat bacterial communities from Lake Vanda, McMurdo Dry Valleys, Antarctica - Oligotrophic Lake LV.19.MP8.IB-2 | ecosystem: Environmental > Aquatic > Freshwater > Lake... | reverse complement strand
TGACGACATTCACCATCATTCAGGACATGGCCCAGAACGTTGCGGGCGACGCCGCGATTGTGGAGTCGATTACCAAGCCCGGTGCGGAAATTCACGGGTACGAACCCACGCCGCAGGACATCGTCAAAACGCAGCGGGCGGATCTGGTGCTTTGGAATGGATTGAACCTGGAGCGCTGGTTCGAGCGGTTTTTTTCAAACTTGAAAAATGTGCCGAGCGCGGTGCTGACCGAAGGGATCGAACCCATCGGCATTGAAGAAGGTCCGTATAGTGGGCGGCCCAATCCGCACGCGTGGATGTCGCCGCAAAATGCGCTGATCTACGTCGAAAATATTCGCAAGGCGCTCGTGCGAATCGATCCCGAGAACGCCGCGACGTATAATGCCAACGCGAAAGCCTATAGCGCCAAGTTCGCGGCCATTGAGGCGAGCGTGCGGGCGGAGTTGGAGAAGGTGCCGGCTGAGCGTCGCTGGTTGGTGACCAGCGAGGGCGCCTTCCCTTATCTGGCGCGTAACTTCGGCATGAAGGAGTTGTTCCTTTGGGCCGTTAATGCCGATCAGCAAGGCACGCCGCAACAAGTGCGGAAAGTCATCGATGCGGTGCGAAAACAGAAGATCCCCGTGGTCTTCAGCGAGAGCACGGTAAGCGACAAGCCGGCGCGCCAGGTTGCACGGGAAACGGGCGCTCGTTATGGTGGCGTGCTCTATGTCGATTCTCTCACGGTCGCGAGTGGCCCCGCGCCCACCTACCTGCGCATGTTGGACTATAACGCGAAGACGATTGTGAAAGGATTGCTCGCCCCATGAACGTCCGATTCTCCCGTCCACTGCTCTATTTATACGGCCACTGGCAGATCGCCTCACCACGCGCCGGGACGAGACTATGATTAACACTCCGGCAGCGCTCAGCATCGACGTGAGCAACGTGACTGTGAGTTACCCGAACGGACTGGTCGCGCTGCGCGGAGCTTCGTTTGCCCTTTCGGGGGGCACCATCTGTGCGCTGGTGGGTGTGAACGGGAGCGGCAAGTCGACGCTGTTCAAAGCGATCATGGGAATTGTGACGCCAGCGGCTGGCACGGTGCGGGTGGCGGGCCAATCGGTGCGCGCCGCGTTGAAGCAAAACCTGGTGGCGTACGTGCCGCAGGCGGAGGAGGTCGATTGGACCTTTCCGGTGAGTGTGTGGGATGTGGTTCTGATGGGACGTTACGGCCACATGAATTTTATGCGCATGCCACGCGCGGAGGATCGCCGGATCGCGGAGGAGAGCCTGACGCGGGTGGGCATGCTGGAGTTTCGCGAGCGCCAGATCGGCGAACTTTCGGGGGGGCAGCGGAAACGCGTTTTCCTGGCGCGCGCGCTCGCGCAGCAAGGCAAAGTGATCCTGCTCGACGAACCGTTCACCGGGGTCGATGTGAACACCGAGACGGCCATCATCACTCTGCTGCGCGAACTGCGCAGCGAGGGACAAATCATGCTCGTCTCCACGCACAACCTCGGATCGGTCCCGGAATTTTGCGATCACGTCGTGTTGATCAACCGGACGGTGTTGGCCTTCGGGCCCACCGTCGATGTGTTCACCGAAGAGAATTTATTGCGGACGTTTGGTGGCGTGCTGCGTCATTTCCGATTCGATGAATCGACCGTCCAGAAACACGATGGTCGCGCCGTCACCTTGCTCACCGACGACGAGCGGCCGTTGGTTTTTGGCAAGGGCGGTCACGTCGAATACCGCGAGCGCCAAGGTCGCGAGGACGTGGTCAAGAAGCGGGCGGAGGGCGTAGAGGATGATTGAGCGAATGGCTGAGCTAGCGCGAACCGCAGCGTGGGCGGTAAGAGTAGGGCGGCTCCATTTTGGCTGCGCGACGCGCTCAAGAAATCCGCGAGTCGCGACCTCGTTCCCGGCGGACTCAGCGATCGGGTTCTCCCTGGTATGATCGAGGCGCTGCTGATTCCTCTCCAGTATGAGTATATGCTGAAGGCCATCGTAGTGAGCGCGATGATTGGGGGCGTGTGCGCGTTTCTCTCGTGCTTCATCACGCTGAAAGGCTGGTCGTTGATGGGCGATGCGCTGTCCCATTCCGTGGTGCCCGGTGTCGCCGTGGCGTACTATGCGGGATGGCCGTTTGCGGCGGGTGCATTTGTGACCGGGCTGCTCGCCGCGCTCGGAATGGCGTTCGTCAAGACCAAGACTCGCCTGCGCGAAGACGCGGTGATCGGCGTGGTTTTCACGGCGTTCTTCGCCTTTGGCTTATTCCTGATCTCGCGGTACCCCAGTCAGGTAGATCTGCGTTCGATTATCTTTGGCAACATCCTTGGCATCTCGAATCAGGACATTCTTCAGGTGGTGTTGATTTCAGGGGTGACCGTCCTCGTGCTCGGGCTGAAGTGGCGCGATTTTCTCCTCTTCTGCTTCGATGTGAATCAAGCGCGGGCCCTGGGTCTAAACACGACCCTGCTGCATTTCGCGCTGCTCACGCTGCTCTCGGCTACTGCGGTCGCCGCCTTGCAGACAGTCGGCGCGATTCTCGTGGTGGCGATGCTGGTCACGCCCGGAGCGACCGCGTATCTGCTGACCGATCGCTTCAGCCGCATGATCGGGCTGGCCGTTACGATGGGCGTGAGCACGTCCGCGATGGGGGCATACGCGAGTTACTACTTTGATGGGTCGACCGGCGGTTGCATTGTCACGCTGCAGAGCTTCCTCTTCGTCGTTGCCCTGGTTTTCGCGCCGAAGCACGGCATGCGGGCGGCGCGAATCGCGCGGCGGTCAGCCAGTCTGGCGGCACTCAACGGGTAAACATGTCGACCTTACTCGAGCCCTTCCAATTTCCGTTCATGGTCGACGCCATGATCGTCGGCCTCGCGGTCGGCGCGGTGTGTGCCGTGTTGTCGTGTTTTCTGGTTTTGAAAGGATGGTCGCTGATGGGCGATGCGGTGTCACATGCCGTGCTGCCGGGGATCGTCATCGCGTACGCGGTCGGTCTTCCGCTGGGGATTGGCGCGTTTGCCTCAGGTCTGCTCTGCGCCGTGCTGACGGGCTACATCAAGTCGAACAGCCGCGTGAAAGAGGATACGGTCCTGGGGGTCGTGTTTACGGGCATGTTTGCCTTTGGCCTCGTGTTGTTCACGAAAGTGAAAACGGAGCTGCACCTCGATCACATCCTGTTTGGCAACATCCTGGGCCTGGCGCCCGGAGATTTGCGGGATACCTTGATCGTCGCGGGCGTGACCCTCGCCGTGGTCCTCCTGTTGCGGCGCGACCTCCTGTTGTTCTGTTTTGATCCGGCGCATGCCCGGGCGTTGGGGCTGCGAACGGGGCTATTGTATTACCTGCTGCTTTCGCTGCTGGCGGTGACCATCGTGGTGTCACTGAAGGCAGTCGGGATCATCCTGGTGATCGCGATGTTGGTGACGCCGGGGTGTATTGGATACCTGCTCACCGATCGCTTCAATCGGATGCTGCTCATCGCGGCCGGCAGCGCGATGGGATCGAGCGTGGTGGGCGTGTACGTGAGTTTCTTCGTTAACGCCTCTTCGGGAGCGTGCATTGTCCTCCTCCAGGCGGCCGTTTTCCTGGTCGTTCTCGTGATGGCGCCGAAGCACGGATTGCTGGCGGCGCGCCGGCAGCGGCGGCTGCAGGCGGCGGGCGAGCAAGCGGGCCTCGCCGCCGCGGCGGTTGTGGCTGCCAGCTCCAATCCCGTGAACCACTGATCTTCACGGATCAGCACTGAAGCATGGGTGACACCGGCATTCCCGCCGGTGAGGCACAGACAAGAGCGCACAGAAGGGCACAGACAAGAATGTCTGTGTCACGCTCCAAGGCGTGATCGATCTGCCGCGTTGGTGACACCGGCATTCCTGCCGGTGCTGAGCGAGTTGTACCCAACCCGATTCCATAATAGGACGGGCCGTCGGATCGAGCCAGCCGCTTGGGGACAAGTCGCTCCACCTTCGGAACTGACGGGTTAACGGGATCGACGCCCTGAATTGAGAGTTTAAGGGGATTAAGCCGTGGTTCACGGGTTCGATCTGAAATCGAAATCCAACCGCGCAACTATCCCGGGGCGAAAGCGTCGTTTACCGGGTGGGCGTTAAAAACCTCGCAGAACCTTCACCGCGGGACTTGAGAAAACAAGCGGAGCGCGCATCACTCTTTGCCGTGCCACTCGTCTTCCTCCCGGTTGCCGTTTCCTTCCCTTAGCTTCGTTCACGCTCCCACTTGCAACGCATGTCCGGCCTTTCGATCGCTCATCTCGTGAACCCACGCAGGACGATGGCGGTTCGCTTGAGCCAGGGTATTACCCTCCTGCTTGTCCTCCTCGCCGGCCCGGTGGTCGCTCAAGCGGCCGACGCCACGGCGACGCAACGCGAGTTGCTCGCCGGTAATTACTCGAGTGTGATCCGAACGGCGCAGGCCGCGATCAAGGATAACCCGAGCGCCGACTGGTCGTTACTCCTCATCCAGGCGCTGCTCACTACGGGGAAAAATCGCGAAGCCGACGCCGCCATGGCCGAGGCGCTGGCCCGTGATCCCCGGAGCATCCGGCTGCGCTGGCTGGCGCGTGACGTGGCGTTTGCCAATGGCCGGCCCGAGGAGGCGGCGGAACGCATTGATGAGATTCGTCGTTCCGTTCGCGACGCGCAGTGGCTTTACCGCAACCCCGCCGATCTGATCGTGTTTGGTCTGGCCATTTTGCAACTCGGCGCCGATCCCCGGGACGTCTTGGACAAGGTGTTTGCGGTTGCCCAGAAAGCGGATCCGAAACTGCGGGACGTCTACCTGGCCCGCGGTGAAGTCGCGATGGAGAAACATGATTTCGCCCTGGCGGCGAAGGCGTTTGAAGAAGGGCTGAAGATTCATCCGGCGGATCCGGATTTGCTCAGCGGCCGCGCCCAAGCCTACGCGGACGGTAGCCGTGACGTCGCCCTCAAGTCGCTCGCGGCGGCATTGGACGCGAATGCCCGGCACGTGCCAACGCTGCTCCAGTACGTCGATCATCACATCGATGCCGAAGCATATACCGAAGCGAGCAAGGTGCTGGATGAGATCATCGAGATAAATCCCGTGCATCCCGAAGCCTGGGCATATCGCTCGGTCATCGCGCACCTGCGGAACGATCCCGAGGCAGAGAAATCCGCCCGGGATCGAGCGCTCGCAAGCTGGGCGCGCAATCCCCGCGTGGACCAGCTGATTGGGGAGAAATTATCCGCGAAATACCGTTTCGCGGAAGGCGCGGCGGCCCAGCGGCGCGCACTCGCTTTCGATCCGGATTATATCCCGGCGGCGTCGAGTCTCGCGACCGATTTACTTCGCCTGGGTGAACACGCGGAAGGCTGGGACCTCGCGCAGAAAGTGCATGCGAAGGACGACTACGATGTGGAGGCCTTCAATCTCGTGACCTTGCGCGACACGATGAACAAATACGCCTCGTTGGAGAATGAGGATTTCGTGATCCGCATGGCGGCGCCCGAAGTGGCGGTATACGGACCTCGCGTCCTGGCGCTCCTGCGACGGGCGAAGCAGGTGCTCGTCACGAAGTATGGCGTCGAGTTGGCCAAGCCGACGTTCATCGAGATTTTCGCCGATCAGAAAGACTTTGCGGTTCGGACTTTTGGTTTGCCCGATGTTGCCGGGTTTCTGGGCGTGTGTTTTGGGCGGGTGGTGACCGCGAATAGTCCCGCGACCAGTTCGAGTCCGACCAATTGGGAAGCGGTCTTGTGGCACGAGTTTTGTCACGTGGTCACGCTCCAGATGACCAAGAACAAGATGCCGCGGTGGTTGAGCGAAGGCATCTCGGTTTACGAAGAACGGCAGGCAGATCCCGCGTGGGGGATGCGGATCGATCCGACGTATCGCGAAATGTTGCTGGGCGACGACCTCGTGCCGGTGGGCAAGTTGAGCGCCGCGTTCCTCGCGCCCAAGTCATCGCGCCATCTGCAGTTCGCGTACCTGCAGTCGTCCCTGGTCGTCGAGTTCATCGTCGGCAAGTTCGGCATCGAAAAGATTCGCGGAATTTTGGGCGACCTCCGCGACGGTATGGAGATCAACGCCGCGCTGGCGAAGCACACCGTGCCGCTGGAATCACTGGAGAGTCAGTTCAAGACCTACGCGGTTGAACGGGCCCAGGCGTTGGCTCCGAAGCTTGAATGGGAGAAGCCGGATCCGGATTTGCTCCTGCCGAGCGGCGCGGCGGAACTGGCGGCGTGGGAACGCAAGCATCCGGATAATTACTGGCTGCTGCGCCTGAAGGCCCAGCGCTTGATGCAGGAACAAAAATGGGAGGACGCGAAGGTACCATTGCAGCGTCTCATTGAACTTTATCCGCAGCAGAAAGGGAGCGACAGCGCGTACCGGCCACTCGTCGCCGCGCTCAAGGCGCTGTCGGATACTCCCGGCGAGCTCGCCGTCTTGCGCCAATGGTGTGAGATCGATGACGAGGCCACGGACGCCTATGTGCGCCTGATGGAACTCGCCGCGGCCCAGAAGGATTGGCCGACCGTGGCGCGAAATGCCGAGCGTTACCTGGCCGTGAACCCGCTCGTGCCACCACCGTATCGCTACCTCGCGCAGGCCACGACGGAGACGGGAGATTTTTCCAACGCGATCGTCGCTTCCCGGACTTTGATCCAACTGGATGTGCCGGATCGTGCGGACGTTCACTATCAGCTCGCGCGCTTGTTGCAGCATCGCGGTGACGTCGTCGAGGCGCGACGGCACGCGGTGCTCGCGCTCGAGGAAACGCCGCGTTACCGCGCCGCGTTGAGCTTATTGCTCGACCTGAGTCGGCCGCCGCCCGCACCGGAGCAGGTTCCTGTTTCCTCCGCTCAGCCTCTTAAAAAAGCCGAATGAAGCGCGTCCTGCCAGTCCTCGCGGTCTTCCTGCTGGTGGCCGGGGCAGTGATGGCGCAGCGCCGTTATGGCTGGGGCGATCGCGAGGGCCTGCGCACGGCTCGTGAGGTTCCCTCCGACAGCACCGGGACGCCAGAGTGGCAGAACCCCAAGAGCTTTGAAAAGGACGCGTTCACCTTTACGCGGATCCGTTACACCAGCGGTGGGGGCAGCTATGGTCGGCGCGGTCGCGGCGGCGGCTGGGACACAGACTTGCCAGATAGCGATCTGAATCTCTCCTACCGGCTCCAGCAGATGACGGCCGTCAAAGTCGACCCCGACGGCCGGATTGTTAACATCACAGATCCTGATCTCCACGAGTTTCCCTGGACGTACATGGCTGAACCGGGAGCGATGTCACTGAATGAGCAGGAAGTCACCGGCCTGCGAAAATACCTTCTGAATGGCGGGTTTTTGATGCTCGATGACTTCTGGGGCGACAGTGCGTGGCGGAACGTCGAACAGGAATTCAAAAAGGTTTTTCCCGAATATCGATTTGTCGAGCTGACGCTCGATCACCCGCTCTACAGCTGCGTGTTTTCGATCAAGGTTAAAGGGCAGGTGCCCAACATCCGGACCGGGCACGAAAGCCAATACACGGGTGTCACGTGGGAGAACCACGACGGCGACAGCCAGACGGTGCACCATCGGGCCATCTTTGATGACAAAGGGCGCCTGCTCGTGCTGGCGACGCACAACACCGACAACGGCGACGGGTGGGAAAGGGAAGGCGAGAGCGCCTACTACTTCGCAAATTTCTCCGAGAAGATCGCATATCCGCTCGGGATTAATATCATTTTCTACGTGATGACCCACTGAGGCGTCACCTCCATCATGCACTCTCTTCAAAAACAGAAGGCGGGACGGTTAACGCGCGGGAGAACCCGATTGGGGATTTTCGTTTTCGGCGTAGCAGCTGCAACGTCGATGCTCGGGCAGCCGGCGGAGCCCGTCGGACCGCGACTGTTCGATCCGCGGCAGTTTGGCAATGAAGGCGATCTCGGTGGCTCGCTCGTGCAGACGGAGGGGAGCGGGATCATCGACGAAGATGCGGTGAAGACGGCGCGCGAGATTGCATCGCATAGCACGGGTACGCCCGAGTGGACCAACCCGGTGGGTTTCGAAAAAGACGTCTTCACGTTTGCCCGGGCGATTTTTAAAGCGGTTCCGACGACCTCCCCGGTTCCTCGCTTTCACCTGGGACGGCGGATCGGCTGGTGGGTGGATTTCCCGGACGCGGACCTGAACATGTCGTATCGGCTGCAGCAGATGACATCGACCCGCGTGGATCCGGATGGCCGGACGCTAAAGCTGAACGATCCCGACCTGCACAACTATCCGTTTTTGTTCATGGAGCATCCGGGCTACATGCGCCTGCGGCCACCCGAAGTTGCGGGGCTGCGCAAGTACCTGCTCGCGGGCGGCGTACTCGCGATCATCGATTTCTGGAATCAGACCGAGTGGAATGGTTTCGCCGAGCAGATGGCCGCGGTTTTGCCGGAGCGGCAATGGACCGATCTCACCATGGATCATCCGATTTTCAATTCGGTGTTCAAGCTGAGCGGGCCGATGCAGCGGCTGCAGGTCCCGACGATGCAATTCTGGGATCGACGGCACAACCCCGACGACGCGTCTTCCCCGCCCATACAAATCAACCGCGGCGAAGGTTCGGAAAAGATGTCGGTCCGCGCTCTCCACGACGATCAAGGCCGCATCATGGTCATCGCTTTCCACAATACCGACATCAGTGACGGTTGGGAGCGCGAGGGAGAAAACGCGGATTACTTCGCCACGTTCTCCGAACGCATTTCCTACCCGATTGGCGTGAACCTGATCTTTTATCTCATGACGCATTGATGGCCTCGGCGCGATTCCCGGGGCACCCGATTGACCGTCCGATGAACTCACATTTGGTTCCCGCCGATGAAGGTCAGCTCTGCCCTCGGGCGCCTTCTTTTCTCCCGGTTTTCTCAACTTTCCTTTTTTGTCTTCAATGAGTACTCCCACACCTCCCTTGCTCGAAACGGCGCCTTCGCCGCTCGTCGCTTCTGCTCCGAAACCGGTTAGCACGTTCGATCAGGAGCGGGAAACCGCCGAACGCCTGATCGCCGGCCGCACGCGGATCGAAGCCGAGTTGGCCAAGGTGATCGTCGGGCAACGCGAAGTGATCGAGCAAATCATGATCGCGCTGATCGCGGGTGGGCACTGTCTCATCACCGGCGCGCCGGGTCTGGCAAAAACGCTGCTCGTAAAGTCGATCGCTCAGGTTTTTCACCTGCGGTTTCAACGCATTCAGTTCACCCCGGATCTGATGCCCGCGGATATCACTGGGACGGAAATTTTGCAGGATTCAGGCGACGGCGGACGCCGGCTCACGTTCGTGCGCGGACCGGTGTTCGCGAACATGCTGCTCGCCGACGAAATCAACCGCACGCCGCCGAAGACGCAGGCCGCTCTGCTCGAGGCGATGCAGGAACATCAAGTGACCGCGTCGGGCGTGAGGCACCCGCTCGAGGAGCCGTTCTTTGTTTTGGCGACGCAGAATCCGATTGAGATGGAAGGCACGTATCCACTGCCCGAGGCGCAGCTGGACCGTTTCATGTTCAATATCGTGATGGATTATCTGCCCGAAGCCGACGAGGTGAAGGTGGTGGCGCAGACGACGTCCGGGCGCCCCGCGCCGATCGATGCGCTGTTTACGGGCGAAGACGTGCTCAGTTTCCATGAACTCGTGCGCAAGGTGCCGATTGCCGAAGAGATGGTGCGGTACGCGGTGCAACTTGCTTCCGCTTCTCGTCCGCGTCAGCCAAATACCCCTGACTTTGTCAACGAATGGGTCAGCTGGGGCGCCGGCACCCGCGCCGGACAATTCCTTGTGCTCGGAGCGAAAGCGCGCGCTTTGTTACGCGGTCGAGCGCATGTGACCGCCGAAGACATTCAGGTCCTCGCGGTGCCGGCGTTGCGCCATCGCGTGCTCTTGAATTATCGCGCCGAAGCGGAAGGCGTCCGGGTTGACGACGTCGTCAAGAAGCTGGTCGCTGCGGTCAAGGTACCGGGCAAAACCACGTAACCGTGCTGACGAACTCCGTTGTGGTCTCCGCGTTCGCCCGCCCACGTTTAAAAACCGCAGTGATCGCCCGGCGTCGAGCCGGGAATCGCGCCTGACTCATGGCCGCCGCCGCCACCCCCCAGGGGTTATCTTCCGCGAAGCTCATCGACCCGCAGGCGTTGATGACGATCCGCAGTCTCGAACTGCGGGCGAAGGCGGTCGTTGAAGGTTTCTGGAACGGCATGCATCGGAGTCCGTATCACGGCTTCTCGGTTGAGTTCACTGAGTACCGCCAGTACACTCCGGGCGACGATCCGCGTTATTTGGATTGGCGGGTGTATGCGCGCAGCGACAAATACTTCATCAAAAAGTACGAGGACGAGACGAACCTGCGTTGCTATCTCCTGGTCGACCAGAGCCGCTCCATGGAGTACGGCTCGCGTGGATACACCAAGGCGAATTTCGCGGCGACGTTGGCGGCGACGCTGGCGTATTTCCTCCATCTGCAGGGCGACGCGATTGGCTTGCTGACCTTTGATGCCGAAGTGCGGGAGTTTCTGCCGGCGCGCGGGCGGGCGGGGCACCTGCGCCAGATCATGCTCTCGCTCGAAAAGCCGGCCGGCGGCAAGGCGACGGATCTCGTCGCCCCGCTCGAGCGCATCACGTCGTTGATTCGCAAGCGCGGCATGGTGGCCTTGATCTCGGATTTCCTGGCGCCGCTGGATCGCCTCGAGCGCAACCTGATCGCGCTCACGGCGGGCGGGCACGAGGTCACGATTTTCCAAGTGCTCGATCCCGCGGAGATCGATTTCGGACTGCAGCAGCCGTCGGTGTTTGAAGACGTCGAATCCGCGCGAACGATTTATATCGATCCCGCGGCGGCGCGTGCCGGTTACCTGAAAAAGTTCGAAGCTCACACCGAGGCCCTCCGGGCGATCTGCCAGAAACTCGGCATCGGCTATCAGCAACTTTCGACCGCGCGGCCGCTGGAGTTGTCTCTGTTTGAGTTCGTGCAAGGGCGCATGCGGGGCGGCCGGCAGGTGCGGCGCGCCCGTGGCGCCAGCGGAGGGGCTTCATCATGATCGCACGTGAACCATCGCGAGCCAGGTCGGCGAAACCAACCCAAGGTCACGCATGAATTTCCTGACTCCTCTGTTTTTGCTCGGGGCTCTCGCGATCGCGGGTCCGATCATCTATCACCTCGTCCGCCGGACTACGCGGGAGCGGACGTCCTTCAGCTCCTTGATGTTCTTGTCGCCGACTCCGCCGCGGTTGTCGAAGCGCAGCCGCATCGAAGACCTGCTGCTGCTGATCTTGCGCTGTCTTGCCCTTGGCCTGCTCGCGCTCGGGTTTGCCCGTCCGTTTTTACGTCAGGCGCAAATTGACGACCCAACTGCGGCGCAACCCAAACGCATGGTTCTCCTGGTTGATCAGAGCGCGAGCATGCAACGCAGCGGAGTTTGGGCCTCAGCTCAAGAGCGTGCGGGAGCCGTGCTGCGGCGCGCGGGTCCGGCTGACCAGGTCGCGGTGTATCTCTTCGGCCGGCAGGCAACGCCGTTGGTTTCATTTGAAGACTGGAATCGGACCGCACCGGGTGACCGCGTGGCATTGGCGGTGGCGCGACTCGCTGCCGTGACGCCGGGTTGGTCGGGAACGCACCTCGGCAATGCGCTGGTGACGGCAGCGGAAGCACTGGCCGAAACCGAAGGGAAAAACCTGCCCGGTCCTCGGCAAATTTTCCTCGTGACCGATCTGCAGGCGGGCAGCCGGATGGAGTCGCTGCAAGCCTACGAATGGCCACGCGGCGTGGAGCTTTTTATTGAACCGGCGAAGGCCGCCAGTCCCACGAATGCGGGTCTCCAGCTCGTGGCGGACGCCGCGGATTCGAGCCGGGCCGTGGATGCGCCGGCGCGCGTCCGGGTGACCAACGCCACCGAGTCCAAGCGGGAGCAGTTCAAGCTCGGGTGGACGCGGGCCGGAACGGGCGCAGCGACGACCTTCGTCGGCGCGGCCCTCGACGCCTATGTGCCGCCTGGGCAGAGCCGCGTATTCACGGTTCCATTACCCGCTGGCGTCACCGGCCTGGAGCAGCTGACCTTGCAGGGGGACGACGAGACGTTCGACAACACCGTCTATTTCATTCCGCCCCTGCAGCAGCGGACGACGGTGCTGTGGATCGGCGGGGATGTCGCCGAAGACATCAAACAGCCGCTGTTTTTCCTGCGTCGCGCGCTTTCGGATACGCCACGCATCGGCATCCAGGTGGTGGCGGTCGCGCCGGGCGCGGCCCTCCTGCCCAATGACGTTGCGGCATCGAGTGCGATCTTCGTGAGTGAAAATGTACCGGCGGCGACCGCGGGAGCGTTGCGCCAACAGGCCTTGGAAGGTAAAACCGTGGTGTTCGTGCCGCGGAGTGCAGCGGCGGCGCCGACGCTGGCGGGGTTGCTCGACGTGCCCACGGTCGCGATGGAAGAGGCCAAGCCGGCGAATTACGCGATGTTCTCCGACATTGATTTCAAACATCCGCTGTTCGCCGCGTTTGCGGATCCGCGCTTCAGCGACTTCACCAAGATCCATATTTGGAAATACCGGAAGTTCGATGCCGCCGCGTTGCCCAATGCGCGCGTGATTGCCAAGCTTGATAGCGGCGAGCCAGCCGTGATTGAAATTCCCGTCGGCCGGGGGCGCGTGTTCGTGTTGGCCAGCGGCTGGCATCCCGAGGACTCGCAACTCGCGGTTTCCTCCAAGTTTGTCCCGCTGCTATGGTCCTTGCTCGAACTCGGAGGCGGGATCGCGACGGTGCCGACGCAGTACAGTATTGGCGACAGCGTTGGCCTCAGGAGCGCGGATGCGGCCACGCAGGTCCGCACGCCCGCGGGGGCGGTGGTGAGCCTGACGGCAAGTGCCGGCGAATTTCGGGAAGCGGTGCAACCGGGTGTTTACGAGGCGACAGGTCTGGCCGGGTCGCGTCCGCAGCGGTTCGCAGTGAATCTGGATCCGAACGAGAGTCGCACGACGCCGTTGTCGACGGACGAATTGGAGCAACTCGGAGTACCCATTGCCCGCACGGCTGCGGCCGCGACCGAGACGGTGGCGAGCAAAACCGTTTTGCAGGGAATTGAGACGGAGAACCGGCAGAAGCTCTGGCGCTGGTTCATCGTTGCGACCCTGGCCGTTTTATTAATCGAGTCCGCGCTGGCCGGCTGGTCCGCGCGCAAGGCAAGTCTTCGAACCCAAGAGGTGGCACCATGAACGACGAATTTCTGAAGATCCGGTTGCAACGGGTGGTGCGGCGCTACCAGTGGGTGGGGCTCTGGCGGACGCTCGCGGTGTCGTGGGCGGTGGCTGCCCTCGTCGGCGTGGCGCTCGTGTGGGTGCAACGCTCGACCGGGTACATGATGCCGCTGGCGCTGCCGCTGCTGGCTGCCCTCGCCGCCGCCACCGGCGCGGTGCTGGGAATCCGGCACTTCTTGAAGGCGCCGGATCTGCGTTGGATGGCGCAGCGGATCGAGAAAAAACATCCCGACCTCAACGGCGTGTTGCTCACGGCAGTTCAGCAACAGCTCGATCCCGCGAAGGAACAGGGGTATTTACAGTACCGGGTTTTGCAGGAAGCCACGGCTCGCAGTCAGGAGCAGGATTGGCGCGACTTGGTGCCGACATCGCGGTTTGCCGGTCTGATTGGCATCCAGCTACTGGCGCTCGGCTGCTTTATTTACGCGCTCTCGGGTCTGCGCGTAACACCCATCTTGGGCGAGTCGCCGAAGTGGGTCGGTTCGGACGGCATTAGCGTGACGCCCGGCGACACCAGTGTTGAGAAAGGCGAGTCCCTCGTGGTTCTGGCGCGCTTCGGGAGCAAACTGCCCTCGGCCGTCAATCTCGTCGTGCGCGAGAGCGGTTCAACGCCGCGCTCCATCCCGTTGGTCAAGAGTTTGGCGGACCCAATTTTTGGCGGCAGCGTGACCGAGACGGCCAACGATTTCACTTACCGTATCGAATACGGTTCGCAAAACACGCGGGATTTCAAAGTTACGGTTTTCGAGCACCCGCGGCTAATCCGCTCGGACGTCGCGCTGGCGTTTCCGGATTACACGAAACTTCCGCCCAAACGCATCGAGGACACGCGCCGCGTTAGCGCCGTGCAAGGCACAAAGCTCAACTTCGACCTGCAACTGAACAAGCCGGTGAAGTCCGCCCGTTTGATCGCGCGCGATAAGTCAAAGACGGCAATCGACCTCCGCGTGACCGCGGGGCAAGCCGTGGCGTCGCTGCCCGATTTTACGCCGGAGAAAAGTCAGTCGTATGATCTGCAGCTGATCGATGCCGATGGCCGCGCCAACAAAGTGGCGGCCCCCTTCTTCATCGATGTGCAGCCCAATCGTCCGCCGGAGGTGAAGCTCGCTTCCCCCCGCGGTGACGTGCGGCCCTCGGCGCTTGAAGAGGTTGGTT
>Ga0163152_10005735_pt1 | contig 14388 bp, 15 predicted proteins | sample OliLakLV19MP8IB2_FD_148635 | JGI IMG/M metagenome (GOLD analysis project Ga0163152, IMG submission 148635) | Freshwater microbial mat bacterial communities from Lake Vanda, McMurdo Dry Valleys, Antarctica - Oligotrophic Lake LV.19.MP8.IB-2 | ecosystem: Environmental > Aquatic > Freshwater >... | reverse complement strand
GGCCCCCCCCCCCCGAGTGCAGGTGGGCGTCACGCTTCTCTTCACGCGTGTCGATCGTGGCCGCGTCAATAGTCACGTCGGCGGTGGCCTGGGCCGCGAACGGTGGAAATCATCAAGTGTCTGACGGCAAATCCGACCTCGCTGTGCGAGGGGTCAATGGTCCAGGTCGTGGCGGCGGCAACGGTGGCGGTGGTCATGGGCGGTTCCTTCGGTGAGAAATAATTAGTTTAAACAAATAAAGTGTAGACGACTATTGTTGATACGGTAAGCCAGGCCCCCGGCCCTCTGGAGCACCCTGGACCCTGACCCCGTCGGACCCTGGACCCCAGAGAATTCGCTGTTTCCCGGCTACAATGATGGGTCAGAGTTTGCGCCCGGATCCCTGCCTATGTCGCCACTGGAAACGTCAGTCCTCGTCGCCTATTTTTTTGTCCTGAGCATTCTCGGGATCTATGGCTGGCACCGGTACTACCTTGTCTACGAATACATGAAGAACAAGGACAAGGTGCCCGGACCGCCGCCGCCGATGGCCGAGCTGCCGGTGGTGACCATTCAGTTGCCGATCTTCAACGAGATGTATGTGGTGGACCGCCTGATCGACGCGGTGGTCGAGATCGAATATCCGAAGGACAAACTCGAGATTCAGGTGCTCGACGACTCCACCGACGAAACGCGTGCGATCGCCGACATGGCCGTGCAGCGGTTCGCTACGCTCGGCTTCGACATCAAATATCTCCACCGCACCGATCGCACGGGCTACAAGGCCGGCGCGCTTGATGAGGCGATGAAGGTCGCGCGCGGCGAGTTCATCGCGATCTTTGACGCGGACTTTGTGCCGACGTCGGACTTCCTGATGAAGACCGTGGGTTATTTCCAGAATCCGAAGGTCGCACTGGTGCAGGCGCGCTGGGGCCACCTCAACGGCGACTATTCGCTCCTGACCAAGATTCAGTCGATCCTGCTCGACGGCCACTTTGTCCTTGAGCACGGCGGCCGCAACCGCGCGGGGTGCTTCTTCAACTTCAACGGCACAGCGGGTGTCTGGCGTCGCACGGCGATCGACGATGCCGGCGGCTGGCAGCACGACACTCTGACCGAAGATCTGGATTTGAGCTACCGCGCGCAGCTGCGTGGCTGGCAATTCCTCTTCCTGCCCAACCTGGTCACACCGGCCGAAGTTCCGGTGGAGATGAACGCCTTCAAGTCGCAGCAGCACCGCTGGGCGAAGGGCAGCATCCAGACGTGCCGTAAGGTCCTGCCTGCGATTCTCGCGTCAGACCTGCCGCGCAAGATCAAGATCGAGGCGTTCTTTCACCTCACGGCCAACTTCAACTACCTGCTGATGTGTGTGCTGTCGGTGCTGATGTTCCCGGCGATGGTCGTGCGCTACAACATGGGCTGGACGGAGATGTTGCTCATTGACGTGCCCCTCTTCATGGCCGCCACGGCCTCGGTGGCCAACTTCTACCTGGTCTCCCAGCGTGAGCTCTACACCGACTGGAAGTCGCGCGTGAAGTACCTGCCCATCGTGATGTCGATTGGCATCGGCCTCGCGGTCAACAACACCAAGGCGGTCTTTGAAGCGCTGTTTGGCGGCCCCGGCGAATTTGCACGCACCGCCAAGTACGGCATCGCGAACAACAAGGACGGCTGGCAGGGCAAAAAATACCACCAGACGATGTCCATTCAGCCGCTGATCGAAACGGCGCTGGGTCTCTACTTCTCGATGACGGTCGTGTACGCGTTGATGCACGGCATCTACGGCACGCTGCCGTTTCTCGTCCTCTTTCAGTTCGGCTTCCTCTATACCGGCCTCATGTCGCTGCTCCAGCAGTTTGGCGACGATGTGATCCCGAAGGCTCCACAGATTGCCGAATAGGCACGTAAGGATTGTTGGCAATGTCGACCGCAGCACCCGTAAAACCCAAAGCCGGCCTCGAAGACGTCGTCGCAGGTGAGTCCGCAATTTGTTACATCGATGGCGATCGCGGGGTGTTGTCCTATTGCGGGTATGACATCCACGAACTGGCGGACATCGATCACGGCGTCTCGTTTGAAGAGTGCTGCTTCCTGCTCTGGCACCGCCGCCTTCCGACACGCGCGGAGCTGGGTGATCTCCAGACGCAGCTCGCGGCTGCCCGTATCCTTCCCGAACCGATTCTGCGTGCGATGAAGTCGATGCCCGCCGTTGAGGGCATGGATGCGCTGCGCACGCTGACCTCGATGTTGGGCCACTACGATGCCGACGCGTCGGTCTCAACGCCCGAGGCGAACTATCGCAAGGCGGTGCGCCTGACGGGGCAGATGGCGTCGCTCGTCGCCACCTGGGGGCGGATGCAGGCCGGTGGCGGCCACATCGATCCCGATCCCGCTCTGGGCCACGCGGCAAATTTTCTGTACATGCTCACCGGCACACGCCCGTCGGCGCTCGCGGCGCGCGCGTTTGACGTGTCACTGGTGCTGCATGCGGATCACGAACTGAACGCCTCCACGTTTGCAGCGCGCGTGTCGGCCGCCACGCTGACGGACCTGCACTCGACGATTGTCGGCGCCATTGGGGCCCTCAAGGGCCCGCTGCACGGCGGCGCCAACGCCGAAGTGATGAAGATGCTCCTCGAGATTGGTCAGGACGCCGGCGTCGAGCGCGCCGAGGAGTTCATCCGCGCGAAGCTGGCGCGCAAGGAAAAGATCTCGGGCTTCGGCCATCGCGTGTACCACACCGAAGACCCACGCGCCACACACCTGCGCCGTTTCTCCAAGTCGATTGGCGAGAAGGCCGGCCAGCCCCAGTGGTACGCGATGTCCGAGCGTATTGAGCAGGTCGTCAAGGCCGAGAAGAAGCTCAACCCGAACGTGGACTTCTATTCCGCGTCGATGTTTTATTCGCTGGGCATTCCCATCGACCTCTACACGCCGATCTTCGCCGTCAGCCGCATCTCCGGATGGACGGCCCACGTGCTCGAGCAGTATCAGAACAATCGTCTGATCCGGCCGCGCACCGACTACATTGGCCCTGCATATCCGCAACAGGTGTTGCCGATCGAACAGCGCTAGGAGTCCGGAGTTCCATGGACCAGCGCCTGATTCGCAATTTTTCGATCATCGCCCACATCGATCACGGCAAGTCGACGCTGGCCGACCGTCTGCTCGAAGCCACCGGCGCGCTGCAGGCGCGCGAGATGGAGGCGCAGGTCCTCGACTCGATGGACCTCGAGCGCGAGCGCGGCATCACGATCAAAGCCCACGCCGTCCGCCTGAACTACAAGGCCGACGATGGCGAGACGTATGTCCTGAATTTGATCGACACGCCGGGGCACGTCGACTTCGGGTACGAAGTGACACGCTCGCTTGCCTCGTGTGAAGGCGCCCTGCTCCTGGTCGACGCCTCACAGGGCGTGGAAGCGCAGACGCTCGCCAACGCGTATCTCGCGGTCGAGAACAACCTCGAGATCATTCCGGTCATCAACAAGATCGATTTGCCTGGCGCCCAGCCGGAAGAAGCCAAGCGCCAGATCGAGGAAATCATCGGCCTTGATGCCGACCACGCGATCCTCGCCAGCGCGAAGGCCGGGATCGGCGTCCACGAGATCCTCGAAGCGATCGTGCATCGTCTGCCCGCGCCCAAGGGCGACGCCGACGCACCGCTCAAGGCGCTGATCTTCGACTCCTGGTACGACGCCTATCGCGGCGTGATCATCCTCACGCGAGTGATTGACGGGTCGATGAAACCCGGACAGAAAATCCGGTTGATGCAGGGCGGCATTGATCTCCAGATCGAGCAACTCGGCGTGTTCGGCCCGAAACCCACGCCGGTGGATTCCCTCGGTGTCGGCGAGGCCGGATACATGGTTGCCAACATCAAGGACGTCGCGCAGGCGAGGGTTGGCGACACGATCACCGATGCGGCACGTCCGACGCTTGAACCGTTTCCAGGATTCAAGGAACTCAAGCCCATGGTGTTCGCCGGGCTGTATCCGGTCGAAAACTCGGAGTATCAGGAACTGCGCGAGGCCATGGAAAAACTCCGGCTGAATGACGCGGCGTTTTTCTTCGAGCCGGAAACGTCGGCCGCACTCGGCTTCGGGTTCCGGTGTGGGTTCCTCGGACTGCTCCATATGGAAATCGTCCAGGAGCGGCTCGAACGCGAATACAACATGGACCTGGTCACCACCGCTCCGGGCGTCTTGTACCGCGTCACCACCACCGATGGCGTGGTGCAGGAAATCGACAGCCCGTCCAAATTGCCGGACGCGGGACGGATTTCCAAGTTTGAAGAACCGGTCATCAAGGCCACCATTCTCACGCCCTCCGCGCACGTCGGTGCCATTCTTGAACTCTGTCAGGAAAAACGCGGCGTGCAGAAGGGCATGGAGTACCTCAAGTCCGATCGCGTCGTCATCACCTACGAGATGCCGTTCAACGAGGTCGTCCTCGACTTCTATGACCGCCTGAAGACGATTTCCCGAGGGTATGCGTCCCTTGATTACCATGTCGTCGGGTATCAGGAGGCGGATTTGGTCAAGCTCGACATCATGGTCAATGGTGAGCCTGTGGATGCGCTCGCCAATGTGGTGCACAAGGACAATTCGTATCAGCGCGGCCGGGCGCTGGCGGCCAAGATGCGCGAGTTGATTCCGCGACAGATGTTCGAGATCGCGATTCAGGCGTCGATTGGCAGTCGCGTGGTGGCGCGCGAAACCGTGCGCGCGATTCGGAAGAACGTGCTGGCCAAGTGTTACGGCGGAGACATCTCGCGCAAGCGCAAGCTGCTCGAGAAGCAGAAAGAGGGCAAAAAGCGCATGAAGCGTGTTGGCCGCGTCGAAATCCCGCAGGAAGCCTTCCTCGCCGTGCTGAAAGTGGGCACCGAGTCGTGAAGAAGTCCGTGCTGCGCGAGTATACCGAGTCGCTGATCATTGCGGTCGTGCTCGCGCTGTTTGTGCGGACCTTCGTGTTTCAGGCGTTCAAGATTCCCACCGGTTCCATGGAGCCGAACCTGTTGATCGGCGATCATCTCATTGTCAACAAGATGATCTTCTCTCCGACGGCCACGGGCATCGAGCGCGCAATCTTGCCGACGCGCGACATTCGCCGGGGCGACATCGCGGTCTTCAAATATCCGGAAGAGCCCGAGCGCGACTTCATCAAACGTGTCATTGGGTTGCCTGGTGACCGGCTCGAACTGCGGAGCAAAGTGCTCTACATCAACGACCAGCCGTTGCCGGAGGCCTACGCGCACTACGCATCCCCCGCGACGCCGGACGCGTTTGGCGCCAGCGGCGACCTGCGCGAGTTTTACGGACCCGTCACGGTGCCCGACGGTCAGTACTTCATGATGGGCGACAACCGCGACAACTCCGAGGACAGCCGTTACTGGGGCTTTCTGCCGGCGAGGTACGTCAAGGGCAAGGCGCTGTTCATCTACTTTTCGTTCGACAGCGGACTGCGCTGGGAACGACTGCTCAATCGCGTCCGGTAATCGCGAGGGCTGAAGCCCTCGCGCCCCACTACCCCACAACCTCACCGTGCAGCGTCTCGGCCTCTGTGGCCAGCCGCCCGGACTCCTCACGCAGCGACGCCTGCAGCGTGACGTCTGTCAGTCCGCCAAGATTGATTTCGACATTGTCCTTCGCGCTGAGCGCCGCCGCGACGAGCAGGCGGAATCCCACCTTCACGTCACTGGCGGCTGACGGGTTGCCGTGCGTATGGGCCGCGCGGCCTTCGCGCATACCCGCCACGCACACTCGAATGGTCTCCAGCGGAATCTCGGTGGCCACTCGTGTGGCGTCCTGAATCGCCGCCTTGCGCTCCGTCTTCTCCTCGTCGGTCGCCTTCGGCTTGCGGAACGCGGCGATGACGAGGTCGTACGCGGAGGCGTCGCGATCGATCAGCTCCATGAGCGTGTCGCGGACCTTCATCAGCTCGGTGTGTGCGTGGTCGAGCGCCTCACGTTCGGCAATGGCATTGGTGCGTGACTTCGGCATGCCTGCCACCATGGCGAGGAGCGCACAGCCGGTCGCCCCCACGAGTGCAGCCGCGGACCCGCCTCCCGGTGTGGGATCGGCGGAGCTGAAGGCCTCAAGCAGCGACGGAACGGTGCGATCGATCAACATGAAACACCCTTTTTGAAAACAGACACGATGGGGGAGGCATTGGCGCGGAGGAGATTGACGGCCAAGCCGTCGATGAGCACCGCGTCAAATTGTTTGCCGGGTTCGAGACTGCCGATCCGGTCCTGACGATCCAGCGACGCGGCCGCGTTGATGGTCGAGGCGACCAGCGCCTCTTCAAACGTCAGCCCCATGGCGAAACAGGCCAGCGTCATCACAAACGGCATCGACGGCGAAAAGCCGCCACCCGGATTGATATCGGTGGCCAGCGCCACGGGCACACCGGCCGTGATGAGCCCACGCGCGGGAGCGAAGCGTCCGAGCTTGAGATAAAACGCGGCCGCCGGCAGCAGCGTGGCAATGACGCCCGCCGTCGCCATGGCAGCCATGCCCTCGGGCGTCGCGTGCACCAGATGATCAGCCGAGCGTGCGCCAACGGCGGCCGCGACTTGTGCGCCACCGCTGGCGGCCAGTTCGTCGGCGTGGATCCTCGGCTTGAGTCCCAGGGCACGACCCGCTTCAAGAATGGCGGTGGATTCCTCCGGCGTAAAAAAACCGCGGTCACAAAAAACGTCGCACCATTCGGCAAAGGGCGCCGCAGCCGGCAGCATCTCGTCGATGACCAGGCGCACGTACTCGCCCTGCCGTCCCCGGTATTCGGGCGGCACCTCGTGTGCCCCCATGAACGTGGTCGAGAGCTCCACGGGTTGTGTTTCCGACAGTCCACGCGACACTCGCAACATGCGGACTTCGGTCTCGGTGTCGAGTCCGTAGCCACTCTTCGACTCGGCGGTGGTGGTGCCGGCCCTCAACATCTCGGCCAGTCGGCGCCGCGTCGCCACGGCCAGCGCTTCTTCCGTCGCCTCGCGCGTGGCCCGCACCGTCGAGAGGATGCCGCCACCCGCTTCCGCAATCTCCGCATACGTGGCGCCGGCGAGTCGCCGCCGCAGCTCGTCGCGCCTGTCGCCGGCAAACACGATATGGGTGTGGGGATCGACAAACCCGGGCACCAGGGATGTGCCGCGTCCATCCACGATCTTGGTCTGCGACGTGGCTGACACCTGCGCGCGCACCTCCGCGGTGGTGCCGGCCGCGATGATGGTCTCGCCGGCCACCGCGACGGCGCCATCCGCGATGGCCGCAATCGCGCCTTGTCGGACCCCGGCTCTCGGACCTCGGCCCGCCACGGTATACAGCTGGTCAAGATGTTCGATGAGGAGGGTGGGGACGGCGTTATGCATGTGTCTACGTGCGCCTGCCAAGACGTTCCCGCAACTGTGTGTCGGTGAGGCCCGTCACCACGATGGACTTGGTGCGCGATCGTTCGCCGGCCACCAGGATGATTTGCCGTTTGGCCAGACCGAGTGTCTCCGAGAGCAGCGCGATCACCGCCACGTTGGCGGCGGCATCGACCGGCGGCGCCGTCACCCGAATCACGAGGCGTCCCTCCCGAATACCCTCGATCGCGTTCTTTGAGGCACGGGGTGTCACCCTGGCATCAAACCTGACGCCATCCGACGATCCGGTGACGGTCAGTGTCGTCATGGTTGTGCGGCCGGTGGCCGCCCGCCGAAGATCGCGGTGCCCACCCGAATCATCGTCGCCCCCTCGCCGATGGCGACCTCGAAGTCGTGACTCATGCCCATGGAGAGTTCCGCGAGCGCAGAGGAGGGAATACCACCGGCGATCAATGAGTCCCTCACGTCGCGCAGCCCGGCAAACCACGGGCGGGCATCCTCGGGATTGTCCACGGCGGGAGGAATGATCATCAGGCCCCGCAACTGGACCGCTGTGGCTTCCATGGCGGCAACGGCCAACGCATTCAGCGCTGCAGCCGGGACGCCAAACTTCGTGACCTCGCCGGCCAGGTCCACCTGCAGCAGGATCTGGGGACGGGTGCCGGCCTCAATCGCGCCGGCGTCGAGTTTCTGCAGCAGGCTCAGGCTGTCCACGCAGTGAATCCACTGAAACGCGCCAGCGGCCTTCCTTGCCTTGTTGGTTTGCAGATGGCCGATGAGATGCCAGGTGAGTCCGATCTCGGTGGTCGCCGCGATCCTGCCGGGACGCGGTTTTCGCCGAAGTCACGCTGGCCGGCGAGCGCCGCCTCACGGACGGCGTCAATGGGAAATGTCTTGGAGACGGCGATCAGGCGGGGAGGGGAGGGGCGGTGCACTCGATGCGCCGCCGCCTCAAGGCGGCGGCGCACGTCGTGCAGATTGTCACTGACCGTGGACACCACTTTCCCGTCAGATCACGTGCGCGGTCGTGCCCTTGATGCTCTTGAGAATGCCCTTGGTGATTTCGACGTGTTCGCCCGTCGGCGCCAGCTTGAGGTATTCCTCGAACGCCGTGACCGCATCGGGCAGTTGGCCGAGATTCACGTTGGCCATTCCGAGCCGATAAAACGCGTCCGCGAGTTTCGGATCGAGCTTCGTCGCGCGTTCAAACTGCGCCTTCGCTTCCGGGTACTGGCCCGCGTTCCAGTGGCTGATGCCCTGGTTGAGGACTGCGGCCGCATTGCCGCCACCCTCTCCGCCCAATTCGGCGGCCCTTGCGCTGATTTTTGCGGACTCGGCGAACTTCTTCTGCTGGTTGTACAGGCCGGCCAGCGCCGAGTAGGCGTCGGGTGCCTTCGGGTCCACTTCAATGGCCTTGAGATAGGCGGTCTCGGCGGCCACCTCGTTCTTGGCCTTGAGCTGCGCATCACCCACACGCGTGTAGCAGAGCCCGCAGGACGGGATCTTCTCGGCCACGGCCGTAAATTTTGCGACAGCGGCGACCGGGTCGGTGTCGAGCAGCGCCATGCCCGCCTCAAACTCCGCCTTCATCGATTCCATCAGCTTGTTGCGCGCCGCCACGTCTTCGGCCGTCATGCCTGACGTGTCGGTGGCGGTGGCCGAAGGCGCCGTCGGCACCTTGATCACAATCGGCTCCACCGTCGTCATGTCGCTGAGGTTGACCTTCACGGAGTTGTTGCGCCCGATGAGTGTGCCCTTGGAGGCCTGCACTTTCCACACGCCGGTGCGGAGCGCCGACCGAGTGAAATCCCCGCGCGTATTGGTTTTCAGAGTGACCGTCAGCGCGACGTCACCCGTGTATTCCAGGATGACTTCGGCTTCGGGGACGGGTATGCCAGCCTCGTCAACCACCTTGCCCCTCATGGAGCCCATGCCCTGCGCAAACGCGGGGGCGGCAGCAACGGTCAGTGCAATGGCGAGGGCGCCGGTGATCAGTCCGCGAATTCCAGAGTGACGGGTCATACAAATCCTCCACGCGTATTTTATCATCGCGCACCGAACAGGGCGGCGACATCGTCGAGGTTTCGCGACAGGGGGGCCGGCGGGAACGAGGCCAAAAACCGGCGGCCGTAGGACATCTGTGTGAGCCTCGGATCGAGGACGGCCATCACCCCACGGTCGGAGCGGGTGCGAATCAGGCGACCCAACCCCTGCAGCAACGTGAGGGTGGCCAGCGGTATCTGGTAGTCGTGGAAGGGATGGCCGCCCGCCGCCTGAATCGCGCTGATGCGGGCCGACACCAATGGGTCGCCCGGAGAGGCAAAGGGCAGGCGGTCGATAATCACGCAGCTCAGGGCCTCGCCGGCCACGTCCACGCCCTGCCAGAAACTGGCCGTCGCAAACAGCACGGCATGAGGGGTCGCGCGGAAGTCCCGCAGGATGGCCGACCGGGGCGCCTCGCCTTGCAGGAACGTCGGCCACTCCAGGTGGGGCGCCACTCGGTCGTGCACCTCACGCATCGCCGCGTAGGACGTGAACAACACAAACGCCCGACCGGACGACCGCGACAACAACTCGGCGATGACGCCGGCGGCCGCCACGTTGAACTCCGGCGAACGGGGGTCGGGCATCTGCGGCGGCAGATACAGCAGCGCCTGGCTCGCAAAATCAAACTCCGACGGCAGTCGAAGGGTGGCGGCGCGGTCCAGACCAAGCCGACCCTGGATATACGCGAACGACCCGCTGACCGTGAGGGTCGCGGATGTGAGCACTGTGGCCAGGCGTTCCCCAATCACCTTCTCGCGCACAATCGCCGAGACGTCGATCGGCGCCGCTCGAAAGGTCACACCGCGACCGCGCACCTCCACAAAATGGACAAACGCCGGGTCGTCGGCGGCCAGCAACACGCGCAGGTCGTCACGCAGTCCGCTGGCCCTCGCCACGATCGCCGCCACATCGTCGGGGATCTCCGTCAGCGGCCGCACGACCGCCATCAAACGATCAAGTTCCTCGCGCAGCGCCGAGGCCTCCGGACTCAAGCGGCCCGCCATGTCCGGCGTCAGCGTCAGCCGGTCCCCGCCGCGCGCGTGCCGAATCTCGAGGCGCGCCGTGTCGAAGAGCCGCCGTGCGGCGCGGTCCACATCGCCCACTGCGTGTTGCCATCCCACCGCGATGCGACCCTCGGCGGCGGGAATGGTCGCGACGGCCTGCAGTGCGTCACGCGAAAACTCATCGACGCGATGCGTGCTGAGCGCAATCCCGAAGTACTGCGTGACGACGTCTTCAAGCTGGTGCGCTTCATCGATCACGGCGAAGTCACACGCCGGAATCACTTCACCGAAGTCTCCCTGTCGCACCGACGCATCCGCACACATCAGGTGATGGTTGACGACGACGATGTCGGCGCGATCGGCGCGTTCGCGCATGCGCGTGATGAAGCAGTCCGCGAATTGCGGACACTCGCGCCCCAGGCACTGTTCGCTGGTCGCGGTGACCTCGGTCCAGAAGGGCAGGGCGTCGGGCATCTCGGTGAGTTCGGCGCGGTCGCCCGTCTGCGTCTCCGGCAACCACTCGCGAATCGTGTCCAGCCAGTGCTGTTCGTCGTCGGTCAGGGTCGTGGCGATTTCGGTCAGGCGATCAAACCGGTGGCGGCAGAGAAAATTTGTTCGGCCCTTCATGTACGCGGCTTTGATCTCGGTGCCCAGCGCGTTCGCGAGCGCCGGAATGTCCTTGTAGAAAATCTGATCCTGCAGCGTGCGCGTGCCGGTCGAGATGAGCACGCGGCGTCCGGCAAAGGCGGCGGGGACAAGATAGGCCAGCGTCTTGCCGGTGCCCGTGCCGGCCTCGGCCAACAGGGTGCCGCCCGTCTCGAACATCGACGCGACGGCGTGCGCCAGTTCGCGCTGGCCAGTGCGGACCTCGAACGTGTCGAACGCGCGGGTCAGTGGCCCGTCCTCTGCGAAGACCGCGTCGACGCTGGCGGTCAGCGCGCCAGGTCTGGATACAGCGGGTAAGTCCGACACAGGGCTTGAACGTCGGCGCGGACGGCTGCAGCCACCGCGGGATCCTCGGGCGCGTCCAGGACACGGGCGATGAGCGCAGCCACCGTATCCATGTCCGCTTCGCCCAGACCACGGGTGGTCACAGCGGGTGTGCCCACACGAATGCCGCTGGCCACCATGGGCGGATTCTGATCAAACGGGATCGCGTTTTTGTTGACGGTGATCTCGGCGCGTCCCAGGGCGGCTTCCGCCACCTTGCCGGTGATGCCCTTGGAGAACACGTCCACCAGGATCAAGTGATTGTCGGTGCCGCCGCTGACAATGCGGAAGCCGGCGTGTGCGAGCCGATCGGCCAGTCGCGCGGCGTTGCGCACGACCTGCTGCTGATACGTATGAAATTCCGGGGCGAGTGCTTCCTTGAAACAGACCGCCTTGCCGGCGATGACGTGCATCAGCGGGCCACCCTGGATGCCTGGGAACACGGCGCGGTCGATGTCCTTCGCATACTGCGCACGGCACAGGATGAGGCCGCCTCGAGGACCGCGCAGCGTCTTGTGCGTCGTCGTCGTGACGAAATCGGAGTGCGGGACCGGGCTTGGATGCAGCCCCGCAGCCACGAGGCCGGCGATATGCGCCATGTCGGTCATGACCAGTGCACCAACCTCGTCGGCGACCGCCCGAATCCGCGCGTAGTCGATCGTCCGTGAATACGCGCTGGCGCCCACCACGATGAGTTTGGGCCGATGTGTCCGTGCCTGGCCGGCCAACTCGTCGTAGTCGAGACGTTCGTCGTCTTTGCGGACGCCATACGGAAGGATCGTGAAGTACTTGCCGGAAAAATTGAGCGGGTGCCCGTGGGTGAGATGCCCGCCGTGCGCGAGGTTCATCCCGAGGATGGTGTCGCCGGGCTGGAGCATCGCAAGATACACCGCCATGTTGGCTTGGGCACCGGAGTGGGGCTGGACGTTGGCGTGGTCGGCCCCGAACAGCTGTTTGGCGCGGTCGATCGCGAGCGTTTCCGCCACGTCGACAAACTCGCAGCCGCCGTAGTACCGCTTGCCGGGATACCCCTCGGCATATTTGTTGGTCATCACCGAGCCGACGGCTTCCAGCACGGCGAGACTGACGAAATTTTCGGACGCGATGAGTTCGAGGCCGTGTTCCTGGCGCAGGACTTCATGATTGATGGCGGCGGCGATTTCGGGGTCGGTCTGGGTCAGGTGCGTCACGCGGGCGTCTCCAGCGCAGTGATCTTGTCGAGACGGCGCTGATGGCGACCGCCTTCATACGGGGTATCGAGAAAGGCCGCGACGATCTCTCGTGCCTGCGGCTCAGTGGTGAGACGTGCGCCCAACGCAAGGATGTTGGCGTTGTTGTGGCTGCGGCTGAGACGGGCCGATTCCACCTCCGTGGCGGCGGCCGCACGCACGCCGGGAAGTTTGTTGGCGGCCATCGCCATGCCGATCCCGGAACCGCAGACCAGCAGGCCACAGTCCGCGTCACCGGACGTGACTGCGCGGGAGACCAGTCCGGCGAAGTCGGGGTAGTCCACGGAGTCGCCCCCGTGCGTGCCCACGTCAATCACGGTCACGCCACGCGCGGCAAGAAATGGCTTGAGCGCGTCTTTCAGGCCCACGCCGGCATGATCGGCCCCAAGTGCGATGCGCATGCGCACGAGTATAGCGGGTTGTACAATCGTGCGTGCCTTCCTCTGCCGTCATTGCCGCGCGGGGCGCCGAACGTTGGCGCGCTGGTCACCCCTGGATCTATCGCTCGGACGTCCTGAAGGTGGATGCCGACCCGGGTGACCTGGTCGAGGTCACATCCGAACGAGGTCGCCCCTTGGGCCGCGCGTTTTTCAGCAGCACCTCGCAGATTACGCTCCGCATGCTCGGGGAAGGGCCGCGTGATACCCGTGAGTTTTTCCGGGAGCGCCTCCAGGCCGCCATCACGTACCGCACGCAGGTGGTGGGTGACGCGCACGCCTATCGTCTGGTCAACGGCGAGGCCGACCGCCTGCCCTCCCTGATTGTCGACCGGTATGGGGATGTCCTGGTCGTCCAGACCCTGTCGCAGGGGACCGATGCGCAGCTCGATCTGTTCATCGATCTGCTTCAGGAACTGGTGAAACCCACCGGCATTCTTGTCAGAAACGATCCCAAGGTCCGGGGCCTCGAAGATCTGGAGACCGTGGTCGAGGTGCGCGCCGGTGAGGTGCCCGACCTCATCGACATCGTCGAGGGGGACATCCGGTATCAGGTGGATGTGCGGCACGGGCAGAAGACCGGATTGTTTCTCGACCAACGTGAGAACCATCTGATGGCCGGCGCCTATGCGTCGGGGAGGGGGCTTGATGCCTTTTCGTACCATGGAGGATTTGCCCTGCAGATGGCGCGCCGGTGTGAGTCGGTCCTGGCGCTGGACGGATCGGAACCCGCCATCGCGGCGCTGGCCGCCAACGCGGATCGGAATGGGTTGACGAACGTCGAGGGGCGCGTGGCCAATGTGTTTGACGAACTCCGCGAACTCGAAATCGCCAAGGCCCGGTTTGACACCATCGTGCTGGACCCGCCGGCGTTCGCCAAAACCAAGGCTTCGTTGCCAAAGGCGCTGGGCGGCTACAAGGAAATCAACCTCCGGGCGCTCAAACTCCTTCGTCCCGGGGGCATGTTGATTACGTGCACGTGTTCGTACCACGTCTCCGAGCCGCTGTTCCTCGAAGTGCTGGAGCGGGCCGCGGCCGACGCGCTCGCGCCGGTGGTCCTTGTGGAAAAACGTCTCCAGGCCCGTGACCATCCGGTACTTCTTGGTGTGCCGGAAACGTCGTACCTGAAGTGTCTCGTGCTGCGCCGACTGTAAATCCCCGGGTGGTATAGTCGCGAACATGGATCGGTCGACCTATACCCCCCTCACCGAGGCAGATTTTGACCTCGCGTATCCCTCCTCCCGCAAGGCCTATGTCGAGGGCGGCGGCGGCGTGCATGTGCCCATGCGCGAAATCGTGTTGTCGGGTGACGAGCCGCCCTCGACATAGGCCTTGCG
>Ga0163152_10005732_pt1 | contig 14406 bp, 7 predicted proteins | sample OliLakLV19MP8IB2_FD_148635 | JGI IMG/M metagenome (GOLD analysis project Ga0163152, IMG submission 148635) | Freshwater microbial mat bacterial communities from Lake Vanda, McMurdo Dry Valleys, Antarctica - Oligotrophic Lake LV.19.MP8.IB-2 | ecosystem: Environmental > Aquatic > Freshwater > Lake... | reverse complement strand
CGCGCCCACAGGCCGTGCGGCGCGAAGTTACTGGTTTCAAAGCCGAACCAGTTCACGCCCGCGATCTTCACCACCTGGTTGTTGGCGTCGAGAATCTGACTGCCCGACGTATGGAAATAACCCGTGGCCGCGGCTGCCGTGGCGGGGTTGCCTTCGGTCACGGTGACATCGCCGATCGAAATCGTAGGGAGCGTCGGCGTGGGAGGGGGCGTTGTGCCAGCGCCGTTGAGCGTGATGTTCTGCGGAGCGTCGGTCCCGGCGCCGGCCGTGAAGCCGAAGGTGATCGTCTGCCCCACGGCGAGCGTACCGTTGTAGGCTGCGTTTTCGACGACATAGTGCGTGCCGACGTGGCTGACGATCCGCGCGTCCCAAATGTTGTTGATCGTGCGGCCGTAGTCGAACTCGACGCGCCAGTTGCTCATCGTGGCGGCCTGATCGTTCTTGACGGCGACTTGTCCTTGCAGGCCGCCCCCCCAGTCGTTCACCGTGCTGTACGTGGCGGCCAGGGCCAGGCGATCTTCGAGCCGTTCGATGCCCATAATCGAGCCCGCGCCCAGCTTACGCGCCGGGGGGGCGGATCGCTTCACAGAACCAACTCGACGCGCACTAAACAAGGACGCAAACAGAAACCACATAGGTACAGACTCCGGGTGTAGTTCGGCGATGGCTGGCGACCGGCGGAAGCGGCGGCCAGACGAGATCAAGCCAAGCAGGACAGAACGGGGTACACGACAAGAATGGGCGTGGACGTGAGAACCCGCGCGAGGCGGCGGAATTCTCGGACCCCTGTCATTAAGAAGATTTACCCTCTGGGCACTGGCTTAGTTCCAAGGATAATTGCCAAGGCGCTCATGCCAAGCAAAATCCGGCAAAGAACCGTTATCCGGAACCCAGTTTCAGAACTAAGAATCGCACCATCCCTTTTCGTTCAGGAGTAACTATGCTCGAGGATCGGCTGGCCATCCTTGAAAAGCAGAATCGCCGATTGCGGAATTCGCTCGGGCTGTTGGCCGCGCTCCTGTGCGCGGTCGCGGCATTGGCGGCATGGCCCGTGATCCGGCCCGCCGACAAGCTCACGGGTGATCCACTGGAGATACGCACACAGCGGCTGGTCATCGTCGATCAGGCTGGCAAACCTATCGGCTTGTTCGGCCGCGATGCGAACGGCGGTGTGCTGCAAGTTGCTGGTGGCGAGTCACTGGTCTCGATTATGGCCGGTAAATCTGGAATGGTCGTGGCACAGCACGGCAAGAACATGAGCTACCTGAGTGCCGACGCCGACATTTGTCTTTTCAAGATTTCCAGCCCCGCGATGGAGGCTGCCGTCAAGTCGACGGTTTCCGCCGAAGAAACTGCCTTCTGGGTTTCCTCACAGGGTAAGGGGCGTGTCTACCTGGGAGTCAACAAGGATTTCGGCGCGTCGGGATTTCTGCGGGCGCAGCAAGGTGAAACCGCTTGGGAGGCAGCAGAAGCGCGAATGCGGAAGCCATGATCGGCCAACCGAGTTGGTATCCGCAGTTGACCAGCAATTCTGGCAAAAAAAGATCGTGTAAGGAAAATCGCATTCCCTACCCCAGTTGTGCCGATGAAATTCCTGGCAGTGTTAACCTGCATTCAGCAAGAACGACGGCCGACGACGCAAGACGTTCCCACGTCTCGCTTAACGGCCGCCGATTTCCTCGCAAGCACGCTCGATGAATCAGGGGTCGGGGTGAGAACGCGCTAACAAGGTGTATCGCTCCCAACCATGACAGCTTTTCCCTGAGCATCTCGGCATCGCCCGTCGGCGGTAGTTCGCGCCGACAATAGCTCGCGATGCTGTGCCCAAAAAGTGACAGGTTCTTCGCCGAGGTTGTGCGCGCTGCGCGCAAACCTGCCCGCGATGGGATCGTCTCTCGAGATTCGCATCAAGACGAAGCGACTGATCCTACGACCCGGCGGGGAATTCCGCGATAAGCACTCCTCAGCGCGAAATCCGAATTCGATTCTCGAACCGCCGCCGTGGGTGCATCGAACGCGCCCACGGAGGTGACGTCGGTTTGGGGCACGTCCTGCCGACAAAACTCCGGCGCGGTGTCGTCGCTACGATCGCCCGAGGCCTCGCGCGCGTCGTAGCTGGCTGCCCCCCGTTGTCGCGGTGCGCGCTCGAAGCGCTGCTCGTCGCGCTGCTCATCACGCTACACCTAGCGCCCTCGTCGAAGTTGATCGCGCAAACCTGGGACGGCGGCAGCACCAACAACAACTGGACCTCTGCCAACAACTGGAACCCCAATGTCTTGCCCGTCAACAATGGCACGGCCAATCTGACATTTGCGGGAACGACACGATTAACGCCGAATCAAGACGTCCCCTACGACGTTAGCAGTGTGATCTTCGACCCCGCCGCCGGAGCGTTCGTTCTGCAAGGCGCAAACTCCTTGACGATCCGCGGTGGTGGAATCACGTCGAACGCCAGTGTCGCGGAAACGATCAACAATAACCTGGTCCTCGGCGCGAATCAGACCTGGACGGTGACCAATCCGGCGAGCACACTCACCGCCGCCGGAGTTGTGTCTGGTGCAGGCTCGCTAAACAAGGACGGAAGTGGGACCCTCGTCCTGTCTGGAACGAACACTTACACCGGCGGCACCACCGTTACCGCCGGAATCCTGAGGGGAACCACCGCTAGCTTGCCAGGCGCGATCACCAACAACGCCAACGTCACCTTTAACCAGACCACCAGTGGCACATACGCCGGCGTGATGAGCGGCACCGGCAACCTGGTGAAGAGTGGCACCGGCACGGCCACGCTCTCGGGAGCCAACACCTACTCCGGCGGAACTACGGTCTCCGCTGGATCGCTGGCCGGAACCACGAACAGCTTGCAAGGCGCGGTTGTCAACAACGCCAATGTCACCTTTAATCAGACTACCAGCGGCACGTATGCCGGCGTGATGAGCGGCACCGGCAACCTGGTGAAGAGCGGCACCGGCACGGTCACCCTCTCGGGAGCCAACACCTACTCCGGTGGCACCACGGTCTCCGCCGGCCGGCTCAGCGGCACCACCAGCAGCATCCAGCGCAATGTCGCGAACAGCGGCACGGTCGAATTCGACCAGACCACCAACGGCACCTACACCGGCGTAATGAGTGGCACGGGCAACCTGGTGAAAAGCGGCTCCGGAGCGGTCACGCTCTCAGGCGCCAACACCTACTCCGGAGGGACCACGGTCTCCGCCGGATCGCTGGCCGGAACCACCACCAGTTTGCAAGGCGCGATCACCAACAACGCCAACGTCACGTTTAGCCAGAGCTCCAGCGGCACCTACTCCGGAGCGATGAGCGGTACGGGTAACCTCGTGAAGAGTGGCACCGGCACGGTCACGCTCTCGGGAGCCAACACCTATTCCGGAGGAACCACCGTATCGGCCGGATCGCTGGTCGGAACCACGACCAGCCTGCAAGGCGCCATCACCAACAACGCCAACGTCACCTTTAATCAGACGACGAGCGGCACCTACGCCGGGGTGATGAGCGGCACCGGCATCCTGGTGAAGAGCGGCACCGGAGCGGTCACGCTCTCGGGTGCCAACACCTATTCCGGAGGCACCACGGTTTCCGCTGGAAGCTTGCGGGGTGATACCAACAGCTTGCAAGGCGCGATCACCAACAACGCCAACATCACCTTCGATCAAGCGGCCGACGGCACGTACTCCGGCAACATGTCGGGCTCCGGCAGCTTGACCAAGACCAATTCAGGCAACCTGACGCTCGGCGGCGTCAACTCCTACTCAGGCGGCACTTCGATCGACAATGGGACGTTGACCGGAGATGCCAACAGCCTGCGAGGCAATATCAGCAATAACGCTGCCTTGGTCTTCGATGAAGCTGGCGATGGCAACTTCGCTGGTGCGATCAGTGGCACCGGAACCTTGACGAAAAAGGGCTCCGGCTCGCTCAACCTCACGGGGAACAGCGCGCTCGCGGGCCCAATCACGATTCAGCAAGGTCGCCTCGCGGTGAACGGCTCGCTCGCCGGAAACGTCAGCGTCGAGCAAGGGGCGGTCTTGGGGGGCAACGGAACAATCACCGGGAACGTGTCGAACTTTGGAACCATCGCGCCGGGCAACTCCATTGGAACGAATGTGATCAATGGTTCGTTTGACAATGGCGCCGACGCCACCGTTGCCGTTGAGATCAACAACGGCGGCGCCACGCCAGGCGTAAATAACGACTTGACCGTGGTGAACGGCCCCGCCACGGTCGCGGGGGGTACCGTCGAAGTAACCGCCGACAGCGGCGACTACCAAGACAGTACGAGGTATACCTTCCTGGCCGCGACCTCGATCTCGGGCCAGTTCAATCGCATCACGCTCAACAACCTCCCCGGCATGCACGCTACTCTCGGGTATGGCAGCATGTTGATCGGGTCGAATGACTTTGCCACTGCGTTTTTTATGCTGTTGCGCGACCAAACCAACCTGGCCGCGATCGCCGAGACCTTCAACGAGTTGCAGGTCGCTAATTACCTCGACAGCGCCGCGTTGGGCGCCGGCAGCGAACTCCGCACACTGCTCGATGAAATCGTGGTGCTGCCAGCGGACGAGCAACAAACGGCGCTCAACGAACTGACCGCTCAAGTCAATGGCACGCTCGCGCAGCTTTGCGTGCAAAACACGACTTTTCTTTATTCCATGCTGCGTCGACGAGTCGGGTCTTCGTTATCAAACGGCTGTGGCGACCGTGAAGATGGTCCAGGATGGTTGTCGGCCAATCGCACCGACGAGCGCACCGCATCGTCCGCGCTCGTCGGTTACCGTCGGCGACTCGACGCTGCTCGCATGCGGGCACGCCTGGATCGAGACCGCTCGCCAGGCTGGGGAGGATGGACCGCGGGCTATGGATTCGGAGGAAACGCTGAAGGGGACGGAAATGCCAGCGGTGGCGTCTATGGTTCGGGCGGCACGCTGGTCGCTATCGAAAGACAGCTCGCTGACAACGCGTTGTGGGGAGTCTTCGGCGCCTATTCGAATCTGAGCCTGCGACTCAAAGGCCTGCCACAGTCGGCACTCGCCAACCAGGGATTGTTCGGTTCGTACTTTCTGCGTGACGCCGGCAGCACCTATCTGTTGACCGCGGGGGCGATTGGATTCACGGGCTTTTCCGAACAAAGGCAGATTGCCTTCGGAACCATCAACAGTCGCGCCAGTGCGAAATACAACGGCTGGCAGCCTTCTGCCTACATCGAAAGCGGATTGCGCTGGCAGTTCGGGCGCGCGATGCTTCAGCCCTATGGTGCGCTGCAATACATCTACCTGCGTCAGAATGGGTTTTCCGAATCCGGGGCGGGCTTGTTGAACCAATCCGTTGGCGGAATCGATACGCATTCTTTGCGGGGCCTCTTGGGATCTCGAATCGCGCGGCCCTGGGTGACCAATTCAGGCCGAGTTTTCGTGCCCGAATTGCGCGCCGGTTGGATCCACGAGTTCCTCTCGCCTGAAACAACCTTGAACGCTGTGTTTACCCCGGTAGGTGGCGCCAGCTACGCCACGCGAGGATTGAACTTTGGCCGCGATTGGGCCCTGTTGGGCGGCGGCTTTCAGTGCTCTCTGAGCTCGCATGTCAGCCTGTTCGCCAACTACGACTTGCAGTTGAATGCCCGCCAGGTCTGGAGTGCCGGCTCCGGCGGTTTGCAATTCGCCTGGTGAGCGTTCCTTCCCACAGGCGGTGACCACGGTCGATTTCATTGAGCGAACACTCCCGCTCAATGCGCAAGCGCGTCCAGAAACCCTCATCCAGTCGGACCAGACACAGCGCGATTGGCTTTGCGCTTCTGTCGGCTATCCGCCCCGCGGCCCTTGCGTCTGGCCCGCGGTCGAGTTAATCAAGGGAAACGATCGCCCGGCGACCGCCGCCCAGCGACCCGCCCCCGCTCATCCAACCCGAAGAAACTTTGCCATGCTCCGACACACGCTGCTTGCGCTATTGATCCTCGCGTTTTCGCTCCCGTCGCTGGCCCAGGCTGAGCTTAAAGTTGGGGTCGGCAAAACGATTATCACCCCCGATCCTCTACTACCCATCTCGGGGGGCGTCGGCCCCGGCAGCCCGGCCACCGGCAAGCAGGGAGAATTGACCGCCCGCGCCATGGTCTTCGAGCAAGGCGAAACGCGCGTGGCGATCGTGCAGCTCGACCTGCTAGGCTTCCCGTCGATCCTCTGCGCCCGCGTACACAAGCAGGTGCCGCGAATTCCGGCCGACAACATCTTGATCGGTTCGACGCACACGCACAGCGCGCCCGATTGCTATGGCTTCCCCGGTCTCGACGGTAAGGCGTCGGGCAATCTCAAGTACATGGACTTCGTCTGCAATCAGGCGGCCGCGGCCATCAACCAGGCGCTCGACAACTTGCAGCCCGCTCAGTTGAAGAACGCCACAGGCAAAGCCGAGGGGAAGATCGCCTACAACTACTACGCGCCGGAGCTCTACGACCCGCGAATGAGCGTCATCCAGGCGATCACGCCCGACGGCAAGACCATCGGCACGTTGGTCAACTATGCGGTTCATCCCGAAGTGCTCGGCAACCGACTTGGCCTGGTCAGCCCCGATCTGGTCGGCCCGCTCTGCGACAAGCTCGAAGCCGATCTCGGCGGCATGGCCATGTTCATGAATGGCGCGCAAGGCGGCATGATTACGGCCGACAACCGGATGCTCGACAAACCGTCGGACGCCGTACACGCCAAGTGGCACGACGCCCGCACTTGGGAAGAATGCGTGCGCATCGGCCAGTTGATGGCTTCGGAGGCGCAGCGGATCGTCAAAGATGCACAAGTGCAGGCCGATCCGGCGGTCGTCTGCAAGGCGCTCGAGGTCAAGTTCCCGGTCGATTCGCGGCTGATGTGGATGATCATCGTCGCGTCGCCGCTGAAGTATCCGCACAACAACGATCGCTCGATCACCACTCGGCTGAATCTGGTCAACCTCGGCAATGCCCAGATCCTGACGATCCCCGGCGAGGCGCTCCCCAACATCGGCTACTACATCAAGCGCCACATGAAGGGGGACCAGGGGAACAATCTATTGTTCGGGCTGACGAACGACGCCTTCGGCTACATCTTGACGAAGGTCGACTTTGGCAGCTTCGAGCGCTACGAGTACGTCTCGGAGACGTCGCTGGGGGAAATGACCGGCGAGATCCTGATCGAGAACTCGCTGAAGTTGGTCGAGGATTCACCGACCCCGACAAAGCTCGAAAAGAAGAAGTAAGCGTCGGCGAGGGGGGCGACGCGACGAAGCAACGCGCTGCTGCGACGCGGCTGACGCCCGATCTGAGCGTCATGGCCCGTTTGCCGTTCGACGCAACACTAGCCCGCAGCGCAGCAAGGGTTCGTTGGGGCTCGTGCGAGCGCTGTGGCGGGCCTGGCGGCTGGCGTCAAAGATCATTCGTCGCGATGCGGCTTGCGCGATCGACCCGCAGCAGCGCGTGCTCCCCCTCGCTGCGCTTCGCTCTTGTATCAAACGTCGACCACCAGCTCGGCCAGTCGCTCGCGGTGGTACGTCGCGTCTCCCAGCAGAATCTCCGACGCCTTGGCACGCTTGTAGTAGAGCTGCAGGTCGTGCTCCCAGGTGAAGCCGATGCCGCCATGCACCTGCACGCCGCGATTGCCCACTTCGCGGGCCGCGTCGGAGAGATAGGCCTTGGCGATCGAGACCGCGCTGGCGGCAGCCGGGTCGTTTTCGTTCAGCGTCCAGGCGGCGTGGTAATAGGCTGAGCGACCGCTTTCCAACCACAGCACGACGTCGGCCAGTTGATGCTGTACCGCCTGAAACGAGCCGATCGTTTTGCCGAACTGCTCGCGCGTCTGCACGTAGGCCGTGGAAGTTTCGAGCGTCCACTGCATGCCGCCGACCAGCTCGGCGCACACGGCAACGGTGGCGGTGTCGATCCCCCGGCGGATCGCACGCTCGGCGACGGGCCCCGCGGCCAACAGCGCCGTGTCGTTCACCGTCACGTCGTCAAGCGTCAGTTCGTAGAGCTTGCGCGTGGCGTCGATGCCTGGCGTGGCGCGAACCTGCAAACCCGCCGCGCGACCTTCGACGGCCACGAGAACGAGATTGCCGTCGAGCTTGGCCGGCACCAGAATCAGGTCGGCCACCGCCGAGTCGAGCACCAGCAGCTTGCGACCGTTCAAGCGAGTTTCGCCCGATCGCCGCGTGGCGGGGAGCGCCGTCGTGTCGCCACTCCAATCGAGCGATTCTTCCAACAGCGCGACGGTCGCGAGCAACTTGCCGCTGGCGATCTTGGTCAGGTAGCTGCCGATCGCAGGCGCGTCGGGCAGTGCTTGCAACGTGGCTGCGGCCCACAGCGTGGCGAGAAACGGACCCGGCAAACAGGCGCGTCCCATCTCCTCGGCCACGGCCGCCAGTTCGACCAGCCCCAGGCCGAGTCCCCCGTGCTCTTCGCCGATGATGATTCCCTGCCAGCCTTGCTCGGCCATCGCGGTCCATAGTTCGGCGTCAAAGGCCGTGTCGCCGGCCATCAACTTGCGCACGCGCGCAGCGGGGCACTCGCCCGCCAGAAACGTGCGGGCCGATTGCTGCATCATGCGCTGCGTATCGGAGAGATCAAATTCCATGAACGCTAAGCCTTAACTAGTTGCCACCGAGTTTCGATCGCTACGGAGAGTGATTGCTACAAAATACTTTTGCCAAAGAGGTCACCGAGTTCACAGAGGGAGAGAAGTGAGTGAATTCAAACTGCAAGGCAGCCAGCGCGGCGCCAACCGATTGAGCGAAACCAATGTTCTTTGCATTTTCTCTGTGTCCTCTGTGACCTCCGTGGCCAACGTCTTCGTATTCTTTGCGGCAATTTCAATAGCTCCGCGGCAAGCCCAGCACGCGCTGGGCGATGATGTTGCGCTGCACTTCGCTGGTGCCTGCCTCGATCGTGTTGCCGCGCGAACGCAGATACTGGTATGCCCACGCGCCGCCGTCGAACTCATTGAGCTGCGCCGCGGGCCCCAGGATTTCGAGCGCCGCCTGCGTCATCCGCTGGTTGTACTCGCTCCAGAAGAGCTTCTGGATCGAGCCCTCAGGCCCTGGCATACCGGTCTTCATCAGCTTGGTCAGTGCGCGGTTGCCGTTCAGTCGCAGGATCTCGAGCTCGAGATAAAGTTGCGCCAGCTTCTGCCGCACGAGCGGATTGGTGGCCGCGGGCTTGCGCCCCGGTCGCGGCCCCTTGGCCCGCTCGATCAGAGCATCGAGGCTGCGCTTGAACATCGCGTATAACCCCGCGCCGAGATTCGCCCGTTCGTTGGCCAGGGCCGTGATCGCGACCGGCCAGCCGCCGTTCACCTCCCCCAGCACTTCCTCGGCCGGCACGCGCACGTCGGTGAAGAACACCTCGTTGAAGGCGCTATCCCCCGACATCATCCGCAGCGGGCGGACTTCAATGCCCGGCGAGTGCATGTCGACCAGCAGGCAGGTGATTCCCTTGTGCTTTGCGGCGGCGGTATCGGTGCGCGTCAGCAGCAGGCAGCGGTGGGCCAGGTGGGCGAAGCTTGTCCAGATCTTCTGGCCATTGACGACGAAGTGATCGCCATCGCGGACGGCCCGCGTGCCGAGCGACGCCAAATCACTGCCGGCGTTCGGCTCGGAGAAACCTTGGCACCAGATCTCCTCGCCCGAGAGGATTTTCGACAGGTACTTGTTCTTCTGCTGTTCGGTACCGGCGGCGATGATCGTGGGGCCGACGAGCGCGATGCCGATCACGCCGATGACTTCGGGCGCGTCGGCCGCGGCCAGCTCTTCCTGAAAGATCGCCTGCTCGATTAACGACGCGCCGCGACCACCGTACTGCTTGGGCCAGGCGATCCCTCCCCAGCCGCCGTCGTACAGCTTGCGCTGCCAGGCGAGCAGGTACTCGGTATGCGCGTCCTTGCCGCCGGCTTCCTGCGTCGCGCCGCTCCACGGTGGCGGCTGATTGGCGGCCAGCCACTGCCGCAGTTCGTCACGAAAGGCTTGTTCCTGGGGAGTCGGTTTGAGATCCATCGATACCTGCTCGGGGGGCGGTGCTGTGGTTCGGTTGCGGATCGTCGACAGTTGGCTTGTCTGCGTGTCGAACGCCACGGGCGGGCGAAGAACTTTCCGCCGATGATAGACGAGCCTGCCCCGCGACGCCACGGGCCAGGGCATACATGCCCGTGATGGAGAGACTGGAGACCTGAGTCTCGAGGAGTCGCGGCTCGACCTAGTTCCTGATCACAACCTACACCGCTGAACACCGAGAACTGAACACTGAAAACTATTCGCTACGTCAACCCCCGGCGGGCCAGCTCGGCCACGACCGACTCGACGATCCGCTCGACATTGGCTGGCTGCACCGACTGCGACTCGAAGCCGCGAGCTGAGAGGGCCGCATCCGATCGCTCGCGCGGCGGGCAGCCATTCACCGGCTGATCGGCGAATCCTTCTTCGGCAAGCAGGCATTGCAACGTGCGGCTGATCCCTTCCAGGTCGATGTGCTGCTCGGCCGCCAGCGGTTGCCGACCGACCCCCGTCTCGAAGCCGCGCAGCCGCAGCGCCGCGCGGAATCCCTCGGGGAAATCGCACGAATAGATCATCGTGTCGAACAGCGTGATCAGCTTGTATTGCAGTGCCAGGGCGTCGTCGATCCGGCGGGCCACGGTCAAGTCGTAGAGTTTGCGCGTCAGCTCGGGGACAATACCGCTCGTGGCGTTGGTGCCTCCGTCGCAGCCGATCAACAGCATCGGCATCAATGCGGCGTCCCAACCGGTTAGAAAGCTGAACTCGGGGCGCCGCGGACGCACCGCCTGGATCATGCGGATCATGTGCGGCAAATCGCCCGAGCTGTCTTTGATGGCCACGACGCGCGGGCATTCCTCGGCCAGCCGCCGCACGGTCGGCACGTCGATCGGCGAGGCGAACATCGGAATGTTGTAGAGCGTAATATCGACAGGCGAATGGTCGGCGATTTCCTTGAAGTAGGCGTACACTGCCGGCGGACTCAGTTTGTAGTAGAACGGAGACACGATGGCCACGGCCCGCACGCCGAGCGAGTGGTAGTACTCGCAGGCGGCGATCGTCTCGCGGGTGTTGGCCTCGGCGGCGCCGGCCAGAATGGGGACGCGGCCGCGCGTCTGATCGGCCATGATGGCGATGATCTCGCGGCGCTCCTCGGCGTTGAAGCGGAGGAACTCGCCGGTCGAGCCGTTGGGGTACAGCCCGTGCACGCCGCGATCGATCAGCCAATCGGTGTAGCGGCGCAGCTCGGCTTCGTGAATGCGGCCGCGGGCATCGAGCGGCACCAGGTTGGGGGTGAAGATGCCGGCGAGTCGCGTAGCGGGCATGGCGGAGGGCTTTCTGGCGGTGGCGGGCGGGAGCATACAATCGGAACTGTGGCGCGGCGCCAGCGAGCAGGCCGAGCCGCCCCACTAGCATAGCTCGGCGGAAGGTTCGAGGCAGTATGCCCAAACGCGGTTCCCAGGCCCGCCACGCGGCTGCAAAATCACCGCATTCGGCGGCCGCTGATTCCCCCGCAAGCAACGACTGGCCGCGATTGATTTGGCTGGCCGGCACCGCGCTCTACGTGGGGTTGTTTCTCGCCACTCGGCTGCCGAGCGTCGAAGCGGTGACGGGCGAAACCTGGCGCCGCTGGCAATTCGCCGCCCTGCTCGTGCAGCCCGACGCACTGTGGGAATCGTGGACCGGCGGCCCGGGCGCGTGGGGCGTTGCCGATCGACTGCCGATCGTCGGGCTGGCGGCGGTGATACTGGTAGTGGCCGCCGCGGCGGGGGATCTGCTGCTGCGGGCCTTGCGTGTGGCGACGTTTTTGACTTGGGCCGAGCGCGCGTTCTTTGCCTCTGCCGCGGGTTTGAATCTGCTTTCGCTCTGGACGCTTGGAATTGGGCTCGCCGGCGGGCTCGCCGAGCGTGCGTGGTGGATTGTGCCGGGCACCGGCGCAGTTGTCGCCTGGTTGGCGTGGTGTGCGCTGGATGTTCGCCACAAGCGAGCCTCGCATGCGGCACTGCGGGACAAGCCAGCAGTGGCACTCAAGCCGGGCTTCGAGAGTTTCTCTAGATTGTCTGTCGGAGCAACTGAGAACCGCTTCGCGACCCGGTTCTTCATCGTGCTGGCCGTGCCACTGGCCGTGGCGATCGTGCTCGGCGGCATGCTCCCGCCCGTGGAGTTCGACGTTCGTGAGTATCATTTGCAGGCGCCCAAGGAGTTTTTTGAGCGTGGCCGCGTCGAGTTTCTGCCGCACAACGTGTATGGCAACATGCCGCTGGGTGTTGAGATGCACGCCCTGGCGGCGATGTGCGTGTCGCGCGATTGGTGGTGGGGGGCGCTGGTCGGCAAAGCGATTTCGGCGGCCTTCGCGCCGCTGACCGCATTGGGATTGTTCGCGGCCGGGCGGCGCTTGTTCTCGTCAACGGCCGGCGCGCTGGCGGCGCTCGTATATCTGTCGATTCCGTGGGTCGCGCAAGGGGCGACATTGGGGCTCGTCGAAGCCGGCACCGGTTGCTATCTGCTGGCGACGCTCGTGGCCGCGAGTCGGCTCTCGGTTCATGAAAAGTCGGCAACCGAACCGCACCGCGCCGGCTGGACGCTGCTCACCGGCTTTCTGGCCGGCGGCGCGATGGCCACCAAGTATCCGGCCGCCGCGTTTGTCGTGCTGCCAATTGGAGCATGGGTTGCATGGACGAGTTGGCGACAGCAGAGAATTCACGGGAGGTCGAATCGATCGGCAGCAGTTGCCGCTCACACGCATTCCGCACTGCTGGACAAGCCAGCAGTGTCACCCCCGATGCACCGAGCGCGCGACACGGCCTTCGCATTAACGCTTTTTGCAATCGCCGTCGCGGCCGGCGGAGGACTGTGGCTCGCCAAGAATTGGGCGCTGGCGGGCAACCCCGTCTATCCGTTGGCATACGACTGGTTCGACGGTTGGTTCGAGGGTGCGACGCGCACGGCGGAGCTCAACGCCCAGTGGCAACAGGCGCACCGCCCGCCCAACTTTGAACCGGCCGACTTCTGGCGCCGGCTCGCCGGTTTTGTGCTGACCAGCGAGTGGTTGAGCCCGCTGGTCTGGCCGCTGGCGGCCCTCGGCCTGGTGCTAGGGTGGCGCGATGGTCGCGTGAAGTGGTGGCTCGGCTACGTCGCGCTCTGCTTCGCGCTGTGGTGGCTGCTGACGCATCGCATCGATCGCTTTTGGGTGCCGGTGCTGCCGATCGTGGCGCTGTTGGCCGGTGGCGCCGTGAACTCGGCGACCACGACGCCTTGGCGCCGTGGGTTGATGGCGCTGGTCGGCGTCGGCGTGCTCTGGAACTTTGTCGTGATTACGTCGGGCATCGGCGGTGGCGACAATCGCTATTTCGAATCGCTCGACCGCTTGAAGCTCGATCCGTCGAGACTCGCCCCCTGGCACGCCTGGCTGAACACGCACACGCCGGCCGGCCAGAGCGTGCTGTCGGTTGGCGACGCGCAGGTCTTCGATCTCGAAGTGCCGGTGCTCTACAACACGGTGTTTGATCCGTCGATCTTTGAGTCGGTCGTGCGCGACGAGCACGGCGCGCTGCGCAAGCCGGCTGAGATCCGCGAGCGCTTGCGCGGCGTCGCCTTCGTTTACGTGAACTGGAGCGAGATCGTCCGCTATCGTTCGCCGGGCAACTACGGTTTCAGTTCGTTCGTCGAGCCGGCGATATTCAAGCGGTTGGTGGCCGAGGGAGTGCTCGCGCCGCCAGTGCCGGAGTTCGCCGATGTGCCGATGCAGATTTTTCCCGTGCGGCCGTAATTCCGGGGACTGGTCCATTTTTCGGCCGTACGAACTGATCCCAGCCGGCAAGCGCCGGCCGAAAACATGGACCTGTCCCCCTCCACCGTGCCACGATTTGATTGTCGGCCGCGCAGCTCGCGCGGTATGGTGACGGTCGACGCGACCCTCTGAGCCGCGCTCCGGCACGCACGTTCCTCCCCACGGCGCGACGATGATCAACTCCGAACCGCGCCACTTGCCGCGATGGATTAGGGCCTCCGTTGCCGTGCTGGCCCTGGCGATCATGTGCGGCGTCGCGACGCGGGCCAGCGCCACCGATGCGGTCGATTACGCTCGCGACATCAAGCCGTTGTTGGCCGCGCGATGCTACGCCTGCCACGGCGCATTGCGACAACAGTCGGGGCTGCGGCTCGATACGGCCGCCGCAGTTCTTGTGGGCGGAGAGCAAGGCCCGGCGATCGACCCCGGGCAAAGCGAGCAAAGTCTGCTCATCGGCGTGGTCACCGGTTCCGCCGGCTTTCACATGCCGCCCGAGGGAGAAGGAGAGCATCTCAGCGACGAGGAGGTGGCGCGATTGCGCCGCTGGATCGATGCCGGTGCCCCCGCGCCCACGGACGAACAGCCCGAGCGTGATC
>Ga0163152_10005729_pt1 | contig 14408 bp, 14 predicted proteins | sample OliLakLV19MP8IB2_FD_148635 | JGI IMG/M metagenome (GOLD analysis project Ga0163152, IMG submission 148635) | Freshwater microbial mat bacterial communities from Lake Vanda, McMurdo Dry Valleys, Antarctica - Oligotrophic Lake LV.19.MP8.IB-2 | ecosystem: Environmental > Aquatic > Freshwater >... | reverse complement strand
CCGAGACATAGCGCAGGATATTCTTGACGACGATCACGCCGAAGAATGTTCCCAGGAGCACGCCGAAGAGTAATCTGTCGGAAGTCGTGATGCTGAGAGGCAAGAGCGGCAACAATTCCTTGAAGCCCGTCGTTTGTTTGAGGAAGCTAAAATCTTTCGTCAGAAATCCATTCAACATCGGGATCAGAAGTCCCATGCTGATGCCTTCCATGCCCGCTGTCAGAAGCGAGAGCAGAATCGGCCCGATAAAATAGACGGGACCAATATTGATCCTCTTTTGGATGGCGAGAATTTGCCGGAGGGCGGAGGCTTCTTTTCCTGACATGGAAACCCATCGGGAGTCGGAAAGACAGTACCAGCAGCGGCTTGCTGAGGCTATTTAGAATTGCGGATCTTGATCAGGTTTTAAGCAGGCAGAAGGAGATACGTTTTAGTGGGGAGCATCTACTGCAATCTGAATGGCCTCACGCTTTTTCATCATATCCAGCAGAAGTCCCACGAAGAAGCTGACCATGATGCTCAGCGTGATAAAGAACAGAAGCTGAGCAATGAGCTCGGTTGTACCTGGTAAATGAACGAACTTCGGACCGCCGCCGCTTGGCCTGGGCAAAAGCGATAGAGGAATACTCAAATAAGCATTCAACGAATGGGCGATCCAATCATGCAGCTGCTGCGGTAGAATAAGCTCGCAGCGCTTATTGGAATTGTAACATAGGAATATGTAATTCAGGTAGTAGTGCACAAACACGATCACAGGAACATGGACAACGATGAGGCCGCCCATAATCCAAAGTGCGTATCGAATTCGACGAGGAAGCATATTACGAAGGGACGAATAAACAGATTATTTTTTCAATTATTATTGGAATATACAGCGCAAACAAGCCTGCACCTATAGCAGGGAATATCGCTAACCATAGAACTGATCGGACGCCTTCACGAAAGCGTAAAATACCCAGACAGACAGCCGTGTAAAGAGCGGAAGGAAAACATATGAACAAAAGAAATACGTCATTCCATCGCTCTTCTCCTTGGCTAGGACAGTACCCTGCCAGAATTCCTTGGAGCACTAATGCTACGAAAAAAAGATAGAATGCCCATACGCATCCTACTTTTATGAAGGCAGCTTTTTTAGAGTAAGGTGCAATGAAGAGCGCGCTTATGCTCAGCATTAAAAATGCCAGCATTATTATCGGCATCAGATCGTGCAAGGTGTCCATATTGGGAATGATATTGGTGTTTCATTACTCCTACAATAGATGGTGATGTAGGGAAATACCCTGTATCTGTTGATATTGCTGCTCCAGACCGTTTGCTGCTTTTTGGAGCGGATAGAGTTCTAGGACCCGGGATCTGTATCGCTTGCCCGCTACAGCTTGTTCCTGCTCCGAGAGAACAAGAAATTCGCGAACTCTTTCGATCAGCTTTGTTGTATCGCGGGACGGGACAAGCAGAGTGGGATCGATGGGAGAGAGCACCTCCGGCACTGCGCCGTTCGCGAATGCAAAGGCGGGAAGGCCGCAGGCGAGTGCTTCGATCAGCGAGAGGCCGAACCCTTCGTAGAGCGAAGTGGAGAGGAGACAACGAGACGTACGCATGAGTCCCGTTAATTGATCGTGGGATACTTCGCCGTATGTTGTGACCCCCGGGATTTCTGCCAGGATGTTTCGTTGCTCCGGCGATCTCCTCCCCACGTCGGCGATGCGTCGCCCATCTGCGGCGAGAGCTCGGTAAACTTCCGCCAAGTACTTGAATCCTTTGCGTGGATGGAGAAAGGATCCCACCGCGATGCAGTCGCTGGTTTTTGCCTGGTCTGATGGTTTGAAAATCTCTCCGTCGACGCCGTTTGGAACGATCTTCATTTTGTCCGCGGCGACGCCGTAGTCCTTCGTGAGTCTTTCCGTGACTGTCTGAGAGACCGTGAGAATGCGGGAGGCTTTAGTGCACACTGCACGCTGCCATCCGATGAGGCGCAGATAGCGGAATTTCCAGTGGAGACGTTCCCATCCTGTCGTTTCTTGGCAGGCGACTTCGCGGTCCGCGGTCACCGGATGATGGACGAGGTACAGCACCGGCTTGCCGCTTTGTTCCAGATCGATCAAGCGGGGATGAAGAGTTTGATTGAGATGGATGACATCGAATTGTTTCCAGTAGGGATCGTGCGGTGGATATTTGGTCAGTACTGCTCGAGCGAGACGGGCGTCTGCAATGCCGTGATAGTACGGTCCCAGTTTTTCGTGGAGCTGCTCGATATGAATATTGTTTGGTAATTGATCATCCAGTTTCACGCGATTGGTGAGGATCGTGAAAGAGATGTGGGGGAGAGCTGCGAAAAGGGGAAGATGATTTCCTCCTTTAAACGAATCGACGGAGTGCATGATGACGCAGATGCGCATGAGCGGAGAGTATCGGATTTCTTTGATGGCTGCCATTTGGTCATTGGTCATGGATCTCGTTGGAGTCTCGCAGGAACGAAGATGGATGGTCATGGGTCATTAGTGGTGTCCTTTCTTGTCAGGCGCGACAAGAAAGGACCAAAGAAGCGCTCCGCCGCCAACACCTCTCTGCCCTGCAGAAGCGGCTTAGCTGAATACAACAGTTTGGCTGGTGGTTTGGGTTTGAACATCGATGTGCCGCTTCTGCAGGGCAGCATCCGCCTGGTGGCTGCGTGCTTTCGCTGCTCTGGGTTGAGGCTACCTTCACCTTCGCCCCTTCACCCCCCGTGGCGGCGGGCCTGCCCGTGTGTGTTTGTTGTTTGTGTGAGTTGCGTTTCTCTTGGCCGCACCTGCGTGTATCTTTCCTTGCATGCGGAAGCTTGGGATTATTGGCTGGGTGTGTGTGGGGATGATTGTTGTGGGGTTAGGGTTACGAGTGGCGTCAGTGGGGTGGAATTGGTTTATTCATGGGGATGTGCAGATTGATGCTTCTGCGGGGGCGACGCTGGTGACGTATGGGAAATTGATGGGGGTGGAGGAGGGGCAACCTTTGTTATTGGAGCCGACGCAGCCTCTCGCGCAGCATGGGCCGGTGTGGGCGGTGATGGGTGCGGGATTGGTGCGGCTTATGGGGTGGGAGGGCACGGTGGAAAATGCCTTTTTTGCATTACGTCTTTTGTCGCTATTGAGCGGCATTGCCGTTGTGGCGCTGTCTTTTGCAGTCGCGAAGCAATTCTTGAATGAGGAAGACGCTTGGGTCATTGCCGCTTGTCTTTCACTCTCTTACTTACTCATCGATTATTCTGGAAATGGAGCACTCTATTCACTGCAGACAGTATTCTATCTTCTGTGGGTTTTACTGATGCGGCGCGAAGACTGGAAATGGCGGGCGGTATCGATCGGACTTCTTGATGGTGTTTCGTACCTCATGAATTTTCAATCGATCATTCTGCTGCCGGCTTCTGTGCTGGGGTTACTGCTTTTGTCACGGTCACACTGGAAAAGGCGGGTGGTAGATTGTGCAATCGTCGCTGCTTGTGCTTTGGCGGTGGCATCACCTTGGTTCATTCGCAATGCGATGATCTTCGGTGATCCGCTCTACAGTCACTACATCAATCAAATTTACGTCTTCATCAAAGCCGGCGTGCCTCCGTTGGCAAACGGACGGTATGAACCGAGCATTGCGGAATGGTTCTCCATTCTCTGGGGCATGATTCACACATGGCTTCCGAATAATCTCTATTACGTCTCCCGAAAACTCCTCGTCATTTTACCCATCGTCTTTCCATTCGCGGCATACGGATTATTGGACTATGTTTTTTCGTGGAGCCGTTTGCGGAAGATGCTGCCGATCGTGTTGGTTCTTGGTTTCCACACCCTTCTTTCTGTTGCCTGGCCCGTCGCGAAGTTTCGCTATTTGGTACCCATGCTGCCGTTCGTTCTCCTGATCGCCTTTGAGCAGATGGGAATACTGCAAATAAGGTCGGGTGTGCGGCATATCGTGATTGGAATGACTTTGGCGGCTTTTGCCGGCGTTGCGTTTCTTACCTATCATTCCGTGCCCACGCATACCTATTACTATGATGGTGCCATCACGCAGGATGCATTTCATGGTACCCAGGAAAAAGATTTCGTACGCGATAATGGCTATTTCCCGCGTCCCCGATGAAATTCTCCCCGCCAATTCTTCGGCGTGTTCTGCAGTGTCTTCTGGCCGCGGCGTTTCTCTTTACGTTGATCGAAGGAGTCGTGCTGCGTCTGACGTAAGCAAGAAAATTTGTGCTACGATGCGCCGGTGCACCCCCGCCTAGAGCCTTTGCTATCTGCACTTCGGAAGCATCCTTGGAAAAGCCTGCTTCTGTTGGTCTGCGTGCTTGCGATGTGCAGCGGGATCATCCATTTATTGATTGAGATGACGCGTCAGGCGGCGTCTCCCCTCTATAGCGATGCGCATATTTATTTCCTTATGGGCCGGGGATTACTGAACGGCATCGATCCCTATACGGATTTATTTGAAACGAAACCATTTGGAATTTTCCTTATCACTGCACTCTCACTCCTTGTAACAGGGGATCAGCGTTTGGCAGGATGGATGCAGTCATTCGTACTCGTTGGGATTCCCTGCATTCTGGCAGTGTACTTCTGGATAAAGACACGAGCGTTGCCCAAGGAGGAGCGTCGCGAATGGATACTGCTGGCAGTGCTCGTTGGATTGGTCGGAGCTGATTATGCGGCGGTGCGAGCGGGATACATTCAGACCGAGTCATTCGGCGCATTCTTTTCGCTCTGCTATTTGCTGACTGTTCTCTGGAAGAACGGAACACTGTCGGCCAAGCGCATTGGTCTTGCCGGATTATTTCTCATGGCCGCTGCGGGCATGAAGGAGCCTTTCGCTCTTATCGCCTTTGCGTGCGTCTTATTGGTTTCACAGACTCGCGCATTCATTCTTCGCGCCATCATCTATCCGGGCATCATAGCCGCCGGGCTTGGCACGCTTGTATTGGCAATTTTTGGCTATGTACATTCGTTCTACTTCACCTACTTGCCATTCATGTTTCATCAGCGGATCTACGAACGCGGATCGCCATGGGCGCGAGCGTTTGATGTGTGGCATCTCCTGAAAGACCTGTATGACTTCTCGCCGTTTTTCCTCTTCATCGCCGTTGTTTCCTTTTTCTCGGTTTTGTTTTTGGCAATCAATGGCGCGAGAAAATATAGAGTGCGTGCGTTCTCCGTACTCACCGTATCGTCGCCCTTCATCGCCGTCGCCGTGATGAAGAAAATACTGACAGGTGAACCGGCTGCAGGTATTCAGCTCTTGGTGGGAGCAGTCGTCTTTTCCGTTCTGTGGTTCCTTCTGCGCCTATTGGCCGATCCCGAGGAGCGCTTTGTTATTTCCATCCGGACGCTGCTCCTCACTGTTCTTCTGTATAGCGCCAGTCTCGCAGTGGGATTGGCCGGTCCGTATTATCCTCATCAATTTGTTTTTGCGCTGCCTGCGATTCTCTTTTTGATAGTGCTGTTGTTTTATTTTGCACAGCTCGGTGAGGGGAGTCCGTTTCTGCATCGCTGGCTTCGGTGGAGTATTTTGGTTCCTTCGGCGCTCATGGTGCTTACATTCGCGAATGCCAAGCCTCTCCTGAAGGAAGCAATTTTGGGTCATCCGCTGGAGCGCGACCTGAAAGGAATAGCGATGCAATTTGATGCCTTGATGGATGCATGCAAGGCGGACCGTTATCTGGCCTATGGCTGGGAACTGGAAGATCTGTGGGCGCGAACCACACATTCTCCGCTGGGATCTTCATATATGACATTTCTTTGGAACATCGAGCGGACGATCCCTGCATTTTCCGAGCGATTCGTGAATAATATCAACCGCGCGCAGATCATCGTCTTATTACAGGAACGCGTGGAACCGTTTGATTTGGAGACCGGCGGACAATTGCTGCAAATATTTACGCGAACGCCTCCGGCCTGCGCAGAAGGACATCTGCCCATCAAAGATTTCGTATTTCTGTTCCGGCACACTTAAAAAAATCACGATAATACGAGAATCGTATTATCGTGATAGCAGCGTGGTTATTAAGCCTTCTTGGATGCTGTCAGTTCCTTCTCGCGCTCTTCAATTGTGCCTACAAGACCGGTGCGGATGGCAACGAGGTCACGGATGACATTTCTGTTGTTGCGACAAAGGACGGTCGTGAAAATCACGAGGGCAAGGACAGGAATCGCGTGAGCGATAACGGCCATGTCATTCTTTCCATAGGAGTACACCCAGTATGGTGCAACGTAGTTGAGGATGCCATGGTGCAAACCGACCGCTACAAGCATCAGCCATCCTAGACGCCAGTCGGAATAGACTGCCATAAGGGTGATAATGACGAAGAAAGTGAAGTGCATTTCAATCGAACCGCCGCTGACGAAGACGAATAGATACGAGAACATCGTAATGGTCAGAGCGACGAGCAAGCGCCAAAGATAATGATTCTTCATTTTACCGCGCAAAAGCGTAGGAATGATCGCAGCGGCAAATCCGATACCGAGAGCTACAAGAGCCTCGGTTGGCGAGATATCTCTCCAGGAAAGTGGTGACTCGTAAAAACGGGTGGAAATTTTAACGACGGAGCTCAGTATTGTCAGTAGGATAAGCAATCCGAAACTGACCCAGTGGACGATGACAACGAACTTATCAACCTCGCCGTAGCGCATTTCGGATGCGTACTCGCTATTAATATCAGATGTGAGATCGAGGTTCATATCGTTTTGGGAAATGAAATGGATATTTGTGAAACGTTTATTGTCTATATTGTACTCTTTTTACGCCGATTCTGCAACAGGCTCAAAACAACCAAAATCGCTATAGAGCCTCCCAGGCCTACCGTTAGCCACTCCGAGAGGCCAAACGGGGGAACGGCTCCCTCTTTGCCGGGTATCCATATGCCCCATTCTTCGGGTGTATGAATCTGTTCGAGCGCGTCCGTCGTCTTAAAAGACAGGGCGACACTGTACGCACCTGCCTCAGAAAATAGCACCGCCATTTCCATTTTTCCTTCTTCCGTGGAAAATGGTCGATTTTCCATCGCAGGCTGCTTTGTGTCCGTAGCTTTGATTTCGACCATGCCGGAGATGGGGATTTGCAGCGGCTTGCCTGTTTTCATATCACGGAAGTAGAACCGCAATTGCATCTCTTCGCCTTGCGGTTGCACATGAAGAAGCACGACGTACTTGTTGTCCACTATTCGCTCAGGACCCGGATGATCTGCGAGTGCAAAAGAGGGCATGCAGAAAAGAATTCCCAAAAACGACGCCGATAGAAGATACAAAAATTTCATGATGAAAGTAGCTGAGCTTCGGCACAGAGAGCGGTCTATAGAGTTGAAAAATGAAGAGCGAAAAATCAGAAGCCTTTCTGAACAAGGTTGCAATTTTTCTTGGAGCCAGCATCACATGCTTTCTGATACCACTTCATGGCCTCTTCTTTGTTTTGCAACTTATATCGCTCATTGTAGGCGAGCGCTTCACATGCCCAGTGAGTACGCATTTCAAATTCGCCAATTTCCCCTTCAAGGCACAGTTTTGTCATAAAATCCTTCATACCCTCGCAATCAAGCATGTCTTTCCAGAATGGCGAGCCCTCTTGGGCAACATTGCATTTTAGCTTCCTATAGTGCTCCGCTTTTGTTTTATCTCCCGCCGCAAGCGCATCTCGTTGCGCTCCGTGACACTTCCAAGCCCGCTCTGACGCAGCATTTAACTCATTCTCGCAGTCCAGTTTCCATTGCTCTGTGTGGCTCAGAGATGAGACAGAGGATTTTGATGACTGAGAACTTTGTTGGCTGGAAGCAGCGGATGAGCGCGGCTCGCTCATCATCTCCAAGGAACAAGTGAACCCGAATTGCTTCTGCAAGCGCCTATTGATCAGCGACAACTTTTTCTGATTTCCGCGTACAGTAGGTAGAACGCGTTTGCAGACAGCTGCCTTTTTCTTGTTCTCGACACTCGTATTGGAAATAGTGCTCTGCACTGTCATTTGAGCGATGGCCAAAGGAGGCTCTTGCATGACGATAGAAGAACCTCCGACTGCAACCAAATTCACGATAAGAAAAACAAACAGCAGCAGAAGGGAGCGAATTTTCATAGTCTTGCAGGGGGCAGTGTTTTTAGGATATTCCCATGCTTACATACGATCAATGGCAAGAACGGAAAGAAATTTTATATTTCCACCCACGGTCTATTCTTCGGATCTGGCGGATGTTTTTTCCCGGGAATGCCTTTAAAAGATGCTGGACGATAGAGGTCCTCGGGAGGGTGGATCACAAAATACTTCGCGAGATCATCGCGGATGAAGAATGCATTCACGCCGTTTCGATCGGTACACAGAAGGGTATAGCCTTTCTCTTTTCCTAGTTTCACCAGTGCCATCAAGCTTGCGCCGTAATAATCGGTTTTATCCCACTGAAAATCCGGACGATAGGGAATGGTTTTGCTGGCTTCCCAAGGCAAGCACGCATTGTATTCCATAATGACGACGCGCGGCTTGAAGCCGTTGATGGCTTTCCAGACCCAGTAATCGTTGCCATCGATATCGATGCTGAGGAGGTCAAACTCAGGGGGAACGCCGTGCTTTCGGAAAAGATCATTGATGTTTTCCGCCGTGATGAATTCTTTTTGTACCGTGCTCCCCGGAAGGGGATCTTGTCCGTCCATGAGGAGGCCGGTCCATCCTTTATGCTTCAAGAGATAGCGACTGTTGCACTGCATACCGTCCTCCACGCCAAATTCGACGCAGAATGTATTGGTCGTTCCAATCGTTCCAAAAATCACTTCTATGATGCCGTCCTCCCCATTTTGGGAATATTCCCAGCGCTCGATAAACGGCACGCGACGTTGGTAGTAGGTGAGATCCGCGAGAGGTTTGTGAAGCGCTTTCCTGATAGGAAATTCCACCTTCACGCGCGCGGTACCGCGAAACCAAGCAAGAGATTTGCGCGATCGTTTGGTGAGACGAGAAAGCATGCGAAAAAGAGATTAGGGATTGATGGTCGGCCAGAGGGTTTTCCGGAAGAAGACTTCGGTGTCGGGCAGCGGGAGGAATTGCTTGGCACACTCCGGCGGATCTTTGGTGAAAACAGGAGCCAAAACGCTGCCGTTGAATCCTTCGAACCAGCCATCTTTATACACGATGACGATCGGCGCAATTTCGCCGATGTTTGCGATTGTCTTATTGTAGAGCGGATGATCGAGGCCTATGTATTGGAAAAAGTGCATGTGGAAGAGAGGGCCAATTGGTGAATGTTTGGCGAAAGCCAATCTTTGGAAGGTGCTGAAGCCGTAATAGCGGTCCACCTTGCAGCTCTCCAGCATGGCATCGACTTTATCGGCATACGGTCTGCTTTCGGTTGCCGTGTATCCCATGCGTTCCCGGAGAAGCTTGAGATGTTCCTCACGCGGAGTGTAGAGGAATATTCCAGCAATAATGATCAGGCCGATGGAGCCAGAAAGCAGGAAGGCACGCGATTCGGATGCCGCGTATCGAATGAAGAGCAGTGACAAAGCCAGGTACATCGGCACACCGAAGGCGAAGTGATTATTGGCAAAAATAGAAAGACTGATCGCCAGTGTTGAGAGATACAGTGCTCCGATAGAAAGCGCCAGTTCGGTTAGAAGTTTTGAGCGAACCATCGCATAGAGCAGCCCAACCCAACCCAAGAAGAGTAGGCCAAACAGGAAATCCGATACCGGAATGAAATCCGGGCGCACCTCCATTCCTTGGCCGATGGCCAGAGTACGAATCACAAAAAGTGAACCAAAAGTCATGATGTAGTAACTGACCAGAGACGTGACGGCGGTGAGACCGGTCTTGAGCGGAGATAGCTCACGCGTTCTCATGACGGGTACCAGCACCCACAGAGAGGCGAGCGTATAACCCAGCAGTGGAGCGGTGTAGTAGGTGGTGAGATTGCTGAATACGCGGCCCATCATAAATCCACGCAGCCAGAGTGGCTCCAGCAGATTGGCGCTCACGCGTCCGCCAAGCATGCTTGGAATATAGACCGTGAAATATGGCATGAGCCAGCCTGTAAGAAGCAGTATTAGTAGTCCTGCGCCGGCGGCGATGCCGAGCGGCAAGAGAAGCCCGAGCAAGAATTGTTTGCGACTGGAAACAAGGAGCAAGACGCACGAGAGGATTGCGAGCAAAAATGGTTCTTTCAGGCCGATGGTGAGTAAGAGCAGTACGGAAAGTAGTACAATGCGGCCGCGCTGCAGCCGATCTCCGAACCGTAGGAAGCAAAGCATGTAGAGGAGCGACGCAAATGATCCAAATGATTCTGTCTGAATACCTCCCGCCCGCTCTTCCAAATAGAGCGACAGGAAAATGCCGAGCACCACAGCCAGAGCTGTCACAAGCATGCGACGGATTGGAGGCAGGTTTTCCTCTTGCGCCTTTTGCCAAGCGAACCATCCCAGCAGTCCTGGGATCAGCAATAAGATGTCGATTTGGGCGATCAATAGCAAAAACTCACTGCCTCCAAGCAGTAGCGAAACAATCGCAAGCAAAAACATGCCAGGTGGCTTGGATTCAAAGAGATCCTTGTACGGCGTGAGCCCGTTTAGGACTCCGCGTGCCACGGTAAAGTAGAGTTGAGAGTCACTGTCGATCGCGCCCTGCCATTCCAGAAGCAGTACCCGCCCCAGATCCCAGGAGCCTTTCAAAAAAGCCAGCGCGCAAAGCGTCAGAAGCGCGTATTCCGTCCATTGGCGAACACGGGGGTGCACCGCGTGATTGTACACGGTGTGTTCTTTGGCGCACCCCTTCTGGCTCGGCCCAATATTCTGTGCTATACATCATTTCCCTTATGAAGGTTCTTGTGACTGGCGGCAACGGCTTTCTTGGATCATTCGTATGCGAGGCATTGCGAAGGCAAGCATGGTGTACGGAAGTCATCGCGCCACCAAGTTCGGAATACGATTTGCGCGTGCCCGAGCAAGTGAAGAAAATCTACGGCGACCTGCACCCCGACGGAGTCATTCACCTCGCCGGCGTCGTCGGCGGCATTGGCGCGAATAGGGAACATCCCGGCCGCTTTTTTTATGAAAACCTGATGATGGGGACGATGTTGATGCACGAAGCTTACAAATCGGGTGTAAAAAAATTTCTTGCGCTCGGCACCGTCTGTGCGTATCCGAAGTTCGCCACGCCGCCTTTCAAAGAGGATGAGATTTGGAACGGGTACCCGGAGGAGACGAACGCGCCCTATGGACTCGCAAAGAAGATGCTCCTGGTCCAAGCACGGGCATACCGCCAAGAATATGGTTTCAACGCGATCTATCTTCTCCCCGTGAATCTCTACGGCCCGGGTGATAATTTTGATCCCGAAACTTCGCATGTCATTCCCGCGCTCATTCGGAAATTCTCCGAAGCAAAAGAACAAGGCCATGAGACCGTGACCCTCTGGGGAGATGGCACTCCCACGCGCGAATTTCTGTACGTTGAAGACGCGGCGGAAGGAATCGCCCTCGCTTTCGAGCGCTATGACGGACCGGAAGCCGTGAATCTTGGCAGTGGCCGAGAGATTTCCATCCGGGATCTGGCCGCGCTCATCGCCAAAGAAATCGGGTATACCGGCTCCGTTGTTTGGGATGCGTCCAAACCCAACGGGCAGCCTCGACGCAGCTTGGATGTCTCACGCGCCAAGAAGTATTTCGACTTCGCATCGAAGACCGATTTTCAGGAGGGGATCACGAAGACCGTGGAGTTTTTCACCAAAGAACGCTCGCGTCTTCGCGAGGTTCGTTTTGATCCCGTCGCTTTATGATTACGTTTGCGTCGCTCCCGAAGCCATTCATCGGGCATATCGGCGTCATTCAGCGGAATGCCATCCAGAGCTGGTTGCATTTGAATCCGCGCCCGCAGGTGATCCTCTTTGGGAATGAGCAAGGTGTCGCAGAAATTGCGAAGGAGTTTGGTATTGAACATGTGCCCGCAGTCGAGTGCAATCAGTGGGGAACGCCGCTTCTTTCGAGTGTCTTTGAGCAACTTGCGCGGCAAGCGACGGGCGACATCATCTGTTACAGCAACTGCGATATTTTTTTGTTTCAGGATTTTGTCGATGTTGCGATGGATGTACAGAAACATCTGCCGCAATTCTTGCTATTGGGGGAATGTCAAAACTTGGATGTGAAGCAGCCGGTTGATTTTACATCGCTGCAGTGGCGCGAGAATCTTCTTGTGCAGATGCGACAGAATGGCAAGCGCCGCGTGAACGCATCGGATTTCTTCGCGTTTCCCAAGGGCATGTATCCTAAAACCCCTCCACTGACGCTGGGACGTGCGTACTTTGATAACTGGATCATTTGGGAAGCGCGGCGTGCACAGATTCCCGTCATCGATGCGACCGGCTCCATTACCGCCATCCATCAGAATCATTTCTATGCGGCTGTGCCGGGTGAGACGGCCAAGAGTCATAACGGCTTCGAGGCCCAAGAAAATCTTCGCATTCTGGGGCGTAACCAGGTCTATTGGATTTATGACTCTACATACCAGTACAACAACAACGAACTGCGTAAAAAACTTTTCACGGCGACGCCTTTGAAAGAGCGATGGAAGCGGGTGCGACGAGCGGTGAAATATTCAATCGGGATATAATCATTTTTGCAGCGATTCATACGCTTCTTCAATTTGTCGGACGATTTTTTCCGCGGAGAATTTTTCCGCCCACATTCGGCAAGATGCGGAATCAATCCGGCGCTCATCGAGTATTTTGCGCATGCGATCGGCGATTTGAGTAGGATCACGCGAATCCACGCGGTAGCCGCTGGCACCTTCTTCTATGGCTTCTACGGCACCGCTCGTGTTGGGCCCGATACTCGGCACACCGCGCGCGCCAGCCTCTATAAAGACAATGCCGAATCCCTCGAATGTCGTTGGCGAGGTCAGCGCGGGCATGAGATACAAGTCTGCATCCTCATAGAATTTTTCCAATGATTCGTCTGATACTTCTCCTTCCAAAGTGATGCAATCGGAGAGTCCAAGCTTCAGGATCCGCTCCTGCACGCGCTTCACATACGAGTCATGCTGATCCAGTCCGCCGATGATATGGAATTGGAAGGGTGCGCCGCCGCTGTTTCGGAAGATTGCGCAGGCTTCTATCGCCTCCAGCACTCCCTTGCGCGGTTTCACGCCGCCGACCAGCAGAATCTCTTTTTTCTTTTGCGTATGTTCCCGCGGTTTCCATCGTGGCAACACAATGGCATTGGGAATGACGCGCGTGGCGGATCGCATATGTTCAGCCAGTACGGTTGATCCGTGCATTTTCAGAAAAGCGAATACGGTATCGCGCGTGTAAGCGCTCACTGTCACGAAAAGGGGAATAGTCCGATAGTAATATGTTGCCAAAAAGCGCGTCCGCCAACGTTCGAGCGGCCGCGTTCCATAGCTGCCATGAATGGTCAGCACGATACGGCTCCGCCAACGCTGAGGCAGAAAAAATACAAGCAGTGCATAGGGTTCAACCGTGATGTGAATACAATCCGGCTGCGTTTCTTCTAGAATTTTGCGGAGTTTTACCGCATCACCGATCGCTCGCCACGGCGCGCTCATCAGTTCCAAAGGGCGATAGAGAACCGGATACGTCACATCTTTCTCTCCGCGTGCTCCACAAGAGAGGACAGTATGTCCTTTTCTGACCAATTCATCGCGCAAAACGCGGGTATAGGTGTACCAGCCGCCAAAGCCCTGTGTGCGCTCGCAGAGGAGGAGAATCTTCACCTCCATAGCCTAGCGGCCATTGGGAACTTCTTCTATGGCAGGTAGTATCACTCGGCATGGGATTGATCGATGCCATCGGCCTGACGCGGAAGATCACGCGGCCGCGCCTGCAAGCGTTCCTGCGCAAATACGCCAGCAACTTAAAAACGCTCGATGTCGGTTGCGGCAGTGCGCTGTATGGCGATTATTTCCCCAATCGCACCACGTTGGATATCGTAGCCAGGCCCGGCGTGCAGGTGGATATAGTCGCGGATGCCCATGATCTCTCTGTCATCAAAGATGCCTCGTTCGATGTCGTGCTCTGTACCGAAGTTCTGGAGCATTTGCACACGCCTGAACAAGCGATAGCGGAATTTCGGCGCGTGCTTAAACCAGGTGGCATCATCCTTCTTTCCACCCGTTTCATTTTCCCGCTCCATGACGCGCCCGGAGATTATTTCCGATACACGAAGTACGGCCTCAGGCATCTCTTCCGCGATTTTGACATCGTCGAGTTAGCCGAAGAAGCGAACACCATGGAAACGCTCGCCGTGCTCTATCAGCGCATCGGGTTTCAAACGGACACCCTCGGCTTCCGGCCGCTAAAAATCATTTGGTTCCTCAAGGCAAAAATCCTGATGTTATTCGCCTGGATTCTCACCAAAGAATTCGGAGACATCCGACACAAAGAGCCGGAGAAAAATATTTTATGTTCAGGCTACTAC
>Ga0163152_10005726_pt1 | contig 14412 bp, 5 predicted proteins | sample OliLakLV19MP8IB2_FD_148635 | JGI IMG/M metagenome (GOLD analysis project Ga0163152, IMG submission 148635) | Freshwater microbial mat bacterial communities from Lake Vanda, McMurdo Dry Valleys, Antarctica - Oligotrophic Lake LV.19.MP8.IB-2 | ecosystem: Environmental > Aquatic > Freshwater > Lake... | reverse complement strand
CCTCAACCAGACTGACCAGGCGGCCAAGTTGCTGCTCGTCGACTGAACGCCGCTTGGCGACCTGCTGGCCGATGGCCGAGCGCCGGCTCGGTTCTGCCTGAAGAACTTCACGAGCGGCCAGCAACAGGTCGGCGAGGCGCTCGGCGCCGGCGAGCCGAGTTTCAACATCAAGGCCAGCCGTTAGCGAAGCCAACTCCTGGTTGATTTCGACAATCTCGGCGCAATCCGCGGCAAGCTGCGCTTGACGACTCGGGCTGTCGATGCAGGCTTGCCGCTTATCCGAGCTATAGACGAAGCCGGCGAGCGCGTAGTAGTCGGCGGCAGGAATGGGATCAAACTTGTGATCGTGACAGCGAGCGCAGGCCAGCGTGAGCCCCAGAAATGCCTTGCCGAAGACATCAAGCTGATTCTCGACTTGATTGGCACGGTCCTGTCGCTCGTCGACGGGGGTGTTTTGCACTTCACCCAAGTACCAGAAACCGGAGCCGATCGGAGCCATCCGCGTAGCGCCATCGTCGCTGGTGCGCTGCGCTTCCTGGGGAATCAGGTCGCCGGCAATCTGTTCGCGAACAAACTGGTCGAATGGCAAATCGCGATTGAATGCCTCGATGACGTAGTCGCGGTACCGAAACGCATTCGGCTTGTCGACGTCGAACTCATGGCCATCGGTCTCGGCATAGCGCACCACGTCGAGCCAGTGTCGTGCCCAACGCTCGCCGTAATGCGGGCTCGCCAGCAGGCGGTCGATCAGGCGGCTGTCCGCGTCGGCTGCTTCGTCTTTAAGATAATCTTCGATTTCCGCGGCCGTGGGGGGCAACCCAATCAAGTCAAAGGTTACGCGGCGAATGAAGCTACGCCGATCGGTGGGCGCGGCAGGTCGCAGCCCAGCCTGTTCCAGTCGAGCGAGCACGAAGCGGTCGAGATCATTGTGGGACCAAGTTTCATCCTGTACCTCGGGGACCGGCGGATCAGAAACGGGCCGCAAGGCCCAGTCGCCCGGCAAGGTCGTTTCGGCGGTGTTCTCGGTAGTGCCCTCGGTACCCGCCTCGCTGGCCGTCGCGGCCCAGACCGCGCCACTACCAATCCACGACGCGAAGTCGTCGACAGTTGCCGCCGGAAGCGGTTCCTTTGGGGGCATCTTGACCGGCGAGTCGGGCAGCCGGCGTATGGCCTTCAGCAGCAAGCTCGAATCGGGGTCGCCTGGCACAACGGCTGGTCCGCGGCGGCCGCCCTGCAGCATGCCGTCGCGAGTTGCGAGATTGAGCCCTCCCTTGTTTTTGGTGCCTTGCGCATGACAGCGGAAGCAAGACCCTGAGAGAACTGGCCGGATGCGGCGTTCGAAGAACTCCACGGCCGCCGGATCATTTTGACTATCCGCGGTCGTGGCTACTTTGCTGGGGGCGGTTGCCTCGTTGGGGGCGATGGCCTCCTGTGCGACTGTGCGCATCGGCCAAGCCAGGCAGGCGCTGCCGCAGGCGGCCGATAGCATGAAGAGACGGTGCAAAGTCGACACGAGATCCAAGATCGCAGAGGAGGAGACATCTGCCCCGGCCCAGGACGGCGAATGCGCCTAGCTGTAGTGTACCTGCTTGCGAACGGCGGCTGAACGGTTTTCGCGAGGGCAAATTCGCGATTCGCTGCGACAAATCGGCCAGGATCGCGGCGGTTTCAGGGGAGGAAAGCGGCAGTTAGAATCGAATTAAGCCGGGAAGCAGCACGCGTGGTGCAGGTGAGAGACGGCCGCGCGGGAGTGCGGACGCGGCGGCCGAATCGTGCCAGGATGGGGTGTCTCTTGTCGTTTGGGGCTGGCTCGATCAGCTAGCTGGCGTTACTTGTCCCTGGAATGGTCGATCGAATGCCGCTTGCGCCGCGAACTATCGCAATCGCGCTGCTCTTCATGGCAGGGTCGTTGGCCAGCGCCGACGAACCAGCCGTCGAGCGATCGATCGAGAGCATTACGCTCCTCGATTATCGCGGCCAGGCGGTTTCGCTGGCCGACTTTTCAGACGCAAAACTCGTGGTCGTGGCGTTTCTGGGCACCGAGTGTCCGCTCGCACGATTGTACGCGCCGCGTCTTGCCGAGTTGGCTCAGCGGTACGAGAGCCGAGGCGTGAAGTTCCTGGGAGTCGATTCCAATCGGCAGGATTCTCTGACGGAAATTCTGCACGCCGCCCGCACGCTGGGACTTACCTTTCCATTGCTCAAGGATGTGGGCAATCGAGTTGCCGATCAGTTTGAAGCCCAGCGAACGCCGGAAGTGTTCGTGCTCGACGCCCAGCGGCACGTGCGTTATCGCGGCCGCGTCGACGACCAGTACGAAGTCGGAATCCAGCGTTCGGCAGCACGACGAAATGATCTTGCCGAGGCGCTCGACGAATTGCTAAGCGGGCACCAGGTCACCGTGTCGAAGACGGCGGCGACCGGGTGTTTGATCGGCCGGGTGCCCCGTGCCGTCGATGCAGCGGCTGGTGATTCGGAAGCAATCACCTGGTCGGGGCGCGTGGCCGCCATCTTTCAGCGGCACTGCCAGGAATGCCACCGTACGGGTGAGGTCGCTCCGTTCCCGTTAATGACGTACGCCGATGTGCAGGGATGGGAGGAAATGATCCGCGAAGTGCTGGACGAGCGGCGAATGCCCCCTTGGGGAGCCGATCCGACGATCGGCCACTTTATTAACGATAACAGTCTTAGCGACGAAGAGCGTTCGCAACTCATGGCCTGGCTCGATGCCGGCGCCCCCGAAGGTGATCCTGCGCGGGCCCCTGCCCCCGCGGAGTTCCCCCAGGGCTGGCACATCCCGGGACCCGACCAGATCGTTTATATGAGTCCGCAGCCCTTCGCGGTGCCGGCCGAAGGAGCCGTCGCTTACCAGTGGTTCTACGTCGATCCTGGTTTTCGCGAGGGCAAATGGCTGCGGGCCACCGAATGCCGACCCGGCAATCCGCGCGTCGTGCACCACATCACGGTCTACTTCAAGCCGCCAGGGCGGCACTGGGAATTGAAGCTTGGTGACCGCATCAATCTGGTGGGCGGGTTCACTCCAGGGCAGCGGCCGGCCCGCGGTGTGGCAGTTCCACCGTGCATTTACGTGCCGGCCGGATCGCAACTCGTGTTTGAGGTGCATTACACGCCGGTGGGCACGATCGAACTGGACCGCAGTTGCATTGGGTTGTCGTTCGCCGACCCGGCCACGGTCGAGGAGCAACTGCACTACGTGTTGGCCGCCAATACCGAATTCACGATTCCGCCAGAAGCCGCCGATCATGTTGTCGAGTCTTCGTATACCATGCCCCAGGCGGGCGAATTGGTCTTCCTCAACCCGCACATGCATCTCCGCGGCAAGTCGTTTCGCTACGAAGCTCGCTACCCCGGCGGCGACACAGAGACGTTGTTAAGCGTCCCGCGGTACGATTTCAATTGGCAGTCGGTCTACGTGCTGCGCGAGCCGAAGCAGTTGCCGGCCGGCACGACGATTCACTGCGTGGCGCATTTCGACAATTCGGCTGACAACGCGGCGAACCCCGACCCGAAAGCCACGGTGCGCTGGGGGGAACAAACTTGGGAAGAAATGATGATTGGCGCACTGGCCTTCGCGACGCCGAAGCAGGCCACGCCGTTCGTGCCGTCGCAATCGGCCGCCAGCGGTGGGCGCGTTTTTCGGTACCTGGCCGCCTTGTTGGTAATAGTCGGTTTGTGCGGAGCCGCTGGCGCCTGGCGCTGGCGGGCGCGCCGATGGCGCGGCGAGCAAGTGGACCAATCGCTTGCCTCGACCTCGCGGCGGTGAATCGCAACTTTGCCGCTTGTCACGCGACATACGTAGTTTTCCAGTTCCGCTTGCTCACAATCGACCGTAAAGGCGCTTGCCATGGATATTGATGCTCGACTCCTTCGCTTGGAGCGCGGTATTCGCCGACTAAAACTCGTCGTCGCGATGCTGTTGCTGCTTGCGCCGGTTTCCGCGCTAACGACTTATGGCGTGATGCGGCGCTGGCCCGACGGAGAGCGCGGCCCCGCGCTGGTGAAAACGTGGTTTGATCGCGGCCTCAGCAAACACCTGGTCACAGCGCAGCGATTGCTGCTGGTTGACTCGCAGGGAGTCACACGCGCGAAACTCGCTTGCGAAACCGACGGCGTTGGCTTGCGACTGCTCGACGGCAACGAGCGACTTCGGGCCAGCCTGGACGTGACGACCGCTGGTCCTGGACTAGCGCTTTATGACGACGGGGGACGCGTTCGCGCAGTAATGCAAGTGGGGCGTGAAGGTCCGTACTTAGCCGTGACCGACCCGCACGGCACGGAGCTGTTCGCAGCCCCATCGGCCGCCGTCGTGAACACGGCGCCTCCCGCGCCGGCGGACGCGACGGAAAACTGAATCCCGGCTACGCACGGTCCTTGTGCCCTTTGCGGTGGCCAGCGGGCGTAATCCCGTAATCCCGCGTCGGATCGGTATTTCATTGAGTCGCGGCGGTTGGGCACGTTAGAATCGAGGCAGTCTACGTGCGGGATCAGACTGGGGGACCGGCATTCATGAGCGTCAAATTGGGCGGGCCGACAAATCGCCACGAGGGATCTCGATAGTGAGCAATTACCGGCGGCGAATTCAACGTCTAATGACCATCGGATTGATGCTGGTATCCGGCGCGAGCCCGGCGCTACCGGTCGATGCCACGGAGCAGGCGCCGGAACCGGCCGAAGCCAGTAGCCAGCCTGATGCGGCGGCCGATGCGCCCGTTGAGTTGCCCCCCATTGCCGACTTTACGTTGCGAGATTACCGAGGCCGTGAATGGTCGTTGGCCGAGTTGGCCAACCGCCGGCTTGTCGTCGTAGCGTTTCTCGGGACCGAATGTCCGCTGGCCAAGATCTATGCCACGCGGTTGCGCGACCTGGACGCGCAATACGAATCACGGGGCGTTTCGTTTCTTGGCATCGTTTCGAACCGCCAGGATTCGTTGACCGAAATACTGCACTATGCGCGGCTGCATGGGATCACGTTCCCGGTGCTCAAGGACACGGGGAACCAGGTCGCCGATCAATTCGCCGCCGAGCGCACGCCCGAGGTGTTTGTGCTCGACGACCAGCGCCGCATCCGTTACCGCGGCCGTATCGACGATCAGTTTGAAATTGGCGTGCAGCGTTCCGCGCCAACACAGCGCGATTTACAGCAAGCGCTCGAAGACCTGCTGGCGGGCCGCGACGTCAGCACGCCGCGAACGGTGGCCTCGGGTTGCCGCATCGGCCGAGTGCTGCGACCACCGGTAACGCCTGCCGCCGAACCGGTGACGTGGAGCCAGCATGTCGCGGGTATCTTTCAGCACCATTGCCAGGAGTGCCATCGTCCGGGCGAGATCGCGCCCTTTCCGCTGTTGACGTATGCCGATGTGCAGGGCTGGGAGGAGATGATCCGTGAGGTCGTGGAGCAGGAGCGCATGCCCCCTTGGGGGGCCGACCCGCACTTCGGCGATTTCGTCAACGACGTGCGGCTTCGCGACGAAGAGAAACAACTGATTCTCGACTGGATCGCGCAGGGCGCGCCCGAAGGAGATCCCGCCCAGACGCCGGCGCCCATCGCGTTCCCAATCGGCTGGCATTTTGCCGCCGAGCCGGACCAGGTTGTCTACATCAGTGAGCGTCCCTTTACGGTGCCGGCGACTGGCCCGATTGAATACCAGTGGTTCGAGGTCGATCCCGGCTTCACTGAGGATAAGTGGATCAAGGCGGCCGAAGCGCGCCCTGACAATCGCGCCGTCGTGCATCACGTAACCGTGTACTTCAAGCCGCCGGGCGCGAACACCTACAACCTCAACCTGCGCAAGCGGATCAATCTGCTGACAGGCTACGCCCCCGGCAAAACCGCGGTGAACTCGCCCGACATGGGGATCGCCTTCTTCTTGCCCGCCGGCACCAAGTTCTTGTTCGAAATGCACTACACGGCGACTGGCTCCGTCGAGCAGGACCGCAGTTCGTTGGGGCTATTGTTTGCGAAACCCTCGGAAGTGCATAAGCAAGTCAACTGCGTGCTCATCGCCAACGACCAGTTTGCAATTCCGCCGCACGATCCTGATTACGAAGTCAAGTCGGAATACACCGTCGACGAAGATTCGCTGTTGATCTCGCTCAGTCCGCACATGCACTTGCGCGGCAAATCATTTCTGTATGAAGTTCTCTATCCCGATGGCCTCCGCGAGACCCTTTTGAGCGTACCCCGCTTCGATTTCAACTGGCAGAACAACTATCAGTTTCGAGATTGGAAGCGGCTGCCCAAGGGGTCGCGCGTGGTTTGCACGGCGCACTTCGACAACTCCGCCGACAACCTGGCGAATCCCGATCCCAACGACACGGTTCGCTGGGGAGACCAGACTTGGGAAGAAATGATGATCGGCTCCATTGCCATTTCGCCAGCGGATCAGGACATCGCCCGGGGAATCGGGGTTCCTCCCCGATTGGTCGACCCAAGTCTGGGGTTGCGGCGGTTTCCCACCTGGGGTTGGCTGATCGTCGGCGCGGCCGGCTTGGCGGTCGTTTTTGGTGCGCTTGGAATACTGTGGCGGCAATTCGGTCATCGTGCGGCATCAGGCGCCGCCGCGTGACGAGGCGAGCGACCGTACGTATGAGAGTGTTTCGTCGCAGTATCTTGTTCGTGCTCTGCGGGCTTGTTCTTGCCCAAGGCACGGTGGCGCAAGAGAACTCATCCCAGGCCGTGAACCGGTCGACCGCAGCGGTAGCAGCCGCATCAGGTAAAGATCCGGTTGATCCTGCATTGGGCCGACGGCTGCCAATGCTCACCTGCCAAGACGCAGGCGGAACGAGTCACAGCTTTTCGCAGTGGTCCGACCGTCCGGTGCTGGTCGTGGTGGTGCTGGGAACCGAATGCCCGCTGGTGCAACTCTATCTTCCACGACTGGCCGAGTTGGCCGAGCGCTACAGTTCGCGCGGCGTGACACTGGTGGGCGTGGATGCCAACCGCCAGGATACGCCTGCCGAGATCGCCGATTTAGTCCGGGAATTCGCGATTCGGTTCCCTGTCTTGATCGATCGTGAGAATCGCCTCGCGGATGAGTTAGGCGCAACTCGCACTCCGGAAGTATTTGTCTTCGATGCCGAGCGCGTCGTGCGCTACCACGGGCGGATCGACGACCAGTTTGCGGCTGGCTTGCAGCGACGCGAAGCGACGAGCCACGACCTGGCCGACGCGATCGACGCCTTGCTTGCCGATCGCGCCGTGGCGTCGCCGAGCACACCGCTATCGGGCTGTTTGATCGGCCGCGTCCGCAAGGCGACTATTGCGGAAGCCGCGGCCGGGCAACTTCCAGAGTCGACTCCCACGTGGTCGCGCGACATCTCTCGCATCTTTCAGCAGCATTGTCAGGAGTGTCACAGTCCCGGTCAGATTGGCCCATTTCCACTGGAGAGTTACGCCGACATCGCCGGCTGGGAAGACATGATCGCCGAGGTCGTGGGGCAGGGGCGCATGCCCCCCTGGCACGCAAATCCCGACTACGGCCGGTTCGCTAGCGATTTACAAATGTCGGACACCGCGCGCGATGACATTCTCAGTTGGTTGCACGCCGGCGCGCCCGAGGGCAACCCGGCCGACCTGCCGCCACCGCGGCAATTCTCCGACGAATGGACGATCGACGCACCGCATGACGTGTTTTCGATGGCTGCCAAGCCTTTCGCGGTGCCGGCCATTGGCACACTCGAGTATGAGTACTTCGTCGTCGATCCAGACTACCGCGAAGCCAAGTGGATTGAAGCCATCGAGTGTCGGCCCGGCAACCGCTCTGTCGTACATCACATCAATGTGTTCTTGTTGCCTCCGGAGATCGGTGAGCCCTTCCAGCGAGATCAGTTGACCAATAACTTGCTGTGGGCCTGGGCACCCGGCGTTCGATCGTTGGTATTGCCACCGGGCATGGCGCGTCGCGTCTCCCCCGGCACGAAATTCGTTTTTCAGATGCACTACACCACGGTTGGCAAGCCGCAAACCGATTTGAGCCAAATGGCCGTGCGCTATGCAGACCCCGCCAGCGTGCGACAAGTAGTTGAGATCGCGTTGGCGGTTAACAATGCCTTCGTATTGCCTCCGCACATTGCTAATACGCGCGTGGTTGCCTGGTATCAGTTCACGCGACCCGGCCTGCTCTTTGCCATGCACCCGCACATGCACTTGCGTGGCAAGTCGTTTCGCTTCGAAGCTGTCTACTCCGATGGCAGCGCGGAAGTGCTGCTGGACATTCCGCGTTTCGATTTTGGTTGGCAGTATGAATATCGCCTGGCCGAGCCCAAACAAATTCCGGCCGGTACGCGAATTTGTTGCCTGGCCAGTTTCGATAATTCTTCCGCAAACCTGCTCAATCCCGATCCTGGCGCCGCCGTGCATTGGGGCGATCAGACGTGGGACGAAATGATGATCGGCTACTTGCATGTCGCCTGGCCGGCAAAGTCGGAATCGGAGCCTCGTCCAACCGCTGGTGACGCGCACGAGCGCAGCGCAGTCCGTGCGCAGGTCTCTGGCCAGTCCGACGCTCGGCCCTTCTGGCCCGACCGATGGCCACTGACTGCGGCGCTGCTGGTAGTGTTCGCTGCGGCTGCCATTGTCGCGACGCAATCTGCCGGTCGCCTTCGACGACTTCGTGCGGCGAGTTGACGCATGCCCAGCGAGCGATCGTGGCAGTTGGTTCGACGGTTCGCCGTATTGGTAGTGCTGCTGGCTCCGCCGACGGCCATCTTGGCCGACTACTACCGCGCTACCTGGGGTGGCTGGATTCCCGAAGCGCCGCTATTCGGGCGACTGCCGGCAATACTCGGCTGGCTGTGGTTGGCCGTAGCAGTGGCGACTGTGATTGCCGGTCGACGTAGCGGCTCGACGCGCCCGACTCTCGCGGCGCGGCTGGCGCTCGCAACGCTCGCGGGTCTGGCGGCTGCTGCCGTCGGTGACGCGTTTCTGCGATTCGCGGAACCCTGTGCCTGCTTTCACTTACGTCCTCCCCACGCGGTCTTCGAGCTACGGCCCGACCCACGGGCCTACGTGCAAGCTTCGTCCCTCGCGCGCAGCACCCACAACGCGGAGGGTTTGCGTGGCCCCGAGATGCCCCCGCTCGACGAAGCACGACGCGTGATTTGTGTCGGCGGGAGCACTACGGAGTGTCTGTTTCTCGACGATGCCGACACTTGGACCAGTCAACTCATGGGACAACTCAACGCCGCGGGGCGAGGTCGCTACTGGGTAGGCAGCGCCGGACATTGCGACTATGCCAGCGGACATCACCTCCGGTTTCTTGAAGCGTCGCCACTCGTCGATCACACCGTAGCCGTCGTCGTCTTGGTTGGTGTCGATGACTTGATGCGGCACCTGATGCAGCTCGATCCCGGCGAAATCGCGCCCCCTTTCTTGCTGCGAACCTGCGCCGCGCAACTAGCCACCAATCTTTGGAATGCCCGGCTCGGGCACGGCCTGGCGATTGACCTCACGGGTCGCCAGTACGCGCACAACCGGCACGGTCTCGTTTTTCCAGCCTGGCCCGTCGATCCTACCTACGATGACGCCGTGGCCGCTTATACCGAGCGATTGCGGGCGATTGTGGACGTCGGCCGCCGACGCCATTTGAAACTGGTGTTCGTCACGCAACCCGTGCTTTGGGCCGATGAGTTACCGGGTCAAGGGTTGGCACGTCTGGCCGTAGCACGCAGCTTTCCCAAGCCGCCTCCCTGGAAGTACCTGACGCCCGAAAACCTGCGCCGTGCCATCGACAAGTACAACTCGGCACTACTTAAAGTCGCAGCCGACGAACGCATTACGTGCGTTGATGCCGCGTCAGTTCTGAGTGGCCGGCCGACCTGCTTCTACGACGACTACCATTTCACCACCGAGGGCGCCGCGGAATTCGCTCGTCTCGTGGCCAGCGAACTGCTAACCAGCGATAAACTTGGCCAAAGCGGCGACGTTGGGGTAATCGCGGAGCAGGGTCGGCGAGAGGCTGCGCCCGAGCCAACCTTCCAGCTCGCGCAGTAGCTGCACGACGAGAATCGAATCCATTCCGATCTCGGCAAATGTCTGGTGTCGCGCGACTTCGCCTTCGTCCAATTCGAGGAGCCGAGCCACTCGCGCTATCAACGCGCGCTCCGCTTCCTCGATGGTGAGCGCCGGTCGCGACAGGGCCGCGGGCTCGGCAGCGCGGCCCGCCGGTCGAGGTGATGCGTGGGCGGCAACCACCGCACGCTCCCCGCGCGACACATCAGTCGCCGCGTTGCTCCAGCCAATGGACCCCCAGTGCGCGATAATCGCCTGGCAGAGATCCAACGAGAGCACGCGTTCCAAAGCCGCAATGGCTGCGGCCGTTTCGAGCGGTTCGAGCACGCCCGATTGGCGAACCCGATCGACCACGGCCACGCCCATACCAACTTCGCCCCATAGTCCCCAATCGATGCTCACCGTGCGTCGCCCGCGGCCGTGTTGCCAACTGGCAATGGCGTCGAGCCCGCGATTGGCCGCCGCATAGCTCGCCTGCTGCGGACTCCCCAGCAATCCGGCGACTGACGAAAAGTAGACGCACGGTACATCGGGCGTATCCGCCAAAGCTTCGCCCAGGGCGCAGGCACCGACGAGCTTCGGCCGCAGCACCGCTGCGAGTTGTTCGGATGACATCGATTCGACTGGCCCGTCGTCAAGTACGCCGGCCGCGTGAAACACTCCGTCGATTAGTCCAAATTGCCCGCGCACGCCGTCGATCAGGCGTCGCACCGCGCCGGCATCCGCCATGTCGACCGTCCGCAATTCAACCTGCTCGGCTGCCACTTCGATAGCGTCCAGCCACTCGAGTTTACGTCGCCACGCGGCACGTTGCGGGTGAGTTGCCAGCCATGACGAGCGTTCGCCGCGTGCGGGCGGAACACGACGCCCCGCCAAAATGAGCTTCGCCTGGTATTTGCTGGCCAGCCATCCAGCGACTGCCAAACCGATCCCGCCGAGACCACCGGTCACCAGATAGACTCCGCCACGCCGCAACGGTGAAGACAGTCGTCCGACAGACAATAAGTCGAGCGGCTGGATGTCGAGCACGTAGCGACGGCTGGCCCGGAATGCTACCTGTTGATCGGTCGACGTCGACAACCATTCACGCACCAAATGCTCGGCGTTGGTCGCCGCGGGGTCAACCGGATCCATGTCGGTGCATAGAACCTGCAGTAGCGGATGCTCGCGCTCAATGCTGTGTGCCATTCCCCAGAGTGCCGCGGACGCAGGGGCCGCGATCGGTTGGCCCGGCGTCACACTCTGGCTACCGCGTGTCACGAGGCGCAGGACTCGCGCTCGCGGTGACTGCGTTTCCAGCATGGCTTGCACCAGCCGCACTAGGCGAATCGCGTCTCGCTCGACAACCGCGGATAAGTCCGCGACTGCGTCGGGGCCAGCATCCTCTTGCGCTGGCCACAGCAGCACGACCTGTTCGAAATCGGTTTGCCAATCAGCCAGTTTGGCGTTTAGCCGTCGCCAATGCTTGCGGCGCGCCGGGTCGAACGTCACGACGTCATCGCTGTCGATCGCGAACTTTGTGCCGGGCTGCACTTCGATGACCCGACGACCGAGCCTTCGCAGTGCACCACAAATGTCACGGCTGAACTCGTCTTGGTAGCCTACGACGAGCCACGCTTTGAGTCCGCGACGCAACTCAATTGCATTCGTTGCGGGGTCACCGACCGCCGCGACAAATTCGGTGCGAGCGGGCCACAGTTGCGGACGCCAGATTGGTTGATAGAGGAAGCGATCGGCTGACGGGAGGTTCGTCAAGCCAGCGAGTACGCCCGTTTCGCGCGTCGGCGCCTTCACAAGTTCGGGCGATACTTCGTCGGCCGACGACTCTCGTTGAGCTGGCGCCTCTGCTTCGGCGGATGTGCCGGCACCCTGCGAAGCCGTCAACGAAACGTCCACATTCCTGCCCCCTGACACCCAGCAGCGTCGTCGTTCAAAGGGATATGTCGGTAGCAAGACACGGCACCGACGCTCGGCTCCATAAAGTTCTTCCCAATTAACGTCGGCGCCCATCACGAACAGGCGCGCCACCAGGTTGGCCAAAGCCGACTGCTGCTCGATGCTGAATTGATGCCACATCACGGGCGCAAAGGTTGATGCGTGGTCGGCGCCGCCCAGTCCGCGGGTGCGCAACCACGGCCCGACAAGATCGTCCACGACCTGTCCGTGGCATGTCCTGGCAATAAGTTCGAGGGCACGGTTGTCGAGCGTTTCAATTTCGCCGACAACGCGCTGCTTGGGCATCGGCAACTCGTCTGCCCCTGGCTTTACGCTGGCAAAAAACACTCCCGCGCGCTCGAGCATCGCCGAATCGGTCGCGAGCCGGAACAATTCCAGCTTGTCGACTAATTGTTCGCGATAACGCAGCACGATCGCCAATCGACTGTCGCACGGTTTGCGTCCCGCATTGGCGGTCAAGCAGACGTCCTCGAGCGACCAGTCGTCGCGCGTTACAAAGTATTGTTGAAACGCGCCGCTTAGGCGCCGCAGTGCACTCTTACTGCCGGCGGAGAGCGCGAGCACTTGCACGGCCCGCGCATGCGCATGCGTCTGGGATTCTCTGGTCGGCGCTTGTTCGACGATCGCATGGACGTTGGTCCCTCCAAAGCCGAATGCGCTCACGCCGGCTCGTCGTGGCACGCCAGGTTGCTGCGCTAGCTCGCGGCGGCGCGGCGCCTCGCTGCCGAGCTGGCCGATGTCACCGTGCGATGTTTCTATTGGCCACGCTCGCAAACGATCATTCACGAAGAAGGGACTGGCTTCGAACCGAATGTGGCGATTCGGTTGAGTGACGTGCAAGGTGGGGGGCAATTCCCCCTGCTGCACGACGAGCAGTGCCTTGATCAGTCCGGCGATCCCGGCGGCCGCTTCGAGATGGCCGACGTTACTCTTCACCGAACCGATGGCGCAATAACCTCGCGAACTTGTGCGTCGACTGAACGCATGCGTCAAGCCGTCGAGCTCGATCGGATCTCCCAATGCCGTCCCGGTGCCATGGGCCTCCAGGTAGCAGATGGTTTCCGGATCGACTCCGGCGTTGCGATGTGCCTCGGCGACGACCTCTTCTTGTGCCTTCGGATTCGGTGCAGCGAGCCCCGCTTTTGAGTGACCATCGTTGTTAATCGCCATCCCGCGTAGCACACCGAGAACCTGGTCGCCATCCGCCAGCGCTTTCGAGAGCGGTTTTAGCAGCACGGCTGCTGCACCTTCGCCCCGCACGAAGCCATCGGCCTGTTCGTCAAACGCTTTGCAGCGGCCATCGGCCGCCAACATGCCGAACTGGCTCACGAGCACCATGCCGGCCGGATTCAAGATCAAATTCACTCCGCCGGCGACCGCCATCTCGGCCTCGCCCGATCGGAGGCTCTGACAAGCCAGGTGCACGGCCACCAGTGCCGAACTGCATGCGGTATCGACGGTCAGGCTCGGTCCGCGGAAGTTCAGCAAATACGAAACGCGCGTGGCCACTAGCGACACGGCATTGCCCGACTGCAAATGCGGATCGGTGGCCTCACCGCTTTCGTACAGCAGCGCGCCGTAGTCGCTCGCGTTCACACCGACAAACACCCCGCAGCGGCGCTCAGCCAGCCGGTCAGGCCGGTAACCCGCCCGCTCGAGCGCTTCCCAAGTTACTTCAAGGAACAGCCGCTGCTGCGGGTCCATCAACCTCGCTTCGTGTGGCGAGATCTGGAAAAACCCTGGATCGAACTCTTCGACACCCTCGACGAATCCACCCCACTTGCTGCGCGACGAGCCTTGGCTCTTGCCGCTGGGATCGTAGGTCGCCCGCCAATCCCACCGCGATGGCGGAATCTCGCGCACCGAATCGACGCCACGGCGCAGATTGTCCCAAAACTCTTCGACGCTTGCCGCCCCGGGGAATCGACAGGCCATGCCAATCACGGCGATGGCATCGCTCGGGGGTTCCGTGGCAGCCAAACGCCCGGGCGTGACCGCGGTTGGAAAAGTCACGGCCAATTGATGAGTTGTTTCTCGGACAATCTCGTCTGCATCGACCGTTTGGTTGGCTTCGTCGAAGTGCAATTCTCTGGCCGGTGCGACTTCGATTCGCGATTGGCCGAGTGCCTCGACACGATTCGGGGCGTCGACCAGCTTTGCGAAAGCCGCCGCATGCGCCGGACTATCGGCCAAGAATCGCGCCAGCTCGGCAACCGAGGGATAGCGGAACAGCAGCGTCGACTCCAACTCCACGCCGCTCGCCTCGCAAAGTGCCTTGCGAATCTGCAGCGCGAGAATTGAATCGAATCCCAAATCCATGAAGTTCGTCGTCGGCTCCAGATCCTCCGTCGATAAACGCAGAATCCGCCTGAACTCTTGCTTCAAGTAGCCGACCAGCCTCTGTTCCAATCCAAAGGTGCTTTGGG
>Ga0163152_10005725_pt1 | contig 14412 bp, 8 predicted proteins | sample OliLakLV19MP8IB2_FD_148635 | JGI IMG/M metagenome (GOLD analysis project Ga0163152, IMG submission 148635) | Freshwater microbial mat bacterial communities from Lake Vanda, McMurdo Dry Valleys, Antarctica - Oligotrophic Lake LV.19.MP8.IB-2 | ecosystem: Environmental > Aquatic > Freshwater > Lake... | reverse complement strand
CGCTGTCACTGCGGGCGCGGGACCCCCATGCACGTGCATTTGCTGCAAGATGAGCACCTCACCGTGGTGCAGGGCAAAATGGGCGCGCTTATCGAGGGTGCGCAGCCTGTTTATTACACCGAGGGGCAGTCGGGCACCTTTTTGCATTGCGTGGCGCACCGCTTTTGGAATGCCGGTGAGCAACCGCTCATCTGCCGGGGTTGGATAAAACCGATTGACAACATCGAATATTTTCTCACCGAAATTTTCAACTCAACAAAAGCCAATGGCGGTAAAAGACCGGAGTTGTATGATTCTGCTTTTTTGATGCACCGCTATAAAACGGAATTTGATATGACCGAAATTCCGCCCTTTGTAAAAACATTTATTTTCCCCATCATCCTTTTCATCGGAAAGTTTTTGGGTAAGTATAAAAAATTTGCCGATGCGCCCGCTCCCGCTCGCCCGCGATAGGTGTGGCGCGTACTCACCTCGTTTCTTTTGTGGCTCTGTTTGGAAGTGCAGAAGGAAAGGAGGGCAGCAGTATCTGCCCGCATCCTGTCTCAGGCGAAGCGGAGAGGGTAGGTGGGGTGGATAAAAATTCTAGCTACCATAAAATCCTGAATGGCTATAACTGGTACACGGTGCTGAAAATTATTCCGAAAGAAAAATTGAAAGAAGTGCTTTCGGAGGAAGTGGTAAAATGTTTGTTTCCGCAACCGCTCAGAGATAAATATCGTTATGTCCGCAGCGGTTTATTTGAATAGGCTTTTTTCAAAAGAGATTCTTTTAGGCGCAGATAATTCGCTTTTTGATTCAAAATAAATCCTGCACCATCTCCGCCTGCCAGCTTTCAAACGTATTCTTTGCGTAATAATCTTCCACGAGTTTTTTGTAATCCGTTTGCAGCATGAAATCCTTCAGCAAATTTTTGGCGGGGCTTCTCAACCTTCCGTTGCCGCTGAAGCAGGCGTTGAACAAATGCTTGATTAGAGTTTCATCGAGATAATTCATTCGTTTCAATACTTCCATCGCGTTGGTGCGTGTGCGGAATTCATATTGCGGGCTTGTGAGGCGGATAAGCTGCGGAAGATATTTTTGTTTGTCAATTCCACAAGCAATTTCTAACCACGCTGTTTTCACGCTGTGGCTATTGCCGATTACATTTTCTGTTGCGGCAAGATATTGTGAACTGTTTTCAGGATGCTGTTCGCACAATGTTTTCAAACTATTCTCCACGATGAAGTAAGAGGAATCTTGCAACAGCATTTCAAAATCAGCAAGAAAGCGCTGGGGAATGATATCCGTTCCCTGCAAGAAGGCGAGGCGCACTTTCGGATTTTTATCCTTTAAAACTAACTGCACATTTTGCGCATTCATGTCGTCAATGTATGCGGCAAGCTGCTTCGCCATTTCCGCGCGGATGCCGTGAAACGGTTCTTTCGCAAACGCATCAAACAAAAAATCTTTTCTGTTTTGTACCGGAAGATTTCCCAAAGCAATCAGCGCATCATAGCGGTCAATCATGTGCTGCGCTTTTGTGAGTTGCGCTTTCAGCATCTCCATGCTCTTGGGAAAATCAATGCTCTTGATGATTTCATTGTTCGGGTCAAACAACACATACTCAATCTGCTTGCCTTCGGCATTTTCAATGTCAACCGTTTGCGTTTGCTCGCTTATCCATTCCTGTTTTCTATTGGAAGAACCATCTATGTAATACACTTCAACCCAAATTGGCATTTTAAACAAGCCGACTAATTCATTTGTTTCATGCGTTTGCTTCACAGTAAAGCGCGTGAATTTTCCTGCTGCGTTGGTAAGTTCTTCAAACTGCACGGCATACTCCGGCTCGCCACCACGATACAGCCATTCATCAAAAAACCAATTGAGATTCACGCCAAGCGTTTCCAAAAACGCGATGTAGAAATCATGCGTGTCAATATTTTGGTAGGGATGTTTCTTTAAATAAGATGCGAGCGCTTTGTTGAATTGCTTTTTTCCCAGCACATATTTGAGCATATCAAGCACGAGCGAACCTTTTTGATAGACGCGTTCTGTACCTGCGTTGGTGTTTACTATCGGGTTGCTGTTGCGCTTGCTTGCGTTCAGTGCGCTTTGCATTTCCTGCATGCGGTTCCATTGAAAATGGTCTTCGCCAAACACGCTGCGCTCAAAATGTTTTTGATAGTGCGTGGCGAAACTTTCCTGTAGCCACGTTCCCTCTCCGCCACGCGCAGTTACGTAATCGCCAAACCACATGTGCGCGAGTTCATGCGCGTTGGTGCCGATGTAATTGCGGTCGAGATAGGCGCGCTCATCAATGAAATAAAAATCGCCAAACACAGTTGCCGTTGTGTTTTCCATTGCGCCATACATGAAATCCTGCACTGGTATCTGCGCATATTTTTTGTTCCACGGATAAGCAACGCCAAATTCTTTTTCCATCCAGTCCATCATCTCGGCAGAGTAACGATAGGTGGGCGCAACGCGCTCCGGAAATTCAGGATAATACCAGCAGTCAATTGTCACTCCGCTTTTTGATTTCAGTTGCTTCACATCATATTTGCCAATGCCGAGCATAATTAAATAAGGCGCGTGTTGATGGGGCATCTTGTAATGCCACAGTTTATTTTTTCCGTCAGGCAGATTTTTTTCCGCAAGCAACTCCCCGTTTGAAAGCACGCGATAGTTTTTATCAAACGTCACTTTCACTTCCGTAACCATTTTGTCATTCATATCATCAAAGCAGGGAATCCAATAGCGGTTGTCAACGCCCTGACCCTGCGTCCAGATTTGTTTGCGCACGGAGTAAGGATTTGGATTAGCAGGCTCAGGCTCATCCCACCCGATAAAATAAATTCCTTTGCGCGGAGTGGATTTGTATTCTAAAACAAGCTGGTGTTTTGTTGCATCCCATGTAAGGGGTTTTTCCGGCTTGATGGTAACGCCATCTTTTGATGTGGAAAATTCCACCGCCTTCTTATCCAACTGTGCGCTGAGGATTTCGATGCCTGGCGCATCGAGAAAGAGCGTGTCGGTTTCCTGTTGCAGCGCAATGAAGGTGTGCGTTACCTTCCCTTTCACGATTCCCTGCTCCGGCTCAAAAGAAATTTCAAGCAGCAGATGTTCGGTGTCGAAATTCTTTTCACGCGCGCCTGCTTTTGGGTCGGCAAGAAAAGTTGTTGTTTTGGTTTGAGAAAATGATGCCGCGCTGATGAAAGTCAAGAACAGTAAGGCACAGAGAAAACGCATTGTCCAAAAATTCATATAGGTTAAAATAAGTTGTGGGCAAAAGTACAGGTATTCCGTGTTTTAATTTATAGATTTGGCAGCAATTCACTCGTAAAAAGTGGTTTATATGAAAATTGAATTCAGAAAACTATTCATGCTTTGTTGCTGTGCCTTAATGTGGATACAAAGCGCACAGGCACAATTAACCAACTGGCAATATGCATCCGTTATTGAAATAACGGAACAACAAGGACTAACCTTTAATAACGAGCAGGTGTTGGTTACGCTCAACACAGCCGCGCTTATTGCCAATGGACAAATGCAGGCATCGGGGGCTGATATGCGCTTTGCAACGGATTGTGATGGAACAAACCTCATGGCGTATTCTATTGAATCAGGCATCAACACTACGGCAACAAAAGTGTGGCTGCGTGTGCCGCAGGTTTCTGCAAATGCAACAACAACGGTTTATTTCTTCAGCGGAAATGCGCTTGCAGCGCCCGGAACGGATTTCAGCGGCACTTTCCCCAACACGCTCATCATCACTTCGCCAACAATCACCAACTTGGTCGGCACTCTTGATTATGATTGGTTTGAAGTAGAAGCTGGTGCAACGGTGAATCTGTTGGCAGGACAGTTGCTCAGTCTCACTTCCAACAAAATAAAAATTGACGGTGTAATCAATGGCGCGGGTTTAGGCGAAAGTGTCGGTTTAGGTGTTGGGAATAGCGCTGCTACAGCAAATGATGGTTCGGGTGGTGGCGGCTACGGTGGAGTAGGGGGCGATGGCGGATTTGCTGTTGTATCTTATGTAGGTGGAGGAACTTATGGAAATCAAACAGACAATTCCGTGTTCATGGGTTCTGGCGGTGGCGTTGGAATTTCTGTAGCAGGCGGGAATGGTGGTGGCGGATTGTCTTTAATTGGATTGGATGTTGAAATAACAGGCACAATTAATATGGATGGAGCAGATGGAAATGCGGATTTAGTAAATGAACAAGGAACAGGCGGTGGTTCCGGTGGAACAATATTAGTGGAAGGAAGATTTGTGAATGTATCGGGCAGTGTGAGTGCGATGGGTGGAAATGGAGGAACAGATGCGCTTCCCACATTTGGAGGCGGTGGTGGCGGTGCAGGCGGACGAATCAAAACATTTTATTCCAACACGATTACATTCAGCGGCACAACGGATGTTACGGGCGGTACGGGCGGATGCTGCGGCACAACGCCTTCAACAGCAGGCGGAGCAGGCACAACGCACCAGCAACAAAATCCTGACATCTATTCTATTAATGTCAATCCGTTTATTCTGCGTCAGTCGCCTGTGATTAGCGGTGCAGCGACTACCTGTGAAAATGCTTTTGAAACGTATTCCGCTGCGGTGATTCCCGGAAATACGTATTTGTGGAGCGCATTCGGAGGAACTGTAACGAGCGGTCAGGGTTCAAACACTGTTGAAATAAACTGGACAACTGCGGGAGATGATACAGTATATCTCATCACCGGAAATTTATTCCTCGGATGTTTCGACACCATTACCTATCCTGTTTTTGTGAGCGATGATTTGCCTGCGGCAGATTTTACATTCAGCATTGCATGTACAGCATCTCCGGTAAATTTTTCAAACATTTCTACGATAGGTTCAGGGGCGATTGTTAGTTACGCATGGGATTTTGGCGATGGAAACACTTCATCAACGCTCAGTCCGCAGCATACTTACGGTATTGCAGCAACCTACAACGCCTCTCTAATTGTAACATCGGATAATGGCTGCACCGATACAATTTCAAAAAGCGTAGTTGTAGAAGATTTTTTAGATGCAGGCTTCACAGCCGCAACGGAATGTAAAGGCGACACTACTTTCTTTGTTCCCAATTCGCTTGCAGGTTTTTCTTACGCATGGAATTTTGGCGATGGAAATACATCCATCACGACTTCTCCAACTCATGTATATGCTGCTGCGGGTACTTATGCAGTTACAGTGGAAATTACTTCAACGGGCGGATGTGTTTCTACGGAAACCGGTTCTGCAACGGTGAATGCAATACCGGTTGTTGATTTTGAATTTGTGAGCGCGTGTCCAAATGCAGATGTGGCGTTCATGAACTTATCAAGCGTAGCTTCAGGTTCGCTCACCTACGCATGGAATTTTGGAGACGCAGGACTTTCCGCAGCAACAAATCCGGTGCATCCTTACACAGGCGAAGGAACATACACAGTGAAATTGATTGCAACTTCAACAGCAGCATGTGTTGATAGTATTTCAAAATCAGTGGAAGTATATGCGCAGCCTGTTGCTGATTTTTCAGCAAGCATTGGCTGCCAGAGCGTTGCGACACAATTTGCAAACGCATCAGGCATCGCATCAGGATTTTTGAATTACACGTGGGATTTTGGTGACGGCTCATTATTGTCGAATGCGCTGAATCCAACGCATGTTTATAATGCTGATGGCAACTATAACGTAACTCTTGTCGTGCTTTCCAACAATGGTTGCGCAGATACCACCCTCGGCATCGCTGTAATTTATCAGCAGCCTTCCGCATCGTTCACAGCAAATACTGTTTGCTTCGGAGATACGACATTCTTCAATAACACATCAACGGCAGGCGCAGGCATCAGCTATTTCTGGGATTTTGATGATGGAAATTTTTCAGGTGATTCGAGTCCTGCTTATGTATATGGAACAGCAGGAAGTTTCAATGTAACGCTTGATGTAACAACGGCTGATGGTTGCGTAGCGCAAGCGCAGCAAACCGTCACGGTGTTTGCCGCGCCTTCAGCATCATTTACCGCTCCTGATGTGTGCGCGGGCGTTGCTACTCAATTCACCAATTCATCCTTTATCTCAAGCGGCAGTTTAAATTTTATTTGGGATTTTGGCGATGGAAACGGAAGCAGCTTGGATAATCCGCTGCATACTTATGCAACGGCAGGCTCATATATTGTAACGCTTATTGCAACTTCCGGCAGCAATTGCGCAGACACTACTTCATTAACTGTGGATGTCTTGCAACAACCAAACGCGGATTTCCAAATCAGTACAGGTTGTTTCGGCTCAGATGTGCTGATTTATGACCTCTCCACAGGAGTTGATGTTGGCGCATACTATCAGGTTGATTTATTCAATGATGGCATTTACGACAACGGTCCTTATGCAGCAGGCGACACCGCTTCGATTACTGTTGGATTTACCGGAAACCAGCCGGTGCGCATCCGCCTTACGAACTTTAGCGGCTGCGTAGATTCGGTGGTGGAGGTAATGACTGTTAATGCCTTTCCTACCGCTGACTTTATAGCAACCGATGCTTGCTTTGGCAATGTTGTTTCGTTCACGAACATGACAACATCCACCGACCCGAACCTGCTTGGCTCATTAGGTTATTCTTGGAGTTTTGGCGATGGCAGCACAAGCACTGACATTAATCCAACACACCTGTATGATGCAAGCGCAATTTATACGGTGACGTTGATTGCTGTTTCGAGCGAAGGATGTTCGGACACATTCAGCAACACATTGATTGTATATCCATTGCCCGTTCCTGATTTCACACATGCGCCCGCCTGCGATGACCAGGATGTGATTTTCACAAATACATCTACTATTCCTTTCGGAACAATGACGCATCATTGGGATTTTGGCGATAATGCAACTGCCGTCACTTTAAGCCCGACTCATGCTTTCTCTTCAATTGGGATTTATGATGTAACATTGACTGATACTTCTGATGCAGGCTGCATAAACAGCATCACGAAAAGCGTAATTGTAAACCCGAATCCTACAGCGGCTTTTGTAGCAACAGAAGTGTGTGAAGGAACTGCAACTGAATTCACCAATTTATCAAGCGTTGCTTCGGGTGCGCTCACTTATGAATGGGATTTTGGCGACAGCTTCAACTCGGTGGATGAAGACCCTACGCATACGTATGCAGATGGCGGTGATTATGACGTAGTGCTGGAAGTGCGCTCTGACGCGGGCTGCACGGATACAAAATCAAGAACGGTTTCTGTGTTTACAAAGCCTGATGTGAGTTTCACATCCAACACCGTGTGCGATGGCGGCACGGTAAACTTTACGAATAACACAACTGTGCCAGGTGGCAACGCGCTCTTTAATGTCTGGAATTTTGGCGATGGCACAAATTCGTTTGATGATAATCCTTCGCACTTGTATGCTTCGTATGGCACATACAGCGTGAAGTTGTTTGTGCAATCGGAAGAAGGATGTTCCGATTCATTGTTGCAAGCGGTGATTGTGTTCCGCCATCCGAATGTGTTGATTACACACAACGGTCCTTTAGCGTTTTGCGATGGCGGTGATGTAACGCTTGCCGCGCTTGCTTTCCCGATTACAAATACTTATACCTATTCGTGGTCAACCGGAGAAACGGATAGTTCAATAGTTGTAACCATGGGTGGAACATTCTGTGTAACAGTGACAGACCAAAACGGCTGCGTGGATGATACCTGCGAAGCTGTGACGGTGTGGACATTGCCTGTTGTTACAGCAACCGCAGATGTTAATTCCATCAGTAAAGGATATTTTGCGCAATTGGTTGCCACAGGCGGTGTTACTTATCAATGGAGCGCTGACCCGCCCGATGCAACGCTTGACCCGAATGCGCAAAGCCCAACGGTTAGCCCGGTTGTAACTACAACCTACACAGTTACTGCTACGGATGCCAATGGATGCACAGGCACTGCAACAGTTACCATTACGGTGGTGGATGATTACTTTGTTCATGCAACGAACGTAATCACGCCAAATGGCGATGCCTACAACCAGAATTGGTTTGTTGAGAATATCCTCACCTATCCCGATAATGAAGTATTGATTTTTGACCGATGGGGAACGCTTGTGTATCAAAAGAGTGGTTATGACAATACTTGGGAAGGAACGCATAATGACAAAGACCTTCCGCAGGGTACTTACTACTACGTCATCAAGTTTGAAAATTTAGACAAAGTTTACAAAGGTTCAGTTTCAATCGTTAGATAATCACACTTAAAAAAGCAATATGAAAAAGGCAGTTGTAATTTGTTTATTAGCGTGTGTGGCAGCATCAGGATTTGCGCAGCAAATACCCTTGTATTCGCTGAACTTCGATAACAGGTTTGTGAACAATCCGGCAAGAGCAGGATTTAACGGCAGCCCGGAGTTGTATCTCATGTACCGCAAGCAGTGGACTGAATTTAATGGTGCGCCTGAAACCCGCGCTGCAAGCTTTGACATGAACGTGAAGAAGGGCGGATTTGGTCTGTATCTGTTTAATGACATCACTGATGTGTTCAGAACATGGGGAGGCTCTTTCAGCTATGCGTATCATCTGAGATTCAAGAATGACATGCACCGCTTATCCATCGGGCTGTCAGCAGGAATACAGGATTACAGTTTCGACCGTGAAAAGGCTTTTGTGCAAAATACAGACGATCCGCTGTTGCAAGGCGACCACGGTGTATCCTTCGATGGTTCTGCGGGTTTGAATTATGCCGTTACCAAAGGTCCTTTACTTAATCTTTCTCTGGGCTTATCTGCTATCCATATTTATGCGACAGACCTTAAATTTCTGAATGATGCCGCGCCATCAACGCTCTTTATCCCAGACAGGCATTATCTCGCTACCTTATCCAACCGTTTCAAGTTTGTGGATGAAAAGATTATTCTTGAACCATTGGTAATGGCGCGTTTCACGGAGGCGATGAATTATCAAATCGAACCCGGATTGCTGGTCGGATATAAAGATTGGGTGTGGGTGAGCGGCTTGTATCGCTATGATTACGGTGTCACGATTGCGGGAGGTTTCAAGGTGCATAATACCGTGAAAATCGGTTATGCTTATGACCTTGCGCTGAATGAGATTAAAGACCATACCAACGGTACACATGAGATAATGCTCGGAATCACTTTTGGCAAGAAAGACGACATGGCGACAAAGAAAGAAGTGGAAGAATTGCGCCAGAAACTGATGGAGCAGGATACGCTGCTAAATGAGGTGATGGAAGAACAAGACAGCCTGATGAACACGATTGACTCGCTGAATCAGCAGATGGACAAAATGCAATATGAAATTGATTCGCTGGAAGGCGCAATTGAGTCAATGGAAATTTCTATTGACGATAGCACACTTGCTAAACTGCTGAAATCAAGCGACCTGCTGAATTCGGGCGATATGTCAGGGATGACAGGCATGAATAAAGAAGTGGAAAAGATGCGCGAGGAGTTAGAACAACTCAAGAAAGAGAAAGAAGATATTGAGGCTTCCGTCAAATCAACGAAAACCAAAGTGAAGGATATGGAAAGCGAGATGACGGAAGAGCGCACCCGCATCGTGAATGCAGAAGACCTTGTGGTGAAGAAAGGTCCGCCATTGGGCGATTATTTCATGGTGGTCGGCTCTTTCAGGGTGGAACAAAATTCTGACAACTATTATGAAGATTTGAAGAAGCGCGGCTATGATGCAGGCGTAGTGTTTGACAAGAAGCGCTTGTGGTATTACGTATTCATTGCGCAGCCGAAAGATTTGAAGAAAGGCTTGCAGGATGTTTACAAACTGCGCGAAGAGAATGCTGAATTCTACGATGCGTGGATTCACATCATGAGCAAGACCATGCGGTAATTCTGTTTCTTCAGAAAGAATAAAAAATGCCCGGATGTTTCCGGGCATTTTTATTTCAGAAGAGTTTCACCAATACGATTCCAAGAAAAGTAGCGCCAAGCCCAAGCGCAATGCTTGCAAGGATGTAAAGAAACGCGCCTGTCATTTGTCCCTCCTTCATTAAGCTTATCGTTTCAATGGAGAATGCGGAGAAGGTTGTGAAGCCACCGCAGATGCCTGTGGCGAGAAACAGCCGCCACTCGGCTGAGAGGTTTCCTTTTTCGGCAAGCGCAAAGATGCATCCGATTGCGAAGCATCCGATTACATTCACGCTTAATGTGCCAAAGGGAAATGCAGAGAGGAATTTATTTTGAACAAACTGCGCAGCGAGATAGCGCAACACACTTCCTATGAAGCCACCCGCTCCGACAAGTAACAGTATTCTCATCGGCAACGAAAGTAATTCTTAAATCCAAATTTTCATTTGACAGAATAAAGTCAGGACTCCCCTCTCCAAAGGAGAGGGGGCGGGGGTGAGGCTATTATCTCACGCAAACTTGATGATGCCCACCCAGCTCATCACCTTCATTACATAATAAGTCGGGTCAATTTCAAACCAGCGGTTGGCAAACTTGGGGCTTTGCGGAAACTTGTGATGATTGTTTTGAAATAATTCGCCCAGCATTACTAAGCCCCAAGGTGTGGTGTTTTTTGAGTTGTCGCCATTGTCAAAGTTGCTATAGCCGTATTTGTGTCCGCACCAGTTTACTAATGCGCCCTGAATCGGTCCCATCAGGAAATGAATCGGCAGCAATAAAAACATCCACCATTGCGTGGCGAAGGCGATGTAGAAAAGCAAGTAGCACGTGCCGAAGAACAGGCGACCATACCATGAGTCGCCAAAGTTGTCAATGAATTTCCAGGTGGGGATATAGTCTTCAAAGCGCTGCTCCGGCTTCACTCTGTCAAAAGCATAATCGGAATAAATTTTCTTTGTGTGCCACATCATGCGGAACACGTCTTTGAAAAAATGAGGCGAGTGCGGGTCTTTCTCCGTGTCGCTGTAAGCATGGTGCGAGCGATGCAGAATGGCATAAGCGCGCGGGGCAAGAAAAGACGAACCCATCGTGAAGAACGTGAGCAGGTAATTCACCTTCTCCCAAAACTTACTCATCGTGAACATGCGGTGCGATGCGTAGCGATGCAGAAAAAAAGTGTGGAAGAATAAAGAGAGAAACCAGTGCGCGAGAAAAAAGATGAGGATTACCATGAGAAGGACATTTACTTAAAGTTAGGATACACAACGCTCTGCGCCCCGATTAAATTCGCTGCGCGGAAAGCCTGTCATGGCGGAACGAGTCCGCCATGACAATCCTAACCCTGCTGCTTATAATTTTTCTCATACAGCGCAATCCAATCATCCACGCTCATTTTTGAAATCAGCTCGCCAATCAAATCAAACGGAATCTGTTCCGGCTTTTTAAAGCGGATGCAGCTCTTGCCCATGTCGAGCTTTGAAGGTGCGCGCTTTTTATATTCAGCAACAAACCATTGCAGCAATTCGGGACTCGCATACATGCCCATGTGATAAAAAGAAATAAAATTCTTTTGCGAGGCGATGCTCGCAAACGGCAGCGGCAGCTTCGGGTCGCAGTGATAGCCTGCCGGATACAGCGCATGCGGCACCACGTAGCCAATCATGCCGTAGCTCATCTCTTCGCGGAATCCTTTCGGCAGGTTTTTCTTTATCGCGCTGCGCAATGCAGCCATCGCCTGTTTGCGCTCTGCGGGCAGTTCATCAATGTATTGTTGTGGAGTTGCAGCTTTTGAAGTCATGTGTTCGGTGATTTTAAAACTGCAATAAAAATAAGCACTCCGCGCTGATTAAAGTCCCTTTTCCTCTTGGGTGAAAAAACAAAAAGCCCTCTCCGGCAATTGCCAAAGAGGGCTTTATTATTTAATGGAATAAATCTGCGTTATAGTCTCACGGTGTTCATCGGGCACCACACGCCTGCCAGTTCAGGATGGCGCATGGAATTCCAGCGGGCGAATACATACAACACCTGACCTGCGTTTTCCACTCCGAAATCACGCACATCGCTGGCGCGCGTCACGAAATAATTTGAAGTGCCATCGAACGGATTTGCAGGCACGATGCCACCAATTTTATAAGCAACCTCAAGGCAATCGGCTTCTGCGGGCAGCGCAGCGCGTTTGCTCTCAATTTCAGCGCGGCAGGAAAAACGGATTCTTCCGCCACCCACGCTGGCAAGGCTCATCAGGCAGGGATTGCCAATGGGCAGGTGCGGATGCGTAGGATCGCTGCGACCGATTTTAAAATTTAATGTCTCAGCATCTTGCACAAGCGCAGCAGGGCAGGCAGCCATGATATCCAACAAGGGTTGGGCAAAGGCTCTGAATATTTCCATCCCTTCCTGCACTTCAGTGGTTACCACTTTGGTGCGTGTGTTGGGGTTGATATATTTTGCATACAACACATCCCATGCAATGCGGGAATCCTGCCATGCATCGGCATACTCCTGCGTTAAGCCAAGGCGTAGCCAGTTCACTACCGGACCTGAAGGACTGGGCGAATGTAAATACATGTCGGTGTTTCTGATGTAATCGTTGAAGTCGCTGATTTTTTTTGGAATTCTTGATGTTGACATCGCTTGTGTTTTTTAGCTTATTATGAAATTTATTTAGTCAGGTTGCAGAAGCGCATGTTTGTTCTTTCGCGCACCTGCACCCATTACTACGCAGCAAAAAAAGAAAGGTTGCACTTAGGCATCGGGAGGTTCGATGCTATAGTCAAACAGTGAGATGTTATAGCCGGAGTTTCCGATTGCAAAGCCAAACAGCTTGCCGGTATCAGAGAGGTTTCCGATTGCAAAGCCGAGCGGTAGAATCATAGAGTCGGGAATGCCGGATTAATGTGCGAAATGCCCGATGGCAGAGCCGAACAGTTCGGTGATAACGCAGCGGGCATGGAGGACGAAAAAGAACCTGACTGTTAAATGAATTTTAAAGCTCCTGTTTATTCCTTATATTTAAATAACCAACCCGCCTGCCATGAAGCGCTGCTTACTTCTACTCATCTATATATGCCTTGCGCAAACGCATTTGGTGAAAGATGCAAATTCATGACTGAGGAACAAACAAAGCAAGACGATAAGTATAAATGGTTGATTATAGCATTAGTCATTGTATTCCTATTTTGGTTAGCATCATATCCTTTAGCTACTTTGATTATATCAAATTGGGATGACCGTGGAACTTTTGGAGATACATTTGGGGCAATTAATGCGCTTTTCTCAGGATTTGCTTTTGCAGGTATAGTTTATACTATCATTTTACAAAAAAAGGAATTAGAGTTACAACGTTTAGAACTTATAGACACAAGAAAAGAATTAAGTCGAGCTGCTGATGCACATGAAAAATCTGAAAAAGCGCAATCAGCTCAATTCCGAATTCAACAATTTGAGAGAATACTCTTTGAGGCTACAGAATCGCATAAAAAATTACTTATTGATTTAGAACTTGATGAGTTTAATTCAATAGATTCAACTCAACATTTCGGATTTAAAAAAGCAACTGATAATTTAATTAGAGATACCTATGAGTATTCAAGGCAATTACAAACTAAATTCTTTACTTCAAGAAAATTTCTTTGTTACATACCAGACAATCCCGTTTCATCTTTTCAGTTAGGTCATAAAGTAATTAATGAGTACTTGGAAAGTTTTCTTTTTTTATTAGACATTTTGGAAGATTCTCCAGATACAAAGACTAAACTTCAGTTAAGCAAGTTTATCTATCACAAGCTTAATATGAACGAAAAATTTCTTATCGGATACATGCTGGAAATGGACATTAATAAAAGAATTACCAGCAAAGGAAAGCAGTATGAAGAACTTTTTAAACTTCATTATTTAAGCACTCAATTTCCTTTAAAAAAAGGTGCGGAAAATCCGCCCAAATTTCACATTACATTTGAGGAAACGCATCAGTGGCAATACAGTGAAGATCGTTTTGTCCTCCCAAACAAAGGAACTGTAAAGTTTAGAGCAGATCATTTATTTCCTGGGATTAGTATTCATGCGTTTTCTGACAAATTTGAAATACGGAGGCTCAGTTTCAGGCTTAATAAAGTAAATACTCAGTGGGAAGATGGGTCTAATCTAACTATGGATGGGATTATTGAATCTAAACCGGAAGGAAACTATTTTTCACTTGATACGGCTCTTAAAACGGTAAATCTCATGCCGGAGTACTATGAAAAATTGGAGGATGTTTATCATAATTTTAATGAGCAAATGAAAAATGTAAGTGGAGTGAGTATCTATATACAACTAAGACATTTTGATTCCAATACCATTTTCGATTATAGCTTGCCATTAAGTGTAAGATGCGATCGTCATATAGATGGGAAAGTTTTTTTTGATATTAGATTTCTGTAGGAATTCCAACTTCCTATGCCAACACCCAAAGACATTGACGCATACATTGCAGGCTTTCCAAAAAACATTCAACTCCTGTTACAACAAGTGCGCACAACAATTCAAAAGGCAGCGCCCAAGGCAGAAGAAGCCATCAGCTATGCAAT
>Ga0163152_10005722_pt1 | contig 14418 bp, 19 predicted proteins | sample OliLakLV19MP8IB2_FD_148635 | JGI IMG/M metagenome (GOLD analysis project Ga0163152, IMG submission 148635) | Freshwater microbial mat bacterial communities from Lake Vanda, McMurdo Dry Valleys, Antarctica - Oligotrophic Lake LV.19.MP8.IB-2 | ecosystem: Environmental > Aquatic > Freshwater >... | reverse complement strand
GCTCAACCCTATTCAGTTTTTCTTGCTTCCCTCAAACCTCCTGCGGGGTTCTCAGCTGTCCTCAGGTCCGACCTGTCAAGAACGGGGTGCCTTGACAAGACCATGCTCGGACCTTGCGGGGGCGCGAAAAACTGAATATGGTTAAGCTTAGTGATTAGCTATTTTTATTGACATAACTACCTTAATATAGTATTATTTATTCAGAAAGTAGGAGGAACCTATGGGACAAGCAGGTGTTGAACCACTCAACAAATGTAAATACTGTGGAAAATACACAAATAAAGGTCATCTCAATGGATGTCCAAAAACACTTGAAGGAGATTCACTCGCAGAAGATGCATTTAATTGGGGATATGTTCACGCTCATCAAGAACGTGATCAAAAATCCTCTCACACTTCCTACCAACTTGGATACGAGTTAGGTACAATAAACCGTCTTCAGTTAGAAAAAGATCTCGCGGACGCATGATCTAAACCTATCACCCAGCGACAAAATTCCTGTTCGCTTCGGCGGATAGGTTTTTTGTTTTTAAATAAACTATTACTTAAGTCAGACACAATGAAAGCTCTGAGGATTTTTCGCCAAGGTCGCGGATAAAACTCAGCAAGGGACCGGAGTGGTTAAACTTTTTAAATCAGATGCAATTCGCGAAGCAGATGAGTACTGCGACAAAAATGTACTAACGTACATTGCGGGGAGCAAACGGAATCTGCGACAAAGAAGTGCGCTGATTTTAGAAGTTTAATGGGTCGATCATGGTTTCCTGAATAACTTTCGCCTTCGCCATCACCTGATTCCCATAAAACGCATTTGCCGGCTTCTTCCAGTTCCCTCCTGCATAGTACTTGAGAGCTGCGGTCCGCTCTGCGGTGTATGTCTGTGCTCCTGCTCCGAGGTCGGTAAGGTACACTGATGAAGCGACGAATGCATCCTCTGCATTCCATGGATTTACCACACTCTTACCAAGTGCCTGCGCTACGCGAGGTGCATACGCCTCCCACGTAGTCGGGATAAATTGCGAAGGGCCCATTGCTCCTCCCCAACCGACTCCACCGATCTGACACGAGAGAACACGGTCTCTGGGACCTACACCAAGAGATGCAACTATACGAAGGAATGCGCTTTCGTCATCACGTTTTGAAAGACCTGCCTTAATGTCATCTGGCCCCGGCATAATCGCCTGCCACTGCTTCTCAATTGGACTATCTGGCTTATTACATGAACCCAGGTTTTTACCGAGATTAGTTTCTTGAGTAAGAATTGCAAGCAGGAATGCTGGTCTGATGCCAGTTGCTTTCTCTGCCTCTTGAGCGTATTGGTACGCAGTGCCGAACGGGATCGCAGCAGTGTCTCGAAGTGCAAACAATGCAGCTCTAATCTCAGCAGCCTTCTTCTGTCGCTCCTTGATCACCTGTTCATAGCTCTTCTCCTGAGTTTTGTTTACGGTAATCAAATACTGCTTTTCCTTTTCATTTTTCTCTACCTGCTTCTTGTCTGCCTCAATCCTTGCTTTGATATCATTTTCTTCATCTCTCTTTTTTGACAAAAGTTCTCTTTCTTTTTCTGTCAGGTTTTTAGTTTGTTTAATATCATCAAGAAGCTCTTTGAGAGATTTATTGATTGTATTGAAAGAGTCTGCATCAGAAAAGAAGTCAGAAAGGTCTTTTTTAGCCAGTATGACTTCGGGCAACGTATATGAGTCTATCTCATAGGTCTTACGTATGAGCTGAGCGAGAGAGTCCTGGCTGTTCTGGATCTTTTCTTCCAACGTACCAATCGTCCTGCTTTTAGTATCAATATCCAGGCGGAGCTTTTCTATGGCAATGTTTCTTTTTTTTATGAAAGCTTTTGCCTCATTGATTTTTGCATTTAAAATACTCGCCTCTTTTTGAAGCGATGCAGTGCCTTTTTTTGTATTGCTTAGTATATCCTGCCATTTTAGAATATCAGCTTCTGTTGCCGCGAGCTCAGCTTTCCACTGCGCTTCTTGAGCAGCTATTTCTTCAGGACTCTTTTGAGCAAAGACGTGGGTAGGAAAAAATACAGAAAATACAAAAAAACAGATAAATAGTGGGAGTATTGATATAAATTTCATAGAGTAAACGTGGTCTGTTGTTGCTGAGCAAAGGTGATGTGAGACAGGTAGACGGGTAGAAGAAACCAGACTTTATTATACCTCAGGCAAGCACCTCCGGTCGATAGCAAAAAAGAGGCTCAGTAGCCTCTTTTTTTAGATATACTCTCAGCCAAGAGCTTTCAGATTTGAGACAAGGTCGCGTATAAAATGTAAACATAATTTGAGACAGCCTGAGTGCGCTGGTGAAAATTATTTTTACATTTTAGACGATCGACCTAGTATGTGATTCTACTGAATCAGATTGGCCAAATATGAAAGCTATTCTGTGGCAGGAACTTCACCTTCTTCATCTTTCTTGCCCTTCTTGACAACTTCGATAGCAGAGAGATCCGGAGCAACAGTTGGTTCTTCTATTTCTTCCGCTTTTGGAGCAGATACTGAAGCCACTACTTCCTCCATGTCTCCAGCGATGGTAACTCCCTTTGGAAGGGTAAGGTCTTTTGCAATGATCTGAGCATCAAAGTCAATAAGTGTAGAAATATCTACTTCGATTAAATGTGGAAGATTCTCAGGAGACGCCTCAATTGTAATCTCATGCATTACCTTTACTAGGTTTCCAGAAAGGTCTTTGACTGCAGGAGACACACCGACGAATACAAGCGGAATAGAGACCTCGATTTTCTTTCCTTTTTCGAATACGTAGAAGTCTGCATGTCGAGGAATTTCAGTGACTGGATCTTGGTCTACATCTTGAATCAATGTATCTACAGCACCATGAGGGCCTGTAAGAGAAACTACTGTTGACTCTCCGGCTTGCTTCCAAACCTTTGAAAACTCGCTTCGGAGGATTGCAATAGAAGTAGAAGCCTGCTTCTTACCGTAAAATACAGCAGGAATAAAGCCTCGGTCTCGCAAAGCTGTGCTGTCGCCCACTTCTTTTCGTTCAACATAATTAAGAGTTATCATAGGGGCAATTATACAGAAAAAGAGCTTAAATGCAAGAAGTCCTCGAGTTTACCATGCTGCAGCCCCTGGACTATAAACTTTCCAGGAAGTCACAGTGGTTCCGTCCACGATCGAATTATTTGAACCTCCATCGGAAGCTGGATCTACAAGTTGAGGTTGCGCGAGATAATCTGCTGAGGTCATTTCAACCATATTCCAAGCTTTCAAAAAATAGTCGCTACCATTGGACATGTAAATATAGCATGAGTTAGGTGTCGATATATCCATTCTTGGATCACTTGGTATCTTTGGTATGTAATTTGGAATAAGCTCGGGTATAACTTGATTTGCTGTGGTTATTCCAACATTCCAATTATACACACCACCGCACTCGCTTTTCCAAGCGCTTCCTGAGTCTGGATATACTTTATTTACCGCATAATAATACTCAAGCGCCACTTGCATTTGCTTCAGATCAGAAATTCGCTTTGCGATACGTGCTCTCTTCTGTGCTTGAGAAAAAGAAGCAAACGTGATCGTACTTAAGATACCGATAATGGAAACAGTGACCATAAGCTCCACCACAGTAAAACCTTTTTTGTCTTTTGAAAAAAATTGAAATAGTGTCATATAGTAAATTATTACCAACTTATACCTCCGGGAGAAGCGACCTTCCATGCCCATGTAGGACGTACAGTATCAAAGAGTTCGGGATATTTTGCATACGATGCTCCTGAACTGCCATTTGAAAGTTCTGTCACCTGATAAACCAAAAAGGCATAGTCTACTCCATCAGACCTATATAGATAGCAATTTGTATCACTCAAAGGATCACTCTGTGGGTCAACTGGTATGACGACTAAGTAGTCAGGAGTAAGCCCTGGAATAACCAAGCCGTTATTTGCAGTGTATGTGCCGCCTCCGTTAAAGCTTGGGCACACTCCTCTCCAGAAACTGCTTGTAGACGGATATGCTTTATTATTTGCATAATAGAGATCAAGCGCACCTTGGATCTGTTTTACATCACTAACCCTCTGGGTAACTCGTGCACTCTTACGTGTCCCTCCCGATCCCGCCATGAATATGGTAGCAAGAATACCTATGATAGATATGGCAACGAGGAGTTCAATAAATGTAAAGCCTTTGCTGTATCTTCTCATAATATATAGTATACATCAGATAAAGTATCTACTTGCAACAAGTTTTCCACTGTTACAAAAGTACTTTGTTTTTTGGATTCCCATTTTCAAAGAAATCTATAATATTTGAAGCAGCGAGGACTGCCATTTCATCGCGAGCTTTTACGGTCGCTGATGCGATATGAGGAGTGAGCACTACGTTTGGCAAGTCCCAGAGCCCCTCTGCAAGTTCTGGCTCATGTTCAAACACATCAAGTCCAGCACCCGCAATCGTCTTATTTTTAAGCGCTTCTACTAAAGCTACCTCATCCACTATTGGTCCTCGTGCAGTGTTAATGAGAAAGGCAGAAGGCTTCATCAATTTGAGACGCCTTGCATCAATCATGTGATGTGTAGAATCCATAAGCGGCACATGGAGAGAGACGATGTCAGAAATTTTAATAAGCTCGTCGATATCACTATAGAAAACAGCATCCAAATCTCGTTCAAACATTTCATTACTTTGTATATCATAATACGCTATCTTCATACCAAAGCCTTTGCCTAAGATATGTGCTACTCGATATCCAATACGTCCCGCTCCAAAAATTCCCACTGTCTTGTTTTCTAAATCTGTACCCATGAGAAGCATCGGATCCCATCCGGCATATTTCCCACTTCGTACAAAATTATCTCCTTCGACAATACGCGAAGTCAAAGCGAGTAGGAGTGCTACTGTATGTTCACTTACTGTGTCTGTCAGAGCACCTGGGGTGTTGGTCACGGTAATACCCCGTTCTTTTGCATCTGGTAAGATTATATTATTAAAACCGACTGCATAGTTTGCACATATTTTTAGAGACGGTACTGCATCGAAGACTTCCTTGTCAATCTGATCCGTCAAAAGAGAGAGCACTGCGTCGTAAGGCTTTTTTGAAACTTCTTCGATAAGTTCATGTTTTTCTAAAATCCTGTCATGGGGATTAATATCCACCTCATACCCTTTTTTTTTCAACATGCTGATGCCGATTTCCGGAATTCTCCGTGTTATATAGACTTTCTTCATGACTTTAGAAAATTTAAAGATTGTTAAATAATCGAAGTTTAGCCTCCGCGACCGCCTGCACTTCTTTCACCGCTTCTCGCAAGAACTTGTACGGTGCTACTTCGTCCGGATTTTCTTGAAGCGCAAGCTGGAGGCCTTTTTTGTATGCGACGCGAATTTCAGTGTTGATATGCACGATAACCACACCATGGGCGATTGCAGCTTTAAAGTCCTCTCCAGAGTTACCTGATCCACCGTGAAGTACGAGCGGGATACCGACAGTTTCAGAGATACTTTTTACGAGGTCAATGCGAAGCTTTGGGTCCACTCCGCCACGGAGCATGCCGTGGACATTGCCGACAGCCGGAGCGAGCATGTCGACACCAGTCGCATCTACAAACTCTTTTGCTTTTTCAGGTGAGGTAAGCGATGCGTCATCAAACGAAACTCCTTCAGGTATTTCATCAAGAATCTTTGAAGACTGGCCGATATACCCGAGCTCTCCTTCAACCAGCACATCGCGCCCGCACGCGCGTGCATAGTCTACACACTGTTTTGCGAGCTTTACATTTTCTTCAAAGGAAATATTTGCTCCATCGAAAATTACAGAGTCATATCCTGCATCAATTACTTCTTTTACACGGTCGAAAGAATACGTATGGTCGGCATTGAGGAAAATGGGATAGTTGTATTCTTTTCGCAAAGAATCCACAAGCGCTTTTGCTTGATGCACGCCCACAAAATCACGTTCACCTTCTGAGACTCCAATAATCACGGGCACTCCAAGTGAATATGCTGCTTTAAAAACTCCCCACAATCCTTCTAAATTTGAAATATTAAAATGACCGATAGCAACTTTTTTTTGTTGTGCTTCTGCAACACATTCGCGTAATGTTTTCATGCAAAAAGTATATCATGGATAGAAGTAGGAGATAAGAGACATGGGATAAGAAATACGAAAGGTGCACTTGTATTTTTCTTGTCTCATGTCTCAAGTCTCTTATCTCATCATGTAAGAACATTTCTATTTTAAGATATTACTAGTATAATGACTTAATCATGAGTAAAGAAAAAAATATAGATATCCTCGCCATTGGCGACATCGTCACTGATGCATTTATTAGAATTAAAGAAGCAAGCGTTACCTGTGAGATTGATCACAAGAACTGCAAGCTCTGTGTAGCTTTTGGGGAAAAAATTCCTTATGAATCTGTCGATGTCGTGAAAGCAGTCGGAAACAGCGCAAATGCCGCAGTATCTGCTTCCCGTCTTGGACTCAACTCTGCTTTGCTCACCTATGTGGGAGATGACACAGATGGAATAGACTGTATTGAAGAGCTCAAGCGAAATAATGTGATGACAGATTTTGTGCGTACTGAAAAAGGTAAAAAAACAAATTATCATTACGTCCTTTGGTACGATGTTGAACGCACAATTTTGATCAAGCATGAGCAGTTTAGCTACCAGCTTGGAGACATTGGTGAACCTCGATATATTTACCTTTCATCTCTCGGAGAAAATTCACTCGACTATCATCATGAGATTGCAGAGTATGTGAAAAATAATCCTGAATGTAAGCTCGTATTTCAACCAGGAACATTCCAGATCAAACTCGGAAAAGATACACTAAAAGATATTTATACCCAGACGGAAATATTTTTCTGCAATGTTGAGGAAGCACAGAAAATTCTTTCAATCACATCAAGAGACATTAAATCTTTGATGAAAGAGATTGCGACACTTGGACCAAAATATGTTTTCATTACAGACGGAATTGAAGGAGCGTATGCGTATGACGGCGTGGATTCTTGGTATATGCCTATCTACCCTCATGAGGCTTTTGAGCGCACGGGGGCAGGAGATGCATTTGCCTCGACTATTGTTTCAGCGCTTGCTCTCGGACTTTCTACAAAAGAAGCAATACAATGGGGACCGATTAACTCCATGTCTGTGGTCAGCCAAGTCGGTGCACAGAAAGGTTTACTCACTCGAGAAAAAATCGAAGAATACTTGAAAAATGCACCTCCTGAATACAAGGCGCAGAAAATCTAGATTATGTACATAGGAAAATGCCGGGCGGGAGCCCGGCATTTTTTCAACAAAAGAAAGAATATTTCAAAAAAAATTCATGGCTGCAGTAAGCTACAGAGCCGTTCATAAAATCTATCCTCACTCGCCCCTCTACTGTATTATTGATCGGGTGATTCTCTGTAAACACCTCGAAATTGACAATCTTTTTTCCAAGAAGAAAGGCAGTAGGTCTGCCCGATATCTCCAGAGCAAAAGGAGATCTTTTTCTGCATTTTTTTCTAGGCATTTTAGGCACAAAGCCTCCTTGCACCACTATTTCCAAATACACAAAAGGTCAATGCTCCTACTTCCGCTTGAGCACTTTCCTCACTGCCGTCGTAATCCCTGCCTCACCCATGCCATAGTGTTCAATCAATTCATCAGGAGTTCCCGACTGACCAAATTCATTATGCACACCGACAAACTCAATTGGTGTAGGTCGCAAAAGCGCTAGACACTCTGCCACCGCACCACCAAGCCCACCTACAATCTGATGCTCTTCTACTGTTACGAGCGCTCCACAGTCTTTTGCAAGAGTGAGCACTGCATCCTGGTCAAGTGGTTTAATCGTATGAATGTTCAAAACTTTTACAGAAATATTTTCTTTCTTGAGATCTTCTGCCACTTTGAGTGCTTTGTAGACAAGCGCGCCAGTCGCAATGATCCCCACATCCGCTTTTACATCCTCACTACCGTAAATCAGGTTTGCTTTTCCGATTTCAAATGGAGATTCATCTGTGGTAATCACAGGAGTCTTTTCCCGCGCAAGGCGGATGTAGACTGGGTGACCGACTTCAAGAGATGCAAGCACTGTTTTACGCGCTTCAATATGGTCACAAGGAGAAATGATGGTTATGTTGGGTATAGCACGAAGAATAGCAATATCTTCGATTGCTTGGTGGGTGCCTCCGTCGGGACCTACAGAAACCCCTGCATGCGAGCCTGCAATGATGACATGTCGGTCGTTGTAGCAGATGGTGGTGCGGATTTGCTCCCAGTTTCTCCCCGGACTAAACATTGCATAGCTTGAAATAAAAGGAATTTTTCCCATCGCTGACATACCAGAAGCAACTGATGCAAGATTCTGCTCTGCAACACCAATTTCCACAAACCTCTCAGGGAATTTTGCTTTGAACAAATGCATTTGAGTAGACTCGGTGAGGTCGGCGCAGAGTCCGACTACTCGGGCATCCTGCTCACCAGCCAACACCAAACCCTCTCCGAAACCTTTTCGGATCGGAACTTTTTCTATATCTTTATCCCAAATTTTTGGGTTTACATGTTGGAGTGAATTTATCATAAATTTATATTCATTTGACATTCATTATAGCACCTGTATAATAGAATCATATTTGGGGTTTCCCACGACTTTCGATAGTAATATCGAAAGGTCTATAAATCGGGAAAAGTGTGTAAGGCAACATATGCTTTACGCACTTTTTCTATTTCTAATTCCTCCATTTGTCCCATTTTTTCTTTAAATCTGCGGTAGTCTAAAATTCTCCCTTGATTAAGTGATACTATCTGTTGTTTAGATCCGAAATCTACCTGCACATACCATGTACCATTCTTAATTTTTGTGCTTAATGGCAGACCTAAAAAAGAATACTTATCATATTTTTTTAAAATAAAAATAGGTCTAGTAAAAGCACCTCCTTTTCCATTTATTTCTATACCCACATTTTCGCCAATGTGGCACCACCACACTTCTCCATCTTTAAAGAGCGGTGGTTTATGGTCACTTGACTGCAACTTCTCTTTAATTTGAAACCATCCAATGAAATCTCTGGATCCTTCATTTGGACGTAAATAAAATTCTAAACGATAACCATCAGGATCATCAAACCAGATAAATTCTTTTTCTCCATATGTATCAACTTGAATACCACTATGAGCAATGGTACCTTTATTCAATCTCTCTTCAAATCTTTTTAACTCGTCGATTGTTCGTACTCCAAAAGCAAGGTGATTAAATCCACCAGAATCTTTATCGATTGATGTATATTGTTTTATAGGTAAAGAAAAAAATACTTTTGTCTGTCCTATTTTATAACAAATCGAATCATCTTCTATTGAAACCGGATGTTCAAGAAAAGAATTATAAAAATTAGTTGTCTGAGAAAGATCTTGTACTATTAAAACAATATGATCTACAAATGATGGTTTTATATCCATAGCTATTCATGTTCACTTTTAATTTGACCCCCTAATGTTCTTAACTCCCGTAATGCAATATTCACCTGTTCTGCCTTTGGCGGTTCGCCTTTCATATCAGAAATACCTGGTGGGCTACCATGCCATTTGAAGTCTCGTTCCATATAGGAGACACCTTTGCCGGGGATTGTGCGAGCGACAATCACACTCGGACCATCAAAGACCGCCTGGGCTCGGCCAATCGCTTCCACAATCGAACCGAAATTATGCCCATCGATCTCTTCAGTATGCCAACCAAAACTCTCAAATTTATGAGTGAGAGAATTGAGTGGCATAATATCCTCTGTGTATCCGTCAATCTGAATGTTGTTTCGATCTACAATGAGGATGAGCTTCCCAAGCTTTTCTTTTGCAGCGAGCATAATCGCCTCCCAGTTCTGTCCTTCATTGAGCTCTCCGTCTCCAACAAGACAATAGAAAAAACGGTCGCCTGACACTCCCTTGTCCATGCGATCTGCAATCGCCATCCCGACTGCCTGAGAGAGTCCACAACCGAGCGGACCAGAGCTTGTTTCTGCATACGGAAAGAACTCGCGATGCGGGTGTCCTTGCAAGCGCGATTTGAATTTACGAAGTGTGAGAAGCTCTGACTTTGGAAAATACCCTGCATGAGCCATCGTGGCATACATGACCGGGCATATGTGGCCGTTTGAAAGGATGAGACGGTCACGTTCTTCCCAAAAAGGGTTTTTTGAATCATGATTTAAAATATGGAAATAAAGCGCAGTGAAAACATCTGCCATACCGAGTGGCCCTGCGGAATGTCCTGACCCAGCAGAAACAAGCATTTCAATGATCGAAATGCGGATATCATTTGCTCTTTCTTTGAGGAACTGTAGTTTTCCTGGAGTCAATTCCATACCACTATAGTATACAACCAAACCAAACAAAGTTCTCTCAAATATGTGGAATACATGATAAAAAAAAACCCTCGTTGAGTCATAAGTTTCTCATGGCATTGACATGAGTTTAGAAAATAAAGAAGGTAATCCGACTATTATTTTCTTGAACGACGAATGAGAAGTGATTGCATCACTTCGCAAGACCTTGAACGTTTTGTAATCAAAATGTGAAAGGTGTACAGCATCTGTAAGAAGGTTCGCCTCAGCCCAGCAGGGCTCGATAGATTGCCATGGGAAGCTTGTGAGGAGAAAGGTTTTTTTAAACTATATCTCTTCAAAATATCTAATCGCCTCAGCGACATTTTCAGTATCAAAAATCGCACTGCCTGCAACGAGTGTGTCCGCGCCAGCATCTACCAAATCCCCTGCAGTTTCTTTATGAACACCAATATCAATCGTAATATTCATATCTGGATATGTTTCTCGAAGAAATTTTATTTTTTCTAATACTGACACATCAAGCGGAGCTCCATGTCTTCCAAGCTCTTCATTACCCATGCACTGAATACAATCGATTTGTTCTGTATATGGAGCAAGTAATTTATTATCCGTACTCGGCTTCAGCGCAATCCCTACAGCCACTCCAGCCGTTTTACATTGGTCAATAATCTCCTGCATCTTTTCTGTACTTTCGATCTGAATAATTATGCGAGAAGCACCAATCTTAATCCATTCCCCCACTGTCTCTTCCGGTTTTTCTATCATCAAGTGAAATTCATAATCCACCTCTTCCCAAAAAGGAAGTCCTATTTCTTCAGTCACAAGCTGTGCGTATTCTCCTTCATCACCTATGTAGGGCCAGGTCATATTATGCGTAAATTTTCCGTCAGTAATATCCACCTGTACAAATTCAGTGTAGTCTTTTACTAAAGCAACTTTGTTTTCAAGCTGCGTAAAGTTTTTTGTAATGATTGCTGGAATAACAATTGTCATATTTGTTCAATTTGACTTATACGACGAACATGACGTTCATCTCCTGAAAATGGAGTTTCAAGCCAAATTTTTACAGCTTCTTTTGCTTCATCTTCACCGACAAACCGAGCCCCGAAGGAAAGAATATTGGCATCATTATGCTCCCGAGAGAGAGTGACAATATCGAGTGCTCCGCCATAAAAAACGACTGCTCTTACATGATGAAATCGATTTGCAACCATTGCCTCTCCTTGCCCTGAGCCTCCAAAAATGATTGCCTTATCTGTATCAGGATTTTCTGCGACTTTATTTGAAGCGCGCGCCATTATCTCTGGATAGTCGTCGTCAAAGTTTTCTGTATCTGCCCCAAGGTCTTCCACTTCATAGGAAAGTTCCTCAAGATACTTCTTAATTTCCTCCTTCAATGTGAACCCTGCATGATCTGATGCTAAAAATATTTTCATAGTTTCCAAATTTTAGTTGATAGACCTGATTGAGTTACAATGCCTTTAAATGTTCTTGGTTTAAAAGAAATTTTACCATGCTTCGGTACGCTCACCTGACGAAGTATTCCTTCATAATTTCCTGTGTAATAAAAGTGACTCCCTCGTATATGATTCAACTGAAAACCATTTTCTTTAAGAACTCTTATCACATCATCAAATGTCCAATTGAAAACCCGGTTTGGCATTTTATATCTGAGTTACACCGAAATATTTCACATGATATGGAGACTTTATCGGTTTAGGAGCATGGAGATTTTTCCACATTGCTTCATATTCTGGATCAGATTTTTGATTTAATGGCGCATAGCGAGAACCTTTGATTTTTTTTTGAGATTCAACATAGCCTGTAATTGCATCATGTAGATTAAACATTACCACATCAAAATCATCCCCTGATTCTACAATATTAAACTCCAGAGCCACACCATACCAAGTGTCACCATCTTTAAAAACCATAGAGCGCACAGTTCCTTTTTGAGCCGTATTCATATGACTGATAGTAACCTAAATCTCTTATTATTTCAAACTACAAAAAACTTCCAGTTTTAACGACGTGCTCGACGAGTGAGTGAGTATACCCCATCTCATTGTCATACCACGCCATTACTTTTACGAGGTTTCCGTCGACTACACGAGTGAGTCCGAGGTCTGCGATAGACGCATAGGGAAGACCAAGAATATCTGAAGACACTACAGGGTCTTTTACAACAGCAAAAGTTTTTTTCCAATGATCTGTCATGGATGCTTTTTCAAGAATACTGTTAATTTCTTCTACCGTTGTATTTCTTTTTGTAATAAAAGTTATATCTGCAATGGAACCAGCTATAACCGGTACACGAATCGCAATTCCATCAAACTTCCCCGCCAAATCTGTGATAACTTTTGTCACTGCAATAGCTGCACCTGTCGAAGTGGGTACAATATTTTGCGCACCAGCACGACCCTCTTTAAAATCTTTTGCATTTGGACCATCGACAATACTCTGACTTGCGGTATATGCATGAATCGTATTTAAAATTGCCTTTTCAATACCAATTTCTCGATGCAAAATATCAATCACCGGACTTCCTCCATTTGTCGTACATGAAGCGTTTGAAGTAACTACCATATCTTTCAATGTGTCACAGTTGATACCCATAAGTATTGTCCCCTCGTCTGCCGCACTTGCGCCGTCTTTTGCAGGAGCGGATATGACCACTTTTTTTGCACCAGCTGTCACATGCATTCGCGCTTTTTCAAATGATGTAAAGAATCCCGTAGACTCCACTGCAACATCAATTTCAAGGTCTTTCCACGGCAAAAGCAATGGATCCTTTTCTGATAAAAACTTTACTTCTCGTCCGTCGATAATGAGCGACTTCTTGTCCTCACTCACTTTTACATCGAGCCCGCTTCGTCCGTATGCGGTGTCGTATTTCAAAAGGTATGCAATATTATCAATATTTCCCAAGTCGTTGATAGCGACCACCTCTACATCGTCTCTCTTTTCTGCAATCTTAAGAAACGCTCGCCCAATTCTCCCCGCACCATTAATACCAACTTTGATTTTTTTCATCTGACAGTAAATTAAAATTAAATATGCCTATTATTATATCACGTGCAGTACTTTTTGTGTAAAAATACTAAGAAACAGAAATATACGTATGCTACACTATTTACAGTTACATATAATAAAAATTCATGACACCATTTACAAAAAAACTTTGGATTTTTAACTTAATATTTAGTATTGGCACAATATGTTTATACGGTTTTTTGCTAAATTTGTCGCACTCGTGTCAAGATGGTTGTTTTGGAATGATTGGTCCAGTTATGTTCTTCCTTTCCGTTTTTATATTAAATCTGACCTCTATTTATATAGGAATAGTACTAACAGCAAACCCTTGGCTTAAGAAAAATAACATAGTGGGTTTTAGAAGATACTTGTATGTAATAATATTAGGCCCGATTATTTATTCTTTTGCTATGTTTCAAATATCTATGTTTTTAAATCGCATTATTAACGATTTTTTCCTTTAAAGCTCCTGAAAATACACCTAATACAAAAAAGACCTCAGTTGATGTCTTTTTAATATAAAAAAACCGGCCGGATGTCCCCAAAGGAACACCGGCCTGGCAGAACTTATTTCTGAATATACGCCTTGCGGAGGGTTTCCGCGTCTGCCAAAGCATGGTGCTCCGGCCCGACCCGCTCAACACTAGGTAGGTTGAACGGGAAGGTCTCCGAGTAAATCCATTGCCAACTTTGTGGGAGGTTCAATAAACCTCCGAAAGTCTGGCACATTAATACCCAATCATACGCCCCGTAAGAGGCATAGAATTCGGGGTATTCCCCCACGAATTCCTTAATTCCCCTCGCTATCTCACTGGCCGGCAGTTCCGGTCCAGTGAGATGAGGGAGAACGTTGTGGCGCAACCACTCCGTCTTCCCCGCGGTTTCACGAGCGCCCTCGAAGAGGGCGTAGAATTTTTTCGGTGCCCTTTCACGGGCGGCTTCCAGGTCGTGATTACACGGCCCCCTAGCCACCTTTGAAGTAGGACAGTTAGAATTAATGTATTAGTAAAAATTTTAATTTTAATTGTCATATATGAAATATCATCATTTGAATTTTGAAGAGAGGTTTTGTA
>Ga0163152_10005721_pt1 | contig 14420 bp, 10 predicted proteins | sample OliLakLV19MP8IB2_FD_148635 | JGI IMG/M metagenome (GOLD analysis project Ga0163152, IMG submission 148635) | Freshwater microbial mat bacterial communities from Lake Vanda, McMurdo Dry Valleys, Antarctica - Oligotrophic Lake LV.19.MP8.IB-2 | ecosystem: Environmental > Aquatic > Freshwater >... | reverse complement strand
TAACGTAGAGCTTCATACATTTAGTTTACCCCTTGTTCATCGAACGAGGGGTTTTTCTATCAAAAGTCCAAAGTGCCTCAAAATAATTCAGATCAGATCATGCCGATCGGGTTTCTGGGATTGGTATTATAGGTGATCGTCACGTCTTTTTTTGTGACTGGATGCTTGAACGAAACGGTGGCAGGGCCATCACCTGTTGAGCACTGCGTGGTTTTGGAGATGCGAAAATTGATGGGCTGGTTGGCAGGCGCCATCACCCGTGAAGAATCGCGGTTGAATCCCCTGGATTGGCATCCTGATGCGGTCAATATCCCTACGACGGGAACTGTTAGAAGGGCAACGAAGGGAAGGGTCGGGCGCGCGCGCATGAATGCCTCCTAGGTGGAGGTCTCGCCTCCGACCATGACGTAACGACGGGACAGATTGCAACGGGGTGACATCCTCATGTTACCTTTCCTCCTGGCCGGTCGACAAGCGTGAGCGCTCATTCAGTCTCCAAGCCATGAAAATAGGCTTTCTTCGCAAGTCGCCATTCCACTTTTTCCTGCCGTCAGTTACGCTACTTCCCACTTTTTCTTCAGCGTGCAGATAAGAAACTTCCCAGTCCGCCCAAATTTTTACCGCCCGACCGACACCAGAGGCTGGGTCAGCACTTTGTTTGCCCGGCAATGCCCTCCGGGCGCGAGGTCCTTCTCGCTTGCGCGGCGTGGCCGTGCCTTTTCACACGCGTCTGCATCCTGGGAAAGATCCACAGACTTTCCTGCCATCACGTCCGGCAGGAAATCCGCATAAAATGCATTGATGACAGCCTGCTCTTGTTCGAGGTCGAAAGCGTAGGTCTGCGCAAACATGATGGCATCAAACACGTTCACTTTGTCTTGCCCCACAGGAACCCATTGCGATGCGTAGAACGCCTTGAGTTCGTCTTGAAACAGCTCGCCCTGTTTGACGAGCGCATCGACCAGAGGTCCGGGAACAGCGTCGAGACAACGCCGTAGGGCCACGCGCCGGTTTTCCGCTATGGGAGGAAAGGTTCCGTCTGCAGAGGGAATGGTGAGCATGGATGGCGCCATACTGCGGTAACACGCGCGGATGACGCCGGGCAGCGCGCAGTAATAATGCATCTGCAGATCGGACCAATGCAAAGCGGCGTTGCTCAGACAGCCGCTCTCTCGTCCCGCGATTTCCACCACATGACGGTACTTTGCAACGCGATCGAGACCATTGGCTTTGCTCCTTTCATCCTTGGTCGGCGTGAGCAACCAGTAGGTCTCGCGTATGTCGCGCAGGGCTTTGAGCACCGTTGCCGCGGCAAGCGGCTTTGGAGTTCTGCCAGCTGGAATGAGCACCTCGTTCCAGTAGCGCAGTGGTGCGAAAAACACGTCTGGAAATTCCACCGCGGGCGCTCCGGGACCGGCCGAGACGCTCCGTTTCGGCAGCGATGCAAGCCCAGGAGCCATGGCTGTGTCGAGCAGATAATCGGCGGGTGGAGCGGCACTCAGGGGGCTCAAATCACTCAGCAGTTCCGCCTGTGTGCGGCTGCCTGGGGGCGACTGGGTCCGCACGCCACTGGCCTCGTTTGGTACGTTGTATCCGCGTGAACGACAGCCTGCGATCCCGCACCAGACACCCCCCGCCGCAAGCAAAGGAAACAGGCGCGAAGTGCGAAGTCGACGAGGCGAATGAAGTGCGAAATGAGCGAAAATGGACATGGATGATCCTCCGCTTCCTAGGTTAGGCAGCCATGCAGACCTCAGGACACGAGCTTGCGACGGATGAATCGGTATGCGAGCGCCCCATAAACAACGCACTGCAGAATCAGTATGGCCGTGCTCACGGCGAGCGTCGCCGGGACGTCTCGCGCCCAGAAAATGGCCTGCGCCATGCGCACACCATGTACGAGCGGAAAGCACTCGGCAAGGTAACGGATGGGGCGTGCCATCTCATCGAGCGGAAAAAAGATGCCCGACAGGAAATAGAGCGGCACAATGAGGAACGAGTACACAGTCTGAAACTGGTTGATGTTGCGCACGAGCCCCGACGCGATGAGGCCGATGGCGCCGCAGGCGATGCCTGTAAAAAATCCCATGATGGACACAAGTGGCAGCAGCCAAGGGTTCGACATCATGCCAAAGCACGCAAGCACGATGCCCACGCACAGCGACATCAGCGCACCCTTCAGGCCGACCCAGATAAACTCGCCCGCAACCACGTGGCCCGGTCCGATGGGGGTTGTGAGCATGGCTTTGAACACGTTCTCGAACGTGAGTCGCACGTAAAAGCCGTAGCTTGTTTCAAAGAACGACGTGAACAGGGTGGTGGCCACCGTAAGGCCCGGCGCAAGGTAACGGATGTACGGCATGCCCTGGACACTCGCGAGGTAACTCCCAAGTCCCAGCCCGAGAGACACCATGATGAACGCCGGATCGGCGAGCGACGGCGACATATTCGCGATGAGGTCTTTGCGGTACACGGCCCAATTCCGGCGCGTAATGTTCATGCACAATGTCAGTGATTCAAGCATCGTCGGAAAGCCCCTTTCCGGTCAGGCCAAGGAACACGTCTTCGAGGCTCGAAGGACGCAATTGCGTGGGGCGCAGGGCGTGACCCGTGCAGAACGCGGTGAGCTGTTCGAGCGTGGGCGCGCGCACCATGAGCACCGACTCGTCCTCGTGAAGGCGCAGCGTGTTTTGCGCCGCGAGAGCAGTGGCAAGCGCTCTTTTCTCGCCCGGATCAAACAGGCCCACGAACCCTGGCGCATGCGCGTCGATGAGCGAGCGCGGCGACCCTTCCGCCACGATGTTACCTTGATTCATGATGACAAGGCGTTCGCACAGCACTTCGGCTTCGTGCATGTAGTGCGTCGTGAGCAGGATTGTGGTGCCCGAGGCGTGCAGCTCGCGCACCTTTCCCCAGAGCAGGTGACGCACGGCCGGATCGAGCCCGGTGGTGGGCTCATCAAGTATGAGGAGTTCGGGCTTTCCGAGCAGTGCGCGCACGAACACGAGCCGCCGTTTCATACCGCCCGAGAGACTCTGGATGGACGCATCGCGCTTGTGCGCGAGGTTCATGTACTCGAGCAGCTCGTCGATACGACGAGTGGCGTCGTGCTTGGGGACACCACCAAAAGCCGCGTAAATCTGCATGTTCTCGCGCACCGTGAGACTCTCGTCGAGCGCGTTGTCTTGCGTCACCACCCCGAGACGGCGTTTGATGGACCGTGCATCGGTGCGCGGATCGTGCCCCAGAACGGTGAGCGAGCCGGCGGTCCGCTGCACGGTTCCATAGGTCATGCCGATAAAGGTGCTCTTGCCCGCACCGTTGGGGCCAAGCAGACCAAAGCACTCGCCCTTGCGCACAGTCAGATCCAGGTTCTTCACCGCCTCGAACGCGCCAAAGCTCTTCGCGAGTCCGCGCGCCTCGATAACGATGGCCCCTGCTTCCTTTGTGACTTTTTTTGTTACGTTGGCGATTGCAACGTTCACGCGAGCCCCATGATCTTGTCCTGCAGGTTTTTGGGAAGCGCCTGGTAGCGCGAAAAATGCATAGACGAACTTGCGCGGCCCTGGCTCATGGAGCGGATGTCGGTTTCGTATCCGAACAGCTCGGAGAGCGGAATTTCCGCGTGCACGACCTGCAGGTGACCACGTGCGTCAAGACCCGACACCTGCCCGCGGCGGCTGCTCACATCGCTGACAATGGTGCCACTCGACTCAGGGGGCACGACGATTTCCACCTTCATCACAGGTTCCACCAGGATGGGTTTCGCTTCCTGAAGTGCAGCACGCAGCGCATTGCTGGCGGCGACCTTGTAGGCCACCTCGTCTATGGCTGTGTTGTCGAACGAGAAGTCCTTCACCTGCACCTTTACGTTCACGAGGGGATAACCGCACAGTGCGCCACTGCTCGCAGCGCCTTCCAGGGATTCTCGCAGGGCCGCGTAAACCGAGGCGGGCACATTCGGCACCCCCGCTTTCTGCGGGACGATAACGGTGATGCTCTGCGTCTCGGGATCGGGCTCCACGGTCACGCTCACCCGCGCGGTCATGTTTTTCGCGTTCACCACGCGAGAGAACTCGTCCGAACCGCTTGCCTGTTTCGTTATTCCCTCGCGGTAGGCCACCTGCGGTTTGCCGATGTTCGCTTCTACCTTGAACTCGCGCACGAGACGGTCGGCGATGATCTGCAGATGCAATTCGCCCATGCCAGAGATGAGCATCTGGCCCGTGTCTTCGCTCAGAGAGATTTTGAGCGAAGGATCCTCTTGCGCAAGACGCGCAAGGCTCTGCTGCAATTTTTCCAGCTCCGCGCTCGACTTCGGTTCCACGGCGAGCGAAATGACGGGCTCGGGAAACTTCATGCTCTCGTAGGCGATGGGGGCGTCGAGTGCGGAGAGCGTGTCACCCGTGACGGCGAATTTCAGGCCGACACACGCCACGATTTCGCCGGGGCCCGCCTCCGGTGTCTCCTCGCGATCGCTCGCGTGCATGCGGAACAGTTTCGTGATGCGTTCGCGTTTCCCTTTGAGCACGTTGAGTACTGTCTCGCCCACCTTCACACGGCCCGAATAAACACGAAGGTAACTGAGAGATCCCACAAAAGGATCTGACATGATTTTAAAGACGATGCCCGAAAAGGGATCGGTGTCCACGGGGTGGCGATCCGATGCCTTCACGATGCCTTCCACCTCCACTCCGTGCGCGGCGGGCACATCCAGCGGCGATGGCAGGTAGGCGACAATAGCGTCCAGCAGCGGCTGAATGCCCTTGTTTTTGAACGCCGTGCCAAGAAAAATCGGCACAAGCTTGATGCCAACCACTGCGGCGCGCAGCGCTTTGCGAATCTGATCGGGTGTGACCTCCGCGTCGCTCATCACCGCCTCTGCGAGCGTGTCGTCAAAGTCGGCAAGCTTCTCGATAAGCTCCTGGCGGTAGAGGTGCGCGTCGTCGGAAAGCTCGGCGGGGATTTCGCTCTCGATGATCTTCGCGTCCTTGTCGTCGCTCGCCCAAACCAGCGCCTTCATGGAAACCAGATCCACTATGCCCTTGAACGAGCTCTCGCTGCCGATGGGCAACTGTGCGAGTGCGACGTTCGCGTTGAGCTTGGTGCGCATGGACTCCACGCACATCTCCACGTCGGCGCCCACTTTGTCCATCTTGTTGAGGAACGCGATGCGCGGAACATGGTAACGCTCCGCCTGGCGCCACACGGTTTCGCTCTGTGGCTCCACACCGTTGGCGGCGTCGAACACGGCCACGGCCCCATCGAGCACACGCAAGGAACGCTCCACTTCCACGGTAAAATCCACGTGGCCGGGCGTGTCGATGAGATTGATGCGCGCTTCGAGGCCTGTCCGATCTTTCCAGAAGATCGTGGTGGCCGCTGAGGTGATGGTGATGCCGCGTTCCTGCTCCTGCACCATCCAGTCCATGGTGGCGGTGCCTTCGTGCACCTCACCGATTTTGTGGCTGCGTCCGGTGTAGTAAAGGATGCGTTCCGAGGTCGTGGTTTTTCCGGCGTCGATGTGCGCCATGATGCCGATATTGCGGAACGTGCTCAGGTCATTGCTCATGAATTTTCCGAAACCCGTATGGGCATGCGAGGTGATTTTGAACCCCGCACGATTAACGCATTTCGATGAAAAAGTCAGCTGGTGGAAGCGGTCCGCAGTCAGTGCATCAGCGCTTGGCGGGCGTTGCCGTAGGGGATGGCGTTGGAGTGGGCCCGGGCGATGGAGCGGCGGCAGCTTCGGGCCGAGTGGTGAAGGCACTCAGCGTGTCTTTGGCGGTGTCGAGGCCAGATCCGCATGCGGCGCACAGTGCAAGGACACCGGCGGAGCAAGCGGCAAGTGAGGCAAACGAAGAAAGACCGTTGTGCTTTGTCATGGCGTGCATCCTCGGGGTGCGATTTGCTCTCTGCCATCCGGCTTCCTATGGCACATTACGACCGTGTCGTAACGAAACAGCCACAGGGCCTCCCTCAACCGCTACTCCTTGTCTGATCCGTTTGTCCACCGCTTTCCCTGGCCAACTCCACGAAAAAAAACCCCGGCCGGAGGCCAGGGCTGTACGCAGAGACAAAGAAACAAAAAACCGCTTGAGCGTGCGAAGGCTTAGAAACGGTAGTGCGCGAAAGCCTTGTTCGCTTCGGCCATCTTGTGCACGTCCTCGCGCTTTTTGATAGCGGCGCCACGGCGGTTGGCCGCGTCCACGATCTCAGCGGCGAGTTTGTCGCGCATGGATTTTTCGTTGCGAAGACGGGAGTAGGAGATGAGCCAGCGGATGGCGAGTGCCTGACGGCGCTCGGGGCGGACTTCCACAGGAACCTGGTAGTTCGAACCACCCACGCGGCGGCTCTTCACTTCCACCTGGGGCTTGAGGTTCTCAAGCGCGCGCTTGAAAACCTGCACGGGCTCTTCACCGGGAGACTTCTTCGTCACGATTTCCATCGCGCCGTAGAAGATCTTTTCGGATGCGGACTTCTTGCCGTCGATCATCATGCAGTTGACGAACTTGGTGACAAGCGTGTCAGCGAATACGGGATCCGGCAGAATTTCACGGCGTATGGGGCGGCGGCGACGTGCCATGGGGCAAAACCTTTCGATTCGTCCAAAATTTATCTTCAGGCGGCCTTTTGACCTTCCTTACTCAAGCCCGGGTGGAACTGTGTGTCCGGGATTGCCCAAGCGTTCTCCATGTTGCAGGAAAGGCGGCGTGGGTCGCACTGTCTCACATCCCGACTTCAGCGAAGCGGGCGGGGAAATTACTTCTTCTTCTTGGTATCTGCCACTGCCACGCCGCCCTTAGGACGCTTGGCGCCATAAAGCGAACGGGACTGACGGCGCTTGGAGACACCCTGGGTGTCGAGTGCACCACGAACGATGTGATAACGAACGCCTGGAAGGTCCTTCACGCGGCCACCGCGCACGAGCACTACGGAGTGCTCCTGCAGGTTGTGGCCTTCGCCTGGGATGTACGAGATCACTTCGATCTGCGTGGTGAGACGAACCTTTGCCACCTTACGGATAGCGGAGTTCGGCTTCTTGGGGGTGGTCGTGTACACGCGTGTGCACACGCCGCGGCGCTGCGGGCACTCGTTGAGTGCAGGCGACTTGCTGCGGTACTTGTTGGGCGCACGGCCCTTGGCAACGAGCTGGTTGACGGTTGGCATACGTAAATCCTACTCCTGGAACGATGAAAAATCGGAACTTTGTCTACTGCGCGGCGCGACACTATGATCTGCGCGAAGCTGCGTCAAGGCACAAGCGCGACGCATTTTCGTTTGTGGGTCCACGGGAGGAGAGATGTCGATAGACACTCGGGAAAGGAAGCGCTTGGGCAGGCTTCACGCAGGGCTCGAAGACTCTTCCCACATGAGCTTTGGGCAAAGGCCCTCGAAGTTGTGTTCCTTGAGCAAACGCATGAAGTTGTGAGTCAAAAAGAGAGCTCCAGGACCGCTACAGAGGTGGAAGCAATGCACATCTCGGATCGCTTCCGGCCGGAAAGCCATCTTGCTGAATGACCGAATTGGCGAGGTCGGGTCATCCTCCTCGTACCTGTCGAACTCGCACTCTTCGAGCACGAGGCAATCCAGATAATTCAAGCAATGAAAGAGAAAGTACGGCCCCTCCTCCGTTTCGATAGGTAAGAACTCGCCCTCTTGCTCGATGTGCGGGGCCAGAATTTCACGAGCGCGAGGCGAGCAGACGAAATTGTAATGATTCATGTACATTACATCGCCTCGTCTAAGTTTCTTCTTTCGGTTCGTATCATCGAATCGGCACTGGGGGGACCTCCAAATACCTATAACACGAGTCTTAACCCTGCGAAGAGTTAGCTTCTGTTCGATATCTGCATCAGTTAATTCATTAAGATGACCGTACTTCCCATGACCAGATGGCATGTAACATCCATCAATTTTAAAAACTGAGTAGGTCATCTCAAAGTACCTTTAAGAAAGTCCTTCTTGATAGCTGCAAGTTCTCTCAAAACACCTGCCTTACCACCTTGTTCGTTCGCATCTACAATTCGTTCTTCAATTTTTCTATAATATGCTGTTGTGTGAAGGCTTCGATGAACAGATTTTCCACGGGTGTTTGCAACATTTTTATTCCCTGGTAACCAGACACCATTTTCCACCCCATGAATATCGATGCTATGCCTATCCAAAATGTTCCTCGTATTTTTGGCGTTAATAGCCTTCTGAGCGACGATATGGTGCGCTTCTTCCCCTGGAAGCCTCTTCTCTCCGGCCGCTTCCAACGCCTTGGCGAGCTTACTGTTGCCCCGGACGATGATCTTGGCCTCGTTTGCCGCGTCGATCACCTTGCTCAGATCACATGGCCCTGCCTCTGTGAGAGACGGCGCGCGGAGGCAGGGGGATTTCAGTTCGTAGTTGGCGACGTCAATCCGCTGTTTGGCGCTCTTCTTGGTGCGGGCCCCCACCTCGTGGAGATCGGCTGAGAGACCCTCAAGCATGCGCCCTTCAGCCTTGGAGAAGGCACGGACCTCGCTGCTATAACGCGCCACATCCCGTGATGCGGTGACGAGGAAATCCGCCGCCCCACTCCACACCTGCCGGTTGGCCACGAGCATGCCCAGGGCGGAGAACATTCTGTCTCGGCCCGTGAGCGGTTTGCCGAAAACATCGTAGCCCGTGACGGCCTCGGAGAGGTCGAGCAAGTCTCCCGCGATCGGTGCCGTGCCCGCAGCGAAGCGTGCCATGTTCTGGGCGGACTCGATCAGTTGTGCTTTGGCGTTCTGATCTTCGAGCCTGTCGGCCTCACGGATGAGGGCATCCACGAGGGCCACTACGCCCTTTTGGTACGTCGGCAACGAGGCGAATTTCTCTTCAAAATCCTTGCGCAAGGCAGAGCGGATGGAACGTAGCTTTTCACCTTCCGGCGTGGAGGCGGGCGTCTTGAATTTGTACGGAGCAAAAATGAAGCTCCCCGCCTGGGTCTGCTCCAGTCCGCCCTTTTCATTGATCCAGTAAGTCTCTCCCTCCACTGTCACGCGGTAGCCGAGGGTGCCGTTGTCGAACGTCACGCGCTCGAATGTGGAATCCACGAAGAAGCCGTTGACGAAAAGGCTGTAGAGGAAATCCCAGATGCCGCCTTCGCTTCGGGCCAGGAAGGACTTCAATCCTTCCGCTGCATCAGATAGGGCATCCTCGTCGCGCAGAAGCGCATACCAGCGCGAGATAAGAGATTTTTTCTCGTCCTCTTTCAACACTTGCGAGCCACGAATGCCTTGATCCACGTAAGTGGACACTTCGAGCTTCGTTGAGTTTGCCCCCGGTTGACCATCCCCCGCAGTTACACGACCCGCCACACGGTCCAGGATATCTGCTGGCTTGCCGTCCTGCGCCTTTACCGTGTCCACAGCGTCATCATAGCGATTCTTGAGATCTTCTACGTCGCGTGGCTCGAGAGAAAGAAGCTCGGCCACAAGGAGTGCTTGCCTATTCACAAGTGAGCTTTGGGCATCGAACAAGGCAAGTAGCTTTTCCACACGCGCATCAAGTGCGGCAAGATCCTTCTCTTTGGCGCGGATCTCTTTGCCCTTGGCATCAAGGGATGCCTTCGAGGTGCGCTTGTACTCCTCTAGTTCTTTTCTCAGGCGATCAAGTGTCACTTCGTCTTCAGCGAGCTTTTCACCTTCCGCCGTGACCTTTGCGGTCAGCTCTTCAACGGCTTTGACCTTGGCATTGAAGTCCGCAACGAGCGCATCGGCAGAACGCAGAACGCCCTGAACCGAAAGCAAATCCACGTAGGTGAGCTTGAGGCGCGGTCCACCCGTGGCGAGCAGATTGGACAATGCAGCGATGGTTTCGTCTACCTTGCCTTCTTTGGCGTAAGTCGACAGGAGATCAAGAAATGCCTCGTACTCGGGGCCATACTCCTTGCCGAGCACTGCTTTGAGATCTTCGAGCTCCTTGAGGCCCTTGTCCACGTCGAGTCTGAGCGCGGCGTTGATAGCGTCGATGCGCTTGCCCGCCTCTGTGTCGAGGGCTTGGACCTCAGATTCTTTTTCCTTCCGGAACGTCTCGAAGGCAGCGCGCTCGCGCTCCACAACTTCCTTTTTCTGCGCGGCTTCACCTTCTACGCGGGTCTTTTCGGCCTTGTACGCCTGCATGGCGACATCAGCTTCGCGCTTGAGATTATCGAGATAATCACCCGCCTCTTGGAGTTCTTTTTCCACTCGTTGGAAGCGTGGGAGAAGCGCGTTGTACTCGGCTAGGAGTTGGCTAGCAGTGGCGTCGTCGCCCCGCGCCAGAGCCGCGTTGTAATCATTCACAAGGCGGTTCACCTGGGTCCTCAGGCTTTCTTCTTCTTCGACCTTGGCGTTATAGGCGGGCACGAAATCGTTGTAGTCGTCGGTCCGTGCATTGGCCACGGCCACAAGGTTTTCAAGGTCAATCTGCGCATCGGAGAGCCAGCCATTGTAGGCGTTCACTTGCGCATTGAAAGCGTCCTGGCGTGACGTCAGTTCCTCATTGATGTCGCCGATGGCCCCTTCCAACTGTGCCACGATGGCATCGATCTCCTGCACTGAAGGGTGCGTCCCTTTTTCGATGCTGTCGCGAAGCACCTGCAAAGCATTGCTGAGTTCCGTGCCTTGGTTGAGGAGATCGATAAGTTCGTTGGCGGCTGCGATGACGCCATCTTGCAACTTCTTGGCCTGCGATTCCAAAGCATCGATCTTTTGCGTCACATCCGGACGGGAAGCCTCCACATCGGCTCGACGCTTTTCGTAGTCCGCGAGGAGATTGCCGTAGGCTTCGAGCCTGCGCGCGAGCTTGCGCGCGGCATCATTGATGGCCTCGTTTTTTTGCTGGATGAGCAGGTTCCGCTCGTTGGCAAGCCGGTTGTACTCGTCCCTGAGCTTGTTGATTTCGGCGAGTTGGGGGAAGCGGGAGTCATCCGCGATGCGCTGGATTTTCCGATCGGTCTCTGCCTTGAGGAAAGCCACCAAGGCTTCAGTCTGGCGTTCGAGTTCCTGTGTCATCACGCGGCGGAGGATGGCCTCCCCGGGGATAAACCCGATCACACCCGGCACGAGCAAAAGCAGGGCGAGCAACGGGGCAAAGACTCGGCGCATGACGGGAAGGAAGAAAAACCGCCGTGGCCGTGAAGGCCATGAAACTTCGTGGGCAAAGGGCATACGATAGCAACCTCTCGGACAGACGTTCTTCCAAACGAATCGGATGACCCGCTTCGCGGAAGTTGCCTACCCCACTTGAAGTCCACGCGGCCAGGGACATCGAATCCAGAAAGGGACAGAAGCACAACGAACGGAACTGCACTGATCTTTCAAGATTGTGCCGCAGGTTTTCGCTCGATGTTCCTCCGCGCCGTGTTCAGAGGCGCATCAACAGTCGAGTCTCAAACCTCAATACTCAACTCGCGCAACACGAAGGCGGCATCGGCGAGCGTCATACGCCCTTCGGCCACGGCCTTGTAGATGCGGTCGGCCTTGCGGCGGCGCAGGACAGCCCGCGCAGGCTCGATTAACTCCAGAAAGGGCAACGCAAAAGCGGAAGGCTCCGGAGGAGCGGACGGGTACACGGGTCGCGCATAGGTAGAGCCTGCGGCGGCCGGGCGGGGGGCATCGGTCACGGCTCGCCCGGGCACGACCATGGTTCCTGTGCCGGTCTGCACGAGCGAGGGCATACCCGAACCGGGCCCTGTATCGCTCGTGTGAGCGATCGCCCTTTCGAGCTGAGCCACACTTTCGGCTCCGAGCGTTGCTCCCCGCGTCTCGAGCACGCTCTGAACGGTTTCACGCACGTGGGCCCGTGCGAACGCCGGCACGTCGGACCACTCACCCAAGGCAGAGGCAGCCTCGCGCGCTTTGAGGAGAGGGCCATTTTCGAGGACGCTCAGCACACGCGTCAGCGCAAGCCACGTCTCGAGGCGATAGATAAGCGCGAGTCCCGGTCCCTTGATATTCTGCGTGCCCATGAGGCGCTGGTGAAACCCTGGCGGGATGCCGCGCAAGAGCGCGTCCACCATGGTGTCGCCATCGGCCTGGGTCTCGTCTTCCAGCACCATGACCTTCTGGCGAAACTGTTCGCGCAGGAAGTCTCGCAGGGCACGGTTGAGGTCATCTGCTGCCGCACTCTTTACCGCCGTCACCTTTTGCGACGCAGCCGCGAACTCCTGCCATGCGGTCACCTGCTCGAGGCGCGCACGCACGTGGTCCACCGCGTCGCGAACGAGCCCCTCCTCCACTCCACAACGCAACAGCTCCGCCTGGAGTTCTTCCGGGCGCGTGCACAGCGCGAGCAGGTTGCGCGTTTCCTCGTGGGAGCCTCTCAGTGCTTCAAACGATGCCAGCATCACAGCGAGCTCGGCTTCCACCTGCGAATGATCGTGCGCAAGACGCAGATGGTTGAACGGGTGACGCAACCGCATGAGCGCGAGGGAACGCGCCGCTTCCAACGATCCGTCGGCTGAATCCACGGGATTCCAGAGGTCAACCGAGCGCAGGAACTCGTCCATGGCTTCACGAAGAAAGCCTTCGAGACCCGCAAGGTTCGTTCCCACCAGAAAATGCTTGTCGGCGGACAGATCGAGAGCAATGACACGCGCGAAAACCTGCGAACGTGCCACGCGGTCGGCACGGTTGTTCACGAAGGTGGTGACGAACGTGCCGGCAGGCACTTGCGACGGAGGCAAGTGAAAATTGAGTCGCTCCCAGTTGCCAACGCAGCCGTGCCTTTCGTTGGCGGAGCAACCGTTGGAGAACGCAAGGCCGCGGCCATGGCCGCGCACGGCCGGGTATGTTTTCAGCACGCCAATGTCGGGCACCACGTTGTCGGACATGGCCTTGAGCGCGTAGAGCGGATCGATACCGCAGACGTCCGACACCTCCAGCACAAGTGCCACGTTGAACGTGTGCTCTTCATAAGGAAACAGCGCCATGACCTCGGGCGACACCAGGCTCGCCTCGCGCCAGCCGGCGGCCCGAAAGGCTGTGTTGCGTTCAAACGCGGTTTCGCGCAGGAGCGGAAGCATCTGTTCCTCAGTTGTGCACAGCAACGAATTCTTCGGAATGAAATTCTGCATGACCTGGGGAATGTTGATGCCGGCCGGACCCTGGAGATCTTCGTGATCGGGGTACGTGTTGGTGAGTGTGGCGATGTCATCGCGCATCCAACCACCCTGCAGAATTCGCACATAGTCTGGCGTAAGGCCCATGCACTCCCACAGGAACACGTTGACGCCGAATGACGACGCGAACTCCACCACGTCCTGCTGCTCCCAGATGGTCGCTTTTTCGTAGGGCCGGTAAAGCGGAAAATCCTTGAGTGGTCCGAAGGGCGCGGACACGAGCAGCGTGGCTTCACAGCCGGTGGCCTTGGAGACAACACCAAATCCGATGGAAGAGAACAGTGCAGCTTTCAACCGCTCCGTTCCGGATTTTCCACGTGTGCCCCATCCACCGAGCACGAGAGGCAAACCTGCACGTGCCGAGCGAAAACGGGCGTGTCGCCACAGGTGCGAGCCCACAAACAGAAAGAGGATGGCAAACAGAAACACGACAAGTTCACCGAGCGTGTTCGCGTTCGCATCCGCGACGAAGCGCTGAAATGCGCCCCACGTGGCATGCACGGACGCAGCACCCGCAGCCACCGTAACAGGATCCGTGAGAGAGTGTGCGACCGCCGTGGCACGCGATCCTACGGTGACCGGACCCGAAGACGGGCTGCGGAAAAAACGAACGAGCGACGCCACGGGCGACACGGCGGCGGTGGAGGCAAAAGGAGAAAACGAAACGCCGAAGCCCGCGAGCCGCGCTTTTTCCACGTACTCGCTTGCAGGGGACTGCTGCCCTTCCACCCAATTGCGTGAGCGTGCGATGCCCTCGAAATTCACGCTCAGAAAAAAATACGCGCGCAGACGCGCGAACAGACCGCGAGGAGGTTCCACACGGGTGACCCCTTCGGGAACAACGATAAGCAACGGTCCCGAACGAAACGCGGAGGTCACAAGTTCGTCGGGCAGTGGGACAGCCGGACGCCATCCTTCGTCGTCGGGCAGGAACAGAGGTTCGCCGGGCACCGTGGTTTGTGCGAGTTCGCAAAGAATCTGCGACGGGATGTGAATGGACCCTTCAAACAGGCGGCCCACCGTGTGAGGAAATGCTTGACGCTTGCCGCTGGCGGGCGTGCGCAACTCGAAAAGGAAACGCCACAGACGAAATCCGAAAACGTGCCCACGCGTCAGACGCCAGCTGCCGCGGGCACCGGGTGAAAGCTCAAAGCCGTGATCGTCGGCGGCAAGAAGCGACAAAGCACGTGCGAGCTCTTCGCCACCTGAGAACGCCTCCGAGAGATCCTTTGGCAGGCGACGCGATTTTCCACTGGGAATGGCGCGCACAAACGGCGTGAGCTTTTGCACGGCGGCTGCGCGC
>Ga0163152_10005714_pt1 | contig 14426 bp, 11 predicted proteins | sample OliLakLV19MP8IB2_FD_148635 | JGI IMG/M metagenome (GOLD analysis project Ga0163152, IMG submission 148635) | Freshwater microbial mat bacterial communities from Lake Vanda, McMurdo Dry Valleys, Antarctica - Oligotrophic Lake LV.19.MP8.IB-2 | ecosystem: Environmental > Aquatic > Freshwater >... | reverse complement strand
CATCTTGATGGAGAAAGACCCGCATCAGGTTCTCGAAGGGATCTTGCTGGCGTGCTATGCGATCAAATGTCAAACTGCATATTTCTATATTCGCTACGAATATGGCACGGCCTATCGCGTGCTTCAAGCTGCGATTGATGAGTGTTATGCAGCAGGGTTGTTGGGCAAGAATATTCAAGGCACAGGTTTCAATTTAGACATTTATCTGCATCGCGGTGCCGGGGCGTACATTTGCGGTGAAGAAACCGGTTTGATCGAGTCTCTCGAAGGCAAGCGGGCCTGGCCGCGTATCAAGCCCCCCTTCCCGGCCATCGAAGGGGCCTTCCGCAAGCCGACGATCGTCAACAACGTGGAGACGCTTTGCTGCGTGACTCAGATCATGCGGCGTGGCAACGATTGGTTCAAATCGATGGGAGTTCCACCCGATCCGAAGAACCCACGCGATGCGGGCAGCTATGGCCCAAAGCTGTACACGATTGCCGGCCACGTGAACGAACCGAAGTGCGTGGAATTGCCGATGGGCGTCACCATGCGAGAGCTAGTCGAGAAGCATGGCGGCGGAGTCTGGAAGGGTCGAAAAGCGAAGGCCGCGAATCCGGGCGGCATCAGCATGGGCTTTGTCGATGTGAATGCGAGAATGAAGGACAGCGATCTGACCGAGTACGACATTCCACTCGACTTCAATGGGCCTGGCCGCGTTGGCTGCCTCGGCTTGGGCACAGCAGCCGTCACGGTTGTTGACGATCAGACCAGCATGGTCGATGTGTTGCACAATGTTTGCCAGTTCTTTGCACATGAGAGTTGTGGCCAATGCACGCCGTGCCGCGAGGGAACGGGGTGGATGTTGAAAATCACCGATCGCATGAGAAAGGGCCAGGGTCGGCGTGAGGATCTCGATATCCTCGTCGATGTCGCCGACCGAATGGGGATCATCCCCGGCACAACGATTTGCGGTCTGAGTGACGGCGCAGGTTGGCCAGTGAAAACGGTGATCCGAAAGTTTCGCCAAGAGTTCGAGGATGCCATTAAATCGGGTCGGAGGAGTGTGGTAAAATCATTGGCGATGGTGGGGGCTCATTAAGTGGAGGGTGCCATGATTGTCGAAACAAAATCAACAAGTCGTGTGCGAATAATCACGCACCGAGACTTGCCTGATACCGATGGTGAGATGGTGCAAAACCCATATCAGTTGCCGCAGGCTACACTTTTGCACTCGTCGATCATGCCTGTGCTCGATCGCATTCACGGCGAGGAACCGTATCTGTTAGGTTCGGATTCCGGAATCTACTGGTCGGCGACGAAGGAGCCCCTGGACGGCTGCAAGGCTCCGGATTGGTACTACATCCCCGGAGTGACCGCGAAGGATGAAGAGGGCGAAAAGATCCGCTCCTATGTAATTTGGAGCACCGGAATTCGCCCCAGTATCGTCATGGAGTTCGTTTCAGGGGACGGGAAAGACGAACACGATAAAACCTACGGCAAAGGCAAATTCTGGGTATATGAGCAGGGAATCGGTGCGAAGTACTACGTCATCTTCGATACCTTTCATGGTGGCCACATCGAGCTATACGAGTTGGTTCGAGATCGATACCGGCCCGTGTTGCCGAATAGCCGGGGCCACTATCCCATCGCCGATCTCGATGTGGAACTCGGAGTTTGGCAGGGCGTGCATGAGAAAGTCGAATGCCTGTGGATGCGATTTTTCGATTCGAACGGAATCATGCTCCCGAGTGGTCCGGAGCGCGAACACTTCCTTCGCGAACGCGTGGATGCCGAGAAGCAGCGTGCTGAAAAGGAGAAGCAGCGTGCCGATCGAAGTAGCAACGAAATGGCCGATCTTCTCACTCGCATGAAGGCTAAGGGCATCGATCCAAGCTCACTGTGATGAGTTTGACAGGGCCTCGTTAACTAGAGGCCAAATATCGACAGAACGATAAGGTTCTCTATTCGCCAACGATGGAAGGGAGGGGTCCGATGAAACGATTTGTGCTGATCGCCCTTGCGTGTTTCGCGATGGCGGGGTGTAAAAAAACTCGCGACGTGCCGGTGCAAAACACAAGTACCGATATGGGCGGTGGCTCCGGAGGTGCCGTACAAGCGGTGCGCGGCGCCGTCACCCGCACGGTGACGGCTGCGGAGCTTCACGATCTGCATCTGTACATGACCAACATGAAGTTGAGTCTCGGTCGAGTTCCGACCTCACAAGAGACATGGGCTGACATCTCGCAGCCGTCGGGCAACCAGAAATTGGTCCAGCTCATTCGAGATCGCATCATCATTCTGGTGGACAGGCCTCAAGACGAAGGTCTTTGGGCGTACGATCAGGCGGCACCGACTCAGGGGGGCTGGGTGCTCACGCACTCCGAGCCGCGTCGAGTCACGGCCCAGGAATTCGCCGAATTGTCCCGACAGTGAACGAGTAAAGCATGGCAACGGTCTATATCAACGACAAACCGGTGGACATTGGCAACGAGCGCCTGAATTGCGTTCAGGCGGCCGAGCGCGGCGGCGTCCACATTCCGCACTATTGCTATCATCCATCCCTCACCGTCGTCGCCTCCTGTCGAATGTGCCTGGTCGAAATGGGAGATTTGAAAGACGGCAAAGTCACCATGATTCCCAAGGTGCTTCCGGGCTGCCAGACGCCTGTTAGGGATGGTACCGTGATCGTGACGGGGGATTACGCCAAGCGCGATCCGAGCATCCCGCCACTTGCTTACGATTCGAAATATGTTCCTGCCGATCGCGCGAAGAAAGCTCAGGCCGACACACTCGAAGGCATCTTGCTGAACCATCCGCTCGACTGCCCGGTGTGCGACAAGGCCGGCGAATGCAAGCTGCAGGACTACTCGTTCGAGTATGGCCGGGGCGAGACCCGCCTGGTCGACGAAAAGAATCAGCCGCCGAACAAGCCGGAACTTTCGTCGAAAATCACGCTCTTCACCGACCGCTGCATCATGTGTACGCGGTGTGTCCGATTCACTCGGGAAGTCTCGGGTCAGGCGGAACTTCAGGTTTCCAGCCGCGGGCATCACTCGGAGATCGATATTTTCCCGGGCGAGCCGCTTGAAAATAAACTGGCAGGAAACGTGGTCGATCTCTGTCCCGTCGGCGCGCTCGGTTCGAAGGACTTTCTCTACAAGCAACGCGTCTGGTATTTAAAAAGCACCGATAGCGTTTGCAATCGTTGCTCGACCGGCTGCTCGATCCATGTCGATGCAAACAAGGACGTTGTCTTCCGTTTGCGGCCGCGTGAGAACCCGCAGGCGCAAGGCTACTTCATGTGTGACGAGGGCCGGCACGGCTACCATCATGCCGATTCGGCCGAACGCATCGAGCGGGCGCAGGTTCGGCGAGGCAACAATCTCGTGGCCGTCCCTTATCTGGAGGCGATGCAGGAACTCCGAAACGATTTCGAGACGCACATTCGCCAGCATCCGGGCTCTGTCTGGGCGATCCTCTCCCCATTTCTCACGGTGGAAGAGGCGTATCTCGCGGCCAAATGGCTCAAGGGAAAATCGAAACAGGTCAAGCTCGCACTCGGATTCGTGCCGCTCGTTGGCGCAGATGACACGTATCCCAAGGACCGTCGTGGCCGGCCGATTGAACCAGTGAAGTTCACGATTCGGGCCGAGAAATGCCCCAATCGTCGCGGCGTCGAGGAAGTGCTTCGCCACTTCGAAGGCTCGATCGTTCCTTTCACGAAGGCGATTGAGTCGGCCAAACGCGGCGAGGCGAAAGCAATCCTGCTCACCGGCGGCTATCCCGACCCGGCGACACTGGACGTCTTTGCCGAGAAATCAAACGAGTTGATGCTGGCAGTGAGCGATATTTTCCACGGCCCCGCGACGACTCACGCCAAGTATGTGTTCCCGGCGACGGCGTTCTCCGAGAAGGAGGGCCTGTACGTGAATTATTCGGGCCTCGCTCAGAAACTTCATCGAGCCTGCAAGCCGCCGCTGGAAACTCGCTCCGAAGGGCAGTTCTTCATGGACCTTGCTCAGCGACCGGGTTTGTTCAATGCGGCCGCGATTCGAAAAGAACTGGCTGGGGAAATTGGGTTTTTCGCAAAGCTGGCGGATGGCGTCGGCGACTTGGGAGTGAAACTCGTTTAGCATGACCGATTTCGATTTGACATACACGTTGATCCTCATGGTGGTCGTCTTCGCGACCATCATGGGTTCGGTCGCGTACCTGACCTTCGCGGAACGCAAGATCTCCGCCTGGGTGCAGGATCGCGTTGGACCGAACCGGGTTGGACCGTGGGGGCTTCTTCAAGTCGCGGCCGATGGCCTGAAGTTCTTCCTGAAGGAAGACATCATCCCCAAACATGTGGATCGAGTCTTCTATTTCCTCGCCCCCGGCGTCGGCGTGGCGACTGCCCTGCTGGCGTTCAGCATCGTGCCCTTCGGGCCATCGACTCCGCCACCGGCCCCCGTCGCAGTGAACTCGGAACGATCCCTCGATACTGCCGTCATGCTGCACGAAGCGGAAATGAAGGCCTACAGAGAGCAAACGACTTTCGCGCTCGCCCCTGGCCTTGATATCGGCATCCTGTTCGCCTTCGCGATCGGCAGCCTGGTTGTGTACGGCATCATCCTCGGCGGCTGGTCGTCCAATAGCAAATATTCGTTGCTCGGCTCGCTGCGTTCGTCGGCTCAGATTATCAGTTACGAGATTCCGCTGGGCATGTCGGTCCTCGGGATCTTTCTGTTTGCCGGCTCGGTGAACCTCGAAAAGATTCTCGATTACCAGATTCATCACGGTTGGTTCATTCTCTATCAACCGCTGGGGTTTTTGTTGTTCATGGTCTCCGTCTATGCCGAATGCAATCGTCTGCCGTTCGACTTGCCCGAAGCCGAACAGGAACTCGTCGGCGGGTTCCACACGGAATATGGCGCGATGAAGCTGGGGCTCATGTTGATGGTCGATTACATCCACATGATCACGACCAGCTTTTTCATGGCCATCATCTTCTTTGGCGGCTGGCATTTCCCGGGTTTATCGAACATTGATGGCACCTGGGGTCTGGTCGTGAAATTCCTGGTGCTCGGCGCGAAAGTGTTATTCTTCCTGCTGCTTTATCTGGTCGTTCGCTGGACCATTCCACGGTTCAAGTTCGACCAACTGATGGCACTCGCCTGGCAGGTGATGATCCCGCTGGCGATTGTAAATTTGCTCTGCGTGATGATCGTGAAGGAATATCAACTGACGCCGTGGATCCTGACTGTGACCTCGGTCGTGATCTTTCTCGCGGCTGCGGTGATTTCCACACGCGAGAAGCTAACTGTGATCCAACGACCCGTGACCGTGGCCCACGCTGGCTGAGGAGAATTCAATGTCCGCCAAGACGGTGCGCTGGATCGAAGAACCGAAGATGGGAATGTTCGAGCGGATGTATCTGCCGGCCATCGCCCAGGGAATTGCCACGACCGTGCGGCACATTCTCAAGCCACAGGTGAAGACGGAGGGTTATCCGGAACAGGAACCGAAGCTGCCGGCCAACTATCGGGGCGTGCATCGCCTGAACCGCGACGACGAGGGGCGAGTTCGCTGCGTGGCCTGTTACATGTGCGCGACTGCTTGCCCGGCTCATTGCATCGACATCGTGGCCGCTCCCGCTCCGGAAGGTTGGAAGGACCGCGAGAAATACCCAGAGACGTTCGTCATTGATGAACTCCGCTGCATTTACTGCGGCATGTGCGAAGAGGCCTGTCCGGTCGATGCAATTGAACTGACGACGCTCTACGATCTGACAGGCCTGAGCCGCGAGGAGATGATCTTCGACAAAGAGAAGTTGCTCAGTGTCTGGGATCAAACGACGAAGGCGGGAACGGACCCGGTGCGAACGAAGGGCGGGCACTATGGGCCTGCGGCAGAACTCCCGTCGGGAAGTTAAAAGTACAAAGTGAAAAGTCAAAAGTCCCAATCTTGGCACTTCATGCTTTTTACTTTTTACTTTTTACTTTTTACTTTTTACTTTGAAGAGGATGTGTTGGCCGATTCATCGAACGATCTGAACTGGACCGTGTTGCTCCCCGTCGTTGCCGGCGGGTTGGCGGTTTGGTACATGCTGCCATCCACGAAGCGAAGGCCGATGGTGTTCGGTGCACTCGCGGGCCTGATCGCGCTGGTTGGTTTGGCCGTGTTCCTCGTCTCCGGGTTCGGCGACCAGATCCCTCAGACGGTCGAGGCCGGGTTGTTTTTCGGTTTCTCCGGACTGGCCGTGGTCTTCGCGACTCTGATGATCACCTGCCGTAACCCGGCTCGCTCGGCCCTGTCATTCGCGATTGTTGTGCTCAGCACCTGCGGATTGTTCCTGTTGCTCGCCGCTCCTTTCTTAATGGCCGCGACCATCGTGATTTATGCCGGTGCGATCATCGTGACCTTCCTGTTCGTGATCATGCTTTCGCAGCACGGTGGCCTATCGAGTGCGGACCTCCGTTCGCGTGATCCCGATCTCGCCGTGGTTGCGGGATTCGTTTTGTTGGCGGCACTTCTCGTCGGCCTGGAGCGTGTCTATGACTGGCGAAACGTCGATTCGGCTATCGCACACGCTCAGCAGCTCGCGGAGGCCGAGAAAATAGACCCGGAGTATCTGACGCCGTTGACGGATGGTCTAGGCGATCCGCTTCCGCTCACCCCAAAGGCGGAAGCGTTTCTGACAGATTTGCGCGCAGCCTTGAATCGCGTGAAGGTCGCTTCGCCACGCTCGATGGACGATTCCCGATTGACGGATCACAAGCTGGTTCAGGAAATTGAGAACGACATGAATGGGCTGGCAAATTTAGGCTTCAGGCACCACGATGCCGAGACGATCCGGACGAACTGCCAGAAGATCGCGGCTGGCCTTTCACGTTTGAAGGCTCTTCGTGACGGGAACGCGAGTTTTTCAGATGTCCCCCGATCCGAACACGGTGAAGTGAAACCGATTGGCAACGGACCAAAACAGCTTCCAGCCGCGAATGTTTCCGCAGTTGGCCGCACGCTCTTCAGTGATCACCTGCTGGCCATTGAACTTGCTGGCACGTTGTTATTGGTCGCGACCATCGGGGCCATCGCCATTGCCGGCCGACGGGGGAAATCGTCGTGATCTCCCTCCCTCATTACCTCGCCATCGGGGCCATCTTGTTCGTGCTCGGCCTTATCGGGTTCCTGACGCGCCGGAATCTGATCGTGATGTTCCTCTCGGCCGAGTTGATGCTCCAAGGCGTGGCACTCAACTTCGTGGCCTTCAGTCGCGCTCACGGCAACCTGCACGGGCAGGTGTTCGCGTTGTTCATCATTGCCGTGGCCGCGTGCGAGGCGGGTATCGCCCTCGCCATGTTCCTCATGCTCTACCGCAAGAAGCGATCGCTCGATATCAGCCTGTGGCAAGCCCTACGTGAACCGGGTTTGGAGGAAACCCGCGACACGGTGCCATTGCCAGTCGAACCCAAGGAAGAACCGCTTCCCGTGCTGTCGGTCTCGGGAGTCGAGCCGGCCCGGAAGGAGCGGGACTATGCTTGATCCGCATCAGATATTGCTCGCCGTGCCGCTGCTTCCCGTGCTTGGGGCCCTGCTGTGTGCGCTGTTTGGTTCGGTGAAGCAACTGAAATCCTGGTCGCATGTCCCGGCCGTTTTGTGTGCCGCGTTGTCGTGTGCGTGCGCTTTCGGAGTGGTCGCACAACTTCAACAGTCCGGATTGCCAGCGACGTTCCCGGGCGGCGACTCCGACCGGATCGTCTGGTTCGGCATGGACTACGCGAAGGCCCGGCTCGTCGTGGAGTTTGGGCTATCGGCCGATCATCTCGCCGGAATCATGCTCATCGGTGTGACCTTCATCGGCTTCTGGATCGTCGTGTTCTCCATCGGCTACATGAAAGGTTCACCGGGCTTCGCTCGCTACTTCGCGGTCGTCAGCCTGTTCCTCGCCTCCATGAATTTGTTAATCCTCGCAGACAACATGATCCTGATGTTCGCGGGTTGGGAAGGGGTCGGTCTGTGCAGCTATCTGCTCGTTGGATATTGGCATCACAAACACTCGGCGGCTGCTGCCGCCCGCAAGGCCTTTCTGGTAACACGACTCGGCGACGTCGGACTGATCCTCGGCATCTTGCTTCTTTGGTTCATGACCGGTCGAGAAGGATTCGATTACGCACGTATGTTTTCGAACGTTCCGGCTTTGGCCGAGAACAATCCTGTATTGTTTCCGTTGTCGTGCTTGATGATCGTTCTCGGTGCCGTCGGCAAGTCGGCTCAGTTTCCGCTTTACGTCTGGTTGCCGGACGCGATGGAAGGTCCGACACCGGTCTCCGCCCTTATCCATGCGGCGACGATGGTGACAGCCGGCGTTTACTTGTTAGCACGCTGCACGCCGCTCATGCTGGTAGTACCTGGAGTACAGCTCACGGTCGCGATCATCGGGGCCTTTACGGCCTTGTTGGCCGCCTTCATCGCGCTGACTCAGCACGATTTGAAACGAGTGCTTGCCTATTCGACAGTCAGCCAGATCGGCTTCATGTTCCTCGCCGTCGGTTGTGCGGGACCGGCACTGCCCAAGATTGCCGTGGTGGCCGCCATCTTTCATCTGTTCACTCACGCCTTCTTCAAGGCAGTGCTGTTCCTATCGAGCGGCAGCGTCATGCATGCCATGCACGATGTCATCGACATGCGCGAGTTCAGCGGCCTACGAAAAGTGTTGCCGGTCACCCACATCGCGTTCTTGTGTGGTGCTCTCGCCCTGGCTGGCATACCCTTGTTCAGCGGCTTCTGGTCGAAGGACATGGTTCTCGAAGCCGCTTTGGAGGCGGGTCATTCGGAGCGCTTTGGCACGATTTACATGATCCTGTTCGGTGTCGCGCTGACGACCGCACTCATGACGGCGTTCTACACGTTCCGAGCCTATTTTCGGACGTTCTGGGGACCATTGCGAATGCCGGACGGGGCTCATCCCCATGAAACTTGGGTGATGAATCTGCCACTCATAGTGCTGGCCATCGGGGCGATAGTCGTCGGCATCGCGGTCGAGCCGTTCAATCAATTGTTCAGCGGGTTTCTCTCGAAGGCTCCGTTCCTGGCAGCGACACCGTCACCGGAGCATCATCTGAATTGGCCGTTGATCCTCGGTAGCTCAGCCGTGGCATTGATTGGCGTGGGGATCGCCTATTTCATGTATGTGAAACAGCCCGCCTCAGCCGCCAAGGCCGCGGCTGCCGCCGGAAGTTGGTATGCATTCTCCTTGAACAAACTTTATGTGGATGAAATCTTCAAGGTGCTGTTCGTGCAGCCGATGAACTTGCTCGCGGGGATCAGTTCCCTGGTCGATGCCGTGGTCTCCGACTTGACTCGATTGATTGCTTCGATTCCACGCGCGATGGCCGTGACGATCAAGCCGATTCAGAACGGCTTGGTGCAGTTCTACGCGCTGGCGATGGTCGTGGGCGTGACCGCATTTATTGGGTATTTGGTATTGTTCGCGAAGTGAATGAAGTACTGAGTACTCAGTACTCAGTACTTAGTACCGAGAGTTTAGTGTGATGTTGACCCCGGATCTAATTCGTTCGTTGTTACCGGCCCTGATCGGATTGCCAATCGTGGCCGCGCTCTTGTTGCGTTTGGTCGAAGGATCGAAGGCCAGGATTGTCGCGCTGGTGTGGTCGATTGCCCATCTCCTTCTGACTCTGGCGATCGTTGCATCGGGCATGATGGACGTGCAAACCGATCTGAACACCTCGATCGGCATCGATCGCTCCAAGAAAAAGGGCGAGCGTATCTTTGCCCCGCAGTTCGTTCCCGGCGATGCCCTCGTCAACGGCAAGGGATCGTACTCGACGACCTACGATGTCATCTCCTTCCACGGCACCGCGGCCGATGGCACCCGTCACAAACTTGGAGCAGCCCAGTTTTTCATCGGGCTCGATGGGTTGAATATCTGGCTCGTTTGCCTTGCCAGCTTGATGCTCGTGCCGGTCGTTCTCTATTCCTGGGACTCGATCCGCGAACGCGAGGGGGCCTATTATTCCTGGCTGTTCTTCCTACAAGCAGGCGTACTGGGCGTGTTTCTCTCGTTCGACATTCTGCTCTTTTACGTCTGCTTCGAACTCACGCTCGTGCCGCTCTTGTTCCTGATCGGCGGCTGGGGGGCTGGCCCGAATCGTCGCGATGCTTCACGCAAGCTGTTTCTCTTCACGCTGGCTGGCGGGTTGATCACCTTGATCGGCATCGCGGGCATCGTGATCTTCGTTTACACGCAGAGCGGCAATGGCAATCAGCCGCGTGAACTCACCTTCTCGATTCCGCGGCTTGCTGATCTGATTCAGGCAAACCTGAGCCAGGCGACCAGCGAATCGACCCGGGAACTTTGGCGTAGCACCCAAGTTTATTTGTTCCTCGCGCTGGCAGTGGGGTTCGCGGTGAAGGTGCCGATTGTGCCATTGCATTCCTGGCAGCCGGGGGCTTACACCGAAGCACCGACTGGCGTGACGGTCATGCTCTCCGCCCTGCTGGCAAAGATGGGTACGTTCGGCCTCGTCCGTATTTGCCTGCCGCTTTGCCCCGATGCGACCTTATCCGTCGGCATGCCGTTGCTTGGCGTGCTCGGCATTATCGGCATCCTTTACGGCGGCTTCTGTGCTTACGCCCAGACCGACCTTCGCAAGCTGCTCGCTTACAGCTCCATTTCGCATCTCGGGCTGAGCGTGCTGGCGATCATGGCCTTCAGTGCCGCCGGCATTGCGGGTGGCGTGCTGCACATGGTCAATCACGGGCTTTCGACCGGGGCGATGTTCCTGCTCGTCGGCATGTTGATCCGTCGTTACGGCACCGCTCAGATTTCCGACTATTCCGGCGTATGGTCGCGCTTGCCGATTCTCACGGGCTTCTTGCTCTTCATCTCGCTTGCCAGCGTCGGCTTGCCGGGACTGAACAACTTCGTGAGCGAAGTACTGATGCTCGGCGGCGTGCTCGATGCGCGGAACACGAATGTTTCGCCAATTGCATTCACGATCCTGGCGGCTCTCGGGATTTTCCTGAGTGCCTGGTACACGATGACCATGCTTCGCCGAGTGTTCTTCGGCCCGGAGAAACTACCGGTCACAATCCAACCCGTAATCGACCTGACACCGAGAGAACGGTTCGCGGTTGCCCCGCTGGCCATATTGTGCTTGCTGTTGGGCGTGATGTCCCAACCGCTGTTGGACGTGATGAAACGCGACGTGGTCCGCCTCACTCAAGTTGGAGACGAAGCACGCGTGCGGGCCAGCAAATAGTAGTCGGCACACTGAGAGGTCGTGAATAGATGTCCTGTAGGGTGGGTGTAGGCTTTGCGGAACCCACCATGTCCCTCGCGGCGTCTGGTGGGTTCCGCAAAGCCTACACCCACCCTACACTGAGAGAATTTTCATGCCCGAATTGTGCCGACTATTTTTAAGGAGTTCGCCTCGGTGACAGTCGATCAGACCCTGCAGCAGGTATTCCACCTGGCCGTGCCCGAGGCCGCCCTCGTCGGCGTCGCTTGTGTGCTGTTCATTCTCAGCACGCTTCGCGCCACGAGCCGCAATGCCGCCGGCGTAATCGCACTCGTCGGCCTGAGCCTGGCGGCAGCTTTGCATTTCGCCGGTTCTCCTGCCGAAGGCATGGTCCGAACGGTCGCTCCTCTGTGGCCGGATAACTTGGCCACATTCGTTCGACTGGCTGCACTCGCAACGGGATTTCTACTTGTGCTCTTCTGCTGGCACGAATGCGACGACAGCCGGGCGGCGGACTTTCAGGCTTGCCTGCTCGTCGCCACGGCCGGGTTCTCGCTCGTTGGGGCCGCCAACGATCTGATCGTGTTGTTCCTGGCCCTCGAACTTATCAGCATCCCGACATATGTGATGCTGTACTTGCCGCGCTCGAACGAAACACGAGCCCAGGAAGCTGCCGTCAAATACTTCCTGCTGAGTGTGCTCTCCTCGGCACTCACGCTGTTTGGCTTTAGCTATCTGTATGGCATCACGGGTTCGACCAACATCTCGGCCATCGCTCAGTTGTTGCCGCGGTTGGTGCCGGGCGAAACTGCAACCGCGGCTCTAATCGCCATGGTCCTTGTGCTGGCCGGTCTTGGCTTCCGCGTGACGGCGTTCCCTTTCCACTTCTACGCGCCGGACGTGTATCAAGGTGGTCCAACCGGCACCGTGGCATTCCTGGCCTTCGTGCCCAAGCTGGCTGGTTTCGCGGCCATTTTGAAGCTCTTCAACTTTGTCGGCGACGCTCATCCCGTCGCGAACGAGTTCGTGAAACACGTGATGATGCTCTTGTGGATCCTGGCCGCAATCAGCATGACGGCCGGGAATGCACTCGGCCTATTGCAAACGAATCTCCGCCGAATGCTCGCCTACTCGGGCGTGGCCAACGCGGGCTACATGTTGATCGGCATCGCCGTGCTTCCGACTCAGGCCTATCGACTGAGCAATGATCTCGCACCCGTCGAAGGGGGCGAGGCGTTGCTCTTCTACCTGGTCGCATACGGGGCCATGACGATCGGGACGTTCGCGATTCTCGCTTATCTCGATTCGCCGACTAGACGAATCGAAACCGTGGACGATCTCGCCGGCCTGCGCGAGACCCATCCCACGAGTGCTCTGCTGCTGGGAATCTTCCTCCTCAGCCTGATCGGCCTGCCCTTAACGGCCGGCTTCGTCGGAAAGTTATTTCTCTTCCTCGCGGCCCTTTCGACACCAGCAGAAGCCCCGATGCAAAATCTGTTCAGGGTGCTAGCCGTCGTCGGAGCGGTTAATGCCGCCATCGCCGCCTATTACTACGTCCGCGTCTTGAACGCGATCTTCCTGCGAACGTCGCTGGTCGCGCCAACGCCGACTGTGCGATTCAGCCCCTTGCTAATCGTCGCGATTGTCTGTGCGCTTATGACCGTGGTATTTGGCGTTTACTCCAAACCGCTGCTGGACGCCTGCGGCTGGGTGTTTGCAGCGGCGAGACCGGCGGGGTACTAGCTTCCGGCTGCTTGAGCGTAAAAATCTGCTTGCGAACCGACAGGTCCGTTGGACTAACGAGAAAATTACAGGACGTTGCGCAATCGCATGTTCACTTGCGCTCAACGACTATTTATTTAAGCGGTTTAACCTGCTGAAACTGTGCACCCGCCGCCGCGTTTCGACCCATAAAAAAGAACATCAGCGTGCCCATGTTGTAGCTCACGCGGATTCGCAGCTTGTCGCCTCCCTCAACCGTGATCTTCAATCCGCTCGTCGCACTCTCTAACCAGCCGAGTGACATTCCCGGGCCGTTCGGGTCACCAGGTGGCATGATCTTGGTGAAAAGATCCTTCGCCTTCTTGGGATCGGACGTCGTATCCAGAACGGCAGCCGGTCCGGGCTTGGCGTTGATCGCTTCTTTCATGAGCTTCATGCCATCCGGTCCATAGGCGGCGTATAGGGCGTTCTTGCCGAAGCCGAAGTACGCGGTTTGACCCTTGCCGAAGATCTTTTTCACGATCTCGCCGGCCTCGGCGGACATGTCGATCTCGTGAATGATGACGCTGTCGATCTTGCCCGCATCGAACTTGAAATAAGCCCGTTCGCGTTCGGGCATGATCTTGACTACTTCGCGAATGGCCTTTTCCAACTGGGCCCCTTCCTTGCAATGCACGGCACCAACTGCGGTATAAAAACCTTCCTTGTTCGGCCCGCGGATGGCGGCCGCCAAATCCATCTCGCCCGATTCGACCGTGGCCTTGAGCGACTTGAAGATAGCATCGACCAGGCCCAGGCTTTCCGGCGGAGTGTTGCCACGGCCGACGGCCCGGATCATTTCCTTATTGCCCCAGTCGATCAATTTGACGTAAGCTTCTCGCGCTTCGTCCGCGAAGAACGGAGCGGTGATGAAGATGCGCTGAGCAAAATCATCGCCTGCCAGGCTCGCGAAGGCGTTCATGTTCTTTTGACGCTTGGCGAACGTCTCGGCCAACGGCGATTTCGGCATGCCTTCCACCGTGATGTCCGCGAAGAGTTCGCCGGTTTTCACATCGGCATCCACGCGAATCGCGAGTTCCTTGCCTTCGTCAAAGAGCATCTTGAGATACCGCATCGCCAGCTTCTCTGCCGCGTGGAAGGCCTCCTTGGCTTCCTTCAGTTCAACTTCGGGAATCTGCTCTTTCAGTTGTTCGAGCTGGTCGCGAATGATGGCGAGCAGCGATTTCTTGGCATCGGCAGCGATCCGATCGAAACGCAGCGACAAGAAGATAGAAGCCTTCTCCTTCTCGTTAATCACATCTTTCGGATCGAGAATCGTCTTGGCAGAGATCACGTCCGAGCCGCCAAGTGCCACGTAGGCGTAGCCCTTGTGAACTCGGAAGGAAACGTGGATCGGAAAATCTTCCGGCGTGGCAACATCGTACACGCCAGCTTCTTTATCGCTCTTCGCGATATCGATCTTGTACTCGCCCAGCA
>Ga0163152_10005713_pt1 | contig 14428 bp, 15 predicted proteins | sample OliLakLV19MP8IB2_FD_148635 | JGI IMG/M metagenome (GOLD analysis project Ga0163152, IMG submission 148635) | Freshwater microbial mat bacterial communities from Lake Vanda, McMurdo Dry Valleys, Antarctica - Oligotrophic Lake LV.19.MP8.IB-2 | ecosystem: Environmental > Aquatic > Freshwater >... | reverse complement strand
ATAACAAGAACATCTGTAGGAAAAATCATATCTGTAGTATATCAAAAATATCACCATATCCCTGTGGACAGAAAAGAATGGCCCAGGGTTACCCTAGTAGATTTTTGATACTATTTAAAATACTCTGGCATATCATGGCTTCGTGAAGCTTCTGATTTCCCCTAGGGTAACCCTAGTGGATACTCTGGTTTATAGGCCTTCTTTGCGAAGGTCTTCTATTATCTTTTGTGTATTTCTTGAAAGCTTTGGTGTATCAAATAGGATGGTGACCAAAATATCTCCTCGCTTTGAGCCATCATAGGGTACACCTTTGCCTTTAATGAGAAGTACCTCACCGTACTGGATGCCTTCAGGAATTTTTAGTGTGAGCATGCCGTCGAGTGTTTCAATGTCAAAGCTTGCTCCGAGGAGCACGTCCGTGAGCTTTACCTTTTTCTGTATTACGAGATTGAGACCTTCCTTTTTAAAGACTGGATGTTTTTTTATTTGGATGCGAATGTAAAGATCTCCCGCCTTTCCTCCTTCGACTGCTTCTCCTGCGCCAGTCATACGGACCATTTGTCCTGCATCGATCCCTGCCGGTATTTTCACCTTGATCTCGGTAGGTTTTTTATGCACGCCGTGACCTTTGCAGACTGGACATTTTACTTTCGGAACTTTCCCTTTTCCATGGCAGGTCGGGCAAGTCGCCACTGATTCAAACTGACCAAGAAATGTATTCTTAACCTCCTTTACTTGCCCTTTTCCGCCACAGGTCGAACATTGTGAAAGGTCACTTCCCTTCTCCGCTCCAGAGCCTCCACAATGCTCGCAGAGCGATGTTTTATTCAAAGTGAATGTGTGCTCGATTCCGAAAATTGCGTCCTTAAAGGGAAGCTCTAGATCTACCTGAATGTCACTGCCTCGGGGAGCGCGTGCTTGTCGTCCACCACCAAACATGTCGCCAAAAAGGTCTCCCATATCAAATTCAAATGACCCTCCTTGGCCTCCTTGTGAAAAACCTGAGAAATCAAAACCTCCAAATCCTCCGCCTTGGCCAAATGGATTGCCCCCGCCGCCAAAACCAGCTCCCTCATCTGAAGAGCCAAATTGGTCGTATTGAGCTTTCTTTTTTTCATCTGAAAGTACACCGTATGCTTCGTTGATTTCCTTGAACTTCTCAGCATCTCCTCCTTTGTCTGGGTGATGTTGGTGCGCCAAAGTACGAAAAGCTTTTTTGAGTTCTTCTTTTGATGCGTTCTTGGAAACACCCAGAATTTGATAATAGTCTTTATTTGCCATGGTTTTTAGTATACTTGACGAATAATTTTATTCAAGTAGGCTTTATAACGGAAAGGACACTAAACGACTGTGTTTGGAATTCAAGTACGTGACAGGTCGGGCATTCGTGATATTTTCGTTGATGCCGACAATCCATTCAAAACAGTAGAGGAAGCCGAAACATGGCTAGTGAATAACGGCTGGATTTCGTATCAAATCCCTGGCTACTTTAAAGATGGGATGATCGCAACTGTCGTACCGTATCGTACGACGCGAGATGTATCCGAAATCCAAAAGTTGATAGTTCCTGATCGAACTGTCAAACCAACTGCTCTCAATGCCCCCAAGAAAGGAAAGGATAAATAGTTTAACTTTCTGGTTGCCCCTAGGCGTTGCCTAGGGGCAACTGAAACTTAAGTTATTTGTTGCCTTCCTCTTTTTTTTCTTCAACCTCCGCCTCTCTTACATTTTCTCCTGCTTCTGCCTCCGTAGGATTTGCCTCAGTCTTTGGATCCTCACCTGCTGGCTGTTCTGCCTGAGCTTTTGACATCGCCTCTCCTATCTTAGACATTTCGGTTGAGAGAACCTCTGTTGCTTTTTTCATTGCTTCAATATCACCTCCATCTTTTGCAGTCTTGAGCTCAGCCACTTTTGCTTCTACTCCCGACTTAATATCCGTACTTACTTTATCTCCATTGTCTTTCAGTGCTTTTTCAGCGGTGTAAATCATCTGCTCGGCAATATTTTTCGCTTCAGCAACATCTCGTTTCTTCTGATCTTCAGTTGCATGCGCTTCTGCATCTTTCTGCATTCGTTCAATATCTTCTTTTGAAAGTCCTGAACGTGCTTCAATACGAATTGACTGCTCTTTGTTTGTAGCTTTATCTTTTGCTTTCACTGAAAGGATACCGTTTGCATCCACATCAAAAGACACTTCTACTTGAGGCATGCCTCGTGGACTTGGTGGAATACCATCCAAAATAAATCTTCCAAGAGATTTGTTGTCCGCAGCCATAGCTCGCTCTCCTTGAGTGATGTGGATCTCTACAGATGTCTGGTTGTCCGCAGCAGTTGAGAATACTTGAGACTTTGAAGCTGGAATTGTCGTATTTCGCTCGATCAATTTTGTAGAAACATTGCCCATTGTTTCGATACCAAGTGAAAGTGGTATCACATCGAGAAGTAATACTCCTTTGACATCACCCCCCAAAATACCACCTTGAATGGCTGCACCGAGAGCAACTACTTCGTCTGGGTTGATCGACTTGTTCGGCTCTTTACCAAAATATTCTTTTACTCTTTCTGCCATCTTTGGCATGCGAGTTTGGCCTCCAACAAGAATGACTTCGTTGATTTGTGATGTAGAAAAACCAGAGGCTTCCATTGCACGCTTTGTGATCTGCATTGCTCGAACAATAAATTCATCTGTAAGCTCTTCGAGCTTTGAACGAGTGATCTTGATCAAAAGATGTCGAGGACCAGAAGAGTCTGAGGTAAGGAAAGGAATATTTACTTCAGATTCAATTGCTGTCGAAAGTTCAATTTTTGCCTTTTCAGCAGCTTCATCTAGTCGTTGAAGTGCGAGTACATCGTTACGAACATCAATACCAGATTCTTTTTTGAATTCTTCTGCAAGGTAAGTAATAATTTTTTGATCGATGTCTTTTCCTCCAAGATGCGAATCCCCGTCTGTTGATTTTACTTTGATATCCCCTCCGACTTCGTCCACGTCAACTTCGAGCACAGAGACGTCAAATGTTCCTCCTCCAAAGTCGAATACAACTATTTTTTCATCTTTTCTATTCTTATCAAAGCCGTATGCGAGTGCTGCTGCTGTTGGTTCGTTAATTATACGCATCACCTCAAGGCCTGCAATTGCCCCAGCATCTTTCGTTGCTTTTCTTTGTGCATCATTAAAATATGCAGGTACTGTAATAACCGCTTGTGTAATTTTTTCACCAAGTTTTGCTTCTGCATCAGTTTTAAGCTTCGTTAAAATCATCGCAGACAATTCTTCAGGTGTGTATTCTTTGTCTTGAAGTTTTATTTTTACTCCACCAGTATTCGATTTCAAAATTTCATACGGCACAATTTTTTTATCTTTTTGTACTGCTGTATCGTCATATGAGTGACCAATAAATCGTTTGATACCGAAAATAGTATTCTTTGGGTTTGTCACTGCTTGTCGCTTTGCGAGAAGTCCAATGAGACGTTCACCTGTCTTAGAGACAGCAATAATAGACGGTGTTGTTCGTACACCTTCTGCGTTTTCAAGTATTTTAGGACTGCCGACTTCCATGACTGCAACGGCAGAGTTTGTTGTACCTAAGTCAATTCCGATTATTTTGCTCATATGTGTTTTGTGGTTAATTATATTATGAGAGTTCGTGAGTTGCTAAATTTGTACCTTCTGAACACTTAACATGTTAACTATTATAATACTTTCTGTTATTTGTGCAAGTATTTTAGAGACAAAGACTAACACTCCCACCTACCGCCGGAACCCTTCACTGAGTTCCCGGCGGTTTAACTTTTCAAATTATTTTTACCTAGGGGCACCCTATGTATTCCCCCTATCCCCGAGATAGGGGGAAATCTTACTGCTTAATCCTTCTTGTATTCCCCTACTTTTACTTTTGGAGGGCGAATCAGACGGTCTCCAAGCATGTATCCAGTCTGAACTACATCCACCACCACCCCATCCTGACTCTCGTCTTCTGTAGGCACCATTTCGAGGGCCTCATCGCGTGTATGGTCAAAAGGTTGACCCAGTGGGTACACCTTCTTCAAACCATTGTTTTCAAGTGCTGTGGTGAGCTGTGAGTTTATATATTCTACTCCCACTCTCCAGTTTGGATCTACCTTCTCCCAGGCTTCTTTGTTTTTCATCGCAGACTCAAAGCTGTCGAGTGCGGGGATTATTTCTTGTATCAAATCTTCTTTTGCAAATGAAGCAATCTGCTTCTTCTCTCCCTCGTCCTTCTTGCGAAGATTAATAAAATCAGCTTTATCTCTCTGCCAGCCATTTAAATATTCAGAGGCTTTAGCTTCAAGCTCTTTTACCTTTAATCGGAGTGCATCATACTTTTTCTTAAAATCCACACCGACAACTTCGGTGTTGTCTTCAAATACGACATCGTCTTCTATCTCCTCCCCTACCTCGGGGGTAGGGGAACTGCTGGTGTTTAGGGTAAACCTAGACATTCTTTCTTCAGCTTCAAGACCACCCTCGCCAATATCAGCTTCGAGCGTTTCTTCTAAATCTTTTTTTAGTTCATCATCATTCATACGAGTCGATTATATATGTAAATGCAGTAATCTCAAATACTTGACGATGATCAATAATGTTGTTTTAAACAAAAGTCCGAAAATCTGGTAAATTTATCTTTAGAAAGTTCTGTGTTTTTTTAACTAATTGTAGAGGTAAAATGGATCAGTTACGGAGAGCACACAATAATAATGTAGATCTTTTTTAGCATCGATTATATCTTCTTTAGAAGCTGTCATATATTCTGTTGCGGATACAATTCCCAAGTCTGTATCTGTAAGAGAACCATCAATAATATTTTGACAATATGATGGATTTTTTTTTGAGTGAGCAACAGATCTTACACAACGATAGGAAGTTGATCTTGCCAAAACCATATAACTGAAAGAATTTGTATACGGTGGGAGGCTATCTCTGCATTCTTGCCAATTTTCAAACGATTTATTGTTGATAAAACGTTCACTAACTGCATCTTGACAAACTCCATGGGTAGAGCTATTAGTATCTGTGCCGGCGAGAGTACAGTAGGATAAAGAAATTTGTGGAGAAAAGAGAGATGTAAAACCCCATCCTATATCAAGTACAAATAGCGTACCAATGATAACAAGTAAAAGTTTCAGGATCTTTTTACTCTTCAGATATGTACTCCCTGATAACTCTCGAGGATTCTTCGCCTGGAATGCAAAACTAATAAAAGCCCCCACTCCTAATATAATTAAGAGCGGTATCATTACAAACAATATTTCAAACAGAAATCTATGAAATACCCAAACATCCACCCATCCTGAAATTCTCTTGAGTATATGTGCAAGTACTCCATAAAAACTAACTGCAATTAATATTCCTTTCCATAAATCTTTTACAGATGCTTTGTACACACGAGCATATCTCCCTATTACGATACTTGTCATAAGAGCTAACACACCGAGACTATAGATAATAATTTCAGTTCCACCACGTAATAAAAAAATAGTAATCAAAATTGCAGGAAGTATAGGAGGTAGTATAAAAAGTAATGCAATCCAAGCAGTAGGGTTGGTGTTTATAAATGGTTCCATACCTCCTTCTCGTTTATTAGGTTTATTTTCATTATCCATAATGTTTATTTTTGATATTGATAATTATTATTATTTAAGTATACATAAATTTATTCTTCTCAACAACGGAGCAGGCGAAAAAAATACCCGAGACATCTTTTAATTTATCGCTCTGTAACAACTCAAATCCTCTTTGATTTTGGTAAGTTGCCTCTTTTATCAAAATCAGGAAACAAATCCCCAATTGAATGTCGTACATTTTCCCCATCTACGAAAATACATACTCTCACATTGTTCATATTTGCCTTTGTTATACACAAAAACGGACAAATGTCCGCTTTTGTTTTAGAACAGGGTATTCTTTCGGACAGTTCCGAGGTTAGATGCACTATGTCACTTGCATATAAAAAAACTAGCAACTTGCCAGACATATGGAAAACTCTTTTGAAATCGCACTCGATAAGAATAAAGGGTATTGACCCCAGGCTCACGCCTGGACCAGAGGTCCGGGCTTACGCCCCGGGGTATTCAATCCATTTTCCACTCCTCGACTCGAACATACAAAAGAATACTTTTGTATGTTTCTCATCTTACGTCGTGAATAAAACTCCCTTTCGGGAGTTCTATTTTTATCGTTTCGACCATTGTGGTGCTTTTCGTGCCTTCTTCAATCCGAATTTACGTCGTTCTTTAGCTCGGGGATCTCGTTTGAGCATTCCTGCTTTTTTCAAAGGCCCGCGGACATGAGCGTCTTCTTTCACAAGTGCTCGAGCAATCGCATGTCGGAGTGCTTCTGACTGAGAGTGAATACCACCACCCATAAGCTTTGCTGACACTTTATATGTCCCTGCTTTTGCTTCCTTCACTGCTGAAGTCACAATAAGGCGCATTTCTTCTGTAGGAAAATATGAATCCAAATCTTTTTCATTGATCATGAAAGAGTTTTTTGTTGCTGGTGTAAGTCGAACACGAGCCACGGCTGTTTTCCGTCGTCCGACTGCTTCTATGTATTTTGCTGTTTTTGTATCTTCCATGGTTTGGTTGAGATAAGAGAATGGAGACATGAGATATGAGTTTTAAGAATTGTATTTTCTTAACTCTTGTCTCATGTCTCAAATCTCTATTCGTGTATTGTTAAGTTCTTAAGCATTCGTGCTCGAAGCTTGTTTTTTGGAAGCATTCCAGAGACTGTCCGTCTGAGTGCTTCTGAAAAACCTCTCTCTGCAGCGACTTTAGAAAGTGGCTTCACAGTAAGACCTCCAGGGTATCCTGAAAAAGTCTTGTACACGGTGCTTTCTGCCTTCTTAGCTGTAATTGAAAGCTTAGAAGCATTCTTTACTTCTACTTGGGCATTCGGCATTATGTTGCGAGCAAAGTCGATCTTGTTTTTACCCATCAAAAGTACTGCAATTTCTGTTGCAATTCGTCCAAGTTTTTTGTTTTCTGCGTCGATTGTGTATTTCATGTTTATTATATAGGTCTTAACAGGTCAAATATGTCCTATTAAACTAATTCGATGTAGGCCATGAGGCTACCATCTCCAGCCCGTCTTGGCAACTTTGTAATACGTGTATATCCGCCTGCTCGAGTCATATATCGAGGAGAGACATCTTTTACGAGCTTGGTCGCTGCATCCTCCCCCACCCGTGCGATGAGTGTTCGACGAGATGCAAGTGTACCGAGCTTGCCTGTAGTTATCATCTTTTCTGCAATAGGTCTTAGTTCTCGAGCTTTTGCATCTGTCGTCTTAATCTTTTCTTCCAACACCAAAGAGCGTGCGAGCGACTTCATGAGTGCATTTCGTACTTTTGTGACTCGCCCGAATTTTCTGTTTGCTTTGTGGTGGTTCATAACGTTGAAATTAAAACTTTCTTACTTCTTTAATTCTAATATCTACTTCAGCATGATACCATGCTCGCTGAGTGCCTTCTTGATTTCAGACACTCCCTTTGCACCCATTCCTTCGATTTCCAGGATATCTTCTTCTTTCTTGCGAGCAAGACCTCCAACTGTTCGGATGTTTGCATTTGAAAGCGCATTGAGTGTTCGTACTGAAAGGTCAAGGTTTTCGATACGAGTCTTGAGGAAGTCTTCATCATCTTCCTTTTTTGCTCCCGCACTTGCTTCGTCGATCGCTACATTCTTAGACATTGGGAGTTCTTCCTCTTCCTTGAAGCCAACGATCGACTTGAGCTGGTGGATCATAATCTCGATAGATTTCTCGAGAGCCTCCTTCGGAGTGATCGTACCGTCTGTTGAGATAGCAAGGCGGAGTCGGTTGAAGTCTGTTCGGTCTCCTACTCGCATGTTTTCTACCTCATAGCTCACTCGTCGAATCGGCGTAAAGATAGAGTCCACTGCGATCGCACCAATATCTACTCGATTCTTCTCTCTTACATCTTTTGTAACGAAGCCAAGACCTTTCTCTACAGTGATCTCGATATCAAGCTCTGAACTCTTGTCAGTGAGTGTTGCGATCGGAAGCTCAGGGTTAAGGATTTCAACCTGTCCGGACACTTTAATGTCTCCTGCAGTCACATCTTTCACACCTTTTACCTTAAGAGATACTACCTGGGTTTCAGATGAAGTGAGGAGCATTCGTACCTGCTTCAGATTGAGAAGAATCGAAATGACATCTTCTTTTACACCTGAAAGCACTGAGAATTCATGGTCTGCGCCCGCGATCTTTACAGAAGTGATAGCTGCTCCCGGAAGAGACGACAAAATAATGCGTCGAAGCGAGTTTCCAAGCGTGTGACCGTACCCTGGGTAAAGGCCATCGATTTCATAGACACCAGAAAACTTCTCTTCAGAGACGATTCGTGGCTTAGATGGTAATACGATTGTGTAATCAGACATATGTTTATTAAAAAATTGGTTTATAAATTATACATTATTTATATAAATTTAGAACCGTAGATTTCCGTAGGACTATCGACTATAGAACTCAACGACCGCTCCAAGGTCAAACAATGTGCTGCCTGGCTCCATTTTCGGCATACCCTGCACTGTCGCTACCTTTGCTGTCGCATCAAATCCGAGCCATGTCGGTATAATCATTGATTTGAATCGCTCGGGGAATGAAGCGAAGAGAGGTTTTTCAAGGCTTCCTTTCCGGATGCCAATCACGTCTCCCGTGGAGAGCTTATACGAAGGAATAGTAACCTTCTTACCGTTTACCGTGATATGGCCATGAGAGACCATCTGACGAGCTGCAAGGCGAGTCGTCGCGAGGCCAAGGCGAGCGACTGCATTGTCGAGGCGGAGTTCAAGGGCTTCGTAGATAGCTGCTACCGCTCGAGAAGCTTTCTTTTCGATTGCACCTTTTACGTAATTTACAAACTGCTTTTCTGAAACACCGTAAACCATTCGAGCTTTCTGCTTTTCATTATGCTGAAATGCATATTCTGACTTTGGCTTCGAGAAGCCTTTTTTTACACGAGAACGTCGCTCAAGGTGCTGAGCGAATTTCTGAGTCTGTGTCTTTTCAAAGACAGGGGCTCCAAGTTTTCGTGCAATTTTGTATTTTGGTCCGGTTATCATAATAAGTTTGTAAAGTTATAAGGTTTATAAAGCATAAGTCTCTAGTTAAATTTTCATTTTCTTTATGACTTTATGACTTTATGAACTTTCTACTAATTTCCTACACTCTTCGTGGCTTCTTAGGTTTTGGCCCGTTGAAAGGCACCGGCGTCACATCTTTGATCGAAGTGATCACGATGCCTTTTGAAATAAAGCCTCGGATGCTTGACTCTCGTCCAGAACCGACTCCTTTAACCACCACTGCCACTTCTTTCATGCCTATTACTCCCGCCTTTGCGCCCAAGATCTCACCCACCTTTGCTGCTGCAAATGGTGTTCCCTTCTTTGCACCCTTGAAACCAAGAGCTCCTGAAGAAGACTGCGCCAGGACATTACCTTTTGCGTCTGTCAGTACAAGGATCGTATTGTTGTATGTAGACTGGACATGGAGCTGTCCTAGGTCGACTTTCTTTTTCGACAAAGAAGGCACATTTGATGCCTTTAATTCTCCTCCACTGTCTTTAGCTGTAGCGATTTTTTTCTTTCCCATGGTCTAAGTTTTAAAGTTTTTAAAGTTTTAAGGTTATAAAGTTGAATTCTGTGTTTTTTGATGAAACTTTATGAACTTTATACATTATAAACTGATTTTACTATTTCTTGTCTGCTGCACGCCGTCCAGTACCCATAGTCTTTCGAACATTACCTCTTCGTGTTCGAGAGTTTGTCTTCGTACGCTGTCCACGTGATGGTAGACCTCGCTGATGACGAGAGCCTCGGAGCGACTTGATGTCCTTAAGACGTTTGATATTTCCCGCCACTTCTCGCTTGAGGTCTCCCTCGATTTTCTGGCTTTCGACTTCCTTTCGGATTGCATTTTCCTGTTCAACAGTCATATCTTTCGCTTTTGAACCAAAATCAACCTTTGCTTTTTTGAGAATAGTCTTTGCAAGAGGACGACCAATACCGTAGAGGACGGTAAGTCCTATCTCGAGTCTTTTTTCATCTGGAATTGTGATACCGAGGATTCTCATAATTTAAATTGTTGTTTTTTTAAAATTTCAAATTTGGACAAGATCGCTTATAAAATTTTGAAAATGTTTGGAGACGTACTGTTGTAAGACGGAAAACATTTTTATAATTTTAGAAGATGATATTGTTCATAATTTGGGATTTTATCCTTGGCGCTGTTTATGTCGAGCATTAGCTTTACATACAACATACACATAGCCCTTTCGTCGGACTACTTGGCAGTGCGCACATCGCTTCTTTACTGATGCTTTAACTTTCATAATTAAATATTATTGTGGTCTATATCGTTCAGATTTGAATGCAGTCCAAGGCAAAATCTGATTTAAAATTGGAGCCAGCCTCCTTGTGCTGGTGACGATTTTAAATCAGATTTTAACGAAGGAATACGTCATAAAATCTGGAAGCTATTACGTGCGCTTCACGATGCGTCCTTTTCCGCCGTAGGGCTCAAGTTCAAAAATCACCTTGTCGCCTACTAAGACTCGAATTCGATGCAAACGCATTTTACCTGACAGATATGTAAGCGTCTCTTCACCGGTGTCGTCCCTTCGCACCTTAAAAAAAGTATTTGGAAGTGCCTCAACGACAACACCTGAAACGCTTACAATGTTCTTATCTTGCTTTTTGTCTTGGTTATGCATTCTTTATAAATCAACTTTGGATTCAATTTGAATCAATGCGTACTATTGTAGCAGAAGTTAGCACCCTAAGTCAACTCCTCTACCTCAGATTCTTCTCGTTAATTTGAAGCTCCCTTTACAGGAATAGCTTTTATGATTGTTACCTTGTTAGGATCGAGTGGAAATGAGTGTTTCCAGAGGGGAAGGATCTTCACTTGTGCACTCTCAATTGAAGGGTATTTCGCCTGTAAGAGACTACTGATATCGGCTTTCTTTATACCTAAAAGGTCGTTTTTGAGCTGAGATTCGTCATAGAGCCATTCGATTTGTGCATCTCCGGTGAGAGTAAAGGTAATTGGAGTCGTAGCTATCTGACTCACCTGGCTTGTACCAGTGAGAATTAAAGAAAGGTTTTCGAGGTTAGTTACTGCAAGATTTTGCCCTGCCGTAGTTACCGAATCTTTCAAACCATCGATAACTGCCTTTGAAAGAAGTGACTTATCAAAGATCACAGCATGAGCAGTACCCATAAGCAGGAGAATCGCCTGGTCATCTTCAGTGCCCTCCTTCTGACTGATGCTTTCAAACTGGTACGAAAGCGCACCGTCAAAAAACACGAAGTTAACTGGGATCTGAGACATTATATCGTTCTTAAGTTTTGCCTTAAGCGCTGTTTCAAGCTCTTTTTTAGTAGTTTGCTCTAGTGCGGTACCTACCATTTTCATAATTCCTGAAAAGCCTCCAGTCGAGGGCGCCTTAGAGCGGGCATATATCGTAGTGTATCGAGCGTCACCTTTGAGACCAGGAATGGTAAAGTCTGAGGGGCCGAGATTGTAGCTTTCTCCGCTTTGATCTGCAGTGATAGTTGCTTCTACACTGCCCGGCATTATTTTGCCATTTTCCGTCTTTCGTCCAGGGATCGAGATCGCACTCGCAATACGGAATATCTTTCCATCCGCGGATTCAAATCGAGTATTTGCGATGAGCCTCTGAGGTGTTTCACTCGCGGCGTTGTAGATAATGATCGTTCCAGTTGCTTTCTTTTCTACTTTCTGTACTGCACCAGCTGCGACTACCTTTTCTGTACTTGCAGAAATTGAGACGACTTGATATCCGAACTCACCGCTTGGTCTGTCTTTTTGAGCCGTGAGGGGAACATTTATTGGTAGGATCTGTGTCTTAGGCGAGACAGTCACTTGAGCTGATACAAAAAGAGCTGATACTCCGAAACCGAGTGCAATGATAAATAAAACGAGAGATATCCACAACCCAAGACGGGATTCTTTGTGAGGTGGAAGATCAGTGTTGTAGTCAAATGTATAGGGTGTACGAGGAGTAGCCGGGGGAATACGCCGATGGAAGACAGAGTCATGTTCTTCTTCGTCTTGTACTCTTTTTTTCTCTATTGGTACTCCTCGTTGAATTGAGCGTGGCTCTACAGGTTCTGTAAACTGAGGACGTGACTGCTCCACTGACTGCAGGGGTACAGCAGATGTAATTTCCTTCCTTCGAGAAGGAAGCGCTACGTCCCTGATAGAACGTTTTGGAAATACGACGTCTTGTACAATGTTTTTCTTCATACGTGAGTACTTTGTTTCATATAATTATACCAGGGATACTTACTTGTGCGCAATGGATAAAGGTGTAAAACTCTCTATTGAAACGAAGAAAGGAAAATTGAGTCCAGTGCAACACACTCATCAAAAGTCAGATGATTGCCTGATATGTAGAAATGACTCAGTATATCCTCTGAAAGATGGACTACGGTTACTCCTCTTCTCCACAATAAAGTCGTATCAGTATGTTGAGTTTTTAGAAAACCGACAAATATAGATGCAGTGTCGGGATCTGCAGTCAAGTACACTTTTTGAGGCAATATACCAATAGGACCAATAAACGAGAGAGCATCTTCCAGGTATATAGACCATTCATGCTCCACATCTACCAACACTTCTTTTATCTTACCCTCCATCTCAGGTGTTGCACTACCGTTTTGAAACAGATGAAGAAAAGATTGTGCTACCTCCGAAGGCACATCTAAAACTTTCATGATCTTGCGGATCAAAAAAAATTTACCTGACGGAAAAGAGGCGGTATTTCCAACAACGCCGTTCACGACTCGTGTAATATCGGTCACTTCCCCAGTTACATCACATAATATGTAGTCTTTTTCATGTGGAAATATCTTCTGTAGAGCACGATATGCCACAAGCGGAAATGAATGCCAGGTTATTGCGCCCCGACTTACCATGAAAAATTTAATAATCTGGGTATCGATAGCTGCAATCATTCCAGATGAAGCGAGACCCAGATAGAGATTTACATCACAGAGTGTGGTTTTCTGACCGATAGGATTATGGAACGAATAGCCGTTTATCTTTGCATCAACAATTGTTTTTTCCATTACAGTCACGCCACTAACATATTGCTCACCGTGGGTACCCGATGAAAGTTCCGTACTAAAAAAGTCCGCTTCCTTACTCAGAACGTCGTCAAGAAACGCTTTTGTTATTAAAAAAGACTTTGGATTTGAGACAGTTACCTTTTTTATCTTAGATGCATACCACGGTGAGGCACATACACAGAGAACCTTTGCTATTTTTTTATGATGAGTTTTAAAATACTCACACTGAAAACCTTTTTGGTGTATAGTATCCAGTATTTCGTGAAGTTGGGAAAGGAGTGTTATCTCAATCTTTTCCGGATGAGCGTGTTCACCTATTACAAAAGGAACTCGGACGGTAAAGAGTGCTTCTGGAGGCAAACCTTCTTTAAAAAGAACAAGTGAGCCTGCAATTGAAGCATTGCCGAGGTCAAGAACAAGACAAACATCTCCTTTTTTGTCAGATGAATTGAATAACATGTAACTATTCTAACACAGAAAAAGTGTAAAGTTTTAAAGTGTAAAGTTTATAAAGTAAAATCAAGATTGAACTTTACAAACTTTCAACTTTCAACTTTCAACTTTCAACTTTCTACTTCTAACTCAGTGTCGCTTTAATTCTGCGCACTCCTGCCGAAACAGCTTCTTCTTTTGCAATCTTAAATACTCCGAGTTCTCCAACATTGGTAACATGCGGTCCTCCACAGAATTCTTTTGAGTATGCAGATTCAATTGAGTCGCCGATAAAATACACAGATACTTCATCTCCATATTTGTCTCCAAAAAAGTGAAGTGCCCCAGTTTTTTCTGCGTCCTCTTTTTTCATGACTACTTTCTGCATCGGGAGTTTAAGAGCGATTTTTTCATTGACAATGTCTTCTACTTTCTTCTTTTCTTCCTCAGTCATTTTCTGTGGGTATACAAAGTCAAAGCGGAGTCGCTCTGAAGTGATATTTGAGCCTTTCTGCTGTACGCTCTCTCCGAGCACGTCTCGAAGCGCCTGGTGAAGCAGGTGCGTAGCAGTGTGGTAGCGAACTTCTTGTACTCCCGTACCTCCCATTCCCCCCTTGAATTTTTGTTCGCTTCCCGAACGGGATAACTCTTGGTGTTTCTCGAAAGCATCTTTTTCTTCTTGTATTGTTTGCTGGTCAAATTCTATCCCCCAATCTCTCATAATTTCTTGAGAAATTTCAATAGGAACACCGAAGGTTTGACGAAGGTTAAATACTTCTTGCCCATCAACACGAAGTATATTTCCTTTTAAAACTATACCTTTAGGTAGATTTTCAGGATCAATACCCCCAACAGC
>Ga0163152_10005709_pt1 | contig 14432 bp, 11 predicted proteins | sample OliLakLV19MP8IB2_FD_148635 | JGI IMG/M metagenome (GOLD analysis project Ga0163152, IMG submission 148635) | Freshwater microbial mat bacterial communities from Lake Vanda, McMurdo Dry Valleys, Antarctica - Oligotrophic Lake LV.19.MP8.IB-2 | ecosystem: Environmental > Aquatic > Freshwater >... | reverse complement strand
TTGTCGTAGGCGCGGTCGGCCGAGCGGAACGCAAAAGAGTCACCCCCGACCGGCACCAGGACGCTGCGTCGCGGTCCGGCCGCGGCACGCCTCGCAGCACGGCTAAAAATGAACCCCGCGTGGGCACCGCCAAGTGACAGACCTTGCCACTGAGCGACCCCCTCTGTGACTTCGCCGGTAATGAAGACGGCCCTGACCCAACCCGTGCGGTCCAAGTAGGTGAAGTAGCCTGGCTCTGCGGCTACCTCGGCCAAGATTTCGACGGCGGGCAGGGACAACCTGCCAAACGTCGGCCGGCCGTCGATTCCTTTAGTACCGCCGAACCGAGCCCACTCTTGGTGACCATGCGTTAGCAGCACCTCTCGGGAGAGGCACTGGAGCCGCTCCGTAATGCACAACCAGCGCTCAATCGAGCTGAGGCCACTGTCCCACGCATCGCGGCGGCTCTCAGCCTCTTCGAGCGGCTGCTGGTCGAACTCACAAGGGTCATCGTCGTCTACCCGTCGAGCGTCGGCCAGAAGGTCGCGCACGTCGGAGTCGACAGCCCTTGATGGAGGCAATACTGCGGCGGGGGTGAGCATGGCATCCTTTCCTTCTACAGCGGCGCCTTTTCGACGCCGGCAGAAATGGGTTGGTTACCGCTCCTTGGTAACCAGTTTGGTGTACATGGATCTTACCGGACTCTGGTTAGACCAGGCAAGCTAATCTTACTGGTTTCACACGATACTACATGTGAGCCCGGTTGTTGACGTTAACAACCGCTTGTCGCGACATGAGTCTCATGCCCAATGCGGGGGGTAGCTTGTTCGGTATCGATGCTGATGCGGTCTACTGTCGTTCCAGAGAAGGGCATGTACATGGCACCGCTGGCCACGGCTGAGACCTGGTATCCGTTAACGAGAGGCCGTGGCCCTCAGCCGGGGGGCTGCTACGCCCGGTCGGTCCAACGAAGAACCGTCCGGCTGCGTGACAGTAGCGTCATCGACCTGCTGGTCGCAGCCGAACGTTCGTCGTTGCCGGTGACCACTATCACCCGGGGTCATGGCGCTCGTTAGGAACCCAGAAACTGTACGAACAAGGGGCTCAGCTCCAAGTCGAGCTCTTTCGGACCCGTTCTGCGGAGCGAATCGAAGAGGCGCTGGCTGCCAGAGAGTTCTGGGCGCCAACACCCGGCGACGAATCGTACTCGCCGCAGCTCGATGATGTTGAGCAAAGTGAAGGCGTCGTACAGCCGCTCGTGCCATCGCCGCGGCCAGAGGTCAGGGTCGTCTCCCCAGAGGGTTTCCGCCAGGAGACGCTCGTCGATCGTCTGTTGGCGGCTACCCAGCACGATGTAGGCCGCCCACAACTGCGTCGGGAGCACAGCAGCAGTCTGGTAGCTGACGAGCTGGTCTGCGAGGATTTCCTCACGTGACCGTTCTGGCTGCTGTCCGCTTAAGGCGGCTTGGCGAACGCGTTCGAGCTCTGGGTGGACACGGCAGTTAATCGAGCTGCGGGACACTGGCCCGAACAGGAAGCCGCTCCCATCGCCCCCCAGGGCAACGCCGAACTCTTCGGCCGGGCTGCTGGGGGCCACGACAGCCCACGCCAGGCCCGACTCGTCGAGGTAGCAAAACCTCCGTTCTAACGACCAGTAGTAGGCTGCTATCTCGATACCGATCGAGGAGGTTGGCACAAAGGTATGGTGACCGTCGGCGTCGAGCACACCACCGGCTTGTATCCAGGCCTCGTGGCCGAACTCCGCCTCGTACCGCTGTGACAACACGCGCACGGCCTCGTCGAGCGATGGCCAGTCTGGGATGACTTCGAGCTGTGGCCGAAAGCCGACGTCGAACGGAGCGGTTGTCGTGGACTCGACGGGCGGAACGCGCGACGCGTCAGGAAGCCGCCAGCTGGATCTCGAGGAGCGTTTCATAGATTCCCTTTCGTAGTACAGATAGATGTCGAACGGTTAGCTGGGATGGGGACGGTCGATAGTGGCTGCGATTGCACGGCCGTCGGTCGACCGGATTTGTTGACGTTAACAACCGGGCCAGTTCAGGAGTGGCAGGTGGCAGTCGCCCCGAGTGCGTTCGCGATCGACTCCTCGAGCTCGGCGGGCGTGCACTCACCGGGGTCTTTTCGGCCCGGTGGCAGGGTGGCCAGCAAGACACGCACGTCGCCCCCGTCGCCGCGACGCTCGCGGAGCAGCTTGAGACGAGCCTTCGGCATATCCTTTGCCGCGTCAGGGTCGTACATCAGGACGATCGGGCGACCGATCGCCAACGTACGAATCAGGAAGCGCTGAGGGTCGGAGAGCTTCTTGCCCAGGAGGGCCACGGCACAATCGCCGAGTCGCCAAGCATCCGTGGGGCCTTCGACGACTACAATGACTGGAGTCTTGTTAGCGCCGGGACGGCGATATACCAGGTCCTTTTTGTGGAAGCCACGACGGTTACAGTATTTCGGCTCGGTCGACTCGTTGGTGGCCCTACCAGTCCATCCAGCCAGGCGGGGAGCCATTTCCGAGAACCTCGGTCGGCCATAGATCGGGATGATGATCCGATCGAAAACCTTGGGGTTCTCGGAGATGCTCACGTCGCAGTAGCCGACCCCCCAGCGCGTGGAGAGTTCGTGGACGTCAAACCCGCGACCTTCGAGGTACTGTCGGGCTTGATGACCAACCGGCAGTTCGTCGAGGCGAACGAACGTGACCGGCAATCCTGGTTCAGCACTGCGTGACTGCGACTCCCAGTAGTGCCAGACCGCCAGCCGCAGATCCTCGCGTCGCGCTGGGTTATCAAGGCAGCCAAGAAGGCAGTGCACACGTCCCAGCGGGTCGGATTCGTCGCCAAACTTCTGCCATTCGTTCCCGACATATAACGTAGGGTGCACCGTGCGACAGTATGGGCAGGCAACTGCATACCGCTCGCCGAGTTGTGCGACATCGGCAAGCCCTGGTGGCTCTGGGCCGGTCTGCTGCGGCCGCTGGCTTGGTACGTCCTCGTCGTCCACGCGAACGTCTTTGAACACTCGCACAAGCTCTTGATGCAAGGGGCTATTAATCACGGCAACCTCCTAACGATGGTGGTGGTAGTAACGTAGACGGCGCGCGCCGTCCTAGAGTCTCGACAGCACTGGGACGGATCTAACTATCGGTCCTGCAAGGCAATAGCTGCTCGTCCGTCCCAGTCGGTGTCTAAACAAGTTCTTGACTATCTCTCTTTCCAGTCCGGTCGTTTAGTTCAGGGGAGGACTTATCGAAGATATTTCTCCATTTAACTGGGACGCTGGGACGGGATGACTCTAACTATCTATTGTTCCACGATTTGCAACGTCCCAGTAACCATCACATGCGCGAGACAGGGTGGGACGACCGAGACGTTGTGACAGTTGCGGCAGCAACTCGCGCGACCTGTGGTAGTACCAGCAGACACTGCGCGAACCCATGCCGGTGCTAGGCCCCGAATGCCGGTGCCTGACTCAGGTAGCGGATAAGCGCCTCGTTAACGAGGCTGACTCGCTCGTAATAGTAGCCGCGACTGCCCCGGCTGTAGCGTTCTCGAGTTACCCCTCGCAGCGAGTGCATCCGTTTCCCAAATTTCGCCTTTCCGAGCGGCTTAGCGCCGTTGCGTTTACAGAAGGCATGGTAGAGGTCGTACGCCTGCACGGAGTCGGCATGGCCACCCTCCTGGAATACGAGGCACTCGTCCACGAACAGCCGGAACGGATCGGACTGCAGACGGTGCTCGGTCAGAGATGCAGCGCATACCGCACAGGTGGTAAACCCGCCCTGCCGTAGCAGCCGTCGCAGCCCAACGAGCGCCCAGTTGAGGATTCCCGGCAGTTCCTCCCTGAGCTTCGCATCTAGATCGGGGTCGGCTGGCTGCTCGAGGCAGGACGCAGTGCCATGTGGCTCGCAATACAGCTCAGTACTTCGATGCACGAACCGCACGTAGAACGGCATGGTGATCATTCGCCGCCACAGGCCGTCGCTGCGGTCGCTGACCGTCGGCAACTCGTTGGTCGCGAAGATCAGCTTGGCTGTGGATCGCATCGGAAAGGGATCCTTGTACTTTGCGTTTACCTGAAGTGGCTCGCCCGAAACCAACTGCTTTAGGATTCCCTCGGCTGCGATATCAACGTGGGCCATGTCGCTGCTAAGATTCGCCAGTTTCCCAACGAGCTGGGCAAGGTGGTACTCGGCACCGAAGTGATCCAAGGCGACATGGCTGACGTTGTCTGGGCCAAGCATGGCTCTCCAGGTGTTCATGATCGTCGATTTGCCGTTCGCGCCGTTGCCAAACATGATCAAGAGCTTCTGAAAGCGACAGTCAATTAACAAGCTGTATCCCATGAACTCCTGGAGGACATCGACACGGTGATCACTGTCGTTGACCAGGGGAAGAATCATGTTCAGGGTCTCGATGAAGAGCGAGCACTGAGCTTCCGGATCGTACCCGTAGGGGATTACGCTGGTGTTAAACAGTGTGGGAGAATGAGCGACCAAAGTGGGGAGCTGATCGGCGTCCGAATTAAGTCCGAGCACACCGTTTTGGAGCGCCAGAATGTGAGCACTCTCCACCACCAGCGGCTTCTGACTGGTAACGCGAAACGGCGGCGACGTCCCCCAGCAGTCAAGGATGCTTTGGCCCTTTAGATTCGTGATGACGTCCCGTACGTAGCGGTCCGTGTGCTTGGAGTGCGGAGCCTGCGCAAACAGATAGGCAACCACCTGGGCCTTAAGTAATGCCTCGGGTAGCGTTACCCACCGATGACCATCCCAGCGCCAGAACTCATTGCTAAAGTAGCGCAGGTGCGGCGTCTCGGCGAGGAGGTCCTCGTAGTCCTCGATTTGGGCATCGCCCCCGACATAATGGATGTACGCGGTTGCTGTTAGCGTTGGGTTGTCGAGCGTGATGCCGGGATAGGGACCACCCCCGCCGGAAATCTCTTTCACGAGGGTGGGTACCCGTGCTCCAGTGACACCCAGTTCACGGAGCCGATCGCGAATGGCAGTGGCCGCGGATGTTTGGGCAACTCCGTGAAAGAACTCGCGCGCCGCTTCAATCGCGAGTTCTAACGTCGATTGGTGCGCCTCCAGGTTCTCTGGCGGCGCGATCGCTGCCACCAACGCTGCAAACAGATCGGGGTAGGAACCCGGCTGACCATCGAGCTGTACCGAGTACGACACGAGCTGGTTGGCAAAACTGTACAGGCCCGCGCGACACTGGGAGGGCCACGATGGAAAGGCGCGCACCGTTAACACGACCGGCTCCACGGCGCCGCCGCACCACTCGATGATGGCTGCGACGTCGGCCTTGTCGGTGAGCAAGTGTGGATCGATCGATCGGGTTTCTCCGTCGACCGTGATAATCAAAAAGGCGAAGTCATCGGGACCAGCATTGGCGTTGTCTGGGCATGCTGGTAAAATATTTGTGGACATATAGGGTCTCCGAAATACTGTGTGTCCTTGACGCCCGTCGGCTGATTCCCGGCGGGCGTCGTCGTTGTTGACGACAACAAACTTCTTTGTCTTCGAGTCAAGAAACCGGCAACCAGCGTTGGCTGCTCCACTACGGTAAGTGCGGACGGCAAGAACTCTGAGATGCGGGCGGGGCGCCACCGCCGATTGCCTGCCATCGCCCCGGCGTGCGAACGATACTTTGAGTTTCCAGTGGCGCTTGCTCGACCTTCACGAACTACTGCTCTTGAGGGTTCGGCCGGTCGCGTAACTTCGCGATCCTTTTGGCGTAGCGCTTTGCGGCTTGGGCACTGAGAGTGGCGGGTGGCTCGTGCAGCGTAAAAGGGGATCCGAATACTCCGAGGGGTTGTGCTGTCACCCATCCCAGTGCCCGAAGTTCGTTCAGGGCGCTCGCCAAGGTGCGATTGGTTAGCCCGGTCAACGCGCCCATCTCCTCGCAGTACCCCCGGTTTTCGCCGGCCGCGGCGAGATGTCGTAGCGTCAGCAGAAGCTTGATCGCCGCAGGGCTCGCCAGCGCGAAACCAGGCGTGGCCGGCGTTGGCAGGGTTGGTCCTTTGGAAACGCTTTTGGCAGGGCTGGTTTGCAGGACCTCTTCTTTCTCGTGTGACGAGTCAGACACTAGAAACTTTGCAATGCGCGAGATCATGGTCAGGCTCCCTTCTTGGGGTTGGTTATGCGGCACGAGGGGCAGCCTTTTGCGACCCATTCGCCGATGTCAGAAGCACGCCACAACGCTTGACGGCCGATGGGCTTACCAGCGCGAAGCCGGGGTTGTTGGGGGTTGGCAAGGCCGGTGCAACCGAAACGTTTTCGGTTGCATCGTGCGTCTCGGTCGCCGCGCTGAGCGCCTCCTCGCTGAACTGCTCCTGACCATAGACTTGGTCTGGGATGTTTAGCAGAGCGTTTGACACAATCGTGATCTTCTAAAAGTACTCGGTGATCGACCCTGGTTTTGATCTACGCGTTGTCGATCCTGGCCGTGGTGACGCTGTCGCCGCTCGGCGCGCTTCGAATGCCGCCAATTCCTCGACATCGACGCGATACCTCGGCCGTGCCCCTCGCCGAGTCGCGACATCCATCGCGCGCAGTTCGCCGCTGTGAATCCACGACAAAACCTTGTCGGCACCTATGCCCCATAGCCGCGCGATCTCGGGCGGCGAAAGCTTGCGCCTAGCACCCTGAGTTATTTTCACCACCAAAGTCCTTGCGTGCGGCCCGCGATCGCAATGTGGATTCAACCTCGTCCGGATCAAACATTAAGGGTCGGCGACTTGCTCGCATGCACGGGATCCAGCCTCTGCGAGCCCATGCCCTGACGGTGTCGACTTTCACGCCAAGCCGATCCGCTAGTTCACACGCACTTAGAAATCTCATCACACATCTCCGGCAACGTTCGTGGGGATTCTATGCGCGAGGAGATGAAACGCAAGTCTTTTATGGGTATGGACTTGCGGTATGGGTGCGGTATGGGGCCGCTATGGATTTGCCGAGGCCAGGGGACCGCGATCGGTAACGATGCGTTACAAATCAACGTCTGATTGCAGGGAAGCGGTGAAGCCAGCGATCAACCGGACCGATCCGCTCCGCGGGCGGCACGGAGTTCGCTCGTGCTGCACGAACTAGCACGGCGATAGGGGCAATAGGCATCGACTTCGGCAATGCAACTCGCGACTACGAGTTCTATCAAACCGCTTTACAAGGGCTCAGTTCCTTGCCGGCAGAATCCGAACACCTGACAGAGTGTTCCGCGCGTTTATGCGTGGGTATAGCGCGACAACGCGGCTCCCGAGGGCCAGCCCGACATTACCATCACTGGCATAGAGAGCTCAAACGTGATAAGCAGTGCGGCTAGAAGATAAATGCACTGCTCGGAGCGGATGTTTCTTAGCCGTTTGTTAGTCGAGGCAGCGGCACAAGTCCATAGCCGTTTCCTGATTGTTTAGCGAGCCTGACGTGCTTGGCAAGCTGGGGATTAGACCTTACCAGGCGCTTTAATACCTGATCCGCGTCCCCGTGGCCGCTTTGGGCTTTAAGTTCTTTTAGTGAAAGCGCTCCGGGAAACGCGTTTACCAACGTCGCGATTACATCAATTCTCGCCCGGGTTGACAGAGTGACCAGTTCGCCAGTTATGCGAATTCGGCGCTTTGTATGGTCAACGATGCTGATCGGGCAGTCAGGTTTTTTCGGAATCGCCTCCTCGGTATGACTCAGCCTCTCTTCGACGCGCGGCTTCTCTAATCCAATGAGACTAAGTTTCCCGGATTGGAACTCCGATTCAAGTCGTCGAATCTCAAGTTCAAGCTGAGTCCGAGTGTCCTGAACCTCCTGCGAAGTTGGGCGTTGTATCAATCGAATCGCTTCACGAATCGCTTCCGCCTCACCGATCACCTCGGCTGGAATTAGTTCAATGTGTTTCGCTAATGCGTCGATCCTGAGTTTCACCACTATACCGTCATCGGCATCCACTCCGCGTTCAGCACACCAGCGCAACACAGTGCGTTGACAAAGCACCTCTTGTGTAACGAATACGAGTTTATGAGCCAATTGGTGACAGGCTTCATGCGCCGTTGGCGATGTTATGTCTGCCAAGTGAACAATTCTAGGACTTGCGGATGCCAACGCCGCTTGACAAATCCATAGGTTGTCAAGCCATCTGCCGGAAACGTATTTCTCGAGGCACAAAAGCGAACTTGCAAGATCGTTGGCGTCAATCGAGTCAATTCTGCCGAGCAACTCATCGGCTCGAAGAAGCATCTTTAATGCCGGGTCGTGCAGTGCTTGGGCCTGCTGCGAGCGCGTGATCTGGCCGAGCAGAGTAAGAGCGTCCAGTGTGTTCATGGGGCGTCGGCGAGCGGGCGGTAGGTGGACTAAGAATGCCGGCCTAGATAGTCACACAACCCCGAGCCGGTGTCCATCAATCTAACTTCGAGTGTTGAGCTGCGGTTTTCTTCAATTTAGCCGGGGCCGCGAATGCGTGCGAAATGAGGTAATGAGGTTTGCGGTGGGGTGCGACGTTACGCCGTGCCATTTGGTCGATCCGCCGGGCATTGAAAAAGCCACCCCCGCACAGAATCCGTCACGGCCTTAAGCCGCTCGTCACTGATCCGCTCGCGGTAGACGCTGGCCATGTCGTCGCGGGCGTGGCCCATGATGTGGTCAACGGCTACCTGGTCCCGGGTCTCGCCGGCGATCGTCTCGAAGGTGTGGCGGAGCGCGTAGAAGTTCAGGCCGGGGCGGTGCAGCTTTAGGGACTTGAGCAGCTTGGCCATCTCATTGGAGATTGGGTTGTCACTCGTCTCTTTCGACCATGGCTTGCCATACTTGGTAACGAACACAAGTCCGCTATGGCCAGCTTCTTTCGGTTCTGGCCGATTTGCTGCACGCCGAAGGGCAGCAACCGTCTCCGGCCAAAGTGGGCAACGACGCGGAATTCCCGTCTTCGGCCGAGGATAGTCAAGCCAACCGCGCCCCAGGTCGAGAGCTTGCTTGGGGAGCGTGGCCACGTCCTGATTTCCCAGACCACAGTTGATGCCCAACAGGACCATGGCATGGAGTTGTGGCCCGGCAGCCGCCATGATGGTTCGAATGGCCTTTGCCTCGAACATGCGGGGCCCCTTGGCATTTCGAGCCAACCGCAAGGTCTTCTTGCTGGGCCGCTTGAACAGGGGTCCAAAGCGAACTGGGCGATCAACTAACGCTATGTCGTAGGCGTATTTGAACACGACGCGAATCCGCTGGATCTCATTACCGAGGGCGACGGGCCCACGCGTCTTGGCGAGCGACGACCGTAGTTCTTCAAAGTCTTCGGCGCCGAGGTCCATGACTAGCCGCATGCGTCCAAAGGCATCGACGATGCGGGTACAAACTGACTTGTAGTCGTTGAAGGTTCGCTCGGTGATCTCGCCGGTGTCAGCGAGCATGCGCTTGGCAGTCAAGAAGCGATTGCAGAGGTCTCGGATAGTTGCTCCGTCGGACGATGCTCGGGGGCGGCGGCCGGCATATAGGTCGTCACGCTGATCAAGGTACAATTGCAAGGCTGCGTCCGGGTTCCCCCAGGGGCCGAAGTAGTACAACTTGCCGCGAATCTTCTTGGCCCAGCGCTTTGTGGCGTGCGGGAAAAGAGGGAAGTCCGGGTACGGCTTGGCGGGCTTGGTGGCACTCGGGTGGCCGCTGGATTTGGGCATGATGCTATCAGGATCTGAGCTATGCAGGTGTCAGAACGGGTGTCACACAGGTTTACCAGCCTCCCAAAACGAAGTCAATAAACTACTATAGCAATACAACTTAGCGCCCGTAGCTCAATTGGATAGAGCAGCGGACTTCTAATCCGCAGGTTGCTGGTTCGATTCCAGCCGGGCGTAATGACTTACGTCGATCGCGGGTAGGTGACACTCGCAAAACACTACGCTGAGGTTTGTGATGGTCGAGAAACTGCCTGCCTTAGGTCGACGGCTCACCGACATTCTGCAAAGCGAATTCTGGAAGCATCCAATCGTCTCGACTGTCGCCGCCGCCGGCATCATTGGACTCTGTGCCCTCGGGTAGACGAGGTACAACGCGACCGATGTATCTACTTCAGATGTAGCTGCCAAAAACCTGAGCTTCACCGACACGAAACTCGAGCCCCAGCCGATCAACAAAAAGGGCGACCGCTTCGAGAAGGGCGACGCCTTCGAGGTTGAGCGGGCCACGTTCGTTTTCACGATCGAGAATTCTGGTGACAAGCCGATCCATGCGACCGCCGTCGGGTTGCTGATCGACGAAATACAAAAGATCGTGATGGAGCGAACAACTCACCTTTGGACCAAGGCCATAAACCACGACGGCTACACAGAGACATGGATAACGACATCAGCGAAGGCCGGCGATTTTCTTCCCGTTGGAAGCACCATTGACGTTGAGCCAGGCGGGCAGCGACAGATCAAAGTTTGGTTCATGTCCACTGACACACCTGCTATTGGAGTGCTACGGGTGCGTGGCAGAATGCAGGTTCGGACAGCGGAGGGCGTTGCAATCAGCGCCCCATTTTACGTTGAGATTCACTCCGACAGCCAGGAAATGCACTACGTCAAGAGCGGCGGCGTCTAGGTGCCCGCCTTCGGCTTCGAGCACAGCGCGTAGCGCGTGTCGAGGCCGCGAAATCACGAGTCGCGATCAATCGCCGAGCCGATCTTGGAAATCCTCGCGCCACACGCCCGCCAGCGCCGGGACTTTGAGCAGGCGCCGCAGGTCGTCCGGCGCGGCATGGCGATTGAGCATCAGCGCGAACATGTCGACGACCGTGATCCGGCGTTCGTCCGTGTGGACCTGCTCGATCGAATCGCCAGGGCCGACCTCTCCCTCTTCGACAACCGCGAAGTAGATGCCAGGCCAGCCCGCCTTGAGAAAGGCCTTGACCATCGTGGGGTCGCTGAAGCGGATCCCCAACTTGAAGCAGGGAAGCCGCGGCTGCGTGACGACCAGCCGGGCCGTGCCAACGCGGAACTCGTCGCCAATGTGAACGCGGTCTTCGACAAGCCCCTCGATCGTCAGGTTCTCGCCGAACGCGCCAGGAGCGAGCTGACGGCCGACTCGCGTTTCCCAGTCGGCGTAGTGCTCCGACGGATAAGCGTAGACCGCTTTGTCGGGCCCGCCATGCACGGTCAAGTCAGCTTGCGAGTCGCCGGCAAGGTTCAAGGTGCGCAGCGCGATCCGGCCAGCCACCGGGTCTTTGAAGATCGCCGTGCTGACGAGCGTGCCTTGCCAGGGAACCTCGCGAGGCATCCCGACATTGACCGACAACACTCGCATGGCTGTGCTCCAGGGTCGTCATCAATTCACGGCGTGGCACGTAAGGGTGCCAGGCTGTCCCGTCACAGCGTCTTGAGATACTCGAGCACGGCGTGCTTTTCGTCTTCGCTCAATTGCTCGGGGAAGCTGTGCCCAGCCGCGCTCTTGCCGCGTAGTTGCGTGTTGAAGTAGCGGCGTTTGTCGTCGGCGCGGCGCACGTCGGGGGGCAGGGCGTCGTACTCCTGCACTTCGAGCCCGACGCGCTGTTGGTCAAAGCCATCTTCGCTGCGCAGCCAGACCGTCGGGCGCTTCGCCTCATGCAGGACGTGCCAAAGCGTCGGCACCGAGCCGTTGTGAAAGTACGGAGCCGAGGCCCAGACGCCATCGAGCGGCGGAGCGACGTAGCCGGTCGGCTTTTCGACAACGTCTAACTTGCCGAACTCGCCGAACCAGCTTTCGTGATAGAACCGCCGATGTTCGACCGGCATGCCGTCGAGCCGCGCGCGATCTGTCCCGATTTCGTCGATGTCGACGCGCTTCTCGGGGTAGCTGCCGTCGGGACCGTATGTACCGTGACACTCGGCACAGGCACGGTTGAAGATCGGCCGACCGCGCTCGGCCAACTCGCGATCGATCGCGTAGGGGTACTGCGGCGGCTCGACCGATTCGATCCAAGCCAGCACGTCCTGAAAGTCCGACTCCCAGCTCTTGATCGTGTCGGCAGAATTGGCAGGCACCAGCACGAACTGCATGATCACCCGCGCGGTCTTCGGCACGAAGCCGTCGATATACAGGTGCGTTTTCTTCTTGGTGTTCCAGAACGGCGGCGCGTCGAGATCGTAGTGCTCGAACGGGACTGTGCGAGGGGTTTCCAGCAGATCGAGGTTGTCGTCGCGCATGGCCGACAGCAGCACGCTGGCGGTTTGCGCATTGGTCGCGCCGTTGGATCTGCTCATCGGAATCATCGCGCCGCTGGCCCTGCCGGGCGAAAGAGGGCGGCCCGCAGCGACCTCGGCTTTGGCCACGTCCTGCATCAAGGTCTGAAAGGCGTAGTGCGAGTTCGGCAAACCGGTGATCACGCGGCCGGCCACTTTGCCACCGTGGCAGGTTAGGCAGTTCATGGCCCACCCAGCGCCGGTATCGACGACGCCCAATGGCGCGCCGTCGGGCGAGTCGGGATTGGGCACCAGCCCGTAGCGCGAGAAGGTCATGCGGCGGCGCTCGGCGGGCGTGGCAATTTCAGCGGCGGATTTCAACTCGGGCGGCCAGACGGTCCAGAGCGCGTCGAATTCCGCGGAGGTGAAGTCGACCGGCTGGTACGGCTTGCCGGTCAGATGGCGGTAGCCGCGCGCGGCAGCGTCGGCGGTGCGCACTGATTCACTCGCGACGGCCGGAGCAAGTTCGGCAGCGCCTGCTCTTTGCGTGGCAAGAGAAAGCCACAACCCCGCGGCGAACAGGCAGGCCACAGTGCCGCGCGAAACGGAGTGGCGCAATAGGGAGACGCGTAGAATCGAAATGCTAGTCACGGTGCTCAAATCTCACGGCCCGAATGCTTGGGAGAATTCGACGTTGTGGCGCAATTATACGGCGCAATGTGCCCTAGGAAGCCTCCACCGCTTTACGCCCGTGAACGGAACACAAAAGGGATCGTCAAATCGCGCAGCGATCGACGTAGTCAGCAAAATGCTCGAGCGGTGGTGTGGCCAGGCCGACGACCTTGGCGGCGTCGTCCCAGCGCCTGAGACGCACCGCGGCGGCGCAGTGCGGCGATGCTTCAAACGCCGCGCGCTCGGCGTCGCTGAGCAAGCCTCCTTGCAATTCGAGGCTCACGAGCGACGGTCCGCTGAGAAGTTCGCGATAGGCCGGTTCGACGGTGCAGAGATAGCGCTTCGCGGCGACGTGCATTCGCACCGGTTCGACCACTTCGGGTCCAAAGCGCTTGGCCAGCCAGTTGGCGGCGGCCGCCTCGTGGTGGTCGTCGATGCCCTGTTCCGGAGCGTCGTCGGGGAGCGAGTGCACCAGGTGGCCGACATCGTGTAGCAGGGCCGCCGCGACGAGCGGCGCATCGGCCCCGTCGCGTTGGGCGAACAGGGCGGCCTGCAGCGCGTGCTCACGTTGCGTGACCGCCTCGCAACCGTATTGCGAACTGCCGCGAACGCGGAAGAGGTCGAGGACGGCGAGCGTGGTGGCTTTGAGCGGCATGGGTGGGAGTAAAGCCAATCTAGCCATTTCACCGGCGATTCGCAGGACAGAATGGCTGTTGCCCTGCGTCGCGTTTAGTTTTCCGCGCCGATCGCGTTATGTCTTGCGGTTTTCAAGGCCCTTGATGAGTCCACTGATCATCTTGGCGATCGTCACAAGTTGTCCACGTAGTGATTCATGCTTCGACTTGTTGAGTAGCCCTCGACGCCGAGCGATTTCGAGTAGCGGCACGCATTCCTGCGTGGAGCCGCGTGCGATGATAAAGAAGCTCCTGCGATCTGGTTTTGTGAATCGGCCGTTCCCTTCGGCCAGGTTCGTAGCAATGGAAAGCGCCGCGCGATTGAGTTGGTCGACTAGAAAGCCGTAGCCGCGAGGGAACTCTTGAGTGCATGCGGCAATCTGGTCCGCGAAGGCAACAGCCTTTTGATAGACCTCCAGTTTTCAAACAGGAAGGTCATGCGGCAGGCACGCACAAAAAAATTTGAGCAGTGGATCAGGAGACCGCAGGAGCGCATGTCGTGCCTTAGGCGACGATTCGCTCTGAATTTCACCTGCTCACCTACTCCTATGCTCTCCTGCTCTATTTTTGGCCGCTCCGCGGCACAAAAATGGAGGATAGGGGATTTGAACCCCTGACCTTCTGGCTGCCAGCCAGACGCTCTCCCAATTGAGCTAATCCCCCGATGGTTTGTTTCTGCCGGCCCAGCGCGGACGGCAACTGATTACCTTAGCTTAATTCGTTTGCTTTGACCTACCCGCTTGCTTCGGCCTGCTTCGAGGCAGACCTTGTGGCAAATTGTCCGGTTACCTAAAGTGACGCCAGCGACAGGCAGTCGGTCTGGCCCTACGTCAGGCAAAAGGTGTTGCTGGCCTTCGACCTGCCCCGGCTCGCTTCGCTGGCGGCGAAACAATCGGCACTCGGCTCGGGTGAGCCAGTCGCCGGGGGCGAAAGGAAACCTGACCCAAAAACCTGGGCAGGCAACCTTAAGCCGTTACC
>Ga0163152_10005708_pt1 | contig 14434 bp, 9 predicted proteins | sample OliLakLV19MP8IB2_FD_148635 | JGI IMG/M metagenome (GOLD analysis project Ga0163152, IMG submission 148635) | Freshwater microbial mat bacterial communities from Lake Vanda, McMurdo Dry Valleys, Antarctica - Oligotrophic Lake LV.19.MP8.IB-2 | ecosystem: Environmental > Aquatic > Freshwater > Lake... | reverse complement strand
ATTCCTTGGCTAAATAAAAAGCCCTGAAAGGGCGCGATAGTAGGAAGGGGGTTCAGCCCCTGACCAAAAAGCGAAGTGTGAAAAACGAATAGTGAAAAATGATTGTTATTGCTTAAGTCTTTGGATACTATGTTATTTAAAATCCTATGAAATAGGGGCAATCACCAAAACTTCGGTCTACTTTCAAGGTAAAACCTCTATATCCCGATGGACAATAGGTCCTTTCTTATCTCCGGATAAATCTGTGACATAACAATAAAATCTATGCATTCCAGGGTTTGCAAGTTGATATGTTATAATTAAATCATCTCTTGTAAGTGGACTTATTTCTCTCGTTTCAGCAAACTCTTCTCCTAAGAAATCAGAAGAGAATAAATCATGATGAATGTGGTATTTGCCCTTAGTAAGTCCAAGTTCTGGAAACAGTGGAAATCTTATAATAACCTCAAAAGGAATTCCAATTTGCACCGTATCCTTTTTCAATAATACAATTGGAATGTAATCCTCACGATAATTTGAAGCACTATTCGAATCCGGATAGACTCTTACATAATATGTGCTGTCATTATAATTTAAATTGATTGCTTTTAAACTAGCATTAAAATAATTCATAATTGTTTTGCCCTGTTTCTTGCCATTAACATAAGATTGTACTTGTTTGATTATGCCATTTTCATAATACATAATTGTATTTCCATTTAAATCATCATTACGAATTGATTGTAATGATTTTATTAACCCATTTTCATAATAATAAATAATATAATCAAGATTTGATATGTAATTTTTGGTAGTGCTCTTTATTAAAAGATTGTATTCATTAAAATAGTAACGATGCCTCTGATTTTTAGAAGCGTCATGTTACTATTCAATCACAAACTCTTCGTTATCACTTTGAACATATCGCTCTTTGCATGATATGAATACATGAATGTATACTATCATCAAGATTGCTCTATTTATCTTCTTTCTTCTCAAGGGGTCTAAAATAAATATGGGTTTGCCCATTTGACTCAAATTTAGTTTCTCTTTGGTATAATTTATTAGTTTCTTCTTGTCTTATAGTATCAATTCCTTCCTTTGTAGGGTTACCATATTTAATAAAATCTGAGGCTTTATCTATATTCTCTATTGATTGCCTCATACCATTCATGTGCAGCTGCTTCCGGAGCTTCGAGTTGAGCTAATGAATATTGGCACAAAGTATCAGGCCAATTATAATTTGCCGAATAAGGCTGTAGATTGATCATCAGAGTATCTGAGATTATCGTATCACACACATCGGCAGTTACCTTGAGCAGAATTCCGTTGACTTGTGCATAATGCCAAAAGACACCTATAGAATCGAGATGATCATTGTACACCAGACTACCTAAGTGAGAATAAGGAGGCAATATTTGCCAGGTGATATTGCTCGCACCATCAAATGAAATAGTATATGGCTCCGGCTCAAGATTATCGGGACATGGGTTAGTATTGCCCATGATCATTAAATCGTCAAATTCCTGTATATGAATTTCTTTGACTGCAAAGTTAGAATAACATTCTCCGTCCATCTTCCTGACTCTTAGAATATAAGGTCCAACTGAATTATTCCAAAGTACTTTGATTTCCTTTTCATTCGTAGGACCAATTATTTGCCCACCTGAAACCACCCAATGGTGTATTCCACTATAATTTGATTTGTATATAACTGTATCGCCAAAACAAACTAAAGCGGGACCTTGGATTATAGGCGGACTCACAAAATTACGTATAGTGAATGTGGTATCAATCATGCAAGCACCTGGAAAACCACCAGGCATCATTGCAGCTATTGTATAATTTCCAGAAGCCAGCCCTGCACTGGCTGGAATGGATATGGAAGAACTTGCCATCAAACTTTGGCTATTACCTTTCCTTTTAATCATTAGTGTCATCAGTTTGGTGATATTAATGGCTGTAGGTGAAATGGCTTATAATCAGTCTATTATATCTACTACAACTAAAAGCAACACCCCAGACAAATCTCTTTTAGAACCGCCCATTGCATCCAATACCCAAATAGCATCCTCCCTTATAAGAAATATTAACATCGATAAAAAAAAGAAGAAGGAAAGAAAGGGCAATCTCTTCACGATCCCCGTGATAGTCCATATAATCCATGACCCTTCCTTCGATGATGATATTTCACCCTACTCCGATGACGAGGATATATTAACTGGCATTGAATGGATAAATAACCTTTTCGCTGGTGGGCCTGCCTGCCCAGGAGATCCCACCTCTATAGCGACAGAGATAAGGTTTTGTTTAGCCACTAGAGATATTAATGGGTCTCCAACTACCGGAATAAACAGATTTCCTAGTGGATTAACAGATATGGATCTCTGCAATGATGACCTTGCTCTTAAGTCTATTCCAAGGGAATCGGGAAATCTTTTCCCAGATACCAGTTATCTGAACTTGTACATCGTCCGAGGGATACGTGCTTCATGTCAACCTGGAGACTCCTTAGCTGGTGGGTACGCTGCTTATCCAGCCGCTCATGGTACATCTTATGATGGAATTGTATTGGAAGCCATCACCTGGATGCACCATGACTGCAATGTTCGCAAAGTAATTCTACATGAATTAGGCCATTATTTCAATTTGAAACATACATGGCAGGGTAATTCTTGTATCAACGAAAATTGTAGCATTGATGGTGATGGGGTCTGTGATACGCCACCTGACTTTGACATCAATATTTATCCATCCAATCCTTGTATGCAAGGGTTGCCAGTCAATACTTGCTTTTCAGATGTCAATCTAACAGATCCTAACAACCCCTTTCTTGATGATCAGCCTGATATGACATCCAACCTGATGGACTACGCACCTCCTGCATGTATTTCTGTTTTTACAGCTGGTCAGGCAGAGCGGATGATTCAGACTCTTGAAGGTCCCAGGTCAAGTTTAATGAATTCCAAAGGATGCGAACTTCCTTGTCAGACTCCCATAACCCTGCAGATCGAATGGCCATCCTCACCAGTAATATTTGGTTCCCCTGTAACAATTACACAAAACTCGCTAGGGGCTTCATCTTATAAATGGAGTTGGTATGATGGGGAATCTTCAAATCAGGATTTATTTTATCCAGCTGATAGTATAGGAAAATTTGAGGTCTGCATGGAGGCCATTGGAAATACGCCGGAATGCAATGCAACTGAATGTCAAATCATAGAGGTTGTTTGCACCCTCTCGATTCCAACCATTAGTCTTTCAGATTATCAGGTGGATCCCAATGAAACCGTATGGTTGACACACACTACACCTTCTCAATCAGGCTTTAGTTATAATACATGGTTCATTAATGGAGAGCCTCTTGGTCAGGCCACATCCATTCCTTACACAGCGGAAGTGCAAGGCTCTACCACAATTTGGCTTGAAGCATGCAGGCAGGGCTGTTGCACGCAAAGTGAACATGATTACCTCTCGGTAGGATCATGTCCAACTGGGAAAGAAGCAAATCACTGGATGTTCGGCAGAGACAGGATTCATCTTGATTGGAATTCTGGTTTTCCTGAAGAGCAACCCCGGGCCAATGGCAGTTTCGGTGAAGCATCTACTGCTGCGATTGATGTCAATGGAGACCTGCTTTTTTACACAGACAATTATCGTGTATATAATAGAAATCATCAAAGGATGACAAATGGCCTTCTTGACAGTGATACAGGACCTTCGGCTACTCAATGCCTAACAATACCCCAACCTGGGTCAGATAGCTTGTGGTATTTGTTTTATCCAGATGCACCATTGTCAGGAGATCTTGATCGCGACACAACCACAAAACTTTATTATGCTATTATTGATATGAGCCTTGATTTAGGACTTGGCGATGTAATAGATAAAGATCAGGTGATTCTTCAACCATCAACTGAAAAAGTTGCAGCAGTAAGACATTGCAATGGTACCGATTGGTGGATTGTCGGCCATGAGTCTGGTTCAAATAAATTTTACTCATGGATACTTTCTAAGAATGGTTTAAGCATTCCCATTATTAGTACTATTGGCATTGCTAAATCAAAACGCAAAACAACAACAGCTTGTGAAATGAATATTTCTCCTGATGGACAAAAAATAGCAATAAGCACAGGACCAGATTATACATTTGAGCCCATCCCTTCGTCCACAGTAGAAATTTTTGATTTTGATCCTTCTTCAGGAATTATTAGTGATCCAATAAATCTTGGAAATTTTCGAGCTGATCTTCCAGGATTTGGAATTATTTATGGACTTGAGTTTTCTCCTTCATCTGAGTTCCTCTATTTAGCTAGAGGGCACTATTGGGACACCCTACTACAATATGACCTTCGAGACCCAGCCGCAAATGCAATACTAAATAGCCGTACCGCAGTTTACGCGTCCATTGATCCTAAAGCGGATGAATTTACTGCTATGTTGACTGGTCCAGATGGAAGGATCTATATAGGCAATGCATGAAAGCCTAATTTAGGTGTAATCCTGCAACCTGATCGAATCGGAATTTCTTCCAATTTTCAAAGTCATGGAATTGATCTTGATCGTGGAGAAGTATTTGTCGGCCTACCCACTTTTCCAGCAGGAATTTATACACCGGGCAAACCTTATATCAAGGGCCCATTTATACTTTGCGATACTATTAATGAAGCAAAATTTTACATCGGAGGCAATTGCCGGTATCAGGACTATGATTGGCAGATTGAGGGATCTTCCGGCATCCTGCGTACAGCTGGTGATTCCATATGGATCAAACCTGGTCAGGCTGGTACAGATATATTGAGCGTCACTAAATATACTGCCTGCGGTACCAAACATGACACATTTGAAATCCAGATTGAACCTTGTAAAATATTAAACACTTCATGTAACATCGATTTTACCTGGAGTGAAGCCGATACTGTAATTTGCCAAGGCGAGGATGCATATCTGCGCTTTTACACACAAGCTCCTTTTGTACAATATACACTTACTTCGGAAGGCAATACCAAAACACTTACTTCGCCAATGTTGGTTATACCCACACCACAGACGGATGATATTGTAACAATTTACTTATCAAATCTCGAAGGATGTGATACAATGATCACTGTTGGCATACATGTCAATCCTCCACTTCTAATCGCATTTCTCGAAGTGGATAGTGTCATCTGTATAGATGAAGTAGCTCAATTAAGTTTACTGCATCAGCCTGATCATCTTGTGGAGATATTTCCACCTGATTTGAGTTGGGTTATTACCAATCCAGCATGGCCTCTCGATTTTGGACCCATATCAATGGATACTACACTGTACGTGCGCATCCGCGATCCGCTGATGAGTTGTGACTCCTTTTTCACGTGGCATATTCGAGTCGATGACATTCAGCCTGTGAACTTTGACACAATTTTTATTTGCCATGGAGATAGCCTTGAAATAGATAACCAATGGTATTCAACTGACACCTTGATCACCAGTAGCTATACTCGAATAGGTTGCGACTCCTTGCATCATACTCAAATCCAGATTCGAACACCTCTACAAGCAGAAATAAATATTCAGGCGCCTTGTCAAGTGTCAAATGGAAGTTTGACAATCCATATGTCGTCAGGTGTAGCTCCGTTCCTTTATTCAATTAATGGAGGGCCCACACAAGGCGAACCATACTTCAGTCAGTTAGCAGAAGGAACGTTCACCATCACGGTCAAAGATGATAACGGCTGTTCTTTAGACACTACAATCACACTTATGGAAGGAATCTGGAATAGCGGACTAACTACTGATGTTTTAAATGCTACCTGTGATCTGGACAATGGGTCCATCATATTGCATTCTACCTCAACTGATATTTTTTATTCTTTGAATGGAAGTACTTTCTCTATAGATTCGGCTTATATGAATCTACCTGAAGGTCATTATTCTATCGTTGCCATGCATGCAGCCGGATGTATGGATACTATTTATGCAGATTTAGTTCAAACAGGAAAGCCTAAAATCCTTGACATAGTATCCGCTCCTGCCCATTGTGGTAGATCTGATGGCTCAATTTTGGTTTCTCTTATTGAGGGAGGTGTAGACCCATATTTAATAGGACTAAATAATCAAGCATTTGATACCTTGACTCATTTCCTAAACCTTGTAACTGGTCAGTATACTATCTACATTGCTGACTCTGTACAGTGCACTTTGGACACCTCTATATTTATTTCGCATTTGTCAGGGCCCGTGATCAGTGACATTAGTGTAAAACCAGCGCTATGTGGATTGCCGCAAGGCTCAATTGCACTTTCTGTGTTGATACTAATTTTTTAACCTGCCCGATAAATAATGAACCTCTTACTCCGGAACCCATATTCTTTTCATTACTCCCTGGTAGCTATTCTCTCTCTGTGACGGACTCCGCAGGATGCTCAGTTGTTCAGTCCGTTGTGGTTCCTGATAGTTTTAGTTTTACTCTTGAGATGATTGAGATAAAAGATGCTCATTGCGCAGAGAGTGATGGTTCGATTAATCTACACGTATCGGGTGGTCTGATTAATGTGTCCATAGAAGAGTTGCCCGGTCAAACATTTAATAATGACATTAATGGATTGCTTGAAGGGAATTACCATCTCCAAATTCGGGATGAATGGATGTGTACTTTGGACACAGTTATACAGGTGGAATCGGTTTGCGAGATTTACTTGCCTAACGTGTTTAGTCCCAATGGAGATGGTGTAAATGATGAATTTGGAACTGTTTCAGGAATGTCCTTTGATTTTTGGGAACTATTGATTTTCGATCGCGGTGGAAATATGGTTTTTAAATCCAATGATCCAATAGCAGGGTGGAACGGACTATTTAAAGAGGTAATAGTTCAGTCCGGAGTCTATGCATGGAGACTTGAATATCAACTCACCAAAGATCCAATACACAAATTTAAAAAGGGAGATCTGGCGCTAATTCGGTAGATTAGAAATAATGATAATGGATCTCGAGTTACTCAAAAATCGGATTGAACTCATTATAACAAACTTTAAAATTCTTCCCCCCAAACCAGATCAGCTATTCCCCTTTCCCTACCTAATCTACGCCAAATTCCCTTTCCTTCCCGTCCTTTATGAATCTGCAATTGTATCTTTACCCCTATCCACTCCTCACCTAGAAACAAAATATGGGAACCATACGCGCAGGCATTACAATAGGAGACATCAACGGTATCGGCCTTGAAGTCATCATCAAGACGCTGTCGCACCCCTCGGTGACTCAGTTGTGTACACCGGTGATCTACGGATCCAGCAAAGTGGTGAGCTATCACAAGAATATCGTCAATCCAGGCGACTTCTCCTTTCATACCACCGCTACCGCTGATAAGATCTACACTCAAAAGATCAATGTCGTCAATGTATGGCAGGATAATATCAATATCGCCCTGGGAAAAGAGACAGAGGAAGGAGGCAAAATAGCCCACATATCCCTGGACAGGGCAGTCAGAGATCTCAAAGAAGGACACATTGACCTGCTGGTCACCGCACCGATCAATAAGAATGCAATGCAGATGGCAGGATTTCAGTATCCCGGCCACACCGAATACCTGGCCCATGAATTTGGGGTCAAGGAGGGATTGATGATGATGGTTACCGATACCCTCAAGGTAGCTATGGTGACTGGTCATATGCCTCTTAGCCAGGTAGCCCCTTCCATTACCAAGGAGAAAATCAGGTCCAAACTGGATACCCTGATCAAATCTTTGCAGATCGATTTTGGGATTGCCCGTCCTGTGATTGCTGTGTTAGGTCTCAATCCTCATGCAGGGGAAGCCGGATTCCTGGGCAAAGAAGAAGAAGAAATTATTCGCCCAGCCATCATTGAGGCTAAGAAATCTGGAGAAATCATCATGGGCCCCTACTCAGCCGACGGTTTTTTCGGATCCATGAATCACAAAAAATTCGATGGTGTCCTTGCCATGTATCATGACCAGGGCCTGATCCCTTTCAAAATGCTCCATTTCCATGATGGGGTCAATTATACCGCCGGCTTACCTTTTGTACGGACTTCACCAGACCATGGTACCGCCTACGAAATAGCAGGAAAAAATGAAGCTGATCCTTCTTCTTTTAAATCAGCCTTGTTTATGGCCCTCGATATCTTCAGAGCCCGCGATCGTCATGGTAAAGACATCGCCAATGCGGTCAGAAAAACACCAAAGCCTTCCGAGATTCCTGAAGAAATGTAATGATACTATTGCGTGAGATTGGTTAGACAGGATTTGGAAGACTTTGGTCACTGAAAATGAACGAATTTCAACTTCACCGGAATAAACGGACGTTTATCATTTTTGGGATGCACCCATATCTCCCTGTGATGTCAGCGCCGAAGGCGCTATATATTGAATGGTGTAGTAGTCTAATTCATGCAGGTTGTACAACTTGACAGTCCTGATCAACTTGTCAGCATAGGCCGGATCAGAAGCATAGCCGCAGAGCTGCAGTCCCTTTGCCCATAACTCATACTCGGTTTTGTCATACACAAACAAAGGCTGATAGTGTGGCGAGTTCATCAGAAAATCACTGTGATCCGCATAGGACGAGAATACGGAATCATATTTCCGGAAACAGGAAGGAATCAGGTTGCCCTTTGCATCGCGGTCATCGTCCGGATGATAATGCGCTCCCCCCGTCCAATAGCTCTTGCATTTTATCCCAAAATGATTGTTTGACTCCCTCGCCAGCGTTGATACACCTCCATTGGATTCGAGGATAGCCTGGGCCATCGTGATGCTGGCCGGGATACCTGAACGAACCATTTCGTCTATAGCTACAAACTTATAAGATTCGATATACGAGACAACATGCGGTTTCATGTTCTCCTTCGGACCCATAAAGATCACCAGGAAAAGGAGTAGTGTGCTTTTGAAAAATATCATACAATCGGGGAGTAGGATGTCTCTTGTTGACATCGTCAAAGCCAAATTCTGTGCCAATTGTGATTGACAAAATGTTTTAGGGCGAAAAACTTAATTTTGATGATACACCAATCCATTCCCATTTTTACCATTCACTTGATTTCGGCCCTGGATAAACTGCTGATCACTTTGCTCAAATCAATTCAACTGAAGAAGGGAGTATATAGAAAAGTGGCATCACCAGCAACAGATCAAGGAAGCGCTTGGCTAAGCATCTCCACTTTTTGAAAGAAGGTTTTTCAGGCCCTTTCTAGATACTTCTTTGCGGTCACTGCCTTATCACTTCAGCGATTTTCGAGGTGAACAGGGAGATACCTTTTCTCTGATCATTAGTGGAGAAGGTGGAGGTGAGTGGCATCTGATCTATGAACATGATGGCTGAAAAGTCTGCAAGGAGAAACCTCCATATTCCGTCACTCTGGTCAGGATGGATGATCAGGTCATCTGGCGAATGCTGTTAAAACAAATCTCAGACGAAGAATTGAAAAACCGTACGATCATCACCGGAAAAAAAGAGCCGGCAGATGTTTTCCTGCGGATGAGGTCATTTATAGTATGATTTATACCATCGAAAACACGTTATTACATTTTCATTAGCCGGATTGGCTTCGCTTCGAATCATTCCTTATGACCAAAATCACTTTAGAGCCGATCTCACCAGAGCCCTCACCTGATCATAATAAATTTATCATCAATCATTTTGACTACCTCGATGGACCGAAATCAAGGACCAGTGAGCTGGCCTTTACCATTAAAGTAGTCATGCAGTTTATTAAAGGGTTTCGAAAACTACATTTTGTTGGTCCTTGTGTTACCGTCTTTGGTTCGGCGCGCTTTAAACCCGGCCATGAATATTATACCATGGCGGAATCTGTGGGCAGGGCGATTGCAAAAACAGGGTTTACAGTGATGACCGGAGGCGGCTCAGGTATTATGGAAGCTGCCAATAAAGGTGCATATGAGGGAGGAGGTATAAGTATAGGTTGCAATATCCGGCTTCCGCATGAACAGCAACCCAACGCTTATATGCATGACTGGGTGACGCTGGATTACTTTTTCATCCGAAAATTTATGCTCATCAAATACTCCTATGCTTTTGTGGTGATGCCCGGGGGATGGGGGACCATGGATGAGTTGTTTGAAACCCTGACGCTGGTCCAAACAGGGATGGTTCATCACTTTCCGGTTGTCCTTATGGGCAAGGAATACTATACTCCCCTGATGGAATATCTTGATTTTATGCTGGCGAATGGGACCATATCGAAAGAAGACCTCCATTACGTGACGCTGACAGACGACCCGGAGGAAGCTATCGTCCACATGGAGAAATATATCCAGGAACATTACAAAATAAGGGGACGCAAAGGATTTTGGATCCTGGGAGAGCGGAAACGGAAGAAATATAATTAAGCTAAGGCAGCGTTTTCATTAACGGCTTATCTTTAGTTCTGAATCCCCTTCGTTTAATTGGTCTCAATTCTAATCGACTATGAAAAAAGCTATACGCTCCTTACTTCCCTTCTTCCTGTTATGGATGGCAGCTCCTGCCATACAGGCACAGTGCAATGCACAGTTTAACTGGGAACAACTGCCAGGTACCCTGCAGATCCACTTTAACAGTACCTCTACCAGCGAACATGATATCGTATCATACCATTGGAATTTCGGTGACAATCATGAAGGCGATGGTTCAAGTCCATACCACACCTATGCGGAGGCCGGAACATACCTGGTTTGCCTGATCATCACAGATAATTTTGGTTGCGTGGATGACATCTGTCACGAAATAACCGTTCAAGCAGTACAATCTGATTGCAATGCTCAATTTACCTGGGAACAGATCCCCGGTACATTTCAGATCCATTTCAACAGCACCTCTACCAGTGAACATGATATCGTATCCTTTCATTGGAATTTTGGGGACAATCACGAAGGCGACGGCTCCAGCCCATATCACACCTACAGTGAACCTGGAAATTACTTGGTCTGCCTGATCATCACGGATAACGTAGGCTGCGTAAGCGATGTCTGCCATGAGATCACCGTAGAAGGTATACCTTCTGAATGTAATGCCGAATTTATCTGGGAGCAATTTGCCGGCACCCTGGAAGTCGATTTTACAAGCACGTCCACCAGCGATCATGAAATCGTTTCATTTCACTGGAATTTCGGTGATGGCCATGAAGGTGATGGTCCGAATCCAACGCATACTTATCTGGAGCCTGGCACCTATTTAGTCTGCCTGATCATTGAAAATGAAGCCGGTTGCGTCAGTGACGTCTGCCACGAAGTAACTGTCCAGGAGGCTGGAGGTGACTGCCATGCACAGTTTACATGGGAGCAGATACCCGGAACTTTACAGATTCATTTCAACAGCACCTCGACCAGTGAACATGATATCGTTTCTTATACATGGCATTTTGGTGATGGTACTGAAGGTGATGGTAATGATCCTTATCATACCTATGATCACCCTGGTGTCTACCTGGTCTGCCTGATCATCGAAGATAACGTTGGTTGCGTTAGTGATGTATGTCATGAAGTAACCGTCGGTGAGCCTGAAGGTGATTGTCATGCTCAATTTACATGGGAGCAAATCCCTGGGTCACTTGAAATCCATTTCAACAGCACCTCGACCAGTGAACATGACATCATCTCTTATGGCTGGCATTTTGGTGATGGCTCAGAAGGTGATGGAAACGACCCATATCATACCTATGCTGAACCGGGGACCTACGTTGTATGTCTCAGGATAGAAGACAATACTGGTTGCATCAGTGAAATTTGCCATGAAGTACATGTTGAAGGCGAAACATCAGGATGTCATGCTTCCTTCAACTGGGAACAATTCGAGGATTCACTGGCGATTCATTTCAACAGCACTTCGACGAGCGAACATGATATCATCTCTTACCATTGGAATTTTGGGGATGGCCACGAAGGTGAAGGGCCACATCCTAACCACACCTACAGTGAGCCCGGGACCTACCTGGTTTGCCTGATCATCACGGACAATACAGGTTGTGTAAGTGATGTATGCCACGAAGTCACCGTGCAGGGTGAAACCTCCGGCTGCCATGCTTCCTTCATCTGGGAACAGCTTCCCGGAACTTTACAGATCCATTTCAACAGCACCTCTACCAGTGAGCATGATATCATTTCATATCATTGGAATTTTGGGGATGGACATGAAGGTGATGGCGCTAGTCCATATCATACCTATGAAAATCCCGGTACCTATCTGGTCTGTCTGATCATCACAGATAATACAGGATGTGTCAGCGATGTATGCCATGAAGTAACCGTTGGCGAACCGGAGTGCACTGCCTCATTCACATTTGAAGTCGAAAACGGTACTGTATTCTTCAACAATAATTCTACCGGCGGAACTCAGCATACAACTTGGCTGTGGCAATTCGGAGATGGAAACACCTCTACAGAAGAAAACCCGCAACATGAATACAATCAGAGCGGCATGTACACTGTATGCCTGTTCATGACAGATACGACCAATGAGTGTGAAGATCATTTTTGCGTAACCCTGGTGTTTGAACTTGGGTTTGAACCTCTTCATTTTGATGAGTTTCCGCAAGGTGCGCAAGCGGCGAGCAATGCAGCCAGTGGATTTACAGATGGTCCGGTCATCATCCGGTATACCAATCCTGCTTCTGACATCATACTGATCGATTATACCCTTGATAAAGCATCAACAGTCCGTGTCGAATTATACGATCTGACGGGCTTTAGATTGGTATCCGATTATACGGGCACACAACCAACGGGTAAGCAACAACACACTTTAGACGCAAGTAACCTTCACCCCGGATTATATATCTTATCTGTGACTACAGGTAGTGAGCGTAAGACAATGGCGGTAACTATCTCGAAATAAACTGAGCTTGCTCATATTTCTTCCTTTCATGAGATGTTTTTGAAATGAGCAAGAATAAAGGCCCCGGTGACGGGGCTTTTTTTTGAGCCACAGCACAAAGACTGGTTTAGTCTTGTAAAATTACAGCGAATGTTAAAATCAAATCCAGGTGTGAAGGAAAGCTCAAAACTATAAATCATTGCAAAAAGGGAAACCAAGCAAGATTTATTTGCAATCCATTAAATGTTTTAGGTATTCGCCGAAGCCAATCTTCGAACAGACAAAGATTCTTTTCTTGATTATAAGATGAGCACATGTTGTGTATAGCTTCCCTTTGTTGTTATCATCTGTAATATATAAGCACCGCGAGGATAGCTTTCTACAGGAATGATCATTTTAATAGCGTCATAATGACCTGCCCAATGAAGTTTTCCAAAACTATTATAAAGCTTCAGTTGCACCTGACCGGGTATATCCTGATCATACGTAACGTTTATAAAATCACTTGCTGGATTCGGATAAATTCCAAAATTGAACTCAATTTGATTTGAAACAGCGGTCACCATTGAATCAATGATGCTCAGTGCCGATTGCGCTAATGTTTGATTTCCACATTCATCCATCGCAGCAAAGGTGACAACATGACTCCCCACCGGACCGCACGTATCAGCTATTGCCATGAAATCATTTGTCCAGGTCACACTACCACACAGATCAGTGGCGATTCCCCCACCATGGCGACTCAACCAACTCTGAATGACGGTAGGTTGATCGTCTTGTCTACAGATGATCGTTGTATCCTGAGGTGCAAAATCAATGACCGGCGCTACCGTATCATGGATCGTCATCGTAGCAACAGACGTATTACTGTTACCACATTGATCAGCTGCTGTAAAGATCACAGTTGCACTACCTGTTACACCACAACCATCGCTCAAGCCTGTATAATTGTTAGACCAGATTACTTCCCCACAAGCATCACTGGCTTGCGCACCACCCCGACTATCTAACCACAGTAGAAGGTCATGTTGCTGATTGGGTGAAGAGCATTCCAATGTTGCATCCTGCGACGGCAGGTTGATTGTTGGAGGTGTATGGTCATCTATTGTCAACGGTGCTGTCGTGGTGGTACTGTTGCCACATTCATCTGTCCCTGTAAAAATCACCAACGCACTTCCTGTCAGACCACAACTATCTCTCAGGCCGGAATAATTATGCGACCAGATCACTTCACCTCCAATATCAGATGCCTGTGCTCCGCCATGGCTGTTCAACCATTGTTGAATTTCATTATCGTGATTCACTGTATCGCATGGTACCGTTTTAGACTGAGCTGCTATGTGCATCGTTGGTGCTGTGTGATCTTCAATCGTAAATGTTGCCAATGTCGTGCTACTGTTACCACATTGATCCGTAACAGCGAAGATGACAGTTGCACTTCCTGTCAAACCACATTCATCACTCAGTGCCGAAAAGTTGTTTGTCCAGACGACCTGGCCACATGCATCTCCAGCTTGGGCACCACCATGACTATTGAGCCACGCATTGAGCTCTGGTATATTTCCTTGTGGGTTGGCTTCAACCATTATATCTAATGCTTGTAAGTCAATGTTTGGAGGAGATGTATCCACGATGGTCAGTGT
>Ga0163152_10005707_pt1 | contig 14436 bp, 27 predicted proteins | sample OliLakLV19MP8IB2_FD_148635 | JGI IMG/M metagenome (GOLD analysis project Ga0163152, IMG submission 148635) | Freshwater microbial mat bacterial communities from Lake Vanda, McMurdo Dry Valleys, Antarctica - Oligotrophic Lake LV.19.MP8.IB-2 | ecosystem: Environmental > Aquatic > Freshwater >... | reverse complement strand
CACTTTGAGTGCGGCCGCGGCCGCACTCAAAGTGCGTTTTGTGACGCACTCCACCTACAATCGACTCGAGCTTTCGGTGGTCCTGCAGAAATTGACTTAAAGCATCACCGCTGCAATGGCAGGACGAAATTGTTCGTCTGGCTCATGGGATCTTTCAGCCACGTGCCGTTCACGACAAGCGCGACTTCGAGCGTGAACGTTTCAGCGCCTGCATAGCCCGAGCCCCAGATGCGGAGCGAGCCGGCGTCAGCAGTGAAACGACCATTTCCTGCATAAGTGAGATCAATTTCTTTGGTTTCGAAGTGAATCACGTCCGAGGCAGTTGCGAACTTGCCTTTGTTCACGAGGACCGCACGGACCTTGTCGCCTTCGCTGAGGTTGGGTGCAGTCACGTTGATCCACAGCGCGTCACTGCGCGTGAAGAGCGTGCACTTGTAGCAGCCGTTGAAGGTGTCCGACTTCACGGTGTAGTCGACATCGATTGCAACACCTTCAGCTGACACGAGTTGCGCGTGCTTCCATTCACCGGCCAGAGCCGCGGAAGAAGACAGAACTGCGAAGCCAAGTGCAGCAAGAACGATGGATTTCATAAATAACTCCTGAGTTGCGCGGGGACTGCGCCGACAGCACCAAAACACCTCTGATGCAGCTACAGGGTAGCTACTTTAATCGAGAATCAGTCCGCCATACGGCGGTCCCTGAACGGTCACGCGGCGCCCCTCAACTGCATTTCGGCCGGACCACCTGTCTGTTCCAGCGTACATCTGGTGCTTTTTGAGGGAACTCAGTCAGGAAAACACAAAGAAACCCAGGTTCGCACCTGGGTTTCTGTCGCTCGTAACTTATGCGACTCTGAGCCGCACCTCAATCAGCCCTGCGCGGCAGCAGCTGTTGGAACAGGCGCGCTGGACGTAGCAGCTCCACCGGCCGTCGTCGAGGTGTCTCTCACGAGAGCCTCTTCCACGAACTCGATGATTGCGCGACGGGCGTGGTCACCAGGGCGGAAACCGAGCTGCAAAATGCGGGTGTAGCCGCCAGGACGCGTCGCATTGGCCGGAGCGATGTCTTTGAAGAGGCGCTTGAGCGCCGTTTCGCCGTACACGCAGGCCGCCACATAGCGACGGTTGGCAACGGAATCCTGACGCGCCCGAGCCACGAGAGGTTCCACGACGCCGCGCAGTTCCTTCGCGCGCTCCAGCGTGGTCTCAATGCGGCCATGCTCGAGCAACTGCGTGGCAAGGCCACGGAGCAGTGCCTTGCGCTGGGCAGGGTTGCGGTTCAACTTGCGGTGGGCCAAACGGTGTCTCATAAAACGTACCTACCTTCAAAAATCGGGGGCCAATCAGGCCTTGTATTCCCTGTCGCGGAGTTTCGAAGGGTCGAAGCCTTCGATCTTCATACCGAGATGGAGTCCCATCTCAGCCAGAATGTCTTTGATCTCGTTGAGCGTCTTGCGCCCAAAGTTCTTCGTCTTGAGCATCTCGGCTTCGCTCTTCATGACGAGCTCACCGATATAACGGATACCAGCGTTTTCCAAGCAGTTCGCTGCTCTCACGGACAGCTCAAGCTCGTCAACGGATTTGTAGAGGTTCTCGTTGATACGCGCGTCCACCGTAACGGTTTCCTGGACGGGCGTCTCGTCGTCTGCCTCATGAAAGTTGATGAACACGCTAAGCTGATCTTTGAGGATCTTCGCCGAATACGCGAGCGCGTCCTCGGGACTCACAGCGCCATTCGTCACAACTTCAAGCATCAGCTTGTTAAAATCCGCACGCTGCCCGACGCGGGTCTCGTTCACGGCAAAGGTCACGCGCTTCACTGGAGAGTAAACCGCGTCCATGGGGATTACGCCCACAGGAAGACCAGCCGATTCCTTGATGATATCGCTGGTGATGTAGCCCTTGCCCACGCGGATGGAAAGCTCGGCCTTGAATCTGCCACCTGCCCCTACGGTACAGATGACATGGTTCGGGTCGAGGATCCGCAGCGAGCCGTCACCCTGGATGTCAGCACCGGTCACGACCTTGGGTCCGGCCACATCAATGTAGGCGGTCTTTTCGGATTCGCCGTCGAGCCACACGCCAAGAGCCTTGAGGTTCAAGACGATTTCCGTCACGTCTTCGCTGACGTCGGGCACTGTGGAGAATTCGTGTTCCACGCCTTCAATGCGCAGACCCACCACCGCCGCGCCCTGCAGAGAAGAGAGGAGTACGCGACGGAGAGCGTTGCCCAACGTCGTACCGAATCCGCGCTCGAGAGGCTTCGCAATGAAGCGCCCGAACACGGCCGTGACTTCCTCTTTCTCTATGAACTGGGGCTTAACCAGCGCTTTCCAATTATTCTGCATGTAGAACTACCTCGATCATCAACGCCAAAGACCGCCTGAGAGAAGCAGAAGTCCAACAGGTTCGCACGAGCATTACTTGGAGTAAAGCTCCACAACGAGCTGTTCGCGGACAGGGATCGAGACGTCTTCGCGAGCAGGACGGGCGATGACTTCGCATGTGAACGCAGGTGCATCCCACTTCAGCCATGCAGGTGCGCCATGGCCATCACGCTTGGTGGATTCGAGGCTGGCAAGCACAGGAGGCATGTTACGGCTCTTCTCAGCGAGCGTCACCTTGTCTCCAACGCGCACAACAGCAGACGGGATGTTGCAGCGGCGGCCATTGACGAGAATATGGTTGTGACGAACCAGCTGACGGCCGGCATTGCGACTGGCTGCCATACCAACGCGGTAAACGAGGCTGTCAAGGCGCATCTCAAGCGACTGCACGAGCAGCTCGCCGGTCTTGCCCTTGTTCGAAGCCGCACGTTCGAACATATTACGGAACTGACGCTCTAGCACACCGTAGATGCGCTTGAGCTTCTGCTTCTCACGCAACTGCGTGCCGAAGTCGGACAACTTGGTGCGGCGCGCACCGTGCTGACCAGGAGCGGTCTTGCGCTTGTCGACAGCGCACTTGTCGGTGTAGCAACGGTCGCCCTTGAGGTAGAGCTTCACGCCTTCGCGGCGGCACTGTCTGCAGCTGGGACCAATATAACGGGCCACGGGAATTCTCCGATCTTGAAATTTAGACGCGACGACGCTTCGGCGGACGGCATCCGTTGTGGGGGATGGGAGTCTCGTCCTTGATCACGGTGACCTTCATGCCCGCTGCCGCGATAGCGCGAATAGCGGACTCGCGGCCAGAGCCGGGACCGGAAACGACGATCGAGCAAGTTTTCATGCCCGAGTCCATGGCCTTCTTGGCTGCATCTTCTGCCGCCATCTGCGCTGCGAAAGGTGTGCTGCGGCGCGAGCCTTTGAAGCCCTTGCTGCCGGAGGACGACCATGTAACGACGTCGCCATTGGTGTCGGCGAAGGTAACGATGGTGTTGTTGAAGCTGGCGCGCACAGTCGCGACGCCCATGGGCACATTGCGTTTGACGCGCTTCTTTTTGCTGGCTGCTGCGACTTTGTTCATGATGAAACTTTACCCCGGGTGTTACTTCTTCTTGTTGGCCACGGTCTTCTTCGGACCCTTGCGCGTGCGGGCGTTGGTCTTGGTTCTCTGACCACGCACGGGGAGCCCACGACGGTGACGCAGACCACGGTAGCACCCGAGATCCATGAGACGCTTAATGTTGCCCGCAACCTGACGACGCAGATCGCCCTCAACGGTCAGCGAGCCGTCGATCGCGCGACGCAGCGTGTTCACCTGATCTTCCGTCAGGTCCTGCGTGCGGATGCTGCGGTCGATCGAGAGCTGATCGAGAAGCTTCTGCGCGGTCTTATGTCCGACGCCGAAGATATACGTCAGCGAAATTTCGACGCGCTTGTTACGAGGGATATCTACACCAGCAATACGAGCCACGACTAATCCTCCTGGCGCAATCAGCCTTGACGCTGTTTGTGTTTCTTGACCGAGCAAATCACACGCACGACGCCTTGGCGCCGGATGACTTTGCACTTATCGCAGATAGGCTTCACACTCGCCCGTACCTTCATGACCAACCTCTTGAACTCAGATATTCGAGTTATTTCGATCTAAAAACGATGCGCCCGCGGGAAAGGTCGTAGGGACTGAGTTCGACCTTGACCTTATCTCCGGGCAGGATGTTGATGAAATTCATACGCATCTTTCCGGAAACATGCGCGAGAACAATGTGCTTGTTCTCGAGCGACACCCGAAACATGTTGTTCGGGAGTTTTTCCGCCACGATGCCTTCAACCTCGATCCGATCATCACGCTCCATACACACCCACGAAAGAAAGACAGCGGGAACGACCCGTACAACAGAAGCGACCGGCAATCAAGCCTGATGCGCTCATTTCAACACCACTTCTGCCACCACACGCGCGTACACGTGCTCGGGCGACTGCAAACCGTCAATGTGACTTACGAGCCCGCGCTTTTCGTAAAGGGCGACCACCGGAAGCGTTTCGTCCTCGTAGACGCGGAACCTGCGCGAAACCGACTCCGGCGCATCGTCCGGGCGGCGGAACAGCGCATGCGCGTTTCCACACTTCGAACACACATGAGCCTCCGCCTGGGCGGAGGACTGGAAAGAGAACACAGAACTGCACACTTTGCATGTCCAACGCATCGCAAAGCGCTCCACGAGCCGCTCCAACGGTGCTGAGATGTACAGCACGGTATCCACAGCGACACCCAAGCGCGCAAGGCTCTCGTCAAGCAAGGGAACCTGGCTCACGGTGCGTGGCACACCGTCGATGATGAGGCATTCAACATTCGCCCGACGCAGGGCACTGAGCTCCGCTTCAAGCGCGTTGAAGAGACTCTTATCGTCCACGAGGCAACCAGATTCAATGGTTTCCTTTAGGCGCAAACCGAGTTCACTGCCACTTGCGATTTGCGCTCGGAGAAGGCCGCCAGTCGACACATGAACAGCACCGAGCCGAGATGCCAGAAGCCCTGCCTGCGTTCCCTTGCCGGCCCCAGGAGGGCCAAACAAGACCACCACCTTCACGAGGGGCCTCCCGTGAAGCTCGGCTCAAGCGATGAATTGCTCGCGCCGGGCTTGCCGCCACCACCTGTGAACATGAGATCGTCGTAGCGTTGGGTGGCAAGCTGCGCGCTCACCTGACGCACGGTCTCAAGCGCCACGCCCACCACGATAAGGAGCGACGTTCCACCAAAGTTGATGGCTTCCGACATGCTCTGCCCCACAATGGCCGGAATGAGCACGACGAGATTCATATAAACCGCACCGGCGAGAGTGAGCCGCGTCACGACCATATCGAGCGCTTCGGCGGTCTCTGAACCTGGACGTATCCCTGGGATATACGCGTTCTGCCTCTTCAGGTTTTCCGCAATATCATCAGGCTTGAACGTGATAGACGTATAAAAGTAACAGAAGAAGAGCGCAAGCAACGCGAAAGCAACATTGTACAGCCAGCGGTTTGGATAAAGCTCCGCCAACCAGGGATTCGTCGCTTGGCCAGAAAAGCCCGCGAACGTAGCCGGCACCGCAAGCAATGTGCTCGCGAAGATGGCCGGAATCACACCCGACATGTTCACTTTCAGCGGCAAGTGCGTGGCCTGCGCCGACATCACGCGATTCCCCACCACGCGTTTGGCGTAGTGAATCGGAATCTTGCGGTAGCTTTGCTCGATGAAAGCAATGCCCCAGACGATTGCAAGCAGAAAGATCACAAGACCCGCAGCCGCGAGAATCGTAACGCTTCCGTCGCGCAAACCACCCACCACGTGCCCGACGCCGGCAGGAAATCCAGCGACGATGCCTGCAAATATGAGCAGTGAGATACCGTTGCCCATACCCTTTTCAGTGATCTGCTCACCGAGCCACATGACAAAGCACGTACCCGCCGTGAGGCAAAGGGCGGCCATCAGGCGGAACATTAGACCAGGCTCAAGAACGGCAGCTCCCGATGAAGTCTCCGGAGCCGACTCGAGTCCCGACGCGAACACAAACCCCTGCACAAGCGCGAGCACAACGGCAAGAGCTCTTGTCAGACGAGTGAGTTTCTGACGCCCGACGCCGCCTTCTTTTTGGAGCTGCTCGAGCGCGGGAATCACCACCGTCATGAGCTGAACAATGATGCTCGCCGAGATGTACGGCATCACTCCCAGACCAAAAATGGAGAATCGGTTGAGCGCTCCACCCGAAAACATGTTCAGGATCTTCAGCAGCCCGCCGCCTTGCTGTTCCGCGAGGTCAACGAGCGCCTTGGTGTTCACACCAGGCGTCGGGATGTGCACGCCGAGACGGAAAACGAGGAGAGCAACTACAGTGAACAGGAAACGCTTCAGAAGTACGTTTTTCCCCGAATCATCCCGCTGAGCCATATATCAGATCCCTCACGCTCTAGAGTCTTGATCACTCTTCTATGGAGATGCCTTGGGCAACCAGCTTCTCACGAGCGCTTGCGGAGAGCAGAACGTTGCGCACGGTCTTGAGACCTGCGGGAACGTCGCCTACGCCGAGGAGTTTCAGATAGGCCTGGGCATCTGCCCAATACGCACCATCGAAAATGCCTTCATCCACTTTGGAGGCAATGTCACGGAGGTTGAGTGCCGAGACTGCGATCGCGCAAGGGTTCGTGAAGCCACGCTTAGGAAGACGACGATACAGTGGAGTCTGCCCGCCTTCAAATCCTGCGCGGATTCCGCCGCCCTTACGAGCCGTCTGGCCCTTGCCACCCTTGCCGCCGGTTTTTCCGAGTCCGGAGCCCGGACCGCGACCGAGACGGCGCCTGTCTTTGCGCGCACCGTCGTTGGGGCGCAGATCTTCAAAACGCATTGGGTACTCCTTACGGGGCTTTTACTTCCCGGCCTCGGCGGCTTCGACTTTGATGAGCTGGATCACTTTATTGATCTGGCCCAGGATCGGGTTCACATTGGGCAGCACGCGCGAGGAACCAATCTTGCGCAGGCCGAGCGAACGCAGCGTGCGCACCTGGGTTTCCGAACGACCCGCGATGCTTTTCACGAGGGTCACTTTGAGATTCTTCGTTTCGATCGAGGTCATTGCGTGACCCTCCTTCTGCTTTCCGGCATCACTTGCGTGCGGCCAGGTATTCTTCCGTGCTCTTGAGCTGCTTGAGACCCTTGAACGTAGCTTTGACCACGTTGTGCGGGTTCCGGCTGCCCTGGATCTTCGCCATGATGTTCGGGATACCAGCGAGTTCGGCGATAGCACGCACAGCGCTGCCAGCCACGATACCCGTACCTTCGGGAGCCGGGCTCAGGAGAAGCACGCTTGCTCCGAACTTCGAGTTCACGACGTATGGAATGGTTTCTTTTTCGAGGGGCACGGTGATAAGCGACTTGCGTGCCTGAGCCACTGCTTTACGCACGGCCTCGGGAACTTCGCCAGCTTTTCCGAGGCCGAAGCCCACGGTGCCCTGGCGATCGCCGACCACTACAAGAGCTGAAAAGCTCATGCGGCGTCCGCCCTTCACCGTCTTCGAAACGCGCGCGACGCTAACGACGCGGTCTTCGAAACGATCCTTCGGTTCACCCCTGTTGTCGCCGCGATTATCACGATTCTGCATTGAGATAGTCCTTCCGAATGACCAGCTTTAGAACAGGAGCCCAGCTTCGCGGGCAGCGTCGGCCAGCACCTGGATGCGGCCGTGGTAGTTGAAGCCGTTACGATCGAACACGATCGTCAGCTTGCCTGCCTTCTTAGCGCGTTCCGCGATGAGTGTGCCGACCTTGGCGGCCATAGCCTTGCCCTTGAGGCCAGTGGAGCGGAGGTCTTTTTCAACCGAACTCGCGCTGGCAACAACAGATCCGGTCAGGTCATCAATGAGCTGCACCTGGATATGCTTGCTGCTGCGGAACACGCACAGGCGTGGTTTGCTGAGGTCATTCAGGCGGCGGCGCCAGAAACGCATCTTGCGATACGCACGGACTTTTCTACGATCAATGAGCTTATACATAGCGACTCCCAAGAACCCTGCTCACATACAGGGATCAACTTTTTCGAACGTGCTTTATTTCTTACCAGCCGATTTACCGACCTTGGTGACAATGACCTCACCCGAATAACGGATGCCCTTGCCATGGTATGGCTCGGGAGGACGGACCGAACGGATGGACGAAGTGATCTGGCCGACCACTTCTTTGTCGGCGCCGGTCACGACAACCTTGCCGGCCTTGTCCACGTCGAAGGTAACACCCGTAGGAGGCGCAACAACAACCTGATGCGAGAAACCGACGGTGAGCTGCAGGCTCTTGCCCTGCATCTGCGCGCGGTAACCCGTGCCGACGAGCTCAAGCTGACGCGTGAAGCCGGTCGTCACGCCTTCTACCATGTTGGCTAGCAACGTACGGTAGAGGCCCCAGTATTTTCCGCCTTCGACTTCGTCAACAGGCGTTACATTGGCAACGCCGCCTTCGGTCGCAAGATTGATGCGTCCGTAGGTTTCGCGCTTGAGCTGGCCCTTAGGGCCGCTGACTTCCAGCGTTTCACCGCTGAGTTTCACGGTGACCCCGCCAGGAATCTTCACGGGATTTTTTCCGATGCGAGACATAATCCACTCACTCTAGCTTGATAGGTGTTACCTGCGATTACCAAACGTAAGCCAGGACTTCACCGCCGACGCGTTCGGCGCGAGCCGTCGTGTCAGTGACGATGCCCTTGGGCGTCGACAGGATGGACATGCCGAGACCACCGCGCACGCGGGGAAGGTCGTCGACTTTCTTGTACACGCGGCAACCCGGCTTCGAGATGCGCACAAGTCCGCGGATAGCGGCTTCGCCGCTCTCGCTGTACTTGATGGCGATCTTGATCTTGCCTTGGCCGTTGTCACGAATGAGACGAAAGCCGCGGATGAAGCCCTCGGACTCAAGAATCTTCGTGACTTCAATCTTCATCTTGCTCGCAGGAATGGTAGCGTACTTAAGGCCTGCACGGCTCGCATTACGCACGCGGGTCAACATGTCTGCGACGGGGTCGGTAACGTTCATCTCTCACCTCACCAACTGGCCTTGACCATTCCGGGGATTTGTCCGTTCAGCGCCAGCTTGCGCAGGCAGATACGGCACACTCCAAAATCCCGGTAGAAGGCGCGAGGACGGCCGCATTGCTGACAGCGGTTCTTCGCGCGGGTTGAAAACTTGGGTTTCTTGTTCGCTTTGTTGATGCTTGCAAGACGGGCCACGATTAACTCCTCATTTCCTGAAGGGCATGTCCATCAACGCGAGCATTTCACGGGCAGCCTCGTCGCTTTTGGCGGACGTGACGATTGTGATGCTCAGACCACGGTTCTTATCCACTTTGTCCGCTTCGATCTCTGGAAAGATGATCTGCTCGCGAATGCCGATGGAGTAGTTCCCGCGTCCGTCAAAGGAGTTGGTGGAGACGCCGCGGAAATCGCGAACGCGAGGGAGCGCGACGTTGACGAGGCGATCGTAGAACTCAAACATACGTTCTTTGCGCAGCGTCACCGAAGCGCCGATAGGCATACCCGCGCGCAGCTTGAAAGTCGCAATGGACTTCTTCGCACGCGTGATGATGGCCTTCTGACCGGTGATGATCTCGAGTTCGGTTGCAGCCGACTCAAGCGCCTTGATGTTCTGTGTCGCTTCACCCTGACACGTGTTCACCACGATCTTTACGATCTTGGGAAGCTCCATGACGTTGGTCGACTCATTGCGCTTCTTCAGTTCCGGCAGAACCTTGTCGCTGAACTTCGCTTTGTAGCGAGGCGTGACGCCAGCCGTGTGCTCGCCGCGGGTGACGACGGAACCGTAGTCACCTTTGCCCTTGCCGCCTTTGCCGCCGCCTGCTCCGCCTTTGCCAGCGGGAGCGCCGCCTTTGCCTGCAGGTGCTGCGCCCGCAGGTTTCTTATCGCTAGCCATATTAGAGAACCTCCGGGGCCAGGCTGATGATCTTGCCGCAGTTGCGCTGGCGCAGCTCGCGAGCCACCGGCCCGAAGATGCGCGTTCCGATGGGCTCGCGATCCGCTTTGACGATCTTCACGAGCACTGCCGCGTTTTCGTCGAATGCGATGCGCGAACCGTCGGTACGCGAAATTTCTTTGCGGCAACGGACGACGATCGCCTTGTGGACTTCGCCCTTCTTCACACGACCGCCTGGCACAGCATCACGCACTGACACGACGATCAAATCCCCAACGCGAGCGTAACGGCGGAACGAACCACCCATCACGCGAATGACGTTGAGGGTACGCGCACCGCTGTTGTCAGCTGCTACCAGGATAGATTCTGGCTGAATCACGTTACACCTCTTCATGGGCTCCCGCGCACGCACGTACGCCGCGGGGCTTCGAATCAAAAACTCGTGGACGAAACTTACTTCACTGCGACGACGCCGACGATCTTCCAGCTCTTATTCTTCGAGATGCGGCGCGAAGGCAGAATGCTAACGACTGCACCAACCGTGATCGCAGGCGTGTTGCCTGAGTCCACGAGGAGCGTCGTGACACGGTGGAGGCGCTTGCCGTACATTTTGTCTTGCACGACGGTCGGAATCTCGACCTTAACGGTGTGTCCATCTTTGCTGATGGAGACGACGTTGGCTTTCACGGCGTTCATGGTCTTGCCGGCTTGGCTGCTTTGCGACATGGTGGCTTCCTTACTTTGCTTCAGTCGCAGAGGTCTGGCCGATGGCAGCCTTGCGCGCGAGAATCTTCAGGTCGCGCCGAAGGCCGACAAGGCCATTGGACGAAGTGATGGCGGACGGATCGAGTGACAAACGGAACTTGACCAATTCCTTGGCGAGCTCGGTGTGCTTCTTCGAGGCGTCAGCTGCGCTCAGCTCGGCGAACTTCTTCTGCTTGCTCATTGGGTCTCCCAAACCTTGTCCGAACGGCGAACGAAACGGGTCTTGAACGGCAGCTTCGCCGCAGCGAGCTCGAAGGCTTCCTTGGCAAGCGTTTCCGCTACGCCCTGGACTTCGAACAACACGCGACCGATGCGCACCGGTGCAACCCAGTGATCGAGGCCACCCTTACCAGAACCCATGCGCGTTTCCGCAGGTTTCTTGGTGATGGGCTTGTCGGGGAACACGCGAATCCACACCTTACCACCACGTTTAATGTGACGCGTCAAGGCAATACGACTTGCCTCGATCTGGCGGGACGTAAGCTTGCCCGGCTCCAGGGACTGCAGAGCGAAGTCACCGAACGAAACGGTGTTGCCACTGTTTGCCGTGCCCTTGATGCGGCCCTTGTGGGACTTGCGAAATTTGACCTTCTTTGGTGCCAGCATGGTCTATTATTCCTCGTTCGCGCCGCGATTGGAACGCGACTTTTCTGCGCGAGCCTCAGGCGTGCCCTTGCCGAAAATCTCAGACTTGAAGATCCAGACCTTCACGCCGATTTTTCCGTAGGTGGTGTTTGCTTCGAACGTGCCGTAGTCGATGTCGGCGCGAAGGGTGTGGAGCGGCACGCGGCCTTCCATATACCACTCCGTGCGCGCCATTTCCGCGCCGTTGAGACGGCCCGACACGCGGACCTTGATACCACGCGCGCCGGCTTTCATAGCCTGCTGCATGACTTTACGCATGGCGCGACGGAACGAGATGCGCTTCTCAAGCTGCTGGGCAACGCTCTGCGCGGCAAGCGCGGAGCAGGTGTCGACCTGCTTCACTTCGAACACATCAAGCTTGATGTTCTTGTCTGTGGACTTGATAACAGCCCGCACTTCTTCGCGCAGCGCTTCGATGCCCTTGCCCTGCTTGCCGATGACACGGCCAGGACGAGCAGCATAGAGACGAACACCGAGCTGCTTTGCAGCACGCTCGATCTCGATCTTTGCGATGCCGGCTTCACCATACTTCTTGTTGATGAACTTACGGATATTGAGATCTTCGTTCAGGTTACGTGCGAAATCACGCTGGCTGAACCACCGGGAGTCCCACGTCTTGTTGATCCCCAGGCGAAGGCCGGTCGGATTGACTTTCTGTCCCATTGCGACTCTCTCCTCTTAGTTCAGCGACAGACGGACTGTCAGGTGCGACGTCCTCTTGATGATGGGCGTCGCACGACCTTGAGCACGAGGCATATAGGACGTGCGCTTGGGGCCTTCGTTCACGACGAGGTCTTCGACTTTGGCAGCGGCCGCGACATCGCGCGGAAGCTGGGCCATTGCCGAACGAATAAGCTTGATAACGGCCACCGATCCGGACCGGCGCTCGGCTGCAAGCACGGCAATTGCGTGCGCGGCCGATTTGCCGATGATGAGAGGCCTGAGCAAGCGGGCCTTGCGAGGCGTACTGCGCGCAGCGGAGTGCGTCGACTTGGCGTTCATTTGCGAATTCCTCTCACTTCTTCTTGGCGGCTTTTTTGTCGGCACCGTGCCCAAAGAACGCGCGCGTTGGCGCGAATTCACCGAGCTTGTGACCAACCATATTCTCGTTGACGTAGACGGGCACGAATTTACGGCCGTTGTGCACCGCGAAGGTGGCACCGACGAATTCGGGCACGATGGTGGAACGGCGACTCCAGGTTTTGATCACCTTGCCGGCGCCTTTGTTCTTCTCGGCGGCCTTTAGCAGGTGGTCGTCGATGAAGGGACCTTTTTTCAGTGAACGTGGCATACTCGATGACTCCAAGAACTAGCGTTATTTCTTGCGACGGCTAACGATGAAGCGATCCGAAGGCTTCTTCTTGCGCGTCTTGTAGCCCTTGGTGAGCATGCCCCAAGGAGAACAGGGATGGCGCCCACCGCTCGTGCGTCCCTCGCCACCACCCATTGGGTGGTCGACGGGGTTCATAGCCACACCACGAACCGAAGGACGTGTGCCCTTCCAGCGAGCGCGACCGGCTTTCCCCAAGGACACGTTCATGTGGTCAGCGTTCGAAACAGTGCCGATGGTCGCATAGCAGTTCTCGGGGATGAGCCTGAGCTCACCCGAGGGCATGCGGATCTGTGCGTAATTCTCCAGGCGGCCCACAAGGGTCGCCGAGGCTCCCGCGCTGCGTACCATCTTCGCTCCGGCACCTGGCTTGATTTCGATGCTGTGCACGATGGTACCGGCAGGGATCTTACGCAGCGGAAGACTGTTGCCAACTTTGATGTCGGCCTCTTCGCTGTTGATGATCTTTGTGCCGACCGTGACTCCCGCGGTCGCCAGCACATAGCGGCGATCGCCGTCCTTGAACTGGATAAGCGAAATGAACGCGGTGCGGTTGGGATCGTATTCGACGCTCGTTACTGTGCCTTCGACATTGCGGCGCTCGCGCTTCCAGTCGATGACGCGGTACTTAGCTTTGTTGCCGCCGCCCTGATGGCGGACCGTGATACGACCGGTGTTGTTGCGACCGCCCTTGTGGGGGTTCGCTTCGAGCAGCGGACGATAGGGCTCGTCCGTGGTCAACACCTCGCGGTAGTTGATATAGCTCTGAAAGCGCGTGGTCGCGGTGTACGGTTTCAGTTGCCTGACTGACATTGCAGAACCCTCAATTCTTTGCGCGATGCTGGGTTACTTTTTCCGCGCGGAAACAAAAACGAACTTGAACGAAAACTACTGGGACGGGACTCAGGTGCTCGGTGCTTCTTCGACGATCTCGGGTGCGAGCATCGGTGTGGGAAGCTCCTGTCCGGCCTTCAGAGTGATGTACGCCTTCTTGATGTTGGCGGCCTTCACGCTAACCGGTGCTGCCTTCTTCGAACGCGCCTTGCGACGAATTTTACCGCGCAGGATGCTCGTATTCACCTCGACCGCGTCGACGCCGAAGAGTTCCTTGAGCGCAAGACGGATGTCGTCTTTCGTGGCCTTAGCGTTCACTTTGAGGGCGAAGGTCTTGTTGGCGGCGAGGCCGACGGCCTTTTCGCTCAGCAGCGAGCCCAGGATGACGTTATCTGCACGCATGAAATGAACCTCTTCGTGACGCTTACGCGCCGGCCGTGAAACGATTTTCGATGATCTTGAGCGCTTCGGTGGAAGCCACGAGGGCCCGTGCCTGCATGATGTCGTAGGCATTGACCTGCTCAGGAGATACCAGCACGACTCCGCGGATATTGCGGAATGCGCGGAGCGTCTCTACGCTCGGGTTGTTCAGACACACAACAGTTTTACCCGCATGTTCCTGAATGCCCTTGAGAAGGACGGCAGCGTCCTTGGTTTTCCCGCTGGCGACGTTGATGCCGCCGGAGAATACCTTGCCCGCCTTGACACGTTGCGCGAGAGCGATTTTCAGGGCGATGGCGCCCATCTTGCCAGGGATGGCTTCGCGGTAGTCGCGCATCTTCGGACCGTGCGACACGCCGCCGCCACGGTGAAGGTTGGCGACGAACGAGCCGCGACGAGCGCTACCCGTTTTCTTCTGCTTATAAGGCTTCTTTCCAGTTGCCTTGACCATGCCGCGCGTCTTCACGCCGACAGTGCCCTGGCGCTGGTTAGCGCGGTAAGCCTTCACGACCTGCCAAAGGGTGCCGACGTTGCGGTCGACGCCGTCAGCGAGCCAGGTGGGAAGGGTATCGATTTTGGACAGCA
>Ga0163152_10005706_pt1 | contig 14436 bp, 16 predicted proteins | sample OliLakLV19MP8IB2_FD_148635 | JGI IMG/M metagenome (GOLD analysis project Ga0163152, IMG submission 148635) | Freshwater microbial mat bacterial communities from Lake Vanda, McMurdo Dry Valleys, Antarctica - Oligotrophic Lake LV.19.MP8.IB-2 | ecosystem: Environmental > Aquatic > Freshwater >... | reverse complement strand
TCTCCTCTGGCTTCTTTAGCTCAATTACTGTATCTTTCTTCATCAGGCGTATCTCCTTTTTTGTTGCAAATTAAGGATACGCCGCCTCTTTAAAAAATTCGCTGGCCCCAACTTTCAATTATAACTCGCGACGAAGCGCTGCGTGATGTTATGAACACAGTGGAAATGCCTGACCGTTTGGCGGAGCAGTTTATTTTGTACGTGCATCGCAATCAAGGACATCTTCCCGCAAAGCGTCGAAAAGAATTTGAAGCGCTGACCGAGGAAGAACTCGCCAAACTTGAAGAGATTGTTCGGGACGCTTTTAAAGGATTTGAGGCCGGAACCACTCAGTCTTAATCGTGAACACACCATCGCAAATTAAGGAAAAAATGTCTCAGCCAAACGATGTGATTCGCCAGATGAACCGAGCGGAGTTCGATGTAGCGGTGGCATGGGCTACTCAGGAAGGCTGGAATCCAGGGCTCCATGATTCCGATGTTTTCTGGAAAACTGATCCAGATGGATTTTTAGCATTAGAGCGCGACGGCGAAATGGTCGGCTGTGGATCAATTGTTTCTTATAGCGGATCTTTCGGCTTTATGGGTTTTTTTATCGTTAAGCCGGAATTACGCGGATTGGGCTTGGGGACAAGCTTATGGGAACGACGAAGAGATCTTCTGCTGAGTCGGCTAAGTGCTGGTGCGGCTATCGGGATGGATGGCGTTTTCGCGATGCAACCATTCTATGCCAAAGGCGGTTTCCAATTTAGCCACAGAGATTTACGCATGGAATCGGTTGGTCAAAAGCTAGAATATGCGCGCGATAAAGTAAGCAAAATAACCATTGATCAGTTTTCCTCGATCTGTGCCGCCGACAAGCGTTGGTTTGGATTTGACAGAACGACATTTCTGCAAGGATGGTTGGCATTGCCTGAAAGTCTTTCGTTGCAATACAGCGTGGATGGCAAATTGCAAGGATACGGCGTGATACGCAAATGCCAAAATGGTTGGAAAATCGGTCCACTATTCAGCATGAATTTCGATGCCGCCGATCATCTTTTCCGAGCTCTAAGCGAGGTTGCAGAAGGAGAACCGATATTTTTGGACATTCCGGAGATAAACGAACACGCTTTGCGACTGGCTGCTAAATATGGCATGAAGGAGGGCTTCGGTTGCGCGCGAATGTATCACGGTCCAGCGCCACAGTTACCGATGCGGGAAATCTACGGTGTCACCACGTTCGAACTTGGATAACTAGCTGATCTAGGTAGGGGAGAGACAAGCCCCTACACCACCAAGATGTTGATCTGATAGCCCGGCCCGGTAGAATAGGGGCGATTGATTCCAACGGGGTGATTATGGATTTGGGTTCCTACGCGGGCGGTGCGCTCCTTATCGTAGGCAGCGGACTGATAGCAGTTGCGGGTCTTCTCTTTACGCGGAAGATCCTGAGTCTCGATAGATTGCGTGCATCGCACGATGTCGGTGGCTACCTGTTGTCAGTCGTCGGCACGCTATACGCTGTGCTTCTTGGTCTTATCGTTGTTGATTCTATGCAAAAATTTCAGACGGCACGCGAGGTCACAGAACGCGAGGCCAATGCTTTGGCCGACGTGTATATCCTTGCAAAGTGCATGCCTGAGCCGAAGCGTGCAGAAGTACGAAACATTTGCTTGCAGTATGCCAATCAAGTAGTGAATACCGAATGGGACAAAATGGATCAAGGTACTTACTGTCCGATTGCGCGTCGCCTGGTGATTGGGCTGTCGCAATCTCTTGTTGACTTCGAGCCTGTCACAGAGAATCAAAAAGCGATCTATCCTCAGATGATTTCAGATGCCAGCGACGTATGGCAAAATAGACGCTCGCGCACCAACATGGCAGTGCATGGTGTGCCCGAAGTCGAATGGGTCACCATCATCTTCGGTGGCATCATCACAGTGTTCTTCACTTTCTTTTTTGGGCTTGAAAATTTGAAGTTGCAAATTGCGATGACGGCAATGGTGGCAATGCTGATCTCGCTAAACATATATTTGATTTTGTTGTTCGGTTATCCGTTTTCAGGTGACTTGAAGATACCAACGGACGCTTTCCGTCTAAATCAGGGTATCTTTGCGGACCAATTGCACAAGTCCGACCACATTCGTTAGTTGCGGCCGCCGTCGAGGCACCGAACTGGCACTTAGGCGAGACACGCAAATTTTCGTCTAACGAGATTCCATGGCACCTACAAGTATTCGGGGATAATGACATCTTTTCTAATGATCGCTTTACAAGCAGACGCAGCTGATATCCTTACTGCCAATTATCAGGATAGGGGTCAACGCAATGCTGTGTTTGCGGAAATCGTTGTGCGCGCTTGTGGTCATCTTGTTTGCCAGTTGCTTTGCCGAGGTGCTAGCTCAAGGTAGTCCGCCAGCCGGTGGGTCCGCAAACCCGCTCGATTCCAAAACACTTCCATCATTCAAATTTGAGATGGGTAAGCAGCCCATGCGCACATTTGAAGGTGGCTCGGCGCAGGAAGCGACCGTTAAGGACTTTCCGATTTCAACCGGTATTGCCGGCGTCAATATGTATTTGAAGCCCGGTGGCTTGCGCGAATTGCATTGGCACGCGAATGCGGCGGAGTGGTCTTATGTCATCAAAGGGCATGCCAGGGTTACCGTGTTTGATCCGGAAGGACGGTCGGAGGTACTCGATTTCGGGCCTGGAGATGTTTGGTATTTTCCCAGAGGACATGGACACTCTATTCAAGGCATCGGAAACGAGGAATGCCAGTTCATTCTCGTTTTTGATAATGGTGCGTTTTCCGAGTTTGCAACATTCAGCATTACGGACTGGATTTCGCGCACACCGAAAGAAGTACTGGCAAAGCAATTCAAAGTTCCGGCCTCAACTTTCGATGCGTTTCCTAAGAAAGAGGTGTACATAGCGCAAGGTCCCGTGCCACCAGCACTACCTCTCGATCCCCCACCTTTCTCGTTGAAGTCGCCACCACTAACTCATCGGTACCGTCTTGGTGCGCAAAAGGGCACCACTATCGATGGCGGTTCATTCCGGCTGGCATCCCAGAAAGAATTTCCTCTTTCCAGCACTATGACTGGTGCGGTGCAGATTCTGAAACCGAATGCGCTAAGAGAAATGCATTGGCATCCAAATGCTGACGAATGGCAATACTACATCAAAGGTCACGCACGATTAACGCTGTTTGGATCTGATGGGCGTGCGCGTACCGAAGAATTCGGACCTGGCGATGTTGGATATGTGCCGCAAGGCTATGGACACTACATTGAAAATGCCTCCCAAACCGAAGATTGTGAGACGTTGATTGTCCTTAACAGCGGCAATTATCAGGAGATATCGCTTTCTGCGTGGATGAACTCTAATCCGCCGGAGCTATTAGAGACCAACTTCGGTGTCAGTCGACGAGTCCTTGATCTTCTAAACCGCAAAGACACTTTTATAACAGTTCCGGGCAAATAGAATTGCCAAACCACGACATAATGAAAGAAGCCGGGAACCTGTCCCGGCTTCTTTTATTATGTCTTCAATCGACTCCAGGTTCTTCGAGATTGATGTTGTTTTTCGTTTCTTTCTCTTTGAGTTTGAACGACTTTTCAGCCAGCAAGGAGAAAAATTTTCTCGGAAACAGCATGGACAGTCCTCATACTGCATCGCAGACACAAAGAAATGGAACAGTCTAAAGCAGGTGCAGTAGCTTTATCGTTCAGTTTTTCTTAGCCACGCAAACACTCAAGGCAAAAATGGCGAATTGCAGTTTATTTCGGAAAAGTCCTATCCTCTGGATACCATACGTATGTTAGTATCCTAAGGTTATGATTCATCCGTGGGGATTCTTGAGTTTCTTCGTTATCGCTTTATGTAAGCTCTGTTGCTGTTCTGGGCACTTGGATATGTTCCGCATAGCGACCACACTGTCTTTACAATGATATTCCATTGCAAACATAATCAATCGCTGAACAGGGCTCCCATTAGTACTTTCAGGTTCGCTCAAGCAAGCTTGTTGTTGTTTTCTGCGCGCACCATGATGGTGCAATGTGGTATCAGAGAAAGCGGTTGAACATGGCAAAGGCGCCGTAGGTCAAAAGGCAAGGCAGGTAACAGATGAAGCTGAAAGTCGCACCCACTAACAAAGTTGAGAAGGGTGATTGCTTGGATTTGTTGGCAAAATTGCCGGACAAATCAGTCAATCTAATTTATCTAGACCCGCCTTTTGGCACCCAGAAGCAACAGGCACAGACGAACCGACAAGGCACGGTTAAAATCACATATCAGGACAAGTGGCAGTCTCCAGCAAAGTACATTGAGTGGTTATCTGAACGGATAGTTCAATGTCGGCGCGTACTCAAAGATACCGGAGCGATAATGGTTCATTGCGATTGGCGCATGTCGCACCGAATCAAAGTGTTGCTGGATGACGTTCTTGGAGAAGACAATTTTCGCAACGAGATAATTTGGTCATATAAACGCTGGACCAATGTGCAGAACAGCTTGCAACGGCTTCATCAGTCTATTTTCTATTATGGAATTTCCGATAAGCACGTCATGAACGCAATCATGATTGACTACTCGCCAACAACAAATATTGACCAAATTTGGCAAGCACGGTCACGAGATCATAGGGGCAAAAGCGTGTACGCAACTGATGAAGACGGGCAGCACAAGGTATACAGCAAGGGCAAAAATGGTGTCTTGCTTGGCGATGTTTGGGACATTCCCTATCTGAATCCCAAAGCGAAAGAACGGACAGGATATCCGACACAAAAGCCTGTCGAGTTGCTTATGCGTGTTTTGGAAGTTGCCTCCAAACCGGGCGATCTCGTTCTTGATCCGTGCTGCGGAAGTGGCACAACTCTGGTAGCAGCGATGCTCAGTGCCCGCTCTTACCTGGGGTTCGATATCTCAGAGGAAGCTGTAAACCTAACCATGGAAAGACTGCGAAACCCTGTTGTTTCTGAGTCTGTCGTTACCAGGCAAGGGGGGCGCGATAGCTTTCTCAATAAGAGCAGCAATCTGGATGTTAGCAGGATCCTCAATGCATTGGATGCAAGGGTTGTCGAACGAAACAGCAACCTCGATGGAATGATGTCTAATCTCCCAGCCGGTTTGCAAGTTGGAGTTCGTGTGGTTTTAGATGAGGACGATTTTGCTGCCGAGCAAGGATTTGCAGCGACCCTTCTCAAAAAGCGGTTTTCCTGTGGTGTTTTGATTCGGACACAGAAAGGACAGATTTCACTGTTTGAAAAAGTAGCAAAAACATTATCAGTTCCAATTCTTGTTTTGGAATCCCGGGATGTTCTAAAGAATCCTGAGCGCGTCAGGGAGTCCGTCTTGCAATTGCTCAAGCAAGGGCCCTTTAACCATTTGCGTACGAGCGGATCTGGTTCGATTCAAGCAATGAATTCCGAATTACATGGCAAAACGGGCAGATTGGATCTGCCCGTTTTGCTGTAATTGAATAACGGCCCGGTTTAGAATTTCGAGCTGATTGGAGTCGATTTGTTGGCGTAATAGCTGTCTAAACGAGATCCAACTCGGTCGAATCGATTGTACAGCTCACGGCTTTCGCGGAAGCTGAAGCTTCCTTTGAGTCTCATTTGCTTTTCAATAATTGCAATTCGTCCCATTTCGTCGCGCAAACTATTGGCTTGACTGGTCGAAATCTTGTTTGTTGCAAGCGAGCGAGAAATTTTGCTTTCGAGGTCGGCACGTCGCACCATCACATCATCAAGCATAATTACTCGTCCGCCAATAATCGCAAAGCGACTACCATTGATTAGTGGCACGTAGGTGATTGTCGGAGAGTATGTTATTAGTTGATTGCCAACATAGTCTAAGGACATCGCCAATGGCAGAGCATTCACATAAGTGAAGTCAGTAACTCCGCTTTCAGTCTGTGTTCTGGCTACGCGATCCAACTCGGCGCGAAGATTCTGAGCCTGGGCTGCGGAAATGGTACCGGAAGCTTGACCGGCTGCGATGGTACTTTCCAATTCAAGTCTGCGGCCTTCGAGAGTTTTGATATAGATGTCTGGTCCTGCATCACTAAGAGCGATTACATTACCAAATTGATCGCTAACAATGCGAGCTGTGCCGCTTGTGGTATCAACGATCGTAAGTGGGGTCATCGTGCTGACCTTGAGGGCGACGGAAACATCGCTATCAAGTGTATCGAGCTCACGTGCGATTGTGAGTGCTTGATCTTGCGTAAGAACGTGGCCACGGTCCAGCATGAGCAGTCTGACGTGATCTGCCTTGGCCTGCAATTGCATGGCCGTGCGGGCATCAATTGTGTTACGCAGCTTTGCGTCGCCGATCATTCTGTCCAATGCATAACGACGATTATCGAGAATCGAGAAAAGTGCACCACTGGTAATAGGTGAGGTGTTAGAAGTAACCGTTGTCGTTGACCGAACACCATTGATGTCTGAAACCGTTCTGGTTGAAGTGACTGTCCCACCGCGTCTTGGTGTCGTGACAAACATTCTGGCATTACCAGCGCTGTCGAGTAGAACCAATTGACCAAATGGTTGAACGCTCAGCATGGTTGCGAGGCGGTTGTTGACTTTATCAAGGTCACGAGCAATAGCGATTGATTCGTCGAATGTGAAAAGATGATCGGATTGCGCGTTGATTTCATTAGAGGATATGCGAGCCAGATCGCCGCGCATGTCAATAGCTTGTGAGCTGGTGATTTTGCCGGCGGACTCAGCTGCATCTACTGCTCTGCCAAGGTCGCTAGTTCTGGTGTCCAGGGAGTAGCTGTAAACATCATTAGTATTACCAAGCAAAACGCTGCCACCGTAATTGGTGATGACTTGTGAGGAACCACTGACTGGGCTTGTAACCAGTTGATCTTGGGTAACGACTCGACCTACGATGCGTCCTGAGCCGTCGATCACGTTGCCTACTGAGTCTACCGTGCCTGATACCACCGCCCCAGCTACGCCGACTGCGTCACCGGCAAGGCCGACTGTCCCACCGACAAGACCTAACGTGCCGCCGACGGCGTTGCCGGTCACCTGCAGCGTATCTTTAACGAATGTTGTGAGCAGTCCATCTGCTGAAGCGGCTACCTGAGTGATGAGCATTAGCGACAGCGCCAATGTAAGTCCTGATGATTTCATAAAAGTCCTTTGTTTCGATGTTCCATGGTGGAATACATGTGTGAGCATAGCGTCTAAGGCCTTGAACCTGAACATTTGCTGGGGTATTCCATGTATAAACTGGTGGCTGCCCCCGAATGGTAAGCCTATGTGCTGCAATCCTAATGTCATATGTGTTGAATTAACAAGAATGCTGTATTTCCCACAGCATATGGCCGGGTTTCCCACGCTATCAAAGGCCAGTTTGCTCTGCGATGCTTTAATTGAGACATCGGTTCAGCGACGATGCAAGTTCACCAAATGCGGTGACTGCTCTGAGACTACATCCCGTGCCTCAAGGAGTTTGTAATGGACATTTTAGCATTCATATTGTTCTTGATCGTCGCAGCTGTATGCGCTTTGATCGCTGAACGACTCGTTCCAGGAACGATCCCTGGTGGATTTTTCACCTCGGCTATTTTTGGAATTATTGGCGCTTGGATTGGTGGCAGCTTGATGGGACACGTCGGCCCCGACCTGGGTGGCGTCTCGTTGATCCCTTGTATTTTAGGTTCGGCGATTCTGGTATTCGTCTTGTCTTTAGCTTCACATGGTTATAAACGCGGCCGAGCGTAGGTACACACGGTAGGGTGTGGATAGTTTCCCACCTTGCTTTTCACAACATGTTATATGGAGATCGTTTTATGAATTGGGATCAAATCAAAGGTGACTGGAAGCAAGTTCAAGGTAAGGTAAAGGCCCAGTGGGGCAAGCTCACAGACGATGATCTGAAAGTTATTGATGGCAAGCGCGAAGAGCTGTCCGGAAAGCTGCAAAGTCACTATGGTATTGCCAAAGAGAAAGCAGAGGCCCAACTCGATGACTTCATCAAAGGCTTGTAACTCTGGCACGGAGTTACCGTAACTCTTTATCACCCACTGAGGCCAATTGTTGGCCTCACAGTATCTTTTCTAGGAGAACAGATGACTCAAATTGAAAAAACAACAGTAATAGACGCAACCGGTTCTTCAGGTAGTGGTGCGGGTATGGGCGTGGCAATCATTCTTGTGTTGTTGGTAGTGGGCGCGATTGCGCTGTTCACAGTCAACAACAATACTGCATTGATGCAGCAAGGAACGCAGTTAGATCAAGCTGCTACCCAACGGCAGCAGAACGATACGGCCGCACAACAAGCAGGTACAGCTGTTAACCAAGCAATACAGCAAGCTCTCCCGCCACAAGGTCAACCGGGTAGTCCAGGGCCTGCTGGAGCAACTGGAGCAACTGGAGCTACTGGAGCACCTGGCGCTCCTAGCACCCCAGCACCAGCAGCTGAGTAGTTATTGAACAGAAGGGTGACGTATCTGTAGTAGGCGAGGGGTTTACCCTACCGGCACGGTTCCCGTTACCTCCTCGCGTGTAATTCATAATAGTCAGCTAACGCAAGAAGGCACCATGCCTGGTGCCTTCTTGCTATTAACAGTTGTTTCCGCAGGCGCGCGAAACCGATTGGTTGTATCTTGGGAAAGCGACAGCAAATCTGATAACAATGTGCTCGTAAGATCGGCCGGCCCATTTATTGAAGCTCGAGGTGCCCGTTGTGCTTGAGCCAGAACAACATGCCCCCTGATACCAAGAACATCAAACTCAGGCACAAGTAATAGCCGGAAGCGGCGTGCACCTCCGGGATGAAGAAATTCATGCCATAGATTCCGGCTATCAAAGTTGGTGGCAAAAATAGTGTGGCAATCACAGTGAAAATTGTAGTGGTTCTATTAGTTCGCAAACTCAAACCGGAGACATAGACATCCATCAAGTTGTAAGACATGGCTCGGTAAGTCTCAAACAATCGAATTACAGCCGCTGTTTCGCCCTGACGATAGGAAATTTGTTGCCTGCCTTGGTCAGTCATCAGTGGATTTGATGTGCGCTGCAATGCCAGCAAGACCGTTTCTAGCGGCCAAACCTGGTTGAGATAAATCCATATACATTGTTGGGCGCGATTGATCATGTCCAACTCTTTCTTGCCTGGATTGAGAATGATTTTATTTTGGATCACTTCAAGCTTGGTGCCACCAAGTTTGAGGAGCTCTACATAGCTGTTGATAATTTCTTCAATTAGGATAGCAGCCAATCTGTCCACTGTAACGTCGGAAAAACGTCGACCTTTTTCCATCAGCTTGTGGCTGACAAAAGCGAATGCGTTATCGTGACTAAATTGGCGTGTTATAAGCACTTTCTCTGCCATAAAGAAATTGATAGTTTCAATGGCGTCGACGTTTTCAGTGATTGAAGGTCGTGCTAGCGTCCAGAAAATGCCGTTGTGAAAGTCTTCGGAGAACGAGTCTTTATGGGGGCTTCGCAGTAGTTTCACCTGCTCGGTGGTGAGATCTAAGAAATCATAGAGGTGCTTCCAGAACTCTTCGCCAAAAGATCCAGACAAGTGTAACCACACAAATCCGTGGTTCGCTCGTTTCGTGGCAAGATCTTCAAAGTCAAAGAAACCTGCTTCGGATATGCCGTCTTGATCACTGCAGTAGAGCCTAATGCGCAGCTCGACTTCGTCGGGCAGGCAAGGCTCCATTACTAAAGTGTTTTCACAGAAAGCCAGTCTTCCGTGGCTAAAGGGTAATTCCTTCATGGAGCACCTCCTAGAGTTCCCTGAACAACTGCTATCATCACAGAATCCGCCTCCTGGTAACTGGGTTGATAGATTCCATGATGCGTCGAATCTATCGCTTCGGGCTCTAATTAGGGTGCTCCGTCACAGCTGGTCTGGAAGTACATGTGCGCAAAGCATTGTCCACGATGGTGTCTCTCTGAGGCGGTGCGCTCGTTTCCGTACATGACGCGGTACAGCTGTCCTTTTAGCTGCTCAAAGGTTCTGGCACTCGTCAGTTCGATGGAAGAATCGAACTCTGGAAACCTAACTGACCCGGCCATGTTCATGCGCACCACCGGAGTGCCCAAGGCCAACGCTTCCATGGCTGTAAACGAAAAATAGGTGACTAGTACTTCACTGCTGGCAATTAAATCGTGTACGTCAATGGTTTGCACTACCACGACATATTTCGCCTGTTGCTTCGGCACCATAGATAACAGGCTGCTGTAGATCCATTTAAATTCTTTCGGATGAACTTTAATGATCAAGCGCCAATTCACATCCTTAGCTTCCAGTTGGGACGGGTTTTCCGCCAGTGTTTCGTGAAAGGCCTGTACGACCATCCGCACATATTCGAAAGAGTAATCATGCTGCTGTGTGGTAAATACGATGAGCCTGAGGTGCGGATCTAAGCCGAGTTCTGCGTGCACGCGGACTCTGATTTCCTCCAAGTTCTCCAATTTTTTCATCGAGCGCAATGGGCTTTCAAACTTTTGCATATTTTCAACTTGTATTCGGAGCTGATTCTCTATAGGAAACATAAGCTGGAGACCTGCTCCGAGCGATTCGTGTCCAACAATCAGGCTGCAAGGCAAGTAATTATCAATCGAAGAGGTCCGGGCGTCGATTGAGTTTTGCCTTACACCAAATATGAACTGATCCAGGGAAGTCATAAGAGCAAGGGTTTTAACGCCAGTCCGACGATATTCGAAACACGCCATTCGTGAGGCCGAGGAAAAGAAGCTGGTAAGATATGCCACTTGAGGATTGAGCTTACTAATCACAATTCTAAGCTCGTTCCTCAAGAGAATTAGCCAACTGAAATGACGGTCGCTGCCCATTCTTTCAACAACTGTGGCGGACAGATTTTCCCCGAAAAACTGATTCAGGATTAGCAGCATTATCCTGCGATTATCGTCAATTTCTTGCCGGAACAAGTCCGCGCCAGCGGTAACCTTGTTTGTGCTCACCAGGTCCATATAAAAGTATGGAATTCCGCATTGCTTTAACGGTACTAGATCCAGTTCATAGAGCGCTGGTTGTGCCACCACAACCGGAGTCTGGTGGTTTTGTGTACGGTTCTTGTTCGCCAGTATGTCTATGACTTCAATAAGATCTTCGCGATAGGCGATCGGTCCAACCAAGACTTCCGCGCTCTTGTTTTTGAGCTTGTGCGCCGGTGTGATTTTCCATTTGCGCAGAATGGAGCCTGGCCGGAGCAAGGTCGTAAAAAACACGTAATACTTCCGTTCCCAGCCGAGGAAAGGGAGTTTGCTACGGATCCGGCCAAGGAGGTGCTTGATGAAGCTCTTCTTGCGTTCGACAATCTCGATTTGACAGCCGTAGCCTTGCAGCACTTCAAGTAGAACGTGCTCTTTGAGGGATCGTGGAGTAAATAAATAGGCCTTTTCTGGTTTGAGACCTGGTACTACCTGCAGAAGCTGGTGCTTCAGCAACAAGAGAGTTTGGATCTCCAGCACAAGGTCGTAGAGGCTGGCTTGCACCAACTCGTATTGGCGCAAATTGAATTCCTGGGAGTTGGCTAATTTTCTGTTTAGTTCCTGGAATGTCTCTGTTATCACCTGCTCAAATCGATCTTCGGGCAGCATATCTTGCAGGCCAATAGTCGCCCTGTTTTTATGGGCAAGGCAAAAACTGATTACAGAATCGAGTCCGATGAAAACGGTGGAGGGAGGCAGGTCGTCGATGTAAGACACATCCGCGATGGCAAAAATGAAAAATGGGCTATCGCTAGTTAGTTGCTCAGGAAAGGTCTTTGACATTGAGACGTCCATTCTAATCTGCATCGAGAATACAATAGAATGCTTGAAAGCGATCCTAGTATCTCTTCGGAGGTTCATTATGAACCGGTGAAGTCGGGTCCCTGGTAGACCGCGAATGTCGAAAAGATATCAAATCGCTATAATGCGGTCTGTCCTTTGTAGCTCACCGGTCCGAACTGCACGCCAGCGGCATAGATCGCTTTGCCCTTCGACCATTGGTAGGCTTGTTCGGCTGTGCATTCCGCGTGTTCGGTGGGATTAGAAAGAGCGAGGACTACTGGTCGCTCGTTGATTCGTGACATGGTCTCAATGTCCTTCTGATTAAAGGCACCACTAATGGTGCTAACGCACCAATGATAGTAGTCGGTTTGATGCTTTCGATTGCTGCGATGAAATCTCGTGTCGGAGCTTGGTCCGGTAAAAGAGCGTTTCGTCGTGATCGAGCAGATTGATCAAGTAGATGTATCGATCGAGGTCGGTCGTTTTGTCTGCCAGCTGTGCCATCACCCGCTGCATCTGTAGGTCTGCAGTTTCTGTGACGTCCGGTACCAGTCCGACGAGTCCAAGTGCCTGCTTCTCTGCCGCGGTAAAGGCCGTGGATTTGTTCAGTGATGGATCTTGGAGCACCTCCATACCGTGTTTGCCGGCAATTGTCGTGGTCAGTCAATACCTTCCTCGTTGTCTTTCGTCAGTTATGGCTTTGATTGTCTTGCTCTTACTTTTCGGTTGCCACATATGGATGGACCATCTTCAATGGATCGACGATGCGATCAAACTCTTCTTCCGTTACGAATCCGAGCTTCAGAGCCGCTTCCTTTAGAGTCAGGTCGTGCTCCATTGCGTAATGCGCGATTTCTGATGCTTTGTCGTAACCTATCACTGGGGAAAGCGCTGTCACTAGCATCAAAGAACGATCTACGTATTCTTTGATCTTTTTCAAATTTGGCTGCGTCCCTTCGACCAGGAACTTACGGAAGTTTGTGGATCCATCAGTCATGATCGTTACAGAGTGCATGATATTGAAAATGATCAAAGGCTTGTAGACGTTCATCTCAAGGTAGCCGCTGGCTCCGCCGAAGCCGACCGCCACATCGTTCCCCATTACCTGCACGGCAATCATCGTAAGCGCTTCAACCTGAGTGGGATTAACCTTACCAGGCATTATCGAGGAGCCAGGCTCGTTCTCCGGAATCATCAGCTCCGCGAAGCCGGCTCTAGGTCCACACGACATCAGGCGGATGTCGTTGGCGATTTTGTAGAGTGATACCGCCAGTGTGCGCAACGTGCCAGATAGCTGGACCAAAGAATCATGAGCTCCCTGCACCGTGAATTTGTTCTGCGCCGTGACAAACGGCCATTGGGTCAGTCTCGCGATTTCTTTTGCGGAGGCCTCAGCGAAACCGGGCGCGCAATTAATGCCGGTGCCGACTGCCGTGCCGCCAAGCGATAACCGAAGGACACCCTTCAACGCATCTTCTATCCGCTCGATGTTGTCTGAAAGCATTCCGGCATAGCCGGACCATTCTTGTCCAAGGGTAATTGGTGTTGCGTCCTGCATATGAGTGCGTCCGATTTTGACGATGTCTTTCCACTCTGCGGCCTTCGCTGCAATTGCGTCGTGGAGCGCCGTCAACGAGGGAATGAGCCGCTCCTTCGCGTTGACTACCGCTGCAATGTACATCGCCGAAGGGAACGTGTCATTGGATGACTGCGACATATTGACGTGGTCATTGGGGTGAACCGGTGACTTGCTGCCCAGCGGAGTGCCTGCGATCTGGCAGCAGCGATTCGATATGACTTCATTCACGTTCATGTTGAACTGCGTGCCACTGCCTGTCATCCAAACGTGCAGCGGAAACATGTCGTGATGCAGTCCGGCCAAAATCTCGTCGCAAACCTGAACAATTAGTTCGTGAGTCCGATGATCAAGCCGTTTGTCGGCATGGTTCGCATTGGCGGCTGCCTTCTTCAGGATGGCATAGGCTGTGATCATCTCACGAGGGATGAGGTCCTTGCCAATGCTGAAATGCTCAAGCGAACGCTGGGTCTGGGCACCCCAGAGCTTGTCGGCGGGAACATCAACCTCGCCTAGACTATCGGACTCTTTGCGAATTGCTGTCATGTGCGTTGTCCGTTGTTGTTACCGGGTGTTGAATCGATAGATGCAGTGCGTCGATAGAGGCTGGAACAGCATATACGTTGTGCTCAAGCGGCATATCATAGCTTCATCATTACCAAACAAGTGGACTTGACATAGTGAACAGGCATTAAATCACGGTTTTGATGACGAAAACTGTCTATGAAGCTGAGTTTGACTACTTCACGCACTTAATCTCGAGCCAGGTAATTGGGCTGGTTTCGGAAAAAATGCTGAACAGTTGCTGAAAACTCTCAAGATAGGCTTGGCTCGGGGTGAATGTTGGAACATTCATGCTTACCAGCTTCAGTTCCAGTAAGTCCAGCATCGAGAGCAGCCTGTCCAGTTCGAGAGTGTTGTAACAGTAATTCTTGTCAATGCTGGCAACGATTGAATCGAAAAGTAATTGTTCTGTGGTATCGAGACTGTAAAATAGATTGTGTAAAAGGTCAAAGCCCAGAAGGTCCACTACACGGGAGTTTCGACCTATATGCCTAGAGATACTAGTGGTACCGTATTCGATATCACACTGATGGATCAATTGATT
>Ga0163152_10005700_pt1 | contig 14451 bp, 5 predicted proteins | sample OliLakLV19MP8IB2_FD_148635 | JGI IMG/M metagenome (GOLD analysis project Ga0163152, IMG submission 148635) | Freshwater microbial mat bacterial communities from Lake Vanda, McMurdo Dry Valleys, Antarctica - Oligotrophic Lake LV.19.MP8.IB-2 | ecosystem: Environmental > Aquatic > Freshwater > Lake... | reverse complement strand
TCCCCGGACAGGTATCTCCCTCCACAGATCATCTCCTGGCTTTGCACCGGAACAGCACCGCCATACACCCAGATCTTCGCCCCTATCCCTCGTGTGTTCCCTCCGATTCCCTTCAACCTCACGGCCAATCGTTCACCTTGGCTTTCATTCCGATACACCCCCGCAGCTCCGTTCAGGTTGTTCACCACAACGTCCATGTCACCGTCGTTGTCCAGATCTCCCAACGCCATGCCGTGCGAAACTTCAGCGGCGTTAAACCCCCACTTCACACCCACTTCCTCAAAACGCAAACCACCCAGATTGCGAAACGCCATGTTTGGGGTCGCCAGCCGTGGAAACATTTTGCGAAGCTGCAGCGCCTCGAGCGCGGTGAACTTGCTGGCGGCCTTGGCAGATTCGATTCGCTGCAAAATATCCAGATTCATGTTGTCCCGCTCGAAGCCATTGGCGACCAGCAAATCCTCAAATCCATCCAGATCCACATCGAGGAAAATGGAAGCCCACGACCAGTCCGAAGCTTCAAGCCCGCTGAATTGCGCCATCTCGGCGTAAGTGCCGTCACCACGGTTCAAAAACAATGTGTTTCGCTCGGCCTGAAGCCGCGCCATCACCCCATCCGCAGGAACCATCTCACGACGCACCATGTTTCGTTGCGTGATCCGTCGCACATGTTCGCCACTCAACATGTCCGCCACAAAAATTTCATCCAGACCGTCCCTATCCAGATCCGCAAAATCGACGGCCATCGAAGAAAGGCTGGTCTGGCGAATGGCCGGGCGTGCCAGCGCTCGAAATATCCCCCGGCCATTGTTGATCCAGATCCGATCCGGCGAGGCAAAATCGTTGCAGACATAAATATCGGGAAAACCATCTCCATTGATATCTCGGATCATGACCGACAATCCCCAGTCAAGCGGAGCTTTCGACAAAGAGTTTCCATCCTCATCTAAAAAATTTCCTCCGGTAAAAGGTATGGAACGAAAACCCCCGTTGCCGTCATTGATGTAAACCGCATCCACCTCACCGTTCTCGTCATTTGCAAACTTTCCTCGACCATCTCCATCCCGTCCGAAAACAAAATTAAATCGATCCACCAAATCAGGGTCGCTAATGGGCCGCCCGTTGACCTGAGTGACAACAGGCTTGTTGTTGATCATTTTGACTGTGAAGCGTGTGTTGGGCTGGTCCCGGAGTGTGTTGATCCGGTAATTGGAGATGTAAAGATCAAGCTTGCCGTCTCCATCAAGATCTCCCAGGGCGAGAGACATCCCGCCACGTCCAGTGTTTAAGGGTGGACTCATTTCTACAAATTTTCCCAGTCCGACATTTTTAAAAACACGGGTTCCGGCACCGATGGTATTGACGACCAGATCCAGATCGCCATCCCCATCAACATCCGCCAGCGCGGCACCTGTCACGTCCAAACCGGCACATTCCACCCCGGCGCTTTTGGTTATGTCCTCGAACTTCCAATCGCCCAGGTTTCGGTAAAGCCGGCTGCCACCGGACAATCCGCAGAAAAAAATGTCGCACCAGCCGTCTCCATCCACATCACCAACGGCCGCCCCGGAGCCATTGAGCAGGATCTGGTTGGTGAGATGCCGTTGTTGCGAAACTTGATTGGTAAAAACCATCCCTGTCAGGCTGGAAGGGATTAAAGCGAATCCGTTGCTCGAAGAACCTGTTGGCTGCACCAAAAGCGATCGGTAGCCAACACCCGGTTTCCATTCCGCCCGCCCGGCCGGGAGCACCGCTGCAAGCTGCATTTCTCCGAGCAAAAAAATGCACGCCAACACCAGCCTTGCTGCGGGTTGCAGGTTCACTTGTGGTCGGCGTGATGCTGGTGGATCGTTGACCCTGCTGGCTGGGAGAGGGGAAAACTCCGAAGGGTGAGTGGCGTCACTTTGGTTTCGCCCTCCTGGATTTGATAACCCTGGTTGACCTGAAATCCCTTCAACGTTTGCCGGAGACCGGAAGTCGGCCAGTACACTTCAATTTCCGAAACTATCCGGGCCTGACCCAGGCCGATTTCCTGACGCAAAGGATTTGCTCCAAAACTCGCGCCGGAATTTACCGTCTTGTGGATCTCCCTTTTTCCTTCAGGTGTGTCCACCGTGATTTTGACGCGGACACCAATCGCGGAGCGGTTTGATTTTGTTCCCACGAACTTCAACTTGATCCAATTGTTCCCGTGCCCAGGATTCTCAAAAAGGCAATTCCGATAAAAATCTCCGCTGAACGCCCCACCCATGGAAATATAAATGTCTTGATCGCCATCATTATCGAGATCACCAAAAGCAATGCCATGACCTTTTTGAATATGACCAAATCCACCGCTCGTTGTTACGTCCTGGAATTGTCGGCCACCATTATTTCGAAACATGCGGTTGGGGATAATCGTGCTTAGATCAGGATCTCCAGTACCGAGGTAAAAATCCAGAAACCCATCGTTGTCCAAGTCGCCGAAATTTCCCGACATCCCGAGGAGCACCTTCGAAACCCCGCCGGATTTGCTCTTGTCGGAAAAGACACCGTTGCGCTCGTTTCGATACAATCGCGCCCGCACCCCGCCATTGGGCAGCCGGAGATAATCCCTGGCTACGGTGCCGACATCTTTGATTTCATAGCCGCAGGAAAAAATGTCGAGCCAACCGTCATTGTCAAAATCGAAAAACCAGGACGGAAAACTAAAAACAGGTTCTGTCACACCTGCGGTTTGTGCGACATTATTGAATTTCCACGGGCCTTTTGCCGACTTGTTGGTGCTCTGGGGACCTTCATTATGGAACAGGATGTTGGACTGACCCCGAAAAGAAAGATAGAGGTCCGAGAGCCCGTCATTGTCATAATCACCGCTGGTCACCGATTTACACAGACCGATGGCGTCCACACCGGAGGATGCCGCACACTCGGTGAATGTGCCATCTCCGTTATTGCGGAATAATTCGCACCGGTTGGTATCCTCTCCAGTGGTTTCGTTGCCGATGAAAACATCAATGAAGCCGTCATTGTCGTAGTCGAACCAAGTCGCGGTTTGAGTCGGATGAAAGCTGAGCAGACCAGCCTTTGCCGTCACATCTTCGAAGGTTCCGTCTCCATTGTTCTTGAGCAATGAATTCGGATGATGCCCCTGCTCGCCCCACCAAGCGCCTCGCAGGATCAAAACATCGAGAAAACCATCGTTGTTGTAATCTGCCTGGACCATGTTTAAACCACCTGTTTCACCGATCAAACCAGCTTGTTCCGTTTGATCGATAAACTTGCCTTTGCCGTCGTTGCGAAAAAAGCGAAGTTGATCCATCAACCCCCAGGCGCAGATCATCAGATCAAGATTACCGTCGTTATCGAAATCATCCATGACCACGCTCCCGGCAAGGTCGTTGAGATCAAGCCCGTTCCCCACGGAGACATCAACAAACCGTTTGATGTCGTATCCTGATGCGAAGGCCCTGGTGGGGATCAGCCATTTTGGAGGCACTTTCTGCGGGTGTTCGCCCAGGGTCATGAACGCTATGTTCAAAAGCCACCCCGCCTTGAAATTATCGGAATCGGCATCAAGCAGTTCGGTCAGGATTTTGATCGCCTCCCTGGATCCCCGTTGTTTCTTGTGAAAACCGTTCCCTTGGATGGGCACAAGGCAGGAATCTGTGGAATGATTCTCCAGACAGTTTTGCTGTTCCCCCAACCTGAGCCAGGAAACCGCCTCGTACATACGAATCATCGCCATTTTATCGGCAGGCATTGGAAGGTTATGTGCCCTGACACCCTCCCTCACCAACTGAAACTGTTCGATGGCTTTTTCGCTCCTACCAGAATTGAGAAGCTCAAGCGCGTAGCGATATCTGGGAGCGACAAGTTTCGAGGGTCCAAATTCTGTCCCTTGTTTTTCCAAAGCTTCCTTCAACTGCCGTTCAAAGACCTCCACGACCTCGGTGTTGAGAAACGGAGTCTCCAAAGGATCTGCTTCCCGGGCAATTTTCTGCAATCGCTCGGCCATTCGCAGGGTGCTCAAAGCAGGTCCGGCAAAGACTGACCAATTAGAAAACAGAATCAAGACTGTAACAAAGATCCTCATGCAGATGTCGTTTTTTAATTTCCCGAAGAAAGACTCAACATACACTTTCGGTTTCAGACCATTCCACAGTAAAAACAAAAAAAGGGCTGGGATTGCTCCCAGCCCTTGTGAATCTTTCTGGATTAAACTGTTATTTCCGAACCCGGAAATACTTCTCAGCGGAGGTGACCGGTCCGGTAAAGGTTCCGGTGGAGCCTTCATCCGTCCAGACAATCGGACCAACCAGACTGGTTGTGGACTGCAAGGTTCCGCCACTGTAGGTGATCGTCACATTGCCACCTGCGAGCGTGACACTGTTAATCGCCGGAGTCGCAGGGATGACGCCGAAGTCTCCATAGCTGTGGAAGCGGACGTGGGCGGAATGACCAACGCCATCCTTCGTTCCGTTGTTGCCGAATTCCGGTCCATAGAACAGACCGACGAATACGTTCGTAGGCATCGTTCCGTCGAAGCCGGTGCCATCCACGTCGTTGAAGAAGGTGTAGGTTCCGACTTCAGTCCAGGTCACACCGTCGTTTCCGCGGTATCCGGTGAACATCTGGCCAACGCGTTGGAGGCGCATCCAAGCATTCGGATATTCAGGGTTACCACCACCGGGACCAGCATACTGAGAAGATGCATCAGCGGCGCGATAGATAAACTCGTAAGCATTGTTAGCACCATCCCCATTCCACTGAGTCGTTGGATTGACACGAAGCTGGATGTTGCGGGACATGACGTAGCCACCTTCAATATTGGCACGGGTCTTATCCAGGTCGAGTGCAGCACGGGCCATCATACCGGCGCGAGCCCATTGGCTGGTCGGGTCTTGATGTTCCACACGCACGATCTTGTCGAAGTCGCCAGCGATGGTCTCGTAAGCGAAGCTCAATTCTTCGTAGGTACCCCAATCGGCACTACCACCACCGGTGAGAGTGTAATCGGAATCGTCTGAATCGACTGCAACTGCGTCGGTCGGCCAGAGGTCAGCCGCTTCACCAAGGACGTCGATGTAATCCGTGCCACCCACGCGACCGCGTGTGAGTTTGGGCTGGACTATGAGGGTCTCAGTCGTGGCAGGCATTGTATTGCCTTTCAGATCTTTGACTCCGGTGACCGTTACAGTAACGGAATCACCTGCTGCGATGCCTGTTGTGGCCAGTGACACTGCACCATAAGTGGTGGCGTATTTATGGAACCGGACACTCGAGATAGTTCCTTTGGAGATCTGATAGTTGCCGGCGGCGGCGGCCGTAACAGCATCAAGTTCTTCATCAAAGCCCAATCCGATTTCAATAGCTCCAGCGCCATTCTTGACAGATCCTGAACCGCTGATCAAAGGAGCAAAGGTATCGGCGATGACGGTAAGAGCAACTTCGGTGCTGTTCGTTGCGAATCCAATCACGCTTGCAACCAACCGATAGATTGTCCCGTTGTTGGCCACGGAGAGCAATGGAGTCGTGTAAGAACTCTTCGTTGCACCGCCGATGTCCGTAAAGCTACCTGCACCGGAAGCTTTGGACTGCCATAGATAGAACGTGGGAGGCACGATGTCTCCACCAACTTGGCTGGCCTTGGTCACAGTCGTGAAAATCGCACGGCGATTTTCCTGTGCTGTCTGCGGGGTCGGCTGAGTGGTAAACTCTACAATGTTTCCGTCCAGGATCAGGCCTTCGATCACGCTGCCAGTAAGCTTGGAGGCATCACCGTTGACAGGATCGGCTCCGGTTGCGAGTTTGAAAGTCGCTCCCAAGTTATCCCCACCACCGCCTTCAACGTGGAGAGCTTCCATGTAATATTTTTTACCGGCAACCATGGAGATGGTTCCGAGAGTAACATCACTCCGGTTTTCGTTAAGATCCGGCCCACCACCACGACGGTCATTTGCAACCCAGTTGCGGGCGGGGTTCCAGACGAGTTCGCTTGCGACCAGAACCTTGTTGGCCGGTGTGGCATCTGTGCTGACATACAGATCACTTGCGTCGTCAGAATTGACGAAGAACACATAATTTCCTGTTGTAGGTGCGATGAAGATCGTGCTAGCACGGGTGGCATAGTTGTCCGCAGTATTAACCGGCATATCAAATGAAGGCAGGTAAGATACCGATGTCGGAACCAGGGTGGGATCACCTTCCAAATCAGCCTTGGTGCGTCCGGCGAAGAATTCGCGTTTCACCGAGGAGCCTAAGACCAGTTTACCTATGGTGATCACGGCTGTCGCTGTGTTTGCGGTTCCAGAAACGTTGTTACCACGGAGGAAGAAACGAGCCCCATCATCTGCCGCAGTCAATGCAGGCAGAGTATAGGTTGAAGAAGTTGCGCCCGCGATGAGCACATCATTCTTGAACCATTGGAGATTCACAGCCGCCCCGGCAATGGTGCCGGAAAGCGTGGGCGTATCTCCCACCAGATAACGGCCTCTGGAAGGGGAGGAAACAAGTGAGGGTGCTGGCGGAATACCGACAGCGTCGCCAACTCTTACAATTTGAGCCCCTGAAATGCCGTTTCCATCAGCTCCGCTGATGTATTTGAAGTTGATCGTAATCGTAGAACCGCCGTAAGTGGGAAGGCTCTTGAAGATTGAATAATTTCCCACCTCGTATGGTCCGGCTGGGTTTGTGCTTTTCGCTTCAATAAAGCTGCTGGTGTCAGTGAACGCATGGGTCTCGATGACGTAGAACGTCTTGGTGGAGTTCCCATCGCTCAGATCCATACGCACGTTGTCGCCATTCATGCTGTAATAGACATAAACGTCATATTGGGCATCAGCGAGGTTCGTGAAGGTGAAGGATCCCGAAGTTCCGGCCTGTTGACGTTTGAGTAACCCGTTCATCATACGGGCATTCGGGGTCGTCACGGTCGGCGGCGCATCGTTGTTCCAGCTGTCGTTGCCGGCAAAATGCAGGGTAACTGGAGTTGCTCCGCCGGTGCTGTTCACCAGAGGCGCGGATTCTCCGTTGTTGGCGCTGGCGAGGGTTTCACCATTGCCGCCATTGTGGTTGTCAATGTTGTTCCAATTGGCAACAGGCAGGACACCAGCCACTTCCGTGGCGGCCAGCGGGTCGGTTGGACCACTGTTGGCCGATGTTCTGCCCTGGAAGCTTAGGCTGATCGTTTGCGCTGAGGCAGTCAGCGCAAAGGCTAGCGACAGGGAGGCCGCTAGACCATATTTTACTGTTTTTTTCATACTCATCATAGATGAACTGGGTTTATTATCGGAAATGTAACGGGTTCGTGACCTTTTTTTCAAAATATGGTCGTGCCGTCAATGTTATAAATGGTTCGTGGAGATTTATTTTCACCATTTCACTGGAAACGCCATCCGACCTACCACCAAAACCCACCACATCACCCCAGAAGCCGGATTTAATGAAGTTTCCGACATCAAGATGGGTTTCCGCTTGGGTCAAAGCAAATGAATGCCGAACTTTTGGGATCTGGGTGGATGAAGAGGGATGTCTCAACGAATCAAATTAACGGAACCATCCTGAAAGACTTCTATTTCGCGAGCGCCCTTGGGAACCAAATATGCAGCTTGCGAGCCTCCGGACCATCTTACATGAAGCTTAAGACCTCCGCCTCCGGCTGCCAGCACCTGGACTGAACCGTCTTGAGACCAATACCCGCCTCCTGCATGAACCTCCCGAAACTGGCTGCGGCCTCCTTGAGAGGTTGTCAGGTTCAACTTGGCGCCAATTCCCCGCCAGTTCTGCCCTCGTCCCCTCAACCTGATCCTTAGCCCCGGTTTTGCTCCTCTGTTTGTGTAGAGCTTCGTTTCGCCGCCATTTTGGGAAATGGCCAAGTCCACGCGGCCATCACCATCAAAATCTGCGGCAGCACACCCTCGCTGCTCGCCATAGACCAGTATCCCGCTTTCCCTGCCATCAATGGCCTCAAATTCCCCTAGTCCATCGCCCCGCAAATAGAGTCCACGACCAGCATCCATTCTCCCATCTTCCGGACGTGAGCCAAAAAAATTCTGCGCCAGTAATAAATCCTCATTTCCATCTCCGTCCAGATCGGCGACGCAAATTCCAAACACCGGCGCGAGCTGAGCCTGAACAGGCAACGTTCTAGGTTCGAATGTTGAACCCTGGTTTAAGAACAGAGTTGAGGCGAGCGTATGGACCGGCACGATTTGCAACTTTTCCCGCGAGGCCCTGAAAATTTCCGAAATCCCAGCCTTGGAGAATTGAACGTGGGTGGGAAACGAATCGTTCAACCAGGGAAATGATGCAGCGAGTTTTTTCTTATCCAACCACGGAAATGCCGTTGGACTGCCCTTCGTCCGGAAACTTTGGACCGATTCCATGCGCCCGTCTCCGCTGAGGTCTCCATAAACAAACTCCAGTCCCGCCCCTTTTTCTTGTTGATAGAAATCATTGAGACCCCAGTTTCCAGCAACCAGATCCATCCTGCCATCGCCATTAAAATCTCCGGCTGTCACGCTCTGCCACCGCCCGGTTTGGCTGCTCAATCCCCATTCGACGGTTCTCTCCTTGAGATCGCCCTCAAAATGAAAAACTCTGATCCCACCCCATTCGCAGGCCAGAACAAGTTCCGGTTTTCCATCGCCGGTAAGATCTGACCAGACCGCACCGCTCACCAGTCCGATGTTAACCAACTTTTCGCTTTTGCTTCGGTCGAGTATCCAGCCCTCTCCGGTTCGGCGGTAAAGGTAGCCGGAAGCGGGTTGCGGATATCTGCCGGGAACAAACCTTTCACCAACAAAAAGAACCATCTCCCCTTCCACTTCGGCAATGGCCAGCGGGCCGACGGAGTTGCCGGATTTCAGACTCATGTCTTGGACAAGTTCAACAGATCCATTGGCAAAATTGATCCTGGAAACCAGGTTTGAGCCACGCTTCTCGAAGTTGGAATGACCAAAGATCAGCTCGGCCTGTTTGTCTGAGACTGACAGGGCAACCATCCCCGCTGTTTCAGTCTTGGTGCCAGGAACCTTCAGGGGTGTGAATCCTTTTCCAGCCTCATTCTTCAGAACAGCAATTTCTCCCCCTTCACCGGCACCGATGACAAGATCTTCCCACCCATCGCCGTCCAGGTCACTCCAGACGATTCCAGGCCCAAGCTGGCTCAGCTTATTCGGCAGTGAACTTTGAACGGCAAAATCGTCGAACAATGGCTCGTGATGCCTGTGCTTGAGGAGATCGCTTCGATCTGTGAACAAGGGATCTTTTGGTGCCGGAACGCTGGCCTTGGAATTCGTTGCCCCTTCCTCATCGATGGAATAGATCATGCCGGGCTCGGCATTCTCGACAAAACTCACAGTTCCGTTGCGCCATTTCACTGTGATCGTCAACTTGTTGGTGGCCTGTCCGCAGGCAAAAACCCGCACCGGATCGTCGCCCGAAACGTAACGACCGCCGCAAATCACCTCTTGAGATTGTTTAACTGGCCCGCCGGTGACTTCAATTTTGGCACCTATTCCCTGAGTATTCGGAGGCTTTCCCTTGAGACGGACAGCCAGTCGAGGGTTAGAAGCTCCGTTGCGATAGAGGAGGGCAGGACCATCGAAACAATTTACCACCACATCAAGGTCCCCGTCATTGTCCAGATCACCAAGAGCCATGCCGTTGGAAACTTCAGTGGAGTCGAACCCCCATTCTTTCCCGACTTCATCGAAGGTCATATCTCCCTTGTTGCGAAAAGCGACATTGGGGGTTTTGAGCGGCGGATAAAGAAGAAGGGTGCGGCGTGATTGCTCAACCGGCAGGGTTCCCATCTTCTCGATCCTTTCTTTGAGGTCCATGTCGTCCATGTTGAAAGGGAACCCGTTGCTGACAAGAATGTCCTCCCATCCATCCAGATCCACGTCAACAAAAACGCCGCTCCAACTCCATTCGGAACCGGCGACTCCCGCAAAATTCGCAATCTCGGCAAAAGTGGTGTCCCCGCGACCCAGAAACAGGGTGTTGCGCCGCATTTGAACCCGCTGCTCCAGATCTCCGGGCACTCTGGGCTGCACATGCATGGAAGATCGTTGCGTCACACGGAGTTCATGTTTCCGGCTCAACATGTCCACCACAAAAAAATCAGGATGCCCGTCCCGGTTGATATCCGCAAAATCTGCTCCCATGCTGAAATAGCTCGACGAGCGCCATGCCAGGGTATCCAGAGCCCTGAACCGGCCCGTACCATCGTTGATCCAGCATCGATCCGGAGTAAAGGCATCATTGCACACATACAAATCCGGAGCCCCATCCTGGTTGATGTCGTAAAAAATAACTGACAACCCCTGGTCCGACGGGCTTTCAGTCAGAGGCTGCCCCTTTTCATCAAGGAATCTCCCTCCGGCCCAGGAAACGGAGGTAAAAACGCCCTTTCCATCGTTCAGATAAAGGGCATGCGGATCGCCCAGTTCATAGATGATTCCATCCACGACCTTCAGCCGCTTGGCGTATCGACCTCTGACCACGGTTTTGCCGTTCTCTGTGGTGACGTTTAAAGATCCTCCGCTCCTCAGGATTGAGGTCGCTCCGTAATTTGCCACATACAAATCAAGGGTGCCGTTTCCATCGATGTCAGCAAGGGCCATGGACATGCCGCCCAGCCTTGATCCAATCCCGGATCGAACTGTCATATCTAAAAACTTCCCCTTCCCGTCATTGATCAGACATGCGTTTGGTCCACCAAGCGCGGTAACCAGCAAATCGAGGTCGCCATCCCCGTCAATATCTGCAAAAACCGCGCCGGTGGATGCCTGCCCCGGACATTCCACACCAGCCTCCAGGGTGGTGTCCTTGAATTTCCAGTTGCCAAGATTTTTGTAGAGCCTGTTCTGACCGTTTAAACTGCAAAAATAAACATCACAAAGACCGTCACCGTCATAGTCTCCCAACGCCGTGCCGGAACCATTCAACAAATTGAGATTCGGCAAGATCTTCGACACCGAAAGCGTGTTCGTAAACCAAATGGTCGTTTCACTCGCTGGCACCTGTTGAAAGCCGGTTCTGCCGCCGGTGGGAGCATCCAGTTTGGCTGATCTGACAAAATTTGACGCCTTCCATTCCAAAGCCAGGCCCTGAATATTGAAGATCACGCACAAAGCCACTGCCAGCGCGGTAAACTTCAGTTTTGCGGGATCCTTGAACCGGCAAAAACCCGGATGGCAGCCCGGAGCAGACTGTTTATTACAGGAGGGTTCCATAAAAAGTAACACTAGATGAACTGATCCGGATACCAATGGGCAAATAAAAACTCGCGGCACCCAGGCGATTTTCATCGCATGACCGATTATCTAGAGGGGCAGAAATGGTTGCAACGCAGATTTCGAAATGTACAGTTGCCGTTGATGGCGCGCAAAATAAGACCCCGTTCGAGAGATCAAAATGCGAGGCCCTTGCCAACTTCGCGTTCCAGTATTTCCATCATTCTATTAATCACCTGCATGGCAGGGGTCTTGTCTTTTGTATTTTATAAACCAACAAAAAAAACTGCCCTTGTTTCCAATCCACATTCACCAAGTAACACTGTTCAGACCGAGGTTGAGCCAGTCAAATTGGCCTCGACCAACATTTCAATTTCATCCCCAAATCCAGCCACGGACATTGATAAATCGACTGAGCATCAAAACAAGGGTGCGCTTTTGCTACACGAGAACCGCATTGACGATGCCATCAAAGAATTTCGCCTGGGCGTTCAGTTTAATCTGGAGGATGAGGATGCTTATTTTAACCTGGCCTTGGCCCTGGCCAGAAATGGAAACCGGGAAGAGGCCAAAAAGCAGTATCTGGAAGCCCTGCGCATCTATCCGGAATACGCGGAAGCTCACAACAATCTCGGCAATCTGCTGGTTCAGGATGGGAGGTTTGACGAGGCGGTCAAACATTTTGAAGAGGCCTTGAAAGCCTCGCCTGATAACGCTGCCGCAAACAACAACCTCGGCAATGCCTTGGCCAGGGCCGGCAGGCTTCCGGAGGCGATTTCGAGTTTTACCGAGGCGCTCAGGATCAAACCGGAATATGTGCAGGCTCATTACAATCTTGCTTACGCCTATCTGAATCAAAAACGATTTCCGGAGGCTATTGCCGAGTTTTCCGAGGCGCTCCGCCACCAGCCTGACTTCGAGCCGGCGCGGCGTGGCATCGAGCGGGTGCAACAATTGCAGAACTTAAACAAAGGCATCCCCTGATCACCAGGAATGGGGGCTGTGCAGGAAACTTTCTGATTAAAATCTAAATTTCCAATCCGGGCTTCACAATCCAATCTTTAATATGACTAGTTTTCTTATGATCTACCTGAAACCTGGTAATTCTATTTTACTCCTGCTCGCACTTTTCCTCACCGCTGTGAACGGTTCGGGACAGGGCATCACCCGCCCCCTGATTGATCCGTATAAACTAAACGCCAAAACAATGCGTTTCATGGAGGAAAACAAACAGAAACAGATGGTGGCATCCAAGGCATGGAAGACATTCCACAATTTTCAGTTTTCCGATCAAAACGAGCAAAGCCGCATACGGTTTGAACATCGGGCGGTCGATGACGCCGCCAAGACTTGGAAGCCGGCTCACTACGATCACGGCAACGCCCTGGCGGTGGCCGATGTGGACGGGGACGGTTTGACCGACATGTATTTCGTGAATCAACTTGGAGGAAACCAGCTCTGGCGGAATCTCGGCCGCGGCCGGTTTGAAAATATCACCACCAATGCCGCGGTCGGATTGGAAGACAAAGTCTGTGTGGCCGCCTCTTTCGCCGATGTTGACAACGACGGTCTTCCAGACCTTTTTGTCACCACAGTCCGGATGGGAAATGTCCTGTTCAAAAATTTGGGCCGGGGAAAATTTCAGGATATCAGCAAGGAATCCGGACTGGGATACGTAGGCCATTCATCTGGTGCCGTTTTTTTTGATTTTAACAATGACGGACTGTTGGATTTGTTTGTGACAAACGTGGGCATTTTCACCTCAAATGAAAAGGGTCGCGGCGGTTTCTATCTGGCTCACCAGGACGCATTTGCCAGCCACCTCAAAGCGGAGCGTAGCGAGCAAAGCATCCTCTATCAAAACCTGGGCGGCGGGAAATTTAAAGATGTGTCCAAAGAAATGAACCTGCAACATTCCGGGTGGAGCGGCGACGCCACTTTCTGTGATTTTAACATGGATGGGTGGCCGGATCTTTACGTGCTCAGCATGCAGGGTGACGACAAGTATTACGAAAACAGCCAGGGCAAAAGATTTGTTGAAAAGACCGCCACACATTTTCCGAAAACGCCCTGGGGCGCGATGGGGATCAAATTCTTCGACTTCAATCTGGATGGCTTGATGGATCTTTTCGTGACCGACATGCACTCGGACATGACACAGGTCCAGACAGACGCCGGCAAGGTCCAGTTCAGCTCCAAGTTCGAGAAGGACAAGAGTGAATCCTGGTGCTCCATCGAATGGACGGATGAATTCTTGCAGGGCTCTTCCAACAACATCTTCGGAAACGCGTTTTACCAGAATCTCGGCAAGGGCATTTTTACGGAGGTATCAGACAAAATTGGCGCAGAGACTTACTGGCCGTGGGGCATCAGCGTGGCTGATCTAAACGCGGATGGTTATGAGGATGTTTTTATCACCGCAGGCATGGGTTATCCGTTCCGGTATGGAATGAATTCCGTTCTCCTGAACGATCAAGGCGAGCGCTTTCTGGACAGCGAATTCATCCTGGGAGTCGAGCCCCGCAAGAACAACCGCATTGAAAAGGAATACTTTACCTTCGATTGCTCGGGAGAAGACAAGGACAACCCGCTCTGCTACCACAAGAAAGGGCTTGTGGGAATGACCGGCTCCATCAGTTCCCGGTCATCCGCAGCCTTCGATCTGGACGGCGACGGCGATCTGGACATCGTCACCAACGAAATGAATGACCGCGCCCAGGTTCTTGTCAGCGACTTGTCCTCGAAACGAAAGATTAAATATCTGTCAGTCAGACTGGTCGGATCAGCCTCCAACCGGGATGGACTTGGCGCAGCTGTGAGGGTTCACGCCGGGAACAAAACCTATCTGCGTTTTAACGATGGAAAATCAGGTTATCTGGCTCAAAGCTCGATGCCGCTTTATTTTGGGTTGGGAGAAGCAACGAAAATCGACCGCATCGAAGTAACGTGGCCTTCCGGACGGAAGCAAACGCTCAGCGGCAACATCTCCTTGAACACACTTCTCACGATCACTGAGAGCGGAAACTAAGTGGTCCGTTTCAGAATTACGCTCACGTTTGTTGAGCCGCGTTTGACCTGTGGCTAGGCGCGACGAAGGAGAATATCCTCAGACATCCTGACCCCGGTTGGAATCAACCTGAGCCCACCTGAGAGTAGATGAGGCGAAGACTGGTGGTTGGAAAGGTGGTTTCCGTGTCTGTCAGGAATTTGCAGAGCTGGGCGATTGCTG
>Ga0163152_10005699_pt1 | contig 14452 bp, 10 predicted proteins | sample OliLakLV19MP8IB2_FD_148635 | JGI IMG/M metagenome (GOLD analysis project Ga0163152, IMG submission 148635) | Freshwater microbial mat bacterial communities from Lake Vanda, McMurdo Dry Valleys, Antarctica - Oligotrophic Lake LV.19.MP8.IB-2 | ecosystem: Environmental > Aquatic > Freshwater >... | reverse complement strand
CGAGCCCGAACTCAACCCGGTCGTCGGGTTCCTGGTCTTCTACTCCGAAATGGGCGATGCCAAGAGCGGCTTCCCCGATCCCCGGCTCGGTCGCATGTACCCGATGCGGGAATCCGATGTCTTCTTCGTCGGCAAGGCCCCGCTGCCGGAGGAAGTGCCGGTGGAGGGCGAGCTGACGGCGGCGCCGACCGGCCACCACCTCTTCCCTGCCACGAGCGACTACTCGCACATCTCCCGTCGACACGCCGTCATCCGGATCGGCAAAGACGGCACCATCCGGGTGACAGATCTCTCGACTAACGGCCTCTATTTCGTCAAGACCCGGCGACACTCCCGCCGGGCCAGTGGCGCGCCCCCCGAGGTCCACACCTTCGAGGGAGCCGATTCGATCGTCTTCGGCCTCGACGACAACTCCTTCAAGGATCCGAACTGGAAGGAAAAGACCGACCGGTTCCAGGTCGAGATCATTCCCGTCCCCGGTGAAGCCACCCGATGAAGTGCGAATCGTGCTACGCCGACAACGCCGCCTGGACCGCCGCCTGCCTGAACTGCGGACGCCCGGTCACGCCGATCGAACTGTGCGACAACGGCCACATCCTGGCCCCGGGCGAGCGGGAATGCGCCGCCTGTCCAAAACAGACCTGGCCTGAAGCCCCCGCCTGGAACGGTCCGCCGATGCTCCGCGGCGTCCTGCTGCTCTCCGGGGCGCAGCTCGATCTGCCGAACAACATCACCCGGAGCTGGATCGAACTGCGCGACACCGGTGAGATGCTCGGCTTCGTTGATGCGGCACCCGGTCGCCTGCGGCTGGTGGAAGGCGCCTCCAACGAGGGAAACATCCGGATCCTGGTCCGCCCGGATGGCGTTCGGAGCTGCCGGCGCCTCGCCGCCACCGGCAAGCTGGCCTGGCAGGATTTGCCCGACGGCGAGGAACTGGGCGTCGGTTCGATGTCGCTGCGCTGGCTGGCGTTCCAGGCGCCGAAGCCGCACTGATTCGATCGGATCGCTTCGATCAGCGGATCCGGGCGGCGCGAAAGATCTTGATCGCCGTCGGCTCTCCCGCCGTCGTCGTGAACCGCGCGAAGTAGACGCCATCCGCCACCGATCGACCGCGATCGTCGGTGCCATCCCAGGTCCAGCGTGAGTCGCCTTGCGGCCAGCGGCCGGCATCTCCCTTTCGGACGAGCCGGCCGGCCACGTCAAGGATCGACAGCTCACCCTCCACGTCGGCCGTGAGCACGAGGTGTAGATCGACGCTCGAACCGAATGGATTCGGCGCCGCCGTCAGCCGGATGCGCGGCGGCAGGTTCCCTCCCGGCGGGTCGACCGGCAGCCCCGGCGGTGGATCGACCGGCAAGCTCGACACGTTCCCCGCCTGGATTCGGTAGATGCTGGCGTTCGTGACGCCGGCCTCGTTGAAGCCTTCCTCGCCATAAAGGTCGGAGAAGTAAAGTCCGTCGGGCCCGACCGCCAGGCCCAGGCAGGTGGCGTAGCCGTTGCCGACATAGCGGAGGAATCGCTCGGAGGAGACGACCTTGCCGGTGTCATTGAGCGTGTAGGTCCAGATCTGCTTGCCGCGCGTCGACGGCCCCGGTCGATAGGCGGGCCCCGACCAGTTGAGGAAGAGGCGGTTCTCCCAACCGGCCGAGAGGATCCCGGGCGGCAGGAAGGTCAGCGCCACCGGGGCCACCGTCGGCGTGAAGTTGATGATGGCGCCACGCGTCATGTCGCAGCACCAGCCGTAATTCGATCCCGGCACGACCTTCACCAGGCGATCGTTCGCGTTGTCGCCGTTGTCGCTGATGAAAAGACGTCCCGTTTCCGGTTGCCAGGCGGCGCCGAACGGATTGCGAAATCCGATGGCATAAAGATAGGTGCCGGGAAACGGGTTATCGGACGGAATGGCGCCGGATTTCGTCATGCGCAGAATCTTGCCCCGAAGGTCGCCTGGATTCTGGGCCGAGGAGGAGACGAAGCCGTCACCGATGTTGACGTACAAATGGTTGTCCGGCCCGATGGTCACCGCGCTGATCTGGTGGCTGGCCGAGGCCAGGACCCCTTCAAATAGGCGAAGGTAACCCGTCACGCTCTTCCGGTCGGGCGACAACGCCAACCGGATCACCCGGTTGTACTTGATTCCGAGCGAGTCATAGACATGCGTCACGAAGAGTGAGCGAAGGGATGGATCGTAAACGATGCCACTCACACCCATCTCACCCGAACCGGGAAATCCGCCCACGGGATCGAAATTCAGGAGTCCGTCGATCAGGGTCATCACCGTGTAGTTCCGCGTCACAACCCGGATGCGTCCGTAGAGTTCGGTCACGTAGAACAGCGCATCCATGGATCCTGGCGCCGGGTCCGGCAGGAAGGCCAGGTTCACCGGGAGATGAAAACCGGAGGCCACCCGCTCGACCCGATCGCCGGCGCGGGTCAGGAACCAGGGAACCGGCACATCGCGCGCCGGCATGTTGAAGACCGGATTCGGCTGGGTCGCCGAACCGAACCAGGTGGCTCCGGTCTCGCTGACCCAGAAGTGGAGCGAATCGTTCGCGGCCAGGTAGAGGACAGGCAGGTAGATGGAGCGGCGATCCGCATTCTGGTTGGCGAACTCGAGCGTGGTGTTCGACAGCAGCAGCGGCGCGCTCCCGCTCCGGACGACCACCCGGACCGGCTCGTCACCAAACAGGATGAGTGGATTGTCGATGGCATACGCACTGTCGGGCGTGCCGGTCAGGGTCAGCAGTCGGCCGGCGGATGTTCGCATGGTGAGCGTGGCCGGCGTCCCACCGTCCGGCAGGTCGACAGGTTCGCCGTTCTCCTTGCGGAAGATCAGCGTCGTATCGGCCAGGACATCCTGCACGCGAAGCGGAAACACGGCGTCGAGTGAGTCGGTCGTGAAGGGCACCCAGGCGCTCCAGGCCCCGGTAGCGTTGGGTTGGCCACTGTCGTCGACATAGCGGGCTCGCACGCGATAGGCGCGGCTGGCCGCGAAGTGGCTCTCCCCGGCCAAAGCCCCTTCCAGAAGGCCGTCCCGCAGGTGGACATGTTCGACGCTGACCGACTCGGCCAGGTCGGCCCAGACGCGAACGTTCAGGAGGTCGTCCCACACTTCCCAATCGGAGTGCGCGGGTTGATCCAGTGGATCGGGATCGGCGAATGGGAAGAGGTTGAAGTGCGGATCAAACGCCGAAACGACATCCGATGGATCGGGTTCGATGAAAACCGGGGCGGCCGGGGGCGAATTGGCAACCGCCGGGCAAGCGTACGCCAGGAGGAAGAGGAATAGCGCCGGGCCGGCCTTTTGGAGTCGTGTTCGAAGGGGCATCATGATGCGCCGGAATTATACGACTCCGAAGCTCAGCGCGGCGCGGGAAAAGTGGTGGCCGCGGCCACGTTGCTCCACGCGCCGGCGCCGGAAGCGTTTCGAGCCCGAACCCGATATTCGAGGGTCGTTGCCGGCGCGAGGCCGAAGTCGGCGTAGACGACGATATCTCCCGCAACGGTATCCCGGTAGCCAAACTCCCCACCCGGCACGCGGCGTTCGATTTCATATCCGGCCACGATCCCTCGCGCCGGTCCCCAGCCCAGGTTGATCTGGCTCGGTGTGATCGCCTGTGCAAGGAGCCCCCCGGGCGACGAGGGAACGAAGAGAGGCGTCGTGGCTTCCACCACGTCGGACCATCGGGACTCGAGCAGACCCCGAACCGTCCGGACCCGGTACCGATAACGGGTATTCTCAGCCAGGGGTGCGTCGACCCAGCCCGAGGCATTGACCGACAGGGTGACCAGGGGCCCGAACCCGCCGCCGCCATTGGCACGTTCCACTTCATAGCTGGTTTCAGACAGCGAGCGATCGACCCAACCCAGCGCGATTTCAAGATCTGTCCGGGTCAGGACCATGTCGGACGGCTCGTTGAGCGGAGCCACGGCGGCCACGCTATTCGTCCAGCCGGACACGCCCCGGCTGTTGCGGGCGCGGACCCGGTATTCGAATCGTCGGCCATCAACCACCGTCGTATCGGCGAAGCTCGTCGTGTCAACAGCGAGCGTCACCCGCGGAAGGAACCCCGCCTCCTCGGCGCGGCGTTCCAGTTCCCAGGCCGCGACGAATCCACCGCCGGTCGCCCAGCGGACGTCAACTCGCTCGCCACTGCGCGGCGTCAATCGGAGGTTGACCGGCACACCGGGCAGGAGCAGCCCCGGCTCGAGGATGTCACCCGGAGCGCCGGCGGCGGCCGTGGCGTCCAAAGCGATCACCTGGTAGGCGACGGGCAGGCGGGTGGCGGCAAAAGTCGTGTCAACCAGGAGCGTGTCGCGGAGGGGCATGGCGTCCTCGCGAATCGACAGCCGCCAGCGGGTCGCGCCCGGCACGCGATTCCAGAAAATTCGGTGACGTGCCCCGTCGTCCATGAACTGAACCGACTGAAAGGCGGCCACGAACGGCGAGAGCGGAATGGTCACGCCGCTCGATCCACCCGTGTCGATATCGAAGGATTCTGAAACGCCCCGCCACAGGACGCCGCGAGACGACGTGGCAACGGCCGCCCCCCCAACCGGCCGGCCGCCTGAGGCCCGGACAACCACGGATCGATCGGCCGCCGAGGGGAGCTCGAGGTCGACCAGCATCACCCCGCCAAAGGACGGCGGCGGCGGCGAAATCAGGTAGGTGGAATCGACCTGGCCATCCGTGGCGCCCATGATGGTGACAAGAAGCGAATCAATATCACCCAGGTCGATGTCAATGGGCGCCGGTGTCTGTTGAATGGTGAGTCGCAGATTGCCGACGCGGGGCCCGACTTCCTTTCCGGAGCAGGCGGGTCCGCTGCCGGCCATCAGGACCATGGTCAGGATCTGGAGGACAACCGAAACGAATGAGGTACGGCCGGCGGTGCGTTGCCGTGCCGTCATGCGTCGTTGGCCAACCGCCGGGCCAGGAGCACCGTGATGTTGTCCGGCCCGCCCATGTCGTTGGCGGCGTCGATCAGCTTCTGGCCGGCCTGGTCCAGCTCGGTCATTTGAAGAAGCGGGCCGATTTCCTCGTCGGTAATGACACCGTGAAGCCCGTCGGACGACAACAGCAGCGTCGAGCCGGGCACCATGATATCGACGAACCGGTGGACGTCGACCTCGATCTCCGCCGTGACACCGATCGAACGGGTGACGACGTTGCGCCGGGGATCACTGCGAGCCTCCTCCGCCGTAATCTGTCCCCGCTCGACCAGGTGTGCCACGAGCGAGTGATCGTTGGTGAGCTGGGTGAGCAGCTCGCCGTTGGCCAGGTAGGCCCGGCTGTCGCCGACATGGGCCACGATCAGATCGGTGCCGCTGATCACGACCGCGGTGCCCGTTGTTCCCATCCCCCGCCGCGCCGGGTCGGAGCGACTCTCGTCATGAACGGTCGTGTTGGCCGCCTCGAACGCTGTCTTCAAGATGAGTTCGGGATCGCCGCCCGGCGCATCACGCCATATTTTCAAGATCGTCTGCACGGCCAGATGGCTGGCGCGTTCGCCGGCCTGGGCGCCACCCATGCCGTCACACACCATGAGGATGGTGTCGCGGCCCTCGGCCAGGGCAGCCTCCCTTGGCCACCACTCGAATGAGTCTTCATTTCCCGGGCGCTTCTTGCCTGGGTCGCTGATGGCGCAGATCCGCAATTGTCCGGGCATCTCTCTCCCACGGGCGGGTGCTTCCGCACGAGGCCCCTCGGATCGGAGCCACTTCTAATGGGTGAGGACTATAGCACCGGACTACGATTGAAACATCGCGGCTACTGCTGGATCAACTTTTGGGTCTGCCGCACGCCCTCGGCGTCAAGGGAGATGAAATAAAGGCCGGGTGCGATGCCCGCCCCTTCCCAGCGGATTTCATTCGATCCCGCCGGCCATGTTCCCTCGGCCACCATGGCGACCATCCGGCCGCTGACATCGAAGACCGACACCCGCGCCCGGCTGGCCCGGGCCAGGTCGAACCGGATGGTCCGGGGGCCACGCCCCGGATTTGGCGTGGGCGGCAGGAGTCGCGTGCGCGGCGCGCCACCCCAGTCGGGCACCCCGACCTGTGTCATGAATGGGAGCATCGGGAAGCTCCCCTGGAGGACCTGCGTCGTGGTGGCCGGGTCGGTGCCGAACCATCCGGTCAGGACCGACGAGTAAATCGAGCGATAGTCGAACTGCATCGCGATATTGCCGTTGTCGTCGAGGGTGCCGAGGTCCGGTGCGCCGCCGTACAGCCCGCCGTCGATGCCGTCCGAGATCAGGAACCAGGGAGCCGATGTGCCGTGATCCGTGCCATCCTGACCGTTCTCGTCTACCCGCCGCCCGAATTCGCTGACGGTCATGATGAGCACGTCCTGGAATCGTCCCATGGCCCGCAGATCCGCCACGAAGGCCGCCACGCCCTGGGCCAGTTGCGAGAGCAACTCGGGATGCGAGTTGAGTTGATAGGCATGGGTGTCGAATCCGTCGAGGCTGGTCACGTAAACCGGCGTCGACATTCCACCGTCAATCAGGCGCGCCACCACGCTGAGCTGATCGCCCAGTTCATTGTTCACCGGATACGGCACCTTGTTGGTGCCGGCGCCGGCGGCCACTTCGATGGCATTGGCATACTCGAAGGATGCGCGGTCGATCTGCCGCACGAAATCAAGTTCCCCCCCGCCGCGTGTGGCAGGGGTCGCATCGTTGAATGGACCAGTGTAGTTGCTGTTTACCAGCCAGTAGAAACTTCCGGGGTCATTGACGACGACGCCGGTGACGCCCCGATCGCCCTGGAGCAGCAATCCGGCGGAGAGGCCCTGCTGCAATGCCAGCGGGTCCGGCGGCAAAACTGCCGGAAAGGTGGGATTGTTGGCTTCCAGCCACCGGCCAAGCCAGCCGGTCTGGATGACGCCGTTCGAACTCGAGCCCGAGAACATGATGTCGGTGGCGCGGAAGTGCGAGAGGTTCATGTCGTTGTAGCCCACGTCCCGGACGATGGCCATTCGTCCGGTGTCCCACACATCCATGAGCGGTGCCAGGTTCGGGTGCAACCCGACGCCCGGCCCGACGCCGAGCGCGGACGCCTGCGGCACGGCCAACGTCGGCCGCTTTGAGTAATAGAGTGGATCCGCCACGGGGATGACGGTATTCAATCCGTCGTTGCCGCCCTGCAGCACGATCATGACCATGATTCGCTGGTCATTCGACGGTGTCCCGGCCAATGCCTCGCGCGTCAGGGGCCACCAGATCGACTTCCCGAGCAGGCTCCCCGAAAGGACACCCGACATGCGGTTCAGAAATTGGCGTCGCTTCATCCCGGGCACCTCACTTCAGCTGGTAGTCGGGCAGCCGCATCGTGAAATGCAGCACATCACGGATGCGATTGGCGGCGCCGGGCATGGCCAGCGACCACTGGTTCGGTTGCGACCCCTGGAGCAGTGCATCGAGCATCTCCTGGCGGACGGCCGTCGTCGGCGGGCCGCCGAGCAGGAGGAGCGCCACATCGTCGATCAGCGCCCCGGCGTTGTTCGGGTTCGAAAAGCGGTTCGCTTCGGCCATGGAATCAACCGAGAATCCGAGCGGCCATCCCCACATGTTTCCGTACAGGATCATGCCGCTGTATTCCTTGCGCAGCGGCAGCGTGGCCGTGTTGATCCAGTTGTGGTGTCCCGGCCAGCCGGCCACGTTTGGCGGCATGGTCAACATCTGGCCCAGGTCATAGCTTTGCCAGTCGATCCAGTAGCGTTCGTAGTCGTTGGTGGTGGTCAGAGGATCGAAGCCGATGGCATGCAGCGAGCGGACCTGGCCGCCATAAAGGTCGATGACATCCTTGACCAGGCTGCCCCGAAATGTCGGATCGAAAAAGTGATTGCTCCCGAGCATCCCGGAGAGCACGGGCCCGATCGCGTAATTATTGTTTCGCATCGTGGTGGCCAGGATCGCCACATCAGCCGGATCTGGTTCGTCATCAAGAAAGTACTTGTAGAGCTTCCGACAGAGATACTCGGCGGTGGCCGGTTGCTGACCGATGATGTCGATCAGGTCGGCCATGTCCCAGTTGCCGGTCTGGCCGAGAAAGGTCTTGTTGGTATTGTCGTACCAGCTGGGTACGAAAAAGACATCACGCCCGTCGGTACGCCAGCCGGTGCAGGCGCGGGCCGCCTCCTCCACATCTTCCTGCGTGTAGCCTGACCCTTCCCCCATCGTGAACAGCTCGAGAAGCTCGCGGGCGAAGTTCTCGTTCGGATCATACTTCGTGTTGTAGTTGCCGTTCAGCCAGATCAGCATGGCCGGGTCGGTGCACATGTCGGTGGCCAGTGTCTTGAAGTTGCCCAGCGCGTGCTGATGCAGCAGTTCGATCTGTCCGTAGATGGCCATGGGGTAGTAAACCGCGTCGGCGCCGGTGGCGAAGTGATCATGCCAGAAGAGCACCATGGCGTCGGTCATGTTCAGCGTCTGATGATTGACTATCCGCTCGACCCACCAGAGCCGGATGAGCTGCTGCCGCTCCTGGTAGTTGTCGTTCAGCGTATCGAGCTCCTCCTGGGTCAGGTTTTCCCAGTCAGGCGCCGCCTCGTTGACCCAGGCGCCCGGTGGCGGCGGCAGGGGTCGCGGCGTGAGCAACGAGGTCAGCGTCGCGCTCAAGCCGCCGGTCACGACGCCGGACATTTCCTCGTACCGCGGACCGACCATGGCGCGATGCAGCAGGTGCGCCGCCTCGTCGATCTGGAACGCGCCGCTGAAGGGGGCCCACCCCAGCGGGGTTGTCACCGTGGGTGTCGATTTGCCGGCCAGAACCGAATCAAGCCGGCGGCCGGAGGCATCCCGACCCCGGCCGAGAAGTTCCGGCGTAAGTTCCCGCGCCGACCGGGGGTGGCCATAGCGCTTCGCCGCATCCATGGCCGCGATGGCTCGCAGAAGTCGGGGGTCGTCGGGGGCCACCACATGAATCGTGGTGCGGCCGCGAACCCAGCTCTCTCCCTCGACCAGGGCCGAGGCATGGGGCAGGGCCAGGGCAGGCGCCGCGACAAACACAACGTGCATTATGACCAGCAGGGCCGTGCAAAAAGACGTCCTGCGCGTTCGGGTCATGAGCCGCTCCCGGTGGGTACTTCGTCGGTTCGTCGTCGGATCAAGTCCCTGCGGCCGCGGGGTCTGGCACGGTCTCAACAAACCAACCGGCTCCGGGATGATAGAGGGACGGCGGAGATTCGGTGCAAGAAAAATGCCCGACCGTTGGGGGGGATTGACCCGGCCGGCCCAGGGCAACCGGCGGGCCTGTCCGACCGGTCGTTCGTCACGTAGCATAGGGACATGCCGCTCACTTACGCGCAGTACTTGAATCTGGACGATCTGTTGTCCCTCCAGGAGGCCCGTTCCCAGCCGGCGGAACACGACGAGCTCCTGTTCATCGTCATCCATCAGGTCTACGAACTCTGGTTCAAGCTGCTGCTGCATGAGATGGACAAGATCGGCCGCGATTTCGAGGCCGGCGACCTGTTCGGCGCCATCCACACGCTGAAACGCAACCGAACGATCATGAAGACCCTGGTCGGCCAGCTCGACATCCTTGAAACGATGACGCCCATGTCGTTCACCAGTTTCCGCGATCGCCTGGAGACGTCATCGGGCTTCCAGTCCAGCCAGTTCCGTGAATTCGAGTACGTCCTGGGGTTCAAGCGAGCGGACATGCTCCGTTTCTGCGATCCGGAGTCCCAGGCCTTTGCCTCCGCCGAGCGCCGGTTGAACGAGCCATCGCTGATCGACAAGTTCTATCTGTTCCTTGAACTCCGGGGCGTCTCGATCCCCGCAGATCTTCGTGCCCGGCCGGTCAGCGAATCTGCGGTAGCCAGCCCCGGGTTGCAGGAGGAGATTCTCAGGCTTTACAAGACATCGCCCGAGTTGGCTATCCTGTTTGAGCTGATGACTGACTTCGACGAAGGATTACAGGAGTGGCGATACCGGCACGTCAAGATCGTCGAGCGCACCATCGGCAACAAGCAGGGCACCGGTGGTTCCCTGGGAGTCGAGTTCCTCAAGAAAAGTCTGTTCCGCCCGATCTTCGCCGATCTTTGGGCGATCCGTCATCGTTTATAGGAGGTCAACAATGGGCTTTCCACTCCGCGGTCGCGGCGGTATCGGCGGTGGTCGGCTGATCATCGCGCTCGTTTTGGTCGTCATCTCGGTGATCACCTATTTCAGCCAGCAGCAGAAGAATCCGGTCACCGGCGAAACGCAGCACATCTCCATGAGCGCGGAGCAGGAAGTGGCCATTGGCCTGCAGGCCGCTCCGGAGATGGCCGCGCAGCATGGCGGCCTCCACTCGGATCCGCAGGCTCAGGCCATGGTCGACCGGGTCGGCAATCAGCTCGTCGCCGGCTCACCCGCCGCTCAGTCCGGCTATCCGTTCGAGTTTCATCTCCTAGCCGACCCGAACATGATCAACGCCTTCGCCCTACCCGGCGGACAGGTCTTCATCACTGCCGGCCTCATGAACAAGCTCGAAACCGAAGGCGAACTGGCCGGCGTCCTCGGCCACGAAATCGGCCATGTCGTCGGCCGCCACGGCGCCGAGCACATGGCCAAGGCCCAGCTGACCCAGGGTCTGACCGGCGCGGCCGTCATCGCCACCTACGACCCGAATGATCCCGGCAGCCGTAACACAGCCGCCGTGGCCCAGATGATTGGCCAGATGATCAACATGAAGTACGGCCGCGACGACGAACTCGAATCGGACCGCCTCGGCGTCGAATACGCCGCCAAGTCCGGCTACGATCCTCGCTCCATGCTGCGGGTCATGGAGGTGCTGGCCCAGGCCTCACAGGGGCAGGCGCCACCCGAGATGATGAGCACGCATCCGGACCCGGGCAATCGGACGGAGAGGATCGAGCAATTGATTCAGGAGATGTTTCCGGGCGGGGTACCCGAAGGCCTCGTGAAATAGTCGGAAACCGCGAAAAGGCGCTGGATCAGTTGATCGCTCACGCGGGGACGATGGGCGGGTGATGCGGCGCCCACGCGGATGTCTTTACTCCTCGGACGCGTTCGGTAGCTGGGCCGAATGCCAGACAGCCACGATCCAGACGGTCTCACCCTCGACACGATAAAAGAACCGGTAAGGTGGTGCGATGACCTCCCGATAGGGGAGTTCCGGAAATTCGGGGATGACCCGCCCGGACTTCGGAAACTTCTCGAGGCGACGCAGGATCTTCTCGGCCCGCTTTCGCAATTTTGCCGCTGCCGGGGGCCGATCCCGGCGAATGTACTCAACTGCTTCCAGAAACTGGGTTCGTCCTGACGGGGTGAAACGAACCCTCACCGTTCCCCTTGATCCAGCAACGCGTCCGCTTCCGCCAGGACCGCATCCAGATCATGGCCTTTGCCCGAGGCAATCTCCCGCTCCCCTCGCGCAAGCAGCAGGAGTAGCTGGCGCTCGTGTTCGGCCCGTTCGTACGCATCGAGGCTCAGCATCACCGCAGCCGCACGCCCCCTCTGCGTGATGATCAGGGGCTGCTTGCGACCCTGGACTCGCCGCAGGACGGCGGCGGCATCCTGCCGCAGGTCGGTGATGGGAATGACTTCAGGGATCTTGACCATTGAACATACCTCCTAACGTACGTCTAAAGGTACATCAGCGTGACCCCGTCAGGCAACTTGTCACTTTGAGTTGTGGAGAGTCTGGCTCGGCAGCGTCTTCCCCGGGTGGCACGCCGGAGACCCCCTCCTGGCTGTCTCCACCGGTCAGTCCCAGACCTCGCGCGTCATCTCGGCAAATCGCGGATGGGCCCGAATCGCCTCCCAGAACGGGACGGCCCGTCCCCAGCAGACCAGCGGGTCGCGCTCGGCCACGCAGCGCGCCACCTGCTCGATGGCCCGGTCCGGGAGTCCGGCGGACGATGCCGCCACGGCCAGCCAGAAGGGCGATAGAAACTCGTGGCGCGAACGCGCCTCCAATTCGTCGTACACGGCCCTCGCCAACTCCGGCTTCCCCGCCTTGCCGTAGACCCAGGCCAGCGTGCCGAGGACAAAGTGGTGGCGGCCGGAGATTCCCATCACCGAGGGCGCGAGATCGATGGCGCGCTGATACTGACCGGCCCACGCATATCCCCGCATACGGTTCCAGTGCGCCATGAACGAATCGGCGTCGAGTTCGATCGCCCGCTCCGCTTCGGTGATCGACTCCTCGTGGCGGCCGATGGACCCGAGCAGGTGCGAGTGAACGGCGCGGATCCAGGCGCTCAACGGGTCGTCCTGGATGGCTCGACGTGACTCGGCAATGGCCGCTTCCGCCGATATGACGCCGCGCATGAAACCCCACAGGGCCCGGTGGGACCGCGAGGTGGCATGCCGAGGATCGGCCGCCATCGCGCGGTCCCACATGGCTTCGGCGCGCGCCGTGTTCCATTCGAACTGCTCCTCGACCGCCGCCAGCGTGGCCCAGGCCTCGACCAGTCCGGAGTCGATGGCCAGCGCCCGCTCGGCCAGTTGCCTGGCTTTCGGCATCACCTCGGCGAAGGGCGCCGTGCCGAACGTCCCCTTCAGGCGATACGAGTCGGAGAGCCAGGCGATGGCCTGTCCATAGTTCGGGTCAAGCGCGATCGCCCTCTCGAAGCAGGCGATCGCCTCGGGGATGAATCGTCCCCGCCGGTTCTGGAGGGCGCGCCCCTTGAGCAGCAGCTCGTAGGCCTCCAGGTTCTTGGTGCCGGAGCGGGCCCGGCCATGCTCGGCCTCGCCGCGCAACGTTCCCCGGAGGCGGGTGGCGATGGTGGTGGCGATCTCCTCCTGGAGCTCGAACACGTCAGTCATCTCACGATCGTAGCGTTCCGACCAGAGCTGGTAGCCGTCGGCGGCGTTGACCAGCTGCACGGTGATGCGCAGGCGTGAGCCGGCCCGACGCACGGTCCCCTCGAGGATGGTGGTCACGTCGAGCTTCTCCCCGATGGACCGCAGATCCTCGCGCCGTCCCTTGAAGGCAAAGCAGGAGGTGCGCGCCGCCACGCGGAGCCCATCGAGATGCGACAGCGCATTCATGATCTCGTCGGTGACGCCGTCGGCGAAGTACTCGTCATCCGCGCTGCTCAGGTTCTCGAAGGGGAGGACGGCGATCGACTTTTCCGGCGTGGCCGTGTTGGCTGCGCCCCCGGTGGCAATCTCGCCCATCTCGAGCCGGACGTCGCGGATGTCGCGCGGCCGTGCCTCCATGTCCTTGCGAAGGCAGCGACGAATGAGCTCGCGCAGCCGCGGCGGCGTGCCCGCCGGCAGTGCGCTCCAGTCCGGTTCCCGTTCCAGGATGCGGGCAATCAGGTCCGACACCGTCTCACCGGTGAACGCGGGCACCCCGGCCAGGCATTCGAACAAAACGCAGCCGAACGACCAGACGTCACTGCGCCGATCCACGGGCTTGCCGCGCGCCTGTTCGGGGCTCATGTAGGCCGCCGTGCCGAGGATCATCCCCGCCACCGTGGCGCCGAGCTGCTCCGTGGCCGCCTGCGACGAGTCCGACGCACTGGCGAGAGCCGGGTTGGTCTTGGCCAGGCCGAAATCGAGCACCTTGGCCACCCCCGCCGTCGTGATCATGATGTTGCCAGGCTTCAGATCACGGTGAACGATGTCGCCGGCATGCGCGGCTTCGATCGCGGCGGCGACCTGGGCTCCGAGTGCGAGCGTCTCGCGCGGTGGCAACGCCCCCCGCGATAGCCGGGCCGAGAGCGTCTCCCCTTCCACGAGCTCCAGTACGAGGTACGGAACGCCATCCATATCCTCCAGCCCATACACGGCCGCGATGTTGGGATGGTTCAGCGTGGCGAGCGTCTGGGCCTCCCGCCGAAAGCGCCCCAGCCGCTCCGGGCTGGCGGCGAACGTCTCGGAAAGCACCTTGATGGCGACCTCGCGCCCCAGCTTCGTATCGCGGGCACGGTAGACCTCACCCATGCCGCCGGCGCCGAGCGGCGCGACGATTTCGAATGAGCCGAGGCGGGTTCCGGGGGTCAGTGGCATGGAGTCGGCAGGCTCCTCACTCCCCCACCGACGCGATCAACTCACAGAACTTCATCAAATCAATATTCCCGCCCGAGACAATCGCGACGATCGGCCCCGGACCCGCTTTCCCGGTCAACGCGGCCGCCAGCGGCAGCGCCCCCGCCCCTTCCGAGATCACGCGCGCCTTCTCCGCCATGAGTCGCATCGCCCTCTTCGTTTCGTCGAGGGTGACGACGATGCTCCCGTCGAGCAGCGGCTGCATGCGCTCCCACATGCGCGGGAAGACGCTCTGGCCGCCGGCGCCGTCGACGAACGAGGCCTGCCACTCCTTGAACGCCTGGGGTGATCCCATCGTCATCGACAGCGCCACGGGTGCGGCCGTCTCCGGTTCGGCGCCCCAGACCTTGATGTCGGGCTTGATCGCCTTGACGGCGCTGCCGACGCCCACCACGAGGCCCCCGCCGCCGATGCCGGCGATGACGGCGGCGGGGGCC
>Ga0163152_10005693_pt1 | contig 14462 bp, 15 predicted proteins | sample OliLakLV19MP8IB2_FD_148635 | JGI IMG/M metagenome (GOLD analysis project Ga0163152, IMG submission 148635) | Freshwater microbial mat bacterial communities from Lake Vanda, McMurdo Dry Valleys, Antarctica - Oligotrophic Lake LV.19.MP8.IB-2 | ecosystem: Environmental > Aquatic > Freshwater >... | reverse complement strand
GCCACGCCCCGAGTCCTCTGACCGCTATCGCGGAACAGGGCTTGGTTTGACTATCAGCAAAACTATCGTTGAACAGCATGGCGGCACCATCGGGTTTACTAATCGAACAGATGGTGGCAGTGGCGCGGAATTCTGGTTCACGCTGCCGAAAGCTTAAATTCGCCATGATTGCCAAAGATCACGCCAAGAAATAGGCAAAAGAATTCGCCAATTCACAACTAGCGCACACAAAATTTGTATCCCGCACCATGAACCGTTTCAATAGGGCAGCAGTCAGTTTGTGACTGCAGTTTCTTTCGTAGCGTGTACATGAATGTTCGAATAGTGTTCGGAGAACTCTGGGATTCAGATGACCAGACGCGCTCTAAAATCGCTTCGCAGCTGAAGACTTCGTTTGGGTTTCGCATCAAAAACTCCAGCAGTGCAAACTCTTTAGGCAACAAGGTTATCTCGAGTTCTCCGAAGAAGACGCTTCGTAATTTGAGGTCAAGTCTGAACCCGCTGACCTCAATGGTTGTCTTGACCGATGTATTAGAGCGCCTCGTTAGAGCGCGGATTCTTGCCTCCACTTCGCGCATATGACACGGCTTCGTCAAATAATCGTCGGCACCGGAATCGAGACCGGTTTCCTTTTCGTCCAGCGACGATTTCCCGGTTAGCATCAAGACGGGAATGGAGCTGCCCATTTGTCGAATCTGCCGGCAGACTTCAACCCCGTTCAAGCCAGGCAAATCCCAATCGATAATAGCGATGTCGTATTTATAGAATTTGAGCCGATCGAAAGCCTCGGTTCCATCAATCACCCATTCAACGGTGTGATTTGCCGAGAGGCAATCGCGCATAGACGCGCCTGTAATCAGATCATCTTCTGCCAGTAAAATTTTCGGCACGTGCTTTTTTGCTCCTGCATCTTAGATTACTTGATTTCAGGGTAATTAAACTAGGTTTTTCCGGTAGGGGAGGGGACAGGCCACTCCCCTATCAGAAGCCGGGCGGCGAGGGACGCCGGCGCTTTCAGGTTACGCCAGAAGCTTCGCTAGATCGACGGCAAAATGCGGATACGAGACTGCCACACAATTGACGTCGTCAATTTGAACCGGCTTTTCGAAGAGAAGATTGGCCACCAACCCCATCATCGCCAGGCGGTGATCGCCATGCGTTTTCCAGTCGCTTCCGCCAGGCAGTGCATCGGTACCAACAATCTCAAAGCCGTCGGCCTGTTCGTTTACTGTTGCTCCGGCAGCGCGAAGGTTGTTAGCGATAGCAGCCAATCGATCGCTTTCTTTCACGCGAAGCTCTTGCGCATCTCGGACTGAGAATGTGCCCTGGCAAAGCGCTCCGGCAAGGGCAAGTATGGGAATTTCATCGATGCCGGCGGCAATTCGCTCGCCAGATATAGTGATCCCCTTCAGTCTTTCTGCGCCACGAACTGTAATCGTTCCGATCGGCTCTCCACCTTCGTTACGCTCGCCACACACCTGGACATCGGCGCCCATCTGCTGCAATGCTTCCAACACTAAAGTGCGACCAGGATTCATTCCGACATCGAGGAGCTCCAGAATTGAACCCGGTAGGCAAGCTGCTGCCACCATGAAAAATGCAGCAGATGAAATATCACCGGCCACGTTGATGGCAAATGGTTCGGCCGGTGTTTCTAGCCGTGACACGGAAATTACCAGGCCGTTTTGCCGAAAGGGGATACCTGCGTGCTTCAGCATCCGCTCTGTATGGTCTCGGACAATGGCCGGCAGTGCGATGATCGTTTCGCCATCGGCCTGCAGGCCGGCTAAGACCAGAGCTGTTTGAACTTGCGCTGATGCCACGTTCAAATCAAATCGCTGTCCTTGAAGCTTTGTGCCGAAGATACGAAAGGGGGGATAGTTTTCCTTTTCGGAATAACTTATCTGAGCGCCCATCTTGGCCAGATGAGTAAGGACTCGGGACATCGGTCTCTTTCTCAGGGACTCGTCGCCATCGAGGGTAGAGCTGAACGGCTGTCCCGCGAGCACGCCGGATAGCAATCTGATGGTTGTACCGGAATTTCCGGCGTCCAAGACGGATGCTGGAGCCTTCAATTCGGTCAGTCCTGGAGAATCGATGACAAATGACGTCGCTGACGGTTGTAAAATGGTCACGCCAAGATTGCGCAGGCAAGCAATCGTGCTTTGACAGTCAGCTGCCGGAGAAAGCCTCGAAACACTGCATCGGCCTTTGGCCAGCAGAGAAAAGATGAGCGCGCGGTGAGAAATGGACTTGTCGCCTGGCACTTGTAATGTGCCTTTCAGTATCGTTTTTTGCACCGGTCACCGTAGCAGGAAGTTGACTTATTGTAAGATTGATGGCGGTTTCGTGGGAGTGGTAGCGGTCACTGTATGTTGCGCTTTTTAACATCTGGCGAGTCGCATGGGCAAACACTGGTCGCCATTCTTGATGGGATACCTGCCGGACTGTCCATCAACATTGATCGTGTAAACGAAGAGTTACGCAGTCGGCAGCAAGGCTACGGGCGCGGCGCTCGGCAAAAGATTGAAACCGACACGGCCGATTTTGTCGGTGGAGTACGTCATGGTACCACCACCGGTGCTCCACTGGCGATTCTTGTGCGCAATCGTGATTGGGACAACTGGCGCCACGTTATGTCTGTTTCGGCAGTGGACTTTGATTCGCCAGAAGTGCAAGAGCAAATCAAGAAAAAAGAGATTACCCGGTTTCGCCCCGGACATGCCGATCTTCCTGGTACCTTTAAATTCAGGCAAAAGGATATCCGGGATGTGCTGGAACGTGCCAGCGCACGTGAAACGGCCGCTCGGGTAGCAGTTGGAGCGGTTTGCCAGGAATTGCTGCGCGCCGTTGGCGTAAAGGTAGTTGCTCACGTCATCGAGGTGGGCGGAATCCCCGGCAATGGACAAGTTGATGCTATGCATCTGGATAAAGTGCAGAAGTTGGTCTCTGAATCCGAGATGTTCTGTGTCGATCCTGAAGCTACCGAAAAAATGAAAGTGTCTGTCAAATCCGCATGGCAGGAAGGTGATAGCCTCGGCGGTGTAGTTGAGGTGCTGGCTGACGGGTTGCCAGTTGGCTTAGGCAGCTACACGCAGTGGGACCTGAAGATTGATGGGCAGATTGCCCAAGCCGTCATGAGCACCCAGGCAATTAAGGCTGTGGAAATAGGCGACGGTGTAAACAACTCAAGCCGTCCTGGTTCTCAGGTTCACGACGCGCTTTATCCAGCTGATGCATCGACAGGATTACCGTTTTCGCGAAAGACAAATCACGCCGGTGGCATAGAAGGCGGGATGACGAATGGCAGTCGCCTGCGGGTGCGAGCCTATATGAAGCCAATCCCAACAATGCGCAGAGGATTAGCTTCGCTGGCATTTCCCTCGTTCACTGCAGAGACCGCTCACTACGAGCGTTCAGATGTTTGCGCTGTTCCGGCAGCATCAGTTGTTGTGAAAGCGATGGTGTCGTTTGCATTGGCCCGCGCCATTCTGGATAAGTTTGGTGGTGATACCATGATCGATACTGAAAGAGCCGTAAGCGCGTACTCAGAGTATTGCCGAACTGCCGCAGTTACCAGTGCTAAAACTGAGCCTGCTGATGTTCCTGAAATGGAGCTTGAATAATGCGCTTTCATTCAAGCTATGGACATAAGACTGATGTGATAAATGTGCTGATGCGCACCGAAGTGGCGGTGAAAAGCCGCGTTGCCGTTGGCGAAGGCGCAATCGGCAACATCGGAAGCATACTCAAGCAGTCGAGCGCCGGCGAACGTGTTGTTCTTCTCACTCAACCGACCCTCGTTGAAACATGGGGGGCAACTGTTGGCGAAGTGCTGACTGAGTCTGGCTATGAAACGACTATCGTGGCATTGCCGGACGGTGAGGAGTGCAAATCTCACGAAAGCCTGCTGCGAATCTGGACACAGATGCAAGAATCGAAACTGGATCGCTCAGATACGCTGGTTGCCGTCGGTGGCGGTGCTCTTTCCGATGTGGCTGGGTTTGCTGCATCAACCTATTTGCGTGGAATCCGATCGGTTATTGTGCCAACTACTTTGCTGGCACAAGTCGATGCTGCAATTGGTGGCAAGACAGGTATCAATTTACCTGCTGGCAAAAATCTTGCCGGCACATTTCACTTTCCGGACTGCGTCATTATTGACACTGAGACACTCAAGACCCTACCCAAGCGAGAGCTACTGTCAGGCTTGGGGGAAATCGTCAAATACGCTTATATTGAATCGACAATTGCCGAGCAAACAGATTATCAACCAGGACCGCGCACGCTTTATCGTGTGCTGTCCGAGTTACTTTTAGGTGAAGGATTTTCTGCTGACAGTAGCGCGATGCTCGGGATTATTATTGCTTGTGTGAAGATGAAAATGGCTGTGGTTGGCAAGGACCCCTACGAGGGAGAACTTCGTCGTTGTCTGAATCTCGGGCACACATTGGCTCACGCTGTGGAAAAAGCCACTGCTTACCAGGTAAGCCATGGTGAAGCGGTGGCAATCGGTCTGGTGTTTGCGTGCCGATTAGCAACGGACCGCGGTGTCTTTAATCAGGAAGACACAGACAAGCTCGTTGAGATGTTGACTAAGAGCGGGCTGGCGAGCGAAATTCCGGAAAGTGCATCAGTCGATTTGATAATCAAGGGCATTGCTTTCGACAAGAAACGGCAAGGTGATCATATTAAGTTCGTACTGCCTCTGCGACCGGTGGGTTCTGTTGAATTGAATGCGCAGATAAAAATATCCGACTTCGAAGAGCTTTTGAAAAATGACTAAACATGTTGCGATTGGGTATCAGGGCGCCCCAGGGGCTTTCAGCCACCAAGCTGCTATAGCTTTTGCAGACCAGTTGGAGGTTAAGGCGCGCTTCGTTTCCTGCCAGTCGTTTAACGATGTCTTCCAAGGCGTGCTCAGTGGCAGCACCGAATATGGTGCGGTTCCACTGGAGAATTCTTCGATCGGTGCCATAACAGCGAACTACGATCTTCTCTGGACGTCTGACACAAAGATGATTGCAGAGTACTTCTTGCCTGTTCACCACCACCTTATTGGTTTTGAAGGCGTAAGCGCGGAAAGTATCAAGGCTGTTTACTCTCACCCTGCAGCGCTAGACCAGTGTCGGGGACTTTTTCACAACCGCCCGGGTCTGTCTGCAAGGGTGCACTGGGATACCAGTGGCGCCGTCGTGTTTGTCAAAGAGGCCGCGGACAAGACTCAAGCTGCCATAGCCGGGGAGTTGGCTGCCCAGGAGCACGGTATGTCGATAATTGAGCGCAACGTGGAGGACTATAGCCATAACTCGACCAGATTTGCTTTGATTACGGGCGCCAACACCGTGCAACCGGTACCGACCACTCCCTACAAGGTATCGTGTGCGGTGGAATTAGAGCATAAGTCCGGCACGCTGGCTGGGGTTTTGAACTCATTGGCAGCAGTCGGCGGCAATCTTACAAAGATTGAGTCACGCCCGATTGGCGAGACTCCCTGGCACTATCGCTTTTTTATGGACCTGGAGATAGTATCCGGTCTTGAGCCTTTGGAAGCCGCTTTAAAGATTTACTCCAAAAATTTCAAGGTACTGGGGCGCTATAAGCCGTCCTTACCTGTCAAAGTTTAAAAAAACGACCCGATCCGAAACTTTTTCCGGTTCACCCGTGTAATCAACACAGAACCCCAAACTGGAGGACGGAGACGATGTTCAACGATAGCCGCCGCAAGGCGAAAGTGTTAGCCTTGAGCCTGGCGCTTTTGGCGCCGATAGGCATTTGGCTAGCCCAAGCTTCCTACGCTGCACCGAGTGGATTGATCGACAAGGATTTCGAATTGGCTGTGCGCAAGTTCGTCAGCAAGCGCTTTTACAACCGAATTGATGCCACAGACGAGCAACGCCAAAAGCTGGATTCGATCTGGATGGGCACGATGGAGTCGACAAGACCGGCCCGGGAAGAGGTGCGCCAAGGTGCTTTGCAGTTGTCTGCTTTGATGGCTACTGATGATGCCACCGATGAGCAAATAACTGAGAAGGCTCACGAGCTGCGCGCGCTGCATCAGAAAGTGATGGATCAAAGACTCGATAGCGTGCTCAAAGCGCGCAAGGTGCTCACCAAGGCACAACGTGCACAGGTTAACGAGCGCATCAGTGAGTTGATCACAGGCGGACTGAAACCACGGCGCATCGGGTTTCTCTTAAATCAATAAGCCGAAGCCGCTGCCTGGTGCAGCGGCTTTCCCCTAGAGATTACGATTGATGAGCACAAAAGCATTAAAGTGTGAGACACTGCCCGAGTTATTCCTGAATGGTTTGGGTGTCATAGCGAGGCGCCACTTGACGCGAGAAAACCTCGATAGTGCCACTGATGGTGAGTTGATTACGCTCACGCTGCGCGGAAACCCGCGCGCGTATGAGGTGATCGTTCGTAAGTATCAGAAGCTCGTGTATAACGTGCTTTACCAGATGCTGCAGAATCACGAGTCGGCTGCTGATGTCACGCAGGACACATTTGTCAGAGCATTTAAAGCACTAAATACGTTTCGATTGGATGCGCCATTCAAACCCTGGCTTTTGCGCATTGCAAGCAATTCCGGGTTGAATAAGATCCGTGAGGGAAAGTCTCGCGAGCATGATTCACTCGACTACATGTTGGAAGAAAACGCGCATGCAGAGCCCGCCAGCGGACAGAATGTGGAAGTTGAGGTTGAGTGGCGATTATCGCAATCGATGGTGGCAGGTGCGCTGCAGAAATTACCTCCACGTCAACGGCACATATTCCTTTTGCGCTATCAGCAAGATTTGTCGTATGCTGAAATTGCCCAGGTCGCGGATGAATCGGAAGCCAGTATAAAATCGCTGCTATTCAGAACCAGAGAGCGTTTGCGCAAGATGTTGCAAGACGAAATGCAGGTCAAAGGGTAAGGTGTATTATGGTATCAAATGACAATTGCAATGAATTCCGCAAGTCCGTAGACGAATTTGGAATTGCGGCTCTAAGTGCCAGCCTTGGGCAGCATATAAATGACTGCGTAGCCTGCGCGCGGTGGCAAGAAGAAAACCAGAGCATCGTCATGATGGTTGATGCCATGCCCCAGTTCGATGTCTCTGAGCAACTGACGCAGAGGATTCTCACTTCACTACCGCGTCAATCTCCCTCGATGATCAGCTCCACCTTTCTCATTCCAGCTGCAGTCGTCGGCGCAGCAGCGCTTGGTGCTGTGATGCCGTTTGAATCTATCGAAGGACTGGCCTCGTCGGCAGTCAGCCTATTAGCCTTGTTCATGATTCATTTGCTGATCAAATCGGCGCGGACTGAGGAGATGGTTGCTTAGATGAAAAAGGCATTGTGCCGAGTTCTATTTTTTCTGTTGGTGCCACTAATGATGGTGCTGTCGACTTCATCTGCGCAGGCACAGAGTGACAACGAAACAGGTGTGACAGCTTCGAGCAAGATCGAAGCTGACGCCGAGGAAATGAAGATGTATGCCATGTTGGACCTGCATGCCGTACCGGAGGCTGGTCCAATTGCTCAGTATGTTCAGAAGTTCGCGCCTTACGCGAATCCAAAAGTCGGCATTCGACCGATGCTGTTGTGGTTTCACTGGGCGAATCTTCCAAAGCCATTCGTACCGTGCTTTCTCTTTATTTTGTTCTTTTCAATCACTATCACTTCCGTGATGCCAGTCTGGGTGAAGAATTCTGGAACATTGTGCAAGCAGCGATTCTGGCGAACGTTTTTTGTGGGATGTTTGATAGCGGTGCTGACGATTACTACGATACGCGGCGGGCTGCTATCGATGTTCGGGTGGCCGATGGCTGTCTTTGTGACGGGAGCCTTTCAGCTCTCCTTGCTGGTTGGTCTGTGCGTCATGGTGTTGCTGATCGGTGAGTCGGTTGGCTATTACCTGAAACTGGATCGTTGGATCAAGCGCCCGGATGTGAGAAGGCTCGCTTGCCTGCTTCTTGGCACGTTGATCTGTGTTCTGCTATTGCAGATTCCAGGTGTCGGAATTCTGCCGAAGATAGGCACTCGGCTCGTAGCTATGCTTGCCTTAGTTGGACTCGGCGGGCTGTATCGATCTCGTCGCGCGGAATCGACTGTGACCTAAGTCGGTGCCGTGGGACTTGAAAGGTTACTCCGTGTCTACTTTGGTGCGTCGGTGCCCGTCGGAATCGTGGGTCTCAGGGACGTTTTAAGGACGCCGACATAGCTGTCAGCGGCCCCGTAGTATAAAAGGAACCCGTCGCCGTGTGGGATAAGTCCCTCGGCAAACACCACATTTGGTGCCTGTCTCACTGTCGCGGAAGCCACCTTCTTTTCCCAGCTCATCTGCGGCTCGTAGATCGATTGATCTGAGCGAGCCAGAAGGCGAGTGGGATCAGTTTTATCGAATAAGGCCCAACCGATGCGGTACTCTAGATTGGCGTTGGCGCCGTTGTATAGAAGAAGAATGCCGTCTTTGGTTATGATCGGTGCTGGACCTGGTTCGACCACATGTGAATCGAACTTACCAGGCCGTCTAGCTAGAATTGGCCCGTCTACGGCATCCCGCCACTGAATTCCATCGGAAGACCAGGCGATGCCCGTCTGATCTTTTTGACCGTCAGGGTGCATTTTTGCTTGCGCGGCCGCGTCTCCCATGTAGTACATCCAATATTTGCCATTGATTTTCTCCGGCACGATAGCGCCGGATTTCGTCCAGTGTACATTCCACGCGTCGGAAGCTCTTGCCGGCGGAAGCATGAATCCAACTCGATCCCAGTCTTTCAAATTGTAGGATCTGTAGAGGGTCAGCCGAGCCTCGGTATTATAAGCGGTTGCAGTCATATCCCATGCCCCTGGATGAGCCAGACTTGGCGTTACCCGCGGGTCTTCGATGCCGTTTTTTTCGTCAGCGAATCGAGGCTTCATTATTGGCTCATCGAAGCGCGTGAAGTGTATGCCATCTTTACTTTCGGCGTAACCGACAGTTGACACTCCTTTGTCGTCCTGAGCTCTATACAGCAATACAATTCGACCATCGGGCAATTTAACGGCAGCAGGATTGAAAGCCCCAGCAGAATCAAATTTGCCCGGCCGTGGTGCCAATACAGGCTCTTCCGATAGGCGTATGAACGGCGTGAACATTTCGGTGAGCGCTACGGGCGCCTTTTCCAATGGTTGCTCAGCGACGCGCTCAACAGGAGGAGTTGCAGTGCGCACTATTGGAGGTTCGCCGGCCACCACAGGCTTGGCTGTAGTTTCGACGACCATCATAGTGGCAGGCTGCTTCAACATTTGAGGCCTCTGCCTGCCGCTGATCATGGCAGCTAATGTGTCAACGCCACCTTGAGTCGCTCCACGGAATGCAACCTTTTGCCAATTGAACTCTTCGCCTTGTTGCTCTTGTCGGATAACTTCGTTGCTGGCCCCGCTAACGAGCCCAAATGAAGTCCCAGTCAATGTGTGCGTCAGGAAGGGGCTGCGGGCGATGGCATTATTGAATCCCAGATTAGCACCACCAATCAACGCCGTGGCGGCCCCGGCCGTAAGCAAATCAGTGCAGATAGCTCGCTTGTCAAACGTTGTTGCAAGCGCATTCTTAATTCCGGGCACGACACCATCCTGATAATTTTGTCTTGTGAAAGATGCATCTAGCGATCTTGAAGCCGAACCCAATGCAAATGCTTTCACGCCGATATCGATCTTTGAGCCGCCAACTACGGAGAACACTCCTTTCGTCAAAGCGCCTTTGGCACCACCTAAAGCTCCATCGAAGATCTTAGTTTGCAAATTGTCTTGCGGGTTAATCTGATCTAGTCCGGAAAATGCCGCGGCTCCAACGACTGACAGTCTGCCTCGGGCAAACAAGCACGCAGTCTTGAGTCCCTGCGCAGTGTATGTATTGACCTCGTCTCTAGTTTCCTTGGACGAAACAAACGTGGACGTCAGGTTATCGACGATTGCAGTTAACTGAGTTTCTTTCGGCTTTTCAAAGGCTTCGGCCGTTCGATCTTGATCGAAATTTGCTCCAAGCAAGACAGGTCGTTGACGAAAATCATCACCATCACCCATGTCATGAAGTACTCCTGCCGGCACAGACACCGCCAGACGCTGTTATCAAGAAGGATAGTCGAAAACGCCCAGTTGTTGCGGGTCGATTTGTTAGATTGATTTAACGAGGGCGCGAAACAGCGTTCAGTTGCCGATTTTGACGACCATCGGCAAGCAGTGGTTGATCATGTAATCGCCTCGGTCCGGATCGTGCTTTATGGCTTGGGTGTTGCCTTTATCGTCCGTGGCGCGTGCCATAATCTTGCACGTTTGCGGGCTTGATGGTGTTTGCCAGTCGAACTCCCAGAGGCGCCAGGCATTGCGAATTGCTTCTCCGAGAAGGCGAGCCTCGGACCAACTATGTCCGTCGTCCGTACTGACTTCAACTCTTGCCAGATTGGCTTCACCGACCCAGCCTGCACCGAAAATGCGATACGTCGTATTTTGCGGTATGACCTCGTTCATCTGAGGACGGGCGATCTCGGCTTTAACCAGAGCGTTGGAAATTGGGACTCTCACCGGTTGTCCGTCCCGGTGCTCCCAAAAAGCATAGTCAGTCGTTTGAAAATATCCGTTGAACGGGCGATCGCTGACTATGATTCGGTTGAGCCATTTCACTGAGGCCATTGCATACCAGCCTGGGACAATGACACGCAGTGGGAAACCGTGTGAAACCGAGAGTTCCTCACCGTTCATTTGAAAAACCAACAGCACGTCCGGATCAAGTGCCTTCGACACTGGTAGGCTTCTAGCGTAGTAGATGTCTCCAATTGGTTTTGGCTCTAATTCCACCGGTCCGCAGTCGGCCCCTTCGAACATCACGTCCACTGCCTCAGGCTTTAGCCCGGCCTGATTTAAAACGTCCGCCAGGCAAACGCCAGTCCATTCAGCAGTGGATGCTCCACCGAGTGCCCACTGGACACCTTTTGCCGGCGGATTCAGAAAAATTCGATTGTTCCCTGCGCATTCAAGCGTGGCTTTCACTGTTGCATGGGGCATCTTCAACAGAGCTTCGTAGTTCAATTCCAATGGATTTGCGATCGCGCCTTCAACGCGAAGGACCCAGGAGTCTCTGGAAATATTCGGCTCCGGGAAGTGGTTGCGAATGTAGAACTTATCGTTGGGAGTAATGACGCCATCCAACGCTTCGAACTCAAACTCTTCAACTTGCGGATCTTTTGACCGAATGATCACACGAGAACTCCCAGATGCCGTTTTTGGTAGGGGAGGGGCTTGTCCCCTCCCGTGCAGTTAGAGCTTAGATTCTACAAGTTCAAGAGGTGTCTGCACGCAGCCCCTACGGGCCTAAATTTTCAGATGTGCGTTTGGCGGCCTTGAATTGAGCTTCGATGACGTCCATTTGTCCGCCGTCAATCGCGTTGCGCATTACCCGAAGTCGTCCTTCAAGAGATAGCAGCGCCGTGCAGATAGGTTCGTTATTCTGTTCCAGAATTTCTGACCACATCTGGTATGGACTGGCCATCAAACGGGCGACTGATAACAACCCTGGTCCCGACATGTGAAGCCGTTCTTGCAACTCGCGGTCAGCGACTCCGTTTGCCAGCATGGAACCTAGTGCAACTGACAGCAGTTGAATCAGATGGCTGGTACTGGCTACGGTATCATCGTGCAGCTGTGGGTCACACTGTTGCACGCGCATGCCTAGTTGCTCTAACCAGTGCGTGATACGCCTTGTTGTCATTTCAGTCGATTTTGACGTCGGTGTGATGACAAAACTCTTGCCGTCGATTTGAATATCGCCGCTGTTTTCGAAGCCTGAATTTTGGCTGCCAAAAAATGGATGGCCTCCGACGAAATCGGCTTTGAGGCTAAGTTCTGTCGCCACCTGACAGATTTTCAACTTAGTTGAAGTGACGTCTACAATCACTTGTCGTCGCTTGGTCGCCGGTGCAATTTTGCGCAGAATGGCGATGTTTTGCCGTGGTCCGGCTGCCAAAATGATAAGGCTGGCTTTCTTGATTGCTTCGACACAGTCAAATTCCGCTTCGTCAATTACTCCGGCGGACATTGCCTGGTCTAGCACCGCTGCGGTGTCGGAACCGATCACAATCGTATTCGGTGACTTCCGTTTGATCTGCCGTGCCAGTGCACCACCGATCAGTCCACAGCCGATAATAAGAACTCGGGGAAAGTAAAGTTTGGAGTTAGGCACTTGCTGAGTGTCTTCTTTGACCTGCAGTTCACGACTTTCATTCAACAACTGCTGATAGACGCGCGCCACAGCATCCGACAAAATCGGATCCTCCACCACTGAACGCACGTGATCCAGAACAATTTGCTCTCGCCCACTGTCTTTGACCGGTATATTCCGCTGCGCTTTGACCTGCCCAATTTCTTGCGCCAGCTCAAGCCGCTGCTTCAGCAATGCGGCAATTGTTTGATCGAGGCTATCGATCTTGTCTCGTTTTGCAGCCAGGGCTGATTCTTCAGATTCTTCCGACGTGCGTCGCCAACCAACCTCCTCCATGATTCCTCCTAAATGCAGCTAGCTTTTACTTCTTTTTGAATGACACGCTTGAGAGCGTGAGCATTCAAATCAGCAATTTTGCTGTTGTGCGTTGGTACGATGCGGCCCACTGCCTGGGCAATTGGGCGCAAGGAGTTTACGAGGTCGATCATGTCTTGCAGTGATAGTGCCTGACGAGCATCGGAAACCGATCTTTCTGGGTCGGGGTGACATTCGATCATGATTCCGTCGGCTCCGCAGGCAATGGATGCGCGGGCTAGGTCCGCGACCAGTTCTCGTTTTCCAGCTGCGTGACTGGGGTCTGCAATGACTGGAAGGTGAGTGATCTGTTTGAGTGCAACGACTGCGCCGAGATCAAGGACGTTGCGAGTGTAGTTATCGAAGCTGCGGATGCCGCGTTCGCAAAGAATGACATTCGGGTTGCCGTGGGCAAGAATGTATTCGGCAGCCATCACGAATTCTTCAATAGTTGCAGATAGTCCGCGTTTCAGCATTACCGGTTTGTTTACCTTACCGACTGCTTTCAACAGCTCGAAGTTTTGCATATTGCGGCTGCCAATTTGTAGCATGTCTGCATGCTCGACCACGTGCGGTAATTGCTCGACTGACATGACTTCGGTCACGACAGGAACATGGTGGCGTTCGCGAATGTCCGCAAGAATTTTTAGACCGTCGACGCCCATCCCTTGGAAGGAGTATGGCGAAGTGCGTGGTTTGTAGACGCCTCCGCGAATCATTTGCACGGGACCCTGAGAAAGGGTTGTCGCGACTTGCTCCATCTGCTCGGCACTTTCCACCGTGCAGGGTCCGCCGATGATCAACAGATTCTTCCCGCCGACGGAGACGTTTTCTCCAAGCTGAATAATGGTCTGCTGGTTAGATTCGCTCTTTGCGACTAATTTTGCTTCTAACATTGTGGCTCCTAAAATTGAATGACAAAAGAAAACCGGACCCTCTTCTTGAGGTTGGAGTCCGGTTGAGTGTGCTTGCAAGTGCGGCTACTCTACCTAAGGACTCCCTCGGGCGTAAAAGAAATAAAAGCCGTAAAACCAGTTCTTCGCGAGCATTGTCTGTCCTTACCTATCCAAGTCCCTTTAAACGAAAAGACCGCAGCTGCTTTAGCATGCGGTCCACCTTGCGTATACGAACGAGCTGTTAACTCACGCCAGGTGAACCTCCATAAACCAAAAATAGTAAAAGCTGCGCGACATGGATTGCTCCGAATTGATATTGCTATGTTAGCCCAGGCATGGAAGGCGGTCAAGGGGAAGTTTAGTACAAGTTACAAAGCCAAAAAAATGCGCCCAGCTGACGCTAAGCGCGATTTTACGTCGATCTGAAGCAGTAAATTCCGGTCCTTTCTATGGGATGGACGGGCTTACTTCGATGTGTCTTCGAACGCTTCGTAATCCCAAAAAATCTTTGAAGCGCCGATATACCACACTGCTATGGACCAGCTGATGAATACGCTGATGACGAGAAGCGCATGGTTCCAAGCGTCGTTCATTCGCAATTCCTTCTCTTATATAGGTTGCCGATGGATTTAATTATAGACATACCGCAAGTTGCGCTGCGTAGCAAGGGTGGGAAAAGGGCTGCCTTGCAACACTCTGACACCAAATGCCCAACTAGCTGAGCTTTTACGGCCAAATTACCTTGGCAAATATGTTCCCGATCCAGACTAAAGCTACACCGAAGGAACATTGTAGGAACACATTCAAGAGGGCAAGGTTGATACTTCCGCCTCGGATGAGTTCGAATGTCTCAAACCCGAAGGTGGAGAAAGTGGTGAACCCTCCGAGGAATCCGACCACTATTAGGAGTCGCAACTGCTCTGGCAGGCCCTTGTCGTGAAAACCAAAATATAGGCCGATCAGCAGGCATCCGACCAGGTTGATGACGACAGTCCCCAGAGGGAAGCCGGCGGCCTTGGATAAAT
>Ga0163152_10005692_pt1 | contig 14463 bp, 25 predicted proteins | sample OliLakLV19MP8IB2_FD_148635 | JGI IMG/M metagenome (GOLD analysis project Ga0163152, IMG submission 148635) | Freshwater microbial mat bacterial communities from Lake Vanda, McMurdo Dry Valleys, Antarctica - Oligotrophic Lake LV.19.MP8.IB-2 | ecosystem: Environmental > Aquatic > Freshwater >... | reverse complement strand
TCAGACACCGAAATCCCTGCAATCATTCAATCACACCCCAAACATTCGCATGCGCTCACCCGCACCAAACCCAATGGCTACGCAGGGGGCACGCGTTTAATGCCCAGCACTACTTCGGAGTTCGGGTTTAACTGCCCAAAGCGCAAAAAACATGGGAGGAGAATCCGTTCTGAAAAGCAAAAAAGCCCGTTCTTGCAAACGGGCTTTGCAATTTTTTATCAGAAAGATTATTTGGCCGACTCCGCTGCTTCAGATTTCTTTGCGGCGCTCTCTTTCTTCGCTTTGGCTTTTTTCTCTTTTTTAGCTTCTGGAGCCTCGTTGCCTTCCGTCGCCAGCGCCTCGGTCTTGGTCTCTACCGGCTCGCTCACGGGAACGTCAACCCATTCGAGAATCGCCAGCTTGGCGGCGTCGCCTTGGCGTTGATGCAATTTGATGATGCGGGTGTAGCCGCCGCGACGGTCTTTTTGCGTCGGGGCGATCTCGTTGAAGAGAATTTTCACGGCATCTTCCTGGCGCAAACGCGCGGCGGCGAGACGGCGGTCGTGTAGTGTTCCACTCTTGCCGAGTGTCACCATTTTCTCTGCGACAGATCGCGCGGCCTTGGCTTTGGCCAAAGTGGTTTCAATCCGTTTGTGGATGATCAGGCTGCACACCATGTTGGCGAGCATCATATTCCGATGCGTGCCGGTGCGGCCCAACTTGGCGGTTCGTTTAAGGTGGCGCATAATTTATTCTCCCAACGTTTCTTTCGGCGCTTCCAACAATGTCGGATCGATGTTCATTCCGAGCGAGAGCTGGAGCGATTGCAATTTATCTTTGATTTCGTTGAGCGATTTCTTGCCGAAATTGCGGTACTTGAGCATCTCGGCTTCCGTTTTCATCGCAAGCTGGCCAACGGTGGTGATGTTGGCGTTGTTCAGGCAGTTCGCAGCACGGACACTCAACTCAATTTCGTTGACGCTCATGTTGAGAAGCTTCCTCATGCGGGACTTCTCGTCGTCCTGCTTGTCGGCGACTTCTTCAAACTCAACCGCGTTTTTGTCGTAGCCGACAAACACGTCGAGATGATGCTGGAGAATGGCGGAGGCCTGCGTAAGAGCGTCGTCCGGTGAAATGCGTCCGTCCGTCCAGATCTCAATGATCAAACGATCGTAATCGGTTCGCTGTCCGACGCGGGCGCTCTCCACGGAATATTTCACGCGGGTCACAGGTGAAAACAGGGAATCAATCGCGATCACGCCGATGGCTTGATCGGGTTTCTTGTTCTCATCGCCGGGCAGGAAGCCGCGCCCGACTTTGACTTCCAATTCCATCTCGAATTTTTTCTTCTTATCGAGTGTGCAGATGTGCTGTTTGGGATTGACGAGCTCAACATTCTGGTTGAGTTCGATGTCGCCGGCGGTGACGTTGCCGTCCTTGTTGACCGAGAGCAAAAGGGTTTGCGGTTCGCGGCTGTGGGCCTTGAAGAGAATCTTTTTCAGATTGAGGACGATGTCGGTGACATCCTCCACAACGCCTTCAACGGTCGCGAACTCGTGCTGCGCGCCATCGATCTTGATCGAGGTAATCGCGGCGCCTTCCAGTGAGGAAAGGAGCACGCGGCGGAGCGAGTTTCCGATGGTATGGCCGTAACCGGTTTCAAACGGGTCGGCGATGAATTTGGCGTAGGTCTCAGTGGCGGTTGAATCCTCTTTGGTCAACCGCTTGGGCATTTCGAAACGTCCTAAACGTACTGGCATAACTTATCTTTCTAACAATTTTAATCTGGCGCTTCCGGTGCTATTCCCGCAGCCGAAAGCGCCCATATAATTGTCTTTGCCTCTTGCGAAGCGGGTTTGTTAATTAGCGGGAATAAAATTCGACGACAGCCTGCTCGTTGGCAATGGGCTGGATTTCGTCGCGGGTCGGAACGCGCATGACGGTTCCTTTGAAAGTATTCTTGTCGAGCGAGAGCCAATCCGGCACCACGCGGCTGGTGGAGATTTCCATGCTCTTGGTCGCCAATTGGCGCGAGACACTGGTGTCCTTCACTTCAACGACGTCATTCACCTTCAAGGCGTAGGAGGAGATATCGACTTTGCGACCGTTTACCTTGACGTGGCCATGTCCGACCAACTGGCGGGCGGCAGCGCGGGTGTTGCCGAAACCGAGGTGGAACACAACGTTGTCCAAACGGGTTTCCAAAATCTGCAACATGGTTTCGCCGGTGACACCGCGGCGTTTGAGCGCCTTCTCGTAGATGCCGCGAAACTGGCGTTCCATCAAACCGTAGTAATAGCGAAACTTCTGCTTCTCGATCAATCCGAGTGCGTAGTCGGTGTTCTTGCGGCGGGACTTAGGGCCGTGAACGCCGGGGCCGTAGTTGCGGCGTTCCAGATATTTGGACGGACCAAAGATCGGGATGCCGAAACGTCGGCTGATTCTTGTGCGAGGACCTGTGTAACGAGCCATAAAATTTTCGAATTACGATTTGCGATTTACAAATTAGACGCGGCGTTTCTTGCGCGGGCGGCAGCCATTGTGCGGGACCGGGGTGATATCCTTGATGGCGTTGATCTCGAGTCCGATCGCCTGCAAGGCGCGAATGGCGGATTCACGACCAGAGCCAGGGCCCTTCACGCGGACTTCGATTTCGCGCATGCCGTGGGACATCGCCTGGCGTGCGGCATCCTGTGCGACCTGCTGCGCAGCAAAAGCCGTGCTCTTGCGGGAGCCTTTGAAGCCGACGCGTCCCGCGCTGGACCACCCAAGAACGTTGCCCTGCATGTCGGTGATGGCGACGTGCGTGTTGTTGAACGTGGCCAGAATGTTCGCGATGCCGACGCTGATGTTTTTCGAGCCCTTGACCTTGATGATCTTCTTGGCGTTCGGATCGTCGGCGAGCAACTCAGCCGCCGTCGGCGCGCTTGGGGCGGCGACAGGTTCCGCCGCGGCTTTGGCAGCTTCAGGTCCGCCCGACGCAGCCTTTTCTTTTTTCGCGGGCTTGGCGGTCGCGCCTTCGGCAACGGGAGTTTTCGCCGGTTTATCGGCGGCTTCTGGCTTAGCTTCCTTCTTGGGAGCAGCAGCTTTTTTCGGTTTGATTTCTTCAGCCATAGTTCAAAAATTAGTGAATACCGGTTTTGGCGTTCGGGTTGCGCTGCACACCGACAGTTTTGCGCGGACCTTTGCGCGTGCGCGCATTGGTCGATGTGCGCTGGCCACGAACAGGCAGGCCGCGCAAATGACGAACACCTCGATAGCACTTGATGCCTTGCAGGCGTTTCAGGTTCATGCCGAGTTCGCGGCGCAGATCGCCTTCGATGATGTACTTGCCTTCCTGGATCGCGTGAACGATCTGGGAGAGCTGCTGTTCATCCAAATCCTTGGCGCGAATGCTCGGATCAATTTTAGCCTTCTCCAAAACAATCTTCGCGTTGGCCGGGCCGATGCCGTAAATATAACGGAGCGCGATGTCGATGCGCTTGCCGCCGGGAATTTCAACTCCGATAATGCGTGCCATAAATTCTTAACCTTGTCGTTGTTTGTGCCGGGCATTCGTGCAAATCACTCGAATGATCCCTTTGCGTTTTATAACTTTGCAATTTTCGCAAAGCTTCTTAACTGATGCGCGAACTTTCATATTATTTTTCTCTCAAAACAATGCAGCCCTTCGATAAATCGTAAGGCGACATCTCCAAATTCACTCTGTCTCCGAGCGCAAATACAACCTGCGACGATCTTATTTTTCTCGCAAGATGCGCCAGCACCCGATGCCCATTGGCCAGTGTCACCCAAAACAGATTGTTCGGGAGCACTTCAGCTACGGTGCCTTCGACTTTGATAGCGTCTTCTTTCGGCACGTTAAGATTTCCGGTTCCGATTCGGTAATTAAAACCGTATGCTCAAAATGGGCCGATAATGAACCATCTTTCGTAACCACTGTCCAGCCGTCTTTTAGAATCTGCACTTCGGGCCTTCCGGCATTCACCATCGGTTCAATCGCCAGGGTCATCCCGGGCCTGAGCTTCGGCGATGACTTGCCTTCCACAAAATTCGGTATCTGCGGCTCTTCGTGCATGGAACGTCCCACGCCGTGGCCGACAAACTCTCGAACAACGCTGTAGCCATTTCCTTCAACGTATTTTTGAATCGCCCGCGAAATATCCACCACGCGATTTCCCACCACTGCTTGGGCGATTCCCTCGTAAAGCGCGCGTTCCGTCACATCCATCAATCGTTGCGCCGCCACACCGCAGCCCCCCACCGCCACCGTCCGGGCCGTATCCCCGATAAAACCGTTGTAAACCACCCCGCAATCCAAGCTGATGATATCCCCAAATTCCACCCGACGATTCCCGGCCAATCCATGAACGACCTGTTCGTTGACCGAAATACAAAGCTGGCACGGATACTTTCGGTATCCCAAAAACGCACTCTTGGCTCCGTAATTTTTTATCCGTTCCGCCGCAAATTGATCAATATCCCGCGTCGTGACTCCTGGCTGAATAAAGGCGCTGACCTCGTCCAAAACGCTGCTTGCCACCACGCAGGCTGGCCGCATTGCGTCCAGTTCCCGTTCGTTTTTCAGCACGATCATCCGGCTCATTTCTTAATCCTGGTCTTATTTCCTAATCCTAATCCAACTCCAGGTTTCGCGAGTAAGATTACGATCAGGAGCAGGGAGCAAAACCCAAATCAGAACCGGCCCTTGAGTCGGCCCTTCTTCAAAAACCCGTCGTAATGCCGCATCAACAAATGGGATTCCATCTGGCGCATGGTGTCGAGCATCACACCGACCATGATCAACATACTGGTGCCGCCGAAAAACTGCGAAACAATCGGGTTAATTCCCATCGCAGTTCCCAGCATAATCGGGATCACCGCGATGACCGTCAGGAATATTGCGCCAGCCAGAGTGATTCGACTCATGGTCCGATGGAGAAAGTCGCTGGTCGCTTGTCCCGGACGGACTCCCGGGATGTAGCCGCCGGATTTCTTCATGTCGTCAGCGATCTGCAATTCATTGAACTGGGTCGCGACCCAGAAGTAGGAGAAGAACAGAATCATCAGGCCGTACAATACCAGATAAAGCGGCTCTCCCGTCTGGATGAGCCTGGCAAGGTCAGTGAAAAATTTCACCTTTAAGCTTTCCCCAAGGAAAAAGAAAATTTTCTCCGGAAACATCAGGATGGCTTGTGCGAAAATGACGGGCATAACACCAGCATAGTTCACGCGCAATGGCATGAATGAGCTTCCTCCGGAATAAACTTTCCGCCCCACGGCCCGTTGGGCGTACTGCACCGGAATCTTTCGTTGCGCCTGCGTCACGGCAATGACACCCGCGATCACAGCCATCAACAGCAGGATCAGCGCAACCGCATGACCCCAATTAAACTTCGACTCGATGCCAGGGCCCGGGAAGAACATTTCGATGATTCCCTGCCCTGCCTGCGGCAACCGGGCTAAAATGCCAACGGTAATGATCAGGGAAATACCGTTGCCAATCCCGCGATCGGTAATTTGCTCGCCCAGCCACATCAGCAACATCGTGCCCGCAGTCAGAATAAACATCGTCTGAAACCGATAGAACCAGATGTGCTCTTTCATAAACGGCAGAATGAGCTCCCCCTTGAAGCCCGAAAATACGCGTTCTGCGTTCTCCCAGCCGAGAGCCATCACGAATCCCTGCCCCAAACAAAGCAGCAACGTGAGATACCGGCCATATTGAACAATCTTCGTCCGTCCGCCCTCTTCGCGAGCCAATTTGCTGAGTCGTGGAATCACCGCAGTCAACAACTGGATGATGATCGTCGCGCTGATGTAGGGCATGATGCCCAGGGCGCCGACCGCGCAGTTTTCAAATCCGCCTCCGGTGAAGAGACTGTACATTCCCATGAGCCCCCCATCACCAGACGCGGCGCTTTCAAAGTAAGCCTTGAGTGCGGCGTTGTTGAGGCCCGGCGTCGGGATCAATGCCGCCAGCCGGCAAATTGCCAAAACGATGAGTGTGAAAAAGATTCGGGACTTGAGTTCCGGAATCTTAAAACAGTTCGCGAAGGTACTGGTAATTGCAGTGAACATGCGGGAAGCAGACTAACCTTGTTTACCTTCAGTCCTCTTGCCTTGAATCTTCGCGGCGATCACTTCGCAGGTTCCGCCCAATTTCTCGATCTTCGCGCGGGCCGATGCGCTGAAGGCATGCGCCGTGATTTTAAGTTTCTTCGCGAGATCCCCACTTCCCAGAATTTTAATTCTTTTAACCGGCCCGTTGGCCAGACCAACATTGCGCAACGCTATTTCGTCCACCGTCGCGCCATCTTCAAACTGATTGAGCGATTCCAGATTGACCGGAACATACTCGATGGTGTGACGCTTGTTGTTGAAACCGCGTTTTGGGATGCGGCGAATGAGCGGCATCTGGCCCCCTTCAAATCCTGGACGAATGGAACTTCCAGACCGGGCAGACTGGCCTTTGCCACCACGACCCGATGTTTTGCCGTGGCCGCTGGATTCACCCTGTCCTAATCGCTTGCGGCGATGTTTGGAACCGGGACGAGGTTTTAAATCATGTAAACGCATAAAAAATTAAACAGTTGCAGCGGCCGCTTCAGCTTCCGGTTTCGGAGCCCTCTTTTTGACCTCGATGCCGCGGCTGCTGTAGATGTCCTCGCGCAACCGGAGTTGCCGCAACGCGCCCAGAGTTGCCTTGACCACGTTGGCCGCGTTGTCCGAGCCGAGTGACTTGCTCAAAATATCTTTGATGCCGGCGGATTCGAGAACCGCGCGAACCGTTTTCCCGGCGATGATTCCCGTTCCGGGAGACGCCGGACGCAGCAAAATTTTCGCACCGCAAAAAGTATAATAAATCTCGTGCGGAATGGTCGTGTCTTTCAACGACACCTTGACCAGCGCCGCTTTGGCGACTTCGCCGCCTTTACGGATGGCGTCCGCCACTTCGCCGCCTTTTCCCAGCCCGATTCCAACGCGGCCTTTTTTGTCGCCTGTCACAATCAGCGCACTGAAGCTGAAGCGACGTCCGCCTTTCACCACTTTGGAGGAACGATTGATGAAAACGACTTTTTCAACGAACTCCCCAGTTTGGGCCTGCGGCCCGTCGTTGCGTCGGCGCGGCCCGCGGTTCTGACCACGTCCACCGCCAAACCGATTGCCACCACCCGCGCCAGGTCCACCGGCAGGAGCACTGCCTTCTCCACCAAAACTTTTATTTACTTCAGCCACAATATTTTCTCCTGGTTAAATTAAAATTGCAGACCGGCTTCGCGCGCCGCGTCGGCCAGTGCCTTGACTTTTCCGTGGTAACGGGCGCCAGAGCGGTCAAACACGACCGACTTGATTCCTTTTTCCTTGGCGGCTTCCGCGGCCATCTTGCCAATGCGGGTTGCCGTCACGACATTCGCTCCGATTTTTTCCGCTTTGCCAACCGCTTTGCTCCGGGTCGAGGTCGACACAATGGTTTTGCTCGAAGCGTCGTCCACAAATTGCACGTAAATATTCTGGTTGGTGAAGCGGACACTCATGCGCGGACGCTCCGCGGTGCCAGTAACCTTCTTGCGGATGCGCCAGTGCCGGAGTTGCGCCAATCTCTGTTTAACTTGAGTTCTCATTTTTTTGCGCCACGGATTGAGCCGTGACTTAATTGTTATTGGACGGTCTTGCCTTCCTTGCGGATGATCTTCTCGTCCGAGTATTTCACGCCCTTGCCCTTGTAAGGTTCCGGCGGATAGTAGGCGCGGATTTCCGAGGCAACCTGGCCGACGACCTGTTTGTTCGGCCCTTCGATCGTGACTTTGGTATTCTCTTCGACCGTTACCTTGATCTGGGCGGGAATCGGATAATTGATCGGGTGCGAGTAACCCAGGCTCAAACTGACCATGTTGCCCTGGACCGCTGCCTTAAAGCCGACGCCGTTGATCTCCAGTTTTTTGGAAAAACCAACATTGACTCCTTGAATCATGTTATTGAGCAACGCGCGACCCAGGCCGTGCATGGCTTTTGCCTCGGCGTCCTCGCCGTCCCGGCTGACAACAATTTTGTCGCCTTCAACCTTGAGGCTGGTGCGGCGCGGCAGTTCCATATCGAGCTTGCCTTTGGGGCCCTGCACCGAAATTTTCTTGCCTGAAACGTTCACCTTCACTGCGGCGGGAACGACAATCGGCGATTTTCCAATTCGTGACATAAATTCGTTAAATGGTTGCAGCGACGAAATGTTACCAGATGTAACAGAGCAGTTCTCCGCCGATATTTTTTTTGCGGGCGTCATTTCCGGTCATGACTCCCTCTGAGGTCGAAACAATCGACACACCCAAACCGCCGCGCACACGCGGAATCTCAGTCGATCCCGTATAGCGGCGCAGACCAGGCGTGCTCACGCGGCGCAAACCTTCGATGACCGACTTCCGCCCGTCATACTTGAGCTTCATCTTGATTGTCTTTTTCACTTTGCCCTCGACGCCGACTTCGCTCACGTAACCTTCTTTCTTCAAAATGTGGGCAATGCTCTCCTTAACCTTGGAGTGCGGCAGTTCGACCACGGGCAGCAACGCTTTGTTCGCGTTGCGAATCCGGGTCAACATATCTGAAATTGGATCTGTCATATCAGTCTTAAATCTTATTCGTAATCTTGCTCGCAATCCGTTACCAACTGGCCTTGGTCACTCCTGGAATCAATCCGTTGAGCGCCGCTTCGCGAAACGTCAAACGTGAGTAGCCGAACTTGCGCAAATAGGCGTGACGGCGTCCCGACATTTTACAGCGATTGACCACGCGGGTCGGACTCGCATTGCGCGGCAACTTGGAAAGCGCTGCGTAATCGCCCTTGGCTTTCAATTCGGCGCGAATCGCCGCGTATTTTTTCACTGTTTCGCGCTTTTTATTGTTGCGCTCGAGCCATGATTCTTTAGCCATAAAATTATCTTCCTTCAGCGAACGGCATGCCCATCAATTTCAAAAATTCCAACGCTTCCTCGTCCGTCGGCGCGCTGGTCACGATGGTGATGTCCATGCCCTGGGTTCGCTTGATCTTGTCGAGTTCGATCTCCGGGAAAATGGTTTGGTCCGCCACACCCAGCGAATAATTTCCACGTCCATCAAAGGAACGAACCGAGATGCCACGAAAGTCACGAATACGAGGCAACGCCGTGGCGACCAGGCGATCAAAAAACTCATACATCACTTCGCGGCGCAGGGTGACGCGGCAGCCAATGGGCTGGTTCTCGCGCAGCTTGAAATTTGCGATGCTCTTGCGTGATTTGCTGATGACCGGTTTTCGCCCGGTAATCATGGTCATATCCTTGACCGCATCCTCAATGGCGCCCTTTTCGAGCGACGCGCTCACACCCATGTTCACCACAATCTTCTCCATCTTGGGAACCTGATGGATGTTGGTGTATTTCCGGCTCTCTTTGAGAGCGGGAATCACTTCGCTGACGTATTTTTCGTAAAGTCTAGGTTTCATTTTTCATTCGCTCTCGGGATTTGCCGAAAGCATCAATTCATCAGGCCTTGGCCGGTTCGGCGGGAACCCGCCTTTTCGACCCATCAAACGTGGCGACCGCCATCACGTTCGAGATGTGAATCGACCCCTCGCGCTCGACAATCGATCCCTGTGGATTGTTCTGGCTGCGTTTGGTGTGTTTCTTCAACATCTTCGCGCCTTCCACGATCACCCGCTGGCTTTTGCTTTTGACTTCGATGATCTTGCCGCGCTTGCCCTTTTCGGACCCGGCAATCACCACCACTTCGTCACCTTTTTTCACATGAAATTTCTGCATAACTCAAATCACTTCAGGCGCGAGAGAAATAATCTTCATGAATTTCTTTTCGCGCAACTCACGAGCCACCGGCCCAAAGATACGCGTGCCTCGCGGATTGTTCTCCTTGTCGATGATCACAATAGCATTGCTGTCAAAGCGCAAATACGATCCATCTTCGCGGCGAATCGCGTGTCGCGTCCGGACAACGACTGCGTTGACCACTTCACCCTTCTTGACCGTGCCATCGGGCGAAGCCTCTTTGATGTGCGCCTTGATCACATCGCCGATGAACGCATATCGTTGGTTGCGCCCGATCACTCCGATTGCCGCCGCGCGCTTCGCGCCGGTGTTATCGGCCACATCCATTATGGAACGAATCTGTAACATAAAATCTATTAACCGACCTTCACGGCTTCTTCACTCTTTTCCACGACCTGCGTCAAACGCCAGCGCTTCAACTTCGAGAGCGGCCGGGTTTCCTCGATCAAAACCACATCACCCACCTTTGCTTCGTTCTTTTCGTCGTGCGCGTAAAACTTCGAAAAGCTCGTGACGACTTTCTTGTAGGTCGGATGCTGAAAACGGCGCTCGACACTCACCACAATGGTTTTGGTCATCTTGTTCGAGATGACGCGACCCAAACGTTCTTTGCGCGTGCCACGGGCTGCTTTTTCAGGAGCAATTGGTGTTTCTGTTTCAGCCATAAATTATTTAGCCGCCTTGTTGCGGAGTTGAGAAATCTGGGTTTCCACGCGAGCCACGTCCTTGCGCAAAAGACGGAGGCGCGACGGCTTTTCCAACTGGCTGCTCGCCTGTTGCAAACGCAAGTTGAACATTTCCTGGCGCAAATCGCGGCTCTTGGCCGTCAATTCCACCGCTGTTAAATCTTTGATTTCCGACATTTTCATAGTCACCTCTTAACCAATCTTGTGGCGCGAAATAAATTTTGTCTTGATGGGCAACTTCGTCGCCGCCAATCGCATCGACTCACGCGCCACCACTTCGGTCACGCCATCCACTTCAAACAAGACGTTGGCCGGGCGGATCACCGCCACCCAGGATTCCAGCGGGCCTTTGCCCTTGCCCATTCGAGTTTCCAGCGGTTTCTTCGTGAACGATTTGTGCGGAAAAATCCGGATCCAAACCTTGCCGCGGCGCTTCATGTAACGAGTCACCGCCACACGGGCCGCTTCAATCTGCTTCGTGTCCAGCCAGCAACGTTCAATTGACTGCAAGCCATACTCACCGAACGCGACCGTGTTGCCACTCATCGCCATTCCGGCGCGGCTACCGCGGTGCATTTTGCGGTACTTCACTCTTGCGGGCATCATTGGCATAACAAAAATCCTGTAAAATTATTAAGCTGCGACCGACGCGGCTTCTGGTTTCAATTCTTTCTTCTCAACTTTGGTGTCGCCTTTGCATATCCAGCATTTCACACCCAGTTTTCCATACATCGTATTCGCTTCCGCAAATCCGTAATCAATATTGGCCCGCAAGGTATGCAGAGGAACACGGCCCTGAAGATATTGCTCAACGCGCGCCAGTTCGGCGCCACCAAGGCGGCCTGCGCAACGAATCTTGATTCCTTCCGCGCCAAAATCCATTGCGGTCTGGACCGCTTTCTTCATGGCGCGGCGGAACGAAACACGACGCTCCATCTGGAGGGCGACATTTTCGGCCACGAGTTGCGCGTCAATTTCAGGCTGCTTGATTTCCTGAATGTCCACGTAAACTTCCTTGCCGGTCATCTTGCTCAATTCTTCCTTGAGCTTGTCGATTTCGGCGCCTTTGCGGCCGATCACGACGCCGGGACGTGCCGTGAAAATCGTAATTCGGCAACGGGTCGCTGCGCGCTCGATCTGAATTCTTGGAACGGAAGCGGTCTCAAGTTTTTTCTTTAAAATATCGCGGATCTGGCGGTCTTCGTTGAGAAGCTTGCCGAAATCTTTTTTGTCGGCGTACCACTTCGAGCGCCAATCTTTATTGACGGCAACACGGAAACCGATTGGATTTACTTTTTGGCCCATAACAAATTATTCGTCTGAAACAACAATTTTGACGTGACAGTTCCGCTTGAGAATCGGCCCGGCGGAACCACGCGCCTTTGGAGTGAACCGCTTCATCGTCGTCGCCTGGCCGGCCACTGCGAATTTGACCCGAAGGTTCTCGGCTTTGGCCCCGTTATTATTCTCCGCATTTGCAATCGCGGAATTCAACGTCTTGGCCACCACACGAGCGGACTTCCTGGAGACCACTTTGAGAATCGCTTGCGCCTCCAGTGCCGACATGCCCTGGATCTGCCGCACGACCTCGCGCATCTTTTGGGCGGACATCCGCACGTTTTTGGTAATCGCTTGAACTTGCATATTACTATTTCGCCTCCGCTTTCGCTGTGTGGGCACCGTGTTTCTTGAACGTGCGGGTCAGCGCAAATTCGCCCAACTTGTGGCCTACCATGTTTTCGGTGACGAAAACCGGGTTAAAAATCTTGCCGTTATGAACGCTGAACGTCAGCCCGACAAACTCGGGGGTGATCATCGACCGACGCGACCATGTTTTGATTGGCGACTTTTGGTTGGCGGCTTTCGCTTTGACGATTTTATCCATCAGCGAAGCCTCGATAAACGGACCTTTTTTGATCGAACGACCCATAAATTATTTGTGTTTCATCGGACGACCATCACGGCGCACGAGAATAAATTTGTTGGAGTATTTGCGTTTATTGCGCGTCCTGTAACCCTTCGTAATGACGCCCCACGGAGTGACCGGATGGCCACCGCCGGAAGTCTTGCCTGCACCGCCACCCATCGGATGATCCACCGGGTTTTTTGCCACAGCGCGACTCAACGGATGAATGCCCCTATGCCGGCTGCGCCCAGCTTTTCCGAGAACCACGTTTTCGTGCTCTGTATTGCCGACCTGGCCAAGCGTTGCATAACAGATTTCGTTCACGCGACGGATTTCGCCGGAAGGCAGTTTGATCTGCGCGTAACCTTCGTCGCGTGACATTAACGTCGCCGCGCCACCCGCCGTGCGAACCATCTGCGCGCCGCGGCCCGGAGTAATTTCAATATTGTGAATCGGCAAGCCAACCGGAATTCCACTCAACGGGAGGCTGTTTCCAATTTCGGCAGGTGCCGTCGGTCCGCTCATCAATTTCGTCCCAACAGTGAGGCCAACCGGAGCGATGATATACCGCTTCTCGCCATCTTTGTACTGGAGCAAAGCGAGACGCGCCGTGCGCAACGGATCGTATTCGATCGCGATCACATCCGCTTCGACTCCGTGCTTGTTGCGCTTGAAATCGACGATGCGATGAAACTGTTTGTGCCCTCCGCCCCAACCGCGACTGGTAACGCGACCATAATGATTGCGTCCGCCGGTTTTCTTCTTGATCTCGATCAAGCTCTTCTCCGGATGCGTCTTCGTAATATCCTCGAACGACGCTATCGTGAGATAGCGCGTTGACGGCGTTAATGGTCTAAAGCTCTTTACTGGCATAAAAATCAAAAATCCAAATTACAGCTTGGAGTGCGTTGGCCATCAATCCTGCGCCCAGACGGGCTGTCAGTTATCGGTCACGCTGAAATCGCTGCCGTCCACCCACTGAGGCGACGGGACGCGGAATATAACAGTGAGTTTTTCCAGCGCAAGGGTTTTTAGAAATTATTTAAAATAATTTTTCCGGGGAAAAACCAATGTCTGAATCAGGAAAAATATAAATTATTCCAGCAACATCAACTCCGTGCTGAAATAATCACTCAACGCAATTTGCTCTGTCTGGACGCACGGAAGAATTAGCCGGGGCATCACCTGCGTCTCGCGGGCGCGCCCCTCGCTGATTTAATTCCCTTCCAGTGGCAATACGCCCGCTCAAACAGCAGGCCGCGTTTGGCGAGCTTGTCGATGTTCGGCGTTTTCATTTGCTTCTCGCCGTAACAATTCAGCACACAGGTCAAATCATCGGACATGATGAAAAGAACATTGGGTTTGCCAGAAGGTTCGGCAGCCGACGAAATGATGCAAAAGCAAAATGCGAAACCGGCGATGGATTTCAGGAAAGTTTTCATGCAATCAAAATCTACTTGGAGATGAAGCGGTTGGCCCATTTGATGACTTGCTCGGCAATAGCGATAGCTTCAGCTACATCCGTCTGGGTAATCGGATCATCGAAACCGGGATAGCGGCTTTGCACCGCAAATGGCGTAAATTCTTTCGCCTTGTCCAGTTCCGGTGGCCAATTAAGTTCGGCATCCCGGATGAGCAGCAGCAGCACTTCCAAATCGTGCGTCTTGGGAAATTCCAGTTGCTGCGCGACCAAGACCCCCTTCAATGCTTTTTCAATCGCCTGTTGAGCATGGAAAGCGATCAAGTTTGGCAACGCACTGGCATCGTGCTGCCCTAATCGTGCGTAATGCAAATCTCCCTCCGCCTGGGTCAGCCAATCTTGTGGATCGCCGGGATTCATGAAGGCGAACCCGCTTCGTAAACAACTTTCCCGGTTCGCACCGCCTCGCGATAAACCAGCCCGATCTGGTTCTTCAAACGATTGAAAACCCCTTCGCGCACCACGAGAATGTCCATCGGCATACGAATCCCGCTCAACGCGCTCCGCAAGCGAACACTTTCACGCCGCGAATTTTCGATCCCATCTTCCGCCACCACGAGAATATCCAGATCACTGTCGCGATGGGTTTGGCCGCAGGGA
>Ga0163152_10005687_pt1 | contig 14469 bp, 9 predicted proteins | sample OliLakLV19MP8IB2_FD_148635 | JGI IMG/M metagenome (GOLD analysis project Ga0163152, IMG submission 148635) | Freshwater microbial mat bacterial communities from Lake Vanda, McMurdo Dry Valleys, Antarctica - Oligotrophic Lake LV.19.MP8.IB-2 | ecosystem: Environmental > Aquatic > Freshwater > Lake... | reverse complement strand
GGTGGCCGACAACGCCAACGGCATCGGCGAAATGGGCTACGACGAAAAGGAAATGGGTCCCGCCCGTTACAAGGAGGCCCGGCAGACCCTGGCCGACCTCGACGCGGTGGGTAACACCACCAAGGCCATCACCAAGGGCATCGCCATCGGCTCGGCCGTGATCGCGGCCGTATCGTTGTTCAACAGCTACGTGGTGACGGTCGGCTCGGGCGGCCAAGGAGAAACCGCCCACGTCACCGCCGAAGCCTACGAAGCGGTGGCCTCGTCGTTGAAGATTTCCGATCCGACGTTGTTCATCGGCATGTTGATCGGCGGCGCCGTGCCGTTCTTGTTCAGCTCGATGACAATTCGGGCGGTCGGTCGCGCGGCGTTCTTGATCGTCAAGGAATGCCGCGCCCAGTTCCGCGATAAGGAAATCTGGGCCGGCACCAAGAAGCCCGACTACGGCCGGGTGGTAGACATCTGCACGACGGCGGCACAAAAGGAACTCATCGGGCCAGCCTTGTTGGCGATCCTGGTGCCCGTGTTGATCGGCTTCGGGCTGGGGACCGTGGCTCTGGCCGGTTTCCTCGCTGGCATGATCGTCACCGGTCAGTTGCTGGCTGTGTTCATGGCCAACGCCGGTGGCGCCTGGGACAACGCCAAGAAGACCATTGAAGACGAACCCCGCAACCTCGAGGCCAACACGGGCAAGGGGAGCGAGAAACACAAGGCGAGCATCACCGGCGATACGGTTGGCGATCCGCTAAAGGACACCGCCGGCCCGGCTATCAACCCGCTCATCAAGGTGATGAACATGGTGAGCCTGTTGATCATCGGCCTGATCCTGCCCTACGACAAGGCGATGATTGCCAAGCTCAAGGGCGAAGGCGTCGAAGTCGCAGCTTCGGGCTCGAACCAGATGTACTGGATTGTCATCGTTGTGTGCGTCGTCGGCCTGGTGTGGGCCGTCTGGCAGAGCAAGCGAGAGACCCCCGAAATGGCTAACTCATAAAGCGGCCCGAGTGGAGAATCTCCGACAGGCGGAGATTCTCCTTTGCGGGATTTCGAGTTCTTGATCGAGCACCACTGGCCCTCACCTGGCAAGCGGCGTCGCATGAACCCAAAATCCCTCTTCCGCAAGAAAAGTCTTGAGAACCTGCTGGCCGAAATGGCCGGTGAGCATCGGCTGAAGCGGGTGCTCGGGCCCGTATCGCTCACGTCCCTGGCCATCGGCGCCATTATCGGCGCGGGCATCTTCGTCACCACCGGGCGCGTGGCCGCCGAAGACGCGGGCCCCGCGATCATCTTGTCGTACACCGTCGCCGCGCTTGGCTGCGCCTTGGCCGCGCTCTGCTATGCCGAGTTCGCGGCCATGGCCCCCGTGGCGGGCAGCGCCTACACCTATGCCTACACGACGCTGGGCGAAGTCTTCGCCTGGATCATCGGCTGGGACCTGATTCTCGAATACGCGATGTCGTGCGCGACGGTCGCCTCGGCCTGGCCGAACTATCTCAATGAGTTGCTCAACTCGCTGGGTCTGTGGACGATCCCGCGGCAGTGGTGTACGGACCCGTTTACGTACATTCCCGGCACCGAAACCAAGGGAATCATGAATCTCCCCGGTGCGCTGATCCTGTTTGTGATCACCGCGCTGTTGGTGCTCGGCATTCGCGAAAGTGCCCGGGCGAACGCGGTACTGGTGCTGATCAAGCTGGCGGTCGTGGTCTTCGTGATCGCACTGGGCATCAGTTACGTGAGCCGCGACAACTGGCTGGGCATACCGGTCAGCGAGCGCGTGTTGCCCGAGGCAAGCGTCGTCCCCGATGTCGTCCGTGAGGAGTTGGCTCGACTTCATCCAGAACTAAAGAAGGATCCAACTGCTTTTGCCGAGCGCGCGAGCCAGGTGGGGCGCGAACTGCGCGCCGCCCATCGATTGGAATCGGCCCGCGGCGAGATTGCCGGGCGGCAGGAACAAGGGACCCTCTCCCGGGAGGAAGCACAGCAGTTGCTCGCCGCCGCCGAGCAGCGGGCGGCACCCGACCTGCCAAAGACCGACGACGATCGCCAAATGGTTAACGACCTGCTCCCCGAACTACGTGAGCGCGGCAAAAGTGCTGCCCGCCGCAAGTGGGGCTTGTTGGGTGTCGTGGGCCTCGATCGCTGGCTCGCTCCGATGGACGACGCGGTCCGCGGCCCGTTTATGCCATACGGCCTGTCGGGAATCATGGTCGGAGCGTCGATCGTTTTCTTCGCCTACATCGGTTTCGATTCGATTTCGACCAACGCCGAAGAAGCCATCAACCCACAGCGCGATCTGCCGCTGGGCATCATCATTTCGTTGATCGTTTGCACTATCTTGTACATCGGCGTCGCTGCGGTAATTACGGGCATGGTTCCGTATCCTAATATCGACATCAAAGCAGCCGTGGCCGTGGCGTTCTCACAGAAGGCCGAACACACCGACAGTTCGGCGCTGCGCTGGGCGGCCGGGCTTATCGCCGCCGGCGGCGTAGCCGGCATGACCAGCGTGCTGTTGGTCACCTTCCTGAGCCAGGCCCGCGTGTTTCTCGCGATGGCGCGCGATGGCCTGATGCCGCCGATCTTCAAAGAGGTGCATCCGCGCTACGGCACGCCACACCTGGCGACGATGCTGACCGGTGCGGTGATCACCGTAGTCGCCGCGGTCAGCCCGATTCACTTGTTGACCGAAATGGTCAACATCGGCACCTTGATGGCGTTCGTCATGGTCGCGGCGGCAGTGCTCGTGTTACGCAGGACTCGGCCGGACGCTAAGCGGCCGTTCCGCTGTCCGGCGGTGTATGTCGTCGCGCCGCTGGGCATTGTGGTCAACGTTATCATGATGCTCTTCTTGCCGGGCGACACCTGGCTACGGCTGGTGATCTGGCTGGCCGCCGGTCTACTGATCTACTTCCTCTACGGCTACTGGCACAGCCATCTAGGTCGCGAACTGGTGCGCGAACTGGCCGAACACGGTCTGTCGCCGAGCGACGCCCCGCTGCCGAAGCCGATACAAGAGTAAGCGACGTCTCAGCGACTTTTATTAGCGAGTCACGAGATCAGCGCTTCACTCGGCTCGTCGCCCGCCACGATGTAGGCCGCGGCCACGTCGGGCGGAATCCGCACCACGCCGCCGCTGGCGAAGTTGACGAACGCCCACTCGGTGGCGGCCGTGGCCAGCACAACACCATCGCGCGGGCGTAGCATGCGGTAGCGGCGCAGCGACGACGCCCGGCGCGTGTCGGCCACCCAGGTGCGGACGATCACTTCTTCATGCACGAATGCCGGCCGCAGGTATTTGATCTCGTGGCTGCGGACAATCCAGCCGGCACCCAGCGATTCGTATCGCTCGGCGGGCCAGCCCTGCGCGGCCGAATGGGCCAGCGCCGCGCGAATCATCCATTCCAGGTAGACCAGGTTGTTGGCGTGCCCCAACTGGTCGATTTCGCCTGGCGTAACCGTCAAGGGGAAGTGAAAAACCGCGGGCATGGTTGATCGTCACCGATCCTGGCCGTGGGGCTGAACCTGGGAATGGAGGCGGGCCGACGCCGGCTGCTTCCGCAGGGTTTGCAGTCCAATTAGAATAGTCGAATGCGGTAAAACTCGCATCGCTGGCTACTGGCGACCGCCAGGAAGGACGCAACGGACCATGAAACTGCTTCGGACTCGGCTACTGCGTGGCCTGTTGGGCAGCGCGCTGTTTTTGACGACGATCGCCGCGCCGCTGGCCCGCGCGCAAGAACCGGGCGTGCCAGCGCCTCCCGCCAACAAGAAGAATTACGTGTACCAATATTTCTTGGTGGGGTTATGTGTCGCGCTGGGGATGGCCGTGTTGTGCCGACCAGCCTATCGCGAAACGCAGCTCGAAAAGCAGCAACGCGACAACATCTAGCACGCGGGCTTACACCATACACCACCTCAGCGCCCCCGGCGCACAGCGCAAAACGATCGGCGCAGCGCTGTGCGATCGTGGCCTCGGAGATTTCAGTCAGTCACTCCGCGCCGCTTAGGAACGGCCCAATAAAACTTCCGTTTCTCTCGGCCCCCTCACCCTACCCTCTCCCGCGAGGGGAGAGGGGAATAGGGAGAAGTTATTCTTCGGCCGTTCCTTACGCACCGGGCGTGTTTGAATTGGCCGAGTTTCGCAGTCGATCGAGAAACTTTGGTCGCTTGAGGCCACGATTGGGTACGGTCGATTCCCCAAAGAACGACCCGATCGCCTGCACGACGCACTCCTGCTCTTCAGCCAAGAGCTCGGGGAAGATCGGCAAGGTTAAGGTTTCCTTGGCGGCCCGCTCGGTCTCGGGCAGCATCCCCGACTTGTAGCCCAGCGAGCTGAAGCAGGGCTGCAAATGCAGCGGCAGCGGATAATAGATCTCGGTGCCGATACGTTCGGCCTCCAGGTGTGCCCGAAGTGCGTCGCGCTGACCGTCGGGCACGCGGATGACGTATTGGTTCCAAACATGCCGGCGGCGCGGCGCCACTTGCGGCAGTTCGACATGGCGGTCGAGCCCGCGCTCTTTGAGTAAGCGGGAGTATCGATAGGCATTGATGTCGCGGTCGGCGGTCCAGCGTTCGAGATGCGGTAGCTTGACGTTGAGCACGGCGGCCTGCAACGAATCGAGCCGGCTGTTGATGCCGACCACCTGGTGATGATAGCGCGGTTCCATGCCGTGCCCACGCAGCAGTCGCAGCCGGGCGGCGAGCGCGGCGTCGTTCGTGGTCAGCAGGCCCCCGTCGCCGAATCCGCCCAGGTTCTTGGTGGGGTAGAAACTAAAGCAACCCATGTTGCCCCAGCTCCCCGCGGGACGATCGGCATACTGGGCGCCAATCGCCTGCGCAGCGTCCTCGATCACCACGAGGGAATGCTGGCGGGCGAGCGCCAACAGTGGTTCCATTTCGGCGCACTGGCCGTAGAGGTGCACGGGAATGATCGCCTTCGTGGCACTCGTGATTAGCGACGCCGCGTGCTGCGGCGACATGTTGCAGGTCGCTGGCTCGATGTCGACGAACACCGGTCGAGCGCCGAGCCGCGTCACCGCCGACGCGGTCGCAAAGAACGTATAGCTGGGGAGCAGCACTTCGTCGCCGGGGCCAACTTCGCTGGCCATCAGCGCCAGCAGCAGGGCATCGCTTCCCGATGCGCAGCCCACGGCGTGTTGCACCTGACACAAGCTCGCGAGGTTGTCCTCGAGCTCGCGGCAATCGGGCCCGAAGATGAACCGCCCCGATTCACAAACGCGGTCGAGGGCGCGGGCGATTTCGTCCCGCAGAGTGGCAGTTTGGCGCCGCATGTCGAACAGCGGCACACCAACGGCGGGTCCAGAGGGGGTATTGTCAGGCCGAGATGCGGTCATGAACCACTCCGTTGGTTCGAGGCCAGCGAGCGCGCCGCCGCGAAGGCAGCACGGCCGCCCGCTGGATTAAGCTGTCAAGGAAGATCGCGAACAGTAGGATTTTTCGCACCTACGGTCAAGACGGTTCCGGCATGCTGGCATTTCGACAAAACGGCCCTGCGGCAAGCGAGAGATGAGGCATCCGTGCGAATGTTCTTGGCAGACCAACGACTACGCCACCGAATCAGCCGGCCTGGCGGGCCGCTCCCGTGGGGCCGCGCAGCCGGAACAGCCCAAAGATCTCATCGCGCGACAGCCCCAGATCGAGCGGAGCAGTCGATTCGGCACCCGAGAGCACCATGTCGAAGATGCAGCGTTTCTCTTCCAGCACACGGTTGATCCGTTCCTCAATGGTGCCCGTGGCCAGGAACCGCGTGACGGTCACGGCGGCCTTGGCCCCGATGCGATGGGCACGATTGATGGCCTGGTCTTCGACGGCCGGGTTCCACCAGCGATCGAACAGGAAGACGTAACTGGCAAACTGCAGATTCAAGCCGACTCCGCCAGCACCGTAGCTCAAGAGCAGCAGGTGCGCTTTGGCATCCTCGCGAAATCGCTTCAGCACGCCGTCGCGTTGTGAGGCAGGCACGCGTCCGTGAAACATCAGCGGGGAAAACCGCGTCAGCCGCTTCTGTAATTGTTCAAGCGCCGACACGTACTGGCTGAAGACGATCGCCTTTTGACCGCTGGCGGCAATCTCTTCGAGATCGGCCTCGAGGTAGTCGAGCTTTACGCTGTCGCCGCCGAGCGGATCGAAATTGCAAATCTGCTTGAGCCGCAGAATCAGTTCGAAGACGTGCTGAATCGTCGCCGATTCGCCCAGGTCGGTGAGCCGCACGATTCCCTCCTCTTCGGCCAGACGGTAGCTCTCGCGCTGGTTGGGCGAAAGCTCGATCACCGCATCGCGGATGAGCCGCGGCGGCAGATCGGCCAGCACCTTGTCTTTGGTGCGTCGCAGAATGTAGTCGCCCGCCAGGCGACCCATGCGACCCGGCTTCATGTCGGCCGACAGGTAACCGGGAGCGAGAAACTCGAAGATGCCCACCAGGTCTTCGGCCCGGTTTTCGATCGGCGTGCCCGTCAGCGCCCAGCTTCGCCGGCGCGGGATCGAGCGGACGACTTCGGCCGTCGCGCTGCTGCGGTTTTTGATGCGCTGCGATTCGTCCAGTAGCACCAGGTCGAAGCGTTGCCCGCGTTCGACCAACACTTCGCGATCGCGCAGCAACAGCTCGTAATTCGCGATCTTGATCGGGCAATCGGAAAGTCGCCATTGCCAGTGGCGACGCGTCTGGTCTCCTTCGATCGCCACACTCGGGATTTCGGGCGCCCAGGCGGCGAGCTCGCGCTGCCAATTCGAGACAAGCGGTTTCGGGCAAACGATCAGCGCCGAGCCGATCTCGCCGGTACGCAACAACAAGCGCAGCGCCGTGATCGCTTGCATCGTTTTGCCGAGCCCCATTTCGTCGGCCAGAATCGCCGCCATCCGCGGGTAGAGAAAGGCCACCCCCTCGAACTGATAGGCGAAGGGCTGGTGCGGCAGTTCGATGGCCTGGCCGGCCATCCAGGTTTCGAGCGGCGGTTGCAACAGGAAGTAGAGCCGGTCCTCGAGCTTGACCACGTCCCCCGGTGGCGCAATGCGATGGCGAACTGCCGGCTTAGTCGAGGTCACCGCGTGCCCGTCGCCCGTCAATTGCTCTTGCGCACCGACCGGCGCCGGCAAGGCGACGGGGAGACTCGCGCCGCCATCGCTCGCCTTCGCGATATCCGCCGGCTTAGCGAAGCGATCAACTCCCGCGGCGAAATGCGCGCTAAAAACCTTGATGTCGACGGCGGGCCGGGCGCCGCGGCGGTTCTCATCGCCCAAGGAAAGTGAAACGACGTTCGGCGACAGCGCGGCCGAGGCGACAAGCTCAGCGGCGCCCAGCGATACACAGAGCAGGTCCGCTCGCGCGAGCTCGACGGTCGTCGTGGCAGGTGGCCGAGGGTCGGCCAACCAGCTCCAGGCCAATTGCGGAAGGTTCGCGGCGGCACTCATCGCGAGGCTCGTTGGGCTTCTTCGATCGCGTCGCGAATGCGGCCGAACGGCTCGGTCAGATCGAAGGCGTCGCCCAACTCGGCAAGTTGAATCGCCACCGCGTCCGCATCTGCCGAGCGAGACCTGCGCACGGCCAGTCGATTGCGGCCGCAATCGAGGGTGCGCAAGCCAGCACCTGTCGCGCTGCCGGAGCTAGGTCGCTCGCCGGTTGTCGGCGGCGTCGACATGCTGTCGGTCAATTCGGCAGCCGGCCCGGCACTGACCACAAGCACGACAGGAGTCGGCATAAGTTCGCGCAGTTCAAGCACTGGTTCGCAATCGGTGCAGATTGCCACGGCCGCGGTTGTCGCCTTGGTGACCAGCGCGCGGCCGATCTGTTCGCCGTAGAGATAGGGCCTGAGGGTCGGCCCGTAGAGGATCTCCTGAGCGCGATTCGGCTTGAGTGGCGCCGTGCAATGAAACTCGATCGGCCGGCCAGACGTGTTGAGCACCAGGTAGCCGCCGAACAGCCCGAGCTGTGGATGTTCTACGACGGTGAGGAATCCAAAGGCCGTCGAGGTCGCCCCCAGAGCAAATGCCATCCGTCACATCCTTGCCCGAACTGCCGGGATCGGCCCGCGAAAGAGGTCTTGTGCAGCGCCGGCTCAACTTTTGGTACCGGTTGTAAGCATCGGGACGGTTTGGGTGGCGACTTGAGGGAGCGTGGAAGTCCCTCGGTTAAACCAGTGCCAGCATGGCGTTTAGGCACAGATTGATGGGCGACGTTCGGCATGCGACCAGAGTTCAGTCGCCCGCGCACGCAACTCGTTTGTGATTAACAACTTCGAATTGCTCCACAAAGTTGGAGACAAATCTGAAACTGTCGCTGGCTGTCTAGCCGACTTGGAAAAGCTGGGGAGCATCTTTGGCCCCCGCCCTGCCGGCTATCTCCCGCCGGCGGAACCTCTGACCGACGCACGGAACGACTCCGATGTTGCGAACGGGTGCTCGCCCAGCGGGCTTCTCGCCGCCGCGAAGCGTCACAGCCTGAACCAATCGGTGCAACGGTGCCTGAAGCCGAAGTCAGCATGCCGCCGCGACCGTCGCGCCGGGCTCGCAGCATGACGGCGGACGTCGGACACACGGACATTAGCGCGGTGGACGTGAGCGCCGTGAACCTGAACATGGCAGAACTGGTCGAAGCCGGGTCGCACTAAGAAACTAGCCGGCGCGCCATTCGACCTACAGCTCAAAATTGAACGTCTGCTGGAAGAGCCGCCACGCCTGCTGAGCCAGCGTGAGATAGCCCGCGTGGATCTTGGCCTTCCCCTTGAGGCCGATGAACAAGATGCCGTCGGGATCGACGATCGGCACGCGGGCCTGGTACGACGTGCTCATGGGTCGTTCGATGCCGGATTCATCGGTTTTGGTCGCAAGCTCACCTCCCGATTTGTTGGAGAGGTTTTTGGGGCTCACCTTGAGCTCTTCGTTGGCGATCTCGGCAATGTTGCTCCGCAGCACCTCGCCGGGACGAGCGTCGAGGACCATGTCGACGACGAGCCCCGCGTCGGGCTTTTTCGCCTGGGCCCGCGTCTGACCTTCGACGACGAATTCGACATCCGACTGATCGATCACCAGGATCGCCTGCATCTTGGCTGGATCACCCACCTGGCAAAACAGCACCCCTTCTTCGATGGTGCAGCCGAGGTTGCGCGGCTCAAGAGGCGAGCCATGCCAGGTCGGCAATTGTTCGTCCTCGTGCGGCGTGCGTGACTTCTCGGGCGCCGGCAACACGGTGCCCGCCGCAGGGGTGACCAATTCGAGCAGCGCCAGTTCGTCGCGTTTCTTTTTCAGTTGCTGCCTGACCATCTTGAGATTCTCTTCGACGCGCGGCACCTGCAGGCCGGCTTCTGGATTGCGGAACATCTGCTCCTGCAACGAAGCGAGCTCTGCCTCGTGCTCGCTCTCGTGCCCTTCGAGTTCGGCGACCGCGTACACGGCCTCGAGATTCACCAGCCGGGCGAGCGGTTGCTTCGCTTTGACCTTTTGCCCGGGTCGCACTTTGACTTCCTCGAGCCGGCCCGGCACGTCGACGTAGATGGGCGTGGCCCCCAGCGGTTGCACCTCGAACGAGCAGAAGACGCGATTCGGCAGCGGCACCACGCAGACGAACGCCAGCACGCATCCGACCAATGCCAACGTGGTGTAGAAACGCACTTTCTTCACTTGATCGAGCCTCCCGGGCACCCAAAAGAACTTGCCCAATTTCCACAGCGGTTGAACAACGAGCCCATACATGCTGGCCATCGCGATCACCTGGCCAATGATCTTAAGACCGTAGGGCTCGCCGAGCTTGTACAAGAACCACAAGATCGACAGGGCGACGAACCACTTGTAGATGGCAGCCGCGACGCTGTAGAGGGCGAACAGCCACTGGCGCCCCTGCGGCAACAGGGGATTCGGGGTTTCTTCCATCCCCAAGCACCACGCGCCCAGTTTGCGGCCGAGGATCTCACTCGACTTCTGTCGCAGATTGGGGATTTCCAGAATGTCGCTGAGGATGTAGTAGCCGTCGTACCGCAGCAGCGGATTGCCGTTGAAGACCAGCGTGCTCACCGAGCAAACGAACATGGTCGACAGCGCGAGATTGTTCACCAGCCCCGGCTCGCTGAACCACCACAGAAACGTACACAGCGACGCGATGATGATCTCGACGTACATACCGGCGGCCCCGATGAACGCGCGATGCCATTTGTTGGGCAGCATCCACGAATCGGAGACATTGCAATACAAGCAGGGGGTCAGCACGAGGACCATCACGCCCATCTCGTGGCATTCGCCGCCGAAGTGTTTACACGACAGTCCGTGGCCGAACTCGTGCAGCACCTTGGTCGCGCCCAGCGCGATCGCCAGCCAGAAGGCGTTCTCGACGCTGAAGAACTGATGGAACTCGGGAAGCCGCGAGCGAAAGGTGTCGAACTGCACGCCGACCAGCAACAGAGCGCACAGGCCGAAGATCAAGACGCCGATCATCGCGGCAGGCGCAAACAACCAGCGCACGGCCGGCAACATCCAGTCGAGCAAGCGATCGGGATCAATCCCTTTGAAGCGCAGGGCCAGCACGTTCGATGCGGCGGCCCACAGCTCGCTGCGTTTGCGCTCGTCGCGGCGCTTCTTGAGCTGGATGCCCTGGCCGGGCACGTCGGCGATGATCAGGCCGCTGCCGTGCAGCGTGCCGATGAACTGCTGTAGCTCGTCGAGGCCGATCTTTTCGGGCGGAAAGCGGCGCTCGTACTCGGCCTGGATTTCGTCGAGGCTCGTCTCGCCATCGAGCATCTCGAGGATGGCGAAAACCTCTTCTTCGAGACGGAAGTAATTGAGCCCGACCGGCTCCTTGACGACCCAGTAGGTGCGCCCCTGGTAACGCTGGCGACGGGCTTGCAGGTCGGGCCGTTTGCGCACCCGTAGCTTGCGGGCGGTGGTCGAAACCAGGCTGTCGTGCAGGGTGGCCATCGGGCTCGTGCCTAGCGGCGCCGCGGCGCTTTCGTCGCAGGGCCGGCGGCCGCGGTCGGTAGCTCAGCCACTTCGGTCAGTTCGATCGCCATCTGCCCCTTCAACCCCGGCAGCAGCACCCACTGGTTGTTGGCAAGTCGAGTGTTGATCACCTTGGCTTTGATGAGCACAAGCTCGCCGCCTGGCTCGATCTCGGGCTTCACGAACTCGATCTTGCCGACGAAGGTCGTGTCGTTGAGCGGCGACTTGAACTCAGCCTTGCGACCCAACAGCGAGCTGGGATTGCACTCCTTGATGCTGACGAAGCCTTCGACCCAGAGCGTGTCGAGGCGAATGATCCTCAATACGGGGTCTCCGGGGTTCGCCCATTCGCCTGGGTGCAACAGCAGCTCGACGACTTGCCCTTTGATGCGCGATTTGATCTGCCGGCGCTCAATGGCGATCTTGGCGGCGTCGAGCTTGGCATTCTTGGCGTCGGCCGTGAGGACCATCACCTGCTGGTCGATCGTGGCCTTCTCGGTCTGCAAGCGGGCTTCTTCCCACTTGTAGCGCTTAATGCGGATTTCGGACTGCGACTTGGCGCCGGGTACCTTGCGATTGGCCTCCTCGACCTGGTCGTATTCGGCCTTGCTCACCTGCGTAAGTTTGTCGGCGACCTTGATTTCGATATCGCTCTCGGCCTGTGTGCGGGCGACGTCGGCTTCCTTTGCGGCGATGCGCAGCTCGGCCTGGGGCTGGCGATCGTCGATGCGGCCGAGCACGGTGTCAGGCTCGACTTCGAGCCCCAGCCTGGCTTCGAGCTCGACGAGCTCGCCGGCTTCGTTGGCGGAAATGCGAGCTTCTTCGATCAGTGCCACCTGGCAATTGCGAACGATCACTCGCGAATCGCTGGGCGCCTCGGGCGCGGCGGGGTCTGCCCCCAAGAATACCGTGGAGAGAATCAAGAGGGCCGCGTGCATGGTTTTGGTCCTTCGAGGAAACGAAAACGACGAGCCTTCAATAGCCTCGCCGACGGGCTCGCTAACCAACGCGAATGCCTGTCGCGCGGCCGGCTCGCGAGCTACAGTCGGAACAAGATCTGCTCGTGAATCCAGGCCAAGACTTCGTGAAACAGTATGTATCCCAGCGGTCGGCGGCCACAGTGGACTCGCGTGGTCACTTCCGTACCGGGGCGCAAATCTCCGAGATGCTCCTTGTCGATCTTCACGAGCAGCTTGACGGTGTTGCCGTCCTCGGCATTGACTTCGGCGCTACTGTGTACTTCGGCGAGCACGCCCACGTGTTTCTGATCGGGATCGGTCGCCAGGATATAGGTGACCTCCAGATGCTCGCCGAGTTTGCGTTGGGCCCGGATCAGGTGCCCCATGCTTTTCTCGGGCATGAGCACTTCGACTTCCCAGGGGCCGGCAGGATCGGCAACTTGCAGCATGATCTGGCCGCGCGTCACGTGACGACGATTGAGTTTGCGATCAACGTCCCAGGTAATGACCTGTCCGCTCAAGGGGCTGCAGATGGTCAATTCTTCCTCTTCCTGCTTGAGGATTTTCACCTGCACTTCCAGGCTTTCGCGTTTCTTTTCCTGAGCGCGAAGCTGGCCAGAGATGCGCACTTTCTGATCGTTGGGTAGTTCGCGATCGAGCAGCATCGAATTCAGGGCAATGATCTCCTCGTCGGCCGCGAGAATCTCACCCTGCACGCCGGCCAAGCGCACGTCGAGATCGGTGTTGCGCAGCCGCGCAAGTTCTTGACCCTTCTTGACCTTGCTGTTGTGTTCGACAAACAGATTGACGATGGTGCCATCCTGCGGAGCGAACACGTCGCGCCGCTCGACCGGCAGCAGCGTGCCCGTGCCTTTCAATTCAAAGTCCCATGGCACGACGATAAGCGCCAGGGTGGTGGCCACGACGGCGCCGACGGCCAGCAACGTTTTTGGCAGGTTGCGCGCTTGCACGATCACGCGCGATTGGCCGATCGCGCGCCACACGGGCATCAAGAACAGGTTCTGATGCTCCAGGGCGTTGGCCATTGCCGCGGCGCTGTGCTCGCCGACGACGCGCAGCCGCTGCTCGAGCCCTTCGCGCGGGCGGACGGAGTCGATCTGTTCGATGATCAGCGCGCCAATCGGCGTCGGAGCGGTCTTCTCGCCATCCGTGGCTTCTCGCGCTCGGGATAGCGGGAGCACGGCCACGGTCTTGCTGTGCGAGTCGTCGACGTAGGTCTGCACCGCCTCTTCGACCTGCGGAGCCAGGTCGGTGGCGTCGCCGGCATACCACATCGGATCGCCGGTGCGGACGACGGCCGTGGCCAGTTCGTTCAGCAGGCGGACGGCATTCGACCGTTTGTCGAAGGTGTCCTGCCCGCTGATGGCTTCGACGCGGCAATGGCGTCCGTAGCGAATCGCCACGCTGACGCGGTCACATTCGAGCAGCCGGCGCCCTTCGTTGGCGATCGTAAACGCGGTTTCGCGCGGGTCGAGGCTGGCGTGCGCGGCGCGGGTGAAGTTTTCCAGCCGGCTCCACAGCACCTGGCGATCGGTGAACTGACGGAGTTGACGATTCTTGATGTACTCGGATGCCAGCGAGCACATGTGCAACAGGAAGTTCAAGAACCCCCGTTGAGTGGCCGGCGCGGTGTCGGGGCGCTGAAAGACCTCGACGACCCCTTGCGCGGTGTCCTGGCTTTTGAGCGGTCCGAGCACCAGCAGGTAGCGCGTGGGGTTGCCCGGTCCCTCGGGATCGCCGCTCCCCGATTGCGGGGCGACCAGCAGGCCGTCACCCTGAGTCATCGCGTGGTGCAGCAGCCGCGCGTGGCGCGTGCGGTCGCGCGGGTTGTCGTGTAGTTCGTGGGTCGGCAGATTAACGTGATAGGCCAGCTCGAGCTGACCTTCTTCGGAGAGCACCCAAACGGCGCCCCCGACCGCCCCGATTGCCCCCAACACGCGATCGAGAAAGCCGGTATAGAACTCCAGCGCGCTGACGTCGGTGCGCGCCAGGCCGGCGATTTCATCCACCAGACCACGGATCTGCTGGCGCGTCTCGGCGACGACTTCGGGATCGACTTGTTCGGTAGTGCTCATGCGGGCCAGATGAGAGATGCGGCCGATTGCCCCGCCGGCCAAGACCCTGGTTCTGGCGGCGCCGACTGCACGCTAATAGTTTACGGTATCCGGTTTAGGTAAGGGCGTCCACCTGTTAAATGGAGCCAGATGCCGTCCGTGGGCAAACGGACGCGCGGCCCTAAAGTCGGCGCAGGCCGCAAAGTCAAGCATCGACGCCCACCGTTTGCGGGCTGAAGGCCAAATCTGATAGCGGTCGGGTACGAGCAGGCACCAGTCGCTTTTTGGGCGAACTAGGCAAGCTTTCGGACGCGACCCGACCGTTCCTCGGCCCCCCCGAATTGGATCTGGCCCGTGCCGGGGAACCCCGTGTCAGACGAGGCAATACGGTTATACTGCGGCCGACGCTGGCAGCTTTTGTCGATCGAATTCCGCCACCCAAATTTCAGCCGATGCGCGTCCTGCTGACCAATCACTTTCCGCTGCACGGC